>Ga0182027_10012868_pt1 | contig 11721 bp, 14 predicted proteins | sample 712E1DmetaG_FD_121300 | JGI IMG/M metagenome (GOLD analysis project Ga0182027, IMG submission 121300) | Permafrost microbial communities from Stordalen Mire, Sweden - 712E1D metaG (Illumina Assembly) | ecosystem: Environmental > Terrestrial > Soil > Wetlands > Permafrost | place: Sweden...
CGCTACAGCAGACCCCGGCGCTAGGCGATGGAGACAACCGCCCGGGTAGCTCAGTGGTAGAGCAGCGCACTCGTAATGCGCAGGTCATGGGTTCGAATCCCATCTCGGGCTCCAGGTCAGATAGCCTTTTTGGAGTTTCTCGCCAGACTACAGACTATATCTCGGCTACAATCTCCTATGTGAACGGAACGAAGACAGAAGTAGCGCCCGGCGTGTGGCGCCTGCGGGTCTACGTCGGCCGCAATGCCAAAGGCAACCCGATCCAACGCTCGAAGACGATCCGGGCACCCGAGCGCAAGCCCGGCGCTGGCACGCGTCTCGCCGATCGCGAGATAGCAAAAATGATCGCCGAGGCGTCCAGGGGCAGCACTGCGACGGGCACCGAGACCGTCGGCCAGCTCCTCGATCGGTTCCTCGAGCACGCCGAATCGCTTGGCCGTTCGCCAACGACCCTCCGTGAACACCGACGAACCATCGAGAGCACCTTGCGGCCGGAGCTGGGCCGGATCAAGTTGGCGAAACTCACGGCTGCAGATCTCGACAGGCTGTACGCCAGGCTCACCGCCCGTGGGCTGAAGGCAACAAGCGTTCGCCGTATACACGCCGTGATGGGTGCTGCGCTGCGTCAGGCCGAACGATGGGACCTCGTCGATCGCAACGTCGCCCACCGAGCGACTCCACCGCCAGTACACGCGGCCGAGATCGTCGCCCCGAGCCCCAATGAGGTACAGCGCATCATCGAAGCGGCCGAGGCGACCGAACCTGCTCTCGCGAGCCTGTTACTGCTTGCCGCGTTGACCGGCGCGCGCCGGGGTGAACTCTGCGCGCTCAGGTGGTCCGACGTCGACTGGCAGGTCGGGACGCTTCGAGTCGCCCGCTCGATCTATGAGACTGCCGGCGGCGGTTGGGGCGAGAAGGACACCAAGACTCACCAGGCGCGCCGTGTCGGGCTCGACGAGCTCGGTCTTGAGATCCTGCGACGACACCGGGTAACGGTAGACCAGCTCGCCGACGAGCTGGGCGTGACTGTCGCGCCGGCTGCTTTCATATTCTCGCGGTCCCCCGCCGGCCTCGAGCCGATCAGGCCGGACGTGCTGAGCAAGTTCACCCGGCGCGTCGCCACGAAGGCCGGCGTCGACACGCACCTTCACGCGCTACGCCACTTCTCGGCGACTCAGGCGATCGCAGCTGGCTTCGACGCGGTGACCGTCGGCGCGCGGCTCGGGCACGCTGACCCTTCGATCACGCTCCGGGTCTACTCACACGCTGTCCAGCAGCGCGATCGGGAACTCGCCGCGAGCCTCGGCAGGACGCTCTCGCTGCCCACCTACCCGACACGATCACCTACATAGATCGTCGGCGCTCCCGGTATCGCTTTGAAGCGTCCCTCCAACGTGCCTTGTCGCGGCAGCGCGGGCAGTAGGGCCGACGCCCCGGAGCCGGGGTGCGACTCGGCTGGAACGCAGTGCCGCAGCCGGCGCAAAACGCCGTGGGATCTGAGCGGACGACGCCCATCGCCAACTGCATGGTGAGGTAGGGCATCAGGCCGCCGAGATAGCTTCCTGGAGCGAGTTCCGGTTGGTCTCCGGGGGTGTCGCCCCACGACAACCTCAGCGTGACCCCCGAGAAGAGCAGCCACTCTGTGATGATCTGTCCCAGCTCAAAGCAGTCGAATTTCGACCTCAAGCACAATGAGAGCCCACACTGGTCACACCAATTGTGGTCAGCCGCGTCGCAACGGCGCATCGGTGTGCTCGGTTTGCCCCGGCAAGGGATGCCGTGCGGTTCAGAACTGAGGTGCGCCCGTAACTCGAGGTACGGTGCCCCGGCTGAGGCTCGGTACAGCGTGTCTTCGAGCAACATCCAACCTCCGGCAGGCTCCTCGTTGAGATGGAACGCAGCCGCCGCCTCCCACAACGCCCTTGCCCTTCGCGAGTAGGTCCGCCACCACTCCACAGGCTCAGAGGTGTGCGAGATGAAAGGATCAACAAAAGGCGGCTGTTCACCCCAGCACAGACCTAGCGCGTACCTAGCCGCGTGGATCACAGGCGGATGTTGCCACGGACGCCCGCAGGAACAGAGCCAAAGCGGTCCCCATCGAGTCGCGTAGTCGGCGATCTCCTCGTCGGACGCATCGCCGAGCACCAGAAACTGCGCGAAGGCCCCGTGCTCGAGTGAGGCGTCCGCGACGGCGCCAAACGGATCATCACCTAGCGCCCACGACCAGCACAGGTCGTCGTTCTCGACATGCACCCCACCACTTGGAACTGAGGCGAGTCCGGCGCCCCCCAACAGAGGCCGATCGAGCTGGCCACCGCTACCGGTCATGCCTGCCTGGGCCGCTGCCACGTAGCCGGCGGTGATCTCCGTCATCATGGCGTCATCATATGTCGTTTGGCGTCGCTGGATATCGGACGCAATCTGGCGTCATGGACAAAACCGACCGAGGACAAAGACCCCCGCCCGTCGCCTGCTCCGTCCCCGCTGCGGCGGCCGCGATCGGAGTCGGCACCACAACTGCTCGCGCACTTATCCGCAGTGGTGAGTTGCGCGCGATACGGGTGCGCAACCGCGTGTTGGTGCCGCTTTCGGAGATCGACGCCTTCGTGCGGCGGTGCATGGAGGAGTCGTGACAACGCACCCCGATGACGTGAAGCCGCTCGCGGTCCAGTCGCGCCAGCCACGATGCAATGGTGCCGAGGTGGCGAAGTGAAGGTCGCCCTCGCGCTCATCGTCTTCGTGATGATGACGGCTAGCAGCGTCTTGCCACCGGACGTCAAGACGCTCGCCTGGGCCGCGGAACAACTCGGCATCGGTGAGTCAACCGCTTATCGCCTGGCGCCGCTGGGGCAGATCCCGGGTGCCTTCAGGGTCGGCGCTCAGTGGCGCGTCAGCGTCCGGCGCTTTGAGCGCGAGGTCCACGGCACCGAGACTGAATCGAAGACCCGGTGACGCAGGTAGGCGGCCCGAAGGCCGCCTCCCAGATCTGCACTCCGCAGCGTGATCACCCAACGGCCGTCCGAGAGGTCCTCAGCTCCAAGGTCGACTATGCGGCACGCGATGGCGATGGCGGCTTTGCTATCGGCCAGCTCGTCTGTGTCCGCGACGGCGTTCGACCTCGTCAGTACGCGGGACGCCAAGGCGCTGTGGCTGAGGTGCGCCGCGTTGTCCCAAAGGAGATCGCTGACGCGCTGCACGCTCAGGGCAAGTGCACTAACAACGGTGACTTCGAGATCGGGGTCGACTTTTCGAGCGAAGCGATCATCGAGAACCTGAGGGCGAGCGCTTGGTTCTTGCCGCGGGAGCTGGCACGCACAAAGGCGATCCATAGGCGCTCAAAGGCACCTTCTAGCCCCGCAAGCCCGGAGCCGAGTGCATCCATCCCTCCCGTAGCTGCGAGCGTCAAAACTGAGCCCTCTCGGTGACCGCATTCGAGAGCGTGCTCGCGGCGCTTGAGGCTCACGGCTGCAAGCCAAAAAGGCGTGGCAAGAAGGCGACTGCGCTGTGTCCCGTTCACACTGACTCAACTCCGAGCCTTGGCATCGACGTTGGAGACGACGGGAGAGCGCTGGTGTACTGCTTCGCCGGCTGTCCCACGGAAACGATCGTGAGCGCGCTCGGCTTCGAGATGTCGGACCTGTTCGAGCGGAAGTCCTCGCGACAAGACGATCATTACAGGAGCCGAAAGAAGCGCGAACCCACCGGCCCTCAGGACCCGAAGTTCTCGATCACTCCTAGATTCGTGACCGAACTGAGCGACGCGCGGTGCGCGCAGCTGTTCAGCTACCTCGATCTGCGTCAAGGCAAGAATGGTCGCTTCGCTCGCGGTGACCAGGCGATAGCGGATGCACTGGGATGGCAGGCACGAACGGTCCGCGTCCACGCACTGCACCTCGCTGGTGCGGGCTGGATTCACCCTCACAAGCACCTAACCGAGACTGGCGCCCACAAGGCAACGGAATACGAGGTAATACACAATCCTGCTCGCAGCCGAAGCAACGAGAACGCGACAACGCCCCTTCGCAAACGCCGGGCACGGCCGCGCTCACGTCTCGTCGAGTCGGGAAAGCTCGGCCCAGCAAATCGTCGGAACGTCGCGCGACAAACGCGCGACACCTCCATCGAAGACAGCCCAAGCACGGTGCCGGAGGGTGTGGTGCGTTTAGCGCGCCACCCCCGCCGAGATGTCGGGCGCGAGACGCGCGACACCTTAGGTACTCAGAAAGGTAATCAAGAGAAGGACAGCGCATTCTTTGACGGACTCGACCCGGATGGCGACGTGGCTGACGCCTCCGAAGACGAGCTCGCTAGGGCTCCTTTGACTGCAACGCCACCGACCGACGACGCAACTCTGGAGTGCCTTTTCGCCGACGACGTGTCAGATGATCAGGACTGGTTGCGCAGCGAAGCGCAGGCTGCACGGATTGGCATGACGGCGGATGAGGCGCTTGCAGCGTTAGTGCTGGTGTTTCCCGGTGCCGAACTGATAACGGCATGAGTTAAAGCCCTCATTGGTCTACAGGACGGTAGTTTCCTCATTCCTCATCTGCGAGCTGACCGTCGCTGACGCGTGCTCTGCTCGTTCTTCAGCGATCTCGAGAGCCGCACCCACGCGCTCACGTCAACGAGTTCCACATCTAGCTCGGATCGAGGAGCATGCCCCCAAGCGTGGGTGGGCGAGGTTGAGGCTGCTGCACCCAGAAGCCCGCTTCCCAGGCATCGTTCCGTTCTCCCTCGACTGTTACGCGCCAGCGATAGCGGTGCCCGGCAGGAAGTTGCAACGATCCCAGTGGAAACTCCAATAGGATCGTGGTTGTGCCTGGCGTGCCATTGGGAGCGCCCGGCACATTCCCAGCGATGACCTGCTGCTCTACTCGAGCTGGCAGCGGACCGGTCGGAGTTTGAAGGTCGGCAATATGGTCGTCTTCGTCCAGCAACTCGATAACCACATCCACTCTGTGGTTCAGGCGATCCCACGGCACCTCTAGGAAGACCGCCACTGCCTGAGCTGGCTGCGGTGGTCCTGCCGTGAATGTCCAACCCGCATTGAGCAGATTCAGAGTCCCGACGCCAGACGGTCGCCCAACGTCAGCAAGGACAATCTGAACCTTCAACGAACCGCCAGTGCACCTTGCAGCCCTGGGTGGCCGACCCTGATCTCATCCAACGGATTGACGACGGGAGGCAGGACGTGCCCCGGAGGGAGTGTCAACGCAGAGGGCATTCCGCCGTTACCAACCGAAACAAGAAACTGGGCGCGAGAAGTAACGATCCTCGCTGGCGAGCCAGCAGATCGCGTGGCGTAGAACTGCCCTGCGGTCATGTCGGTGTCGTCTGGCATGTCTCCAACCCTACCCTCAGTCATCCCTGATCGCGGTTCCAAGACTCCACGTGCCGTCATTCTCGTCCACTGGATACAAGACAACGAGCAACCGGCGGCGAGCTTCGGTGGTGCCTACCACCATCAACCGCCATCCCCGAGCAGGATCTGGATCGTAATCCCACCAGGAATCGATAACAGGTGTGAGCACGACAGCCTCGTCGACCTCCCATACCGTAATTCCGCCATGACGACCATCAAGCAGCTTGTCCGTGATGGACGCGCTCTTGTATACGTACGCGATGTAACTGATTGGCCGAGGCACTTAGTCCAGCCTGCCACTTGGTGGACGGGAGCTAACGATGTGGTAGCGACCCCACGTCCCCGCACTTCTCGGCAGTGCTCTCCTGTGCTGTCTGTACATAGTTGCGGTGTCAAGACAGTCTGCAGTCGGGCACCCCGCGAATGCCCTGGTCGGGGCTCAGGACCGCAGCGCGTTGCTCGTTCACGGGACAGTATTCCCCAGCGCGAGAACGACGCCCGCGCGCGCGAGGGAGCTGAGTCAAGGACCTTGACACGTTGCTACGCGTAGATCCGGCGGGTTATGGAGTGGCTTTCGCCTTACGACGTGGCCACGCCTGCACGTAGCCGGTCGGGTGGCATGGTTTGCGATCCTTGCCCACGGTGGCGCGGCACCGCCAACGGGTAAGCCTTCTGCTTCCTTCGGGCTCCCACCCTTCAGTCTGATACCGGTTCAATGCGCTCTAGAACGCGTGCGACCTGCGTAGGGTGCCAGCGCGTACCCCGCTTCGGCCGTAGTCCCTCGGCATCAAGAGCCTGAGCGATGCTCCGTAGTGAAGCCCCTTGAGCCTTCAGGACGGTAATGCGGGCGATTACAGCCTGTTCGCCCTCAAGCGCGACCAGCTCGCCATCAACGGCCTTAAAGCCGAACGGCGCGATACCACCAATGAAGCCTCCCCGCTCAGACTTTGCGCGACGACCGGCGAGCATCCGGCCTCGAATCACGGCGCGCTCGTAACCAGCCACCGATCCCAGAATATTGCGGATCAGCTCTCGCAGCTCATCGGGCCCGTCGACGTCCGGCTCACTTGTCGAGACGACCCGGGCACCAGCCTTCTCCAGCCGCTCGATGACAGTCAGCTGGACATACAGTTTCCGCGCCAGGCGATCGAGTCGGTGAACGACGAGGATGCTCGCCTCATGCCGTTCGATCCGGGCGAGTGCATCCGCCAGGCCATGGCGTGCATCGAAACCGTTCGATCCCGAGATACCCTCATCGCCGAGGATGTCCACGAGCACCAGTCCGTTCGTCTTGCAGTATTCGCGGATGGCCCGGCGCTGGATCTCGAGGCCATACCCTTTCGAGGCTTGCTCGTCAGTCGAGACGCGCACGTAACCGAGTGTGCGAGCCCTGGTCATCGTCCCCGCGTCCGTAACGTTTGCGCTAGTGAATGTGACACCGCAGGTAGAGAGATTCCGGCGGGTTCCCGTAGCCGGCGTGTCACTTGAGCCTCCCCGTCGCCTTCGCCCACCGTTCGACGTCGCGCCAGTCATAGACGCTGATGCGACCCGAGAGAACGGCCAGCACCTTCGGCGGTCGAACGGGCTTGGCGCCGCGCTCGCCCGATGGCCAGCACCTGCTCGCCCATACGCTCACGGTCGACCGGGGACGGCCGAGACGTTCAGCGATCTCGTCGATGCCTACTAGATCTTGCTTCGATGCCATCTGGCCTCTCCTGTCAGTAGGGTTTCGGTTGTGAAGCTGCGATGGACCCCGCGCCGCCGAGCAGCGAAGCTGGCCCAGGTGCGCCGTGCGCTAGCGCTTCCGGAGCGGCGATCACGCGACCGCCTCCAAGTACGCGACGACAACCGCCACGTAAAGGTCCTCGAGCGACCCGGTAGCGACGGGAACGACCGCGCTCGGCAGTAGCTCCTCGAGCCTGTCGAGTTTCCCCTGGTCCTCAGCGGAGAGGACCTCCCATTCGCCCGAGACATCCTCGATCGACGAGATCCGAGCCTCGAGCTCGCGGAGCTCATCTCGCCACTCGTCAAAGTCCATGTCGAGTGGCGACGGCCCGAGACGTGCGATCAGCGGTAGCGGCTCCTCGTCGTCGGACGGCTCCTCGCCTAGCCCGGCCAGGTAACTCGCAGCCTCAGCGTAAGTACCGAACAGCGCCGCGACGTCATAGGACGTGGCCACGCCAGTGAACAGGTGCGCACAGCGACGCCACGGCACGCGCTTACGGACCGCGGCTGCGGCGTCGATGATCCGCACGCAACGGAGCCATTCGGTCATGCAGCGATCTGTGTCGACGGTCCCGGTGAACTTGGCCATGCACTCTGCGACCTGATCGGGCGCCGACAGGTGCGGCTCGGGTCCCTGGTGCGAGCGAGCGAGCCAGTCACGGTCGCGCTGACTGAGCTGGAAGTACCAATCCCATTCGCCGGCATAGTTCCCGCGTCCGTCGAGTGAGCGGAAACGACCGGAACCGTCACGCACTGCCTCGCGCGCCGGCGCCTTGCGAATCATGGCCGAGACTCCGCACAAGTCGAGAATCCCTATCGCCTCATCGGCGAGCGCGTCCAGCTCGGCCAGCACTACGGCCCGAGCGGCGTTCACCTCGTCGCGTGAGACCTTCGGAGCCGCACAGTGCGAACCAAGGCGACGCGTCGCGTCGGCCCATGCTCTAATGACCGGCCATGGCCACAAGGGGACCCGAGAAACGACAGCGACGGGCACGGGGAGCAGTCCCCGCGCCCGCCACGTCGAGACAGTGTTGGACCGGACCTTGAGCCGAGCGGCGATCTCGTCCGGGCCCACCAGGTCGATGATCACGCGGCCACCAGGTCGCGAGCCTCGACCGATTGCAGCGCTTCGATAACCTCGTTAGCGCAGGTGATCGCCCGATCCGCCGCCGCGTGCACGACCTTCACTTCTCCGCCGGACCAGTGCGCCACGTAGGCGAACGAGTACTGATCAGTGGCGAGCCCGAGCGCGTCCATGACCAGGTAGGCGACGCTTTCCGCCTCGCACTCGCAGCGGTCACGGTTCGCCAAGTAGTCGCAGAGCGGCCCGTTGTGAAGGATTACGTGCGCAAGCTCGTGAGCAAGCGTCTTCACCGCTGCGGCCGGCTCGAGCCTGTCCGCCACGGTCACGGTCCGCGTCACCATGTCGGTGGTGCCGTTGGCGGGTGCCAGTGGTGCGCGAACAATGACGAACCCACGAGCCTCGACAAGCTGCGCGAGGGCCTCCCACGCGCCTTGTGGTCCGTTGCCCGTGAGCAGCTCCGGCCGGACCGGGACAGGGATCTCGCCCGGCCCGTCAGTCTGGCGGACCTCGAAAACACTAGCCAAGGTGAACCCTCGCACTATCCAGGACTCGGCGCCCGTCTCCGCGTCCTCGACCTTGTACTTGCACGGAGCGAGAACCCACAGCCCGCGCTCGCCCTTGCAGACCTGCCGGCCGAGAGACTGCCACGTCCGGTAGCCCGCTACGTGGCCAAGTACTGGTGAACCATTCTCGTCGACCCATTGCCGCTCGTAGGCCTGCTGCATAAGCAGGGCGACGTTGCGGGCCGAGTAGTTGTGAAGCTGCGAGGCAAACCCAAGGTAAGCCTGCCAATCGTCGCCGGTAACGATGGACTCGACCGCTTGGGTCAGCTTGTCGCTTGCCTGGTCGAGACGCGCCTTGCGCTCTTCCGGTGAGTAGGTCACTCTTGCCATATCGGAACCTCCGTAGGGTTTCGATCAGTCCCCGGGGTGTTTCCGCACCGCCGGGGACACTTCTTGTTCGGTCGGTTGACCTAGTGCTCAGTGTAGCGAACCGCCTCATATAGGTCAATAGGCAATGGGCAGATTGACCAGAGATTCTTTGGACTATCCGAGCCAGGGTGGATCACTTGCTAGCGCTTAGTGAGTTTCTCTCGCACGTGGTGGTTGCGAAGAATTTCCCCCACTCGTTTCGCGCGCTGCCGCGCTCGGTTGGTAAAATTGCGCCACACGCGCGGGGAGCCCGGAGGATCAGTGTCTGACAAAGCCAAGAAGACGAAGCCAGCTTCGGTCACCATGACCCGGAAAGATGGGAGCACGGCCGTCTCCCACGGAGCAGCTCGCGGCTACAGCCGGGCGCCGTTCGCGAAGGGTAATCTCGCTGCCCTCCGGCATGGAGCCTTCAGCGAGCAGATCCTCTCGGCGCACGCCGCGGAGCTGCACGAAGACCTCATCGCTCGGCACGCTGACTACCTCCAGTTCATCGGCGCAGACGACAACGAGATCGAAAAGCTTTGTCGTGTGAACTCGAGGATGGACCTCTTATTCGAGCACGTCATGGATGTCGCCGAGACGGGGGGCGTCGGGGAGGTCAGGCCCTACTTGTGGAGCGAGTTGAACAAGGCTGAGTCCAAATTCCTTCGCCTCGCCAACTCCCAGGGCTTGACCCCGGCTGGGCGTATCAAGATCCTGGAGGAGCGAGCCAGGCGTGTACAGGCTCTTCGTGAGGGCGCCTGCAACGACGACGCGCCCGAGCCGGATTACAGCTCGTCCCCTTGTCTAGAACACCGCCAGAGCCCAAGGGCTTCACGCCAGAGGCGTTGAAACGACCGGGGAGTACTTCAGTACCAGCAAAGGCATACGGAGCCTTCCTGCCGGATACCGAGAGACTGCGCGCGCTGGGGACGCCCGATAGACCTCCGCTGTGCGTGTCTGCAGCCTCTGACACCTCCAAACAGCCCAAGGAACCGGACCGGCCGATTGGAAGGCTCTATAACGCGACGCGGGAAGGAATTGCTAGGAATGTTTTCTCCACTTGAGATGGTCGCAAGTTCCGGGGTTCATTTCAAGACCTGCGCGCGAGGCGCTCTGGGAGTGCTGTATCGGTATCGGACTGCTTTCACAGGAGCGTAGGGGGGTCGGTCCAGTGGAGGGGCCGTTCACGTATCTTTGAGGTTCGTGGTCGATTCGATTCTCGCCTGGAAGCTTGAGCGAGACGGAAATGTGGTGGCCGAACTCCTGCCGACGGAGGGTGGCTACCTGGCAATGGCCAACGACGAGCAGGTTGGCGGGCCCTTTGCCTCCATCGAGGAGGCAGTCGCTGCCGTGCCGGCCCTACGAACACTCGATGCGCCCGGTGACTGGACGCTCACGACGAGCCTCTCAATCGGCGCGGCGGTCTCAATGCTCGACGAGCCCGCCGAGGGGGTAGAAGAGGTTGAGGTCAACGGAGAGCCTTGGCAGTCAATGACCACGACGGAGGTTTGGGGCCGTCAGGTTCGTGACAAGCGATTTCTCGTCCCGGCGGACCTTCCCCCGAACGGCGTCGAGGAGATCGAATTGCTGGATGCCTCGACGAACGTACCTGGTGCTCTCGAGGGCGGCTTTTCGATCACACGGTATTGTCCAGTTTGCAGGCTGTATGAATGGGAAGTCGACAACTGGCCGATCTGGATCCGCGAGCCAGACGACCTTCAGGCATGTCTGGGGCTCATCGGATGTATGTCGCAGGAGTTCCCGGTTACCAAACTCAAATTCCCCTCACAGCCCAGTTCAATTGCCCGCGACCGGACCGGACGAGCAACATCTGGTGCCGGCTTCAGCGAAGGGGATATCTCTCTCATCTTGTCGGCCGTTCCCCAGTTCGGAGGGACCGTCTGGGTTGACGGCAAGCTGTGGCTTGAGGGTCATCCGGCGCCACACGGACTGCAGATATCACTCTCAGGTCAACCAGTTGGCCTATCTGTCCAACAACTAGGAACGGTTCGAACTCAGATACCCAAGAGGTCGCTCTACGGCCCATCCTGGGAGAGTAAGGCCCTAGTGTTTTGGCGATGTGGCCCCCTCACGGCTGCCTCACCGGAAGACTCGCCGAAAGCTTGGAGCTGGTTCGCGGTGGTATCGCCTGATCCAGGAGTTGCTAGGCGGGTTTTGGCGGCCAACTTCACGGGAAGCGACGTCTACGGGGAGGACGGGATACTCTTCGGCGTGGTACTCGAGACTCGTGGTTCGAAGCCTTGTCTGGGGTTCTTACTCGGCGATCTCGAAGCCTCCCTGCTATACGCCGACGCCCTTGGTGGAGCCGTGATCGCGGGTGATGACGCGACATTGGTGGAGATCTCAGAAGACGGCTCGGTTGTCCGAGCCTGGTCGTGGATCAGTGAAAGGGCGAACCCTCCAGCGGTGGCTGTCAACCTTCCGTCTATCGAGGATTTTCGCGGGTCGAGCCTCGTGTATTAGTGGCTACGCGGCGTGAAGCTCTGCAATCCGGCTCGTCATGCTGAAATCTCGCGTTTTGCACGATCCCGCGCCAGACTGGGGAGATGGATGACGATTCAATCCCAGTGCCTCCCGAGGGTTCTCCTTTTTTCCCTGACATCAACGAGTTTGCC
>Ga0182027_10012870_pt1 | contig 11719 bp, 11 predicted proteins | sample 712E1DmetaG_FD_121300 | JGI IMG/M metagenome (GOLD analysis project Ga0182027, IMG submission 121300) | Permafrost microbial communities from Stordalen Mire, Sweden - 712E1D metaG (Illumina Assembly) | ecosystem: Environmental > Terrestrial > Soil > Wetlands > Permafrost | place: Sweden...
AAAAAAATCAACGCCATGGCCTCATTCTTTTAAGACTACCGGAACCGGCACTACCGGGAATTTATTGAAGATATCGGAGACCAGAGAACAAATCCGGCAGGTACAGGACCTCACAACCGTACCCCATTTCACCGCCAGCGGGAAATTTTTCTGCCGGGTAAAATCCCTGTGCCTCTGCTACACATTTTAAAAAAACCGCCGAACCTGTTCTGCTCCGATAAATGATACAATCTCCATTATGGCGATCGATTCATCCGGGTTCACCAGCAGTTTTTCCAGCCGTCACTATCCCGTCTGGACCGGCAGGATACGGAAACATTTCCCTTAAAATTCGATCGTGGCCGATACCATTTGAGCGGATTATCATGGGTTACAGGGGATCATGGGTCCATGATACCCGGTATGCCCGCAAATTGCTCTGATAATATCTGACCCCGGGATACGGGAACATTCCATTACAAGGATTGTCTGCAACCTCCTCAGATTATTATATTTCTCAGTCACGGGGGTTTTCTCCAGAACAATAGTTTTCAGATGATGTCCCGATATTTCCCATTAAACGGTAAAGGACGATTATATTTGAGATGGTTTTTATTGCCGCATAACATAATGATTTAAAAAAACGGGTACGGTCACGTAATATGGAAAATAAAACTCCGGTCGTCAGTACGCCTTTTAATGAATTATCTGAACCCCTTGTCAGGGGACTGGACCACTGGAAGTATTTTGCCCTTATTTTTGTCTATTTCTCCATCATTTTGTTTCTGGCACAGATATATATTTACTTTATTTATCTGGATGTCAACACGGTCATATTCAATTTTATCTCCCTGAAAAGCAATAATATAGGCCTATACAATATTTATTTAAACAATTTTTTCAGTATTAACGTATCAAAAACATTTATTCAGAACCTGATCGCTTCAGTCACCAGTCTGGTTCTCATGTGGTTTGGATTGCTCCTCTTTTTCCTGACCAACCGGGAAAAAAAATCTTTCTTTTTCATTCATATTTTTCTGGTCATCTTTTTTATTGCCCCGTTACTGATCTCTCTGGTAAATATTGTATTGATCAGGGTTTTTTCAGTTGATATTGTCACGGGATTTTCCAGTGTTGCCTGTACCGTTGTCGGATATGGCCTGTACTCCCTTTTGAAATTCCTGAATGAACAACGATGCGATACCGATACCCCGGTCTCGTTACGAAAATCCCTGCTGGCGTTGATGGTGGTATTTTCCATCGCGTGCTTAATCTTAGTTACGGTCATCATGAATTTTACAGCGGTTCAGCTGCTGATATCGCATGGTCCGGTAGAGGGAGTTGTCGAAACGCTGATAAAAACGGATACCCTTGCCCATCTTACCGGTTTTTTAATTGGATTGTCATTTCCCGGTATATTTAATCCCGTCATCCCTCTCTTCCTGCCGGCCCGGTGATAATCCGCTTTTAGGAATACCTCATCTCCCACAACCCGCATTATCTCCGGTGAGACCTATCTTCTGTCAATTGATGTGCATCCGAAGGAAATACCAGGATAAAATTTTTCTCATCTTTTCCCATCCGCTTTCATTTATCTGCAATTTCCTAAAAATGCCAAAAAGGATAATTGACAAAAAGATACGGCGACCATGGGATTCCGGCAGCGAGGACACGCCCGGGCAGCCCTTCCCGAGAGAATCAGAACGTGTTAATTAAACAACGGGTTGCAGGAAAATTATCTGCCTGCCGGCAGGCTTACCCGCACCCTTTGATTGCCACTGAAAAATTTCAGCAGACCCTGCGCATCCCGGATATTTCAGGATCGGATTTAACCCTGGACAAAAAAGGGACGGGATGTGTTGTCAGACTTAAAATAAAAAAAGAGAGTTGGGATATCCTAAAGTCTGCACAAAATCTCAAGTGCCCCCGTCCCTTCCTTCACTGCATTCATCAGCAGGAGCACATTCTCCGGGTCCTTCTCGTTCCGGATCCGCTCGCAGAGGGAATGGATGGTGAACGCAAGCTCCTCTGCAAGACCCCCGTCCTCATCGCAGCTACACGAATCCTCGTCGTGATCAACCCCGCAGGTACAAGTTGTCCCGTCATCATGGACATGGGTTGCAGCCACTGCCTCCGCAGCGGGTGCAGCCGGCTTTTTTGTTCCCTTTGCATTCTTCGTATCTTTTGCTGGCCCGTTCTCTGCACAGACAACACAGAGCGTCTTGCCTTTGACTTCAAACAGGGGACACCCGCAGGTCTTGCAGGCCTTTTCAAGCATTTTTCCTCCCTTAAGGAGGTATTCAGCCATGATTTCGTCTTCTTTGCGCGCTGGCATCTGATCACCGTCGGATCGATATTTAACCTATATATGTCGGTTCGGCATATTAACTACAGGTACACAGGTAGGTGATACCATGCCAAACCCTGAAAAAACAATGGAAAACTGTATCCTGATGCTGCAGCACATCCAGGAAGACAACTCGATACCCAGAAATATCCGGCGCGTGGCTGACGAGACCCGGACGCTGCTTACGAACAATTCCAAGGCAATGGGGCTGCGCGCCGCGGAAGCCATTTCCAAGATCGATGAAATTTCCAATGATCCCAATATGCCCATCCATGCACGGACACGGATCTGGGAGCTCGTGTCACAACTCGAAACCATCCCGCTGGATTGACAGGCCCTTTTTCCTGCTGTTCCTTTTTTTATTTCAAAAAAAAATCCCTTATTCCGATTGATGTCCGGAGAATAAAGGGGAGCCCTTCAGGGACGTATTGTAAACCGGATTTTTTATACCGGTATAGTTGCGGAAGGAAATGAGAAAAAGATGATACCGGCCTGTAAGGGACCCGCCCCGGTCAGCACGGCAGAATGCCCGGGGGTCAGCCAAAGAACTATGATAAGTTTTTCTCCTGCTTCAGGTCCGACGATCTTCAGCCTTTTCGAGCTGTTTTTTGATCTCGCGGATACTGGTCAGCATCTCTTCCGAGTACGGGGTGAACCGGTAACTGAGATTGTTCTCAACCTGCCAGAACCCGCTCCTCTCGTCATAGTGCCCGATGATATAACAGACGATGATATAGCAGGGCACTGCGAAAGCGATGACCATGGGCAGGGTCATCCCGAGATGGACTAAAAAAAAGTCCTCGAAGAGCTTCGCGTTTGCGGTGATGATACCGAAGTTGAGTGCAATCTGGGTCCATGAGGTCCCCCGGGTATACCGCTGCTTGAAAAGTGCAAGATTGTAGAGCAACCCGTGTTTTTCTGTCATAGCTCTCTTTTTCCGGGCAGAAGGTGATATGCTTTCCCTCACCGGGAAGTAACGGAAAGACGGGACTAAAAAAAATGCTCTGTGGAAATCCTCTTTTCAAGTAATGAGCGCACCCCTTGCGCCAACCCTGCCCCCATTGGTGGGGGCAGTGCGATGCCCCGGCATTACCCAAACTGAAAATTTCCCTGCGATTGCATACACGTAATACGGCACAATCGCAACCGGGGGATGCCATAGCGGCGGGGGCAGAGCCCAAAAGAGCGTCATAATTACTATCAAAATGATTTCTCCAGAGCACAAAAAAACAAGAGACCCTCTCTTATTTTTTCAGTTCTTCGGTCTGGTGTGCCGGGCAGAAGTTGCAGATGGACCAGAATACATCCTTTTCCTTGTCCCGGATAAGGCAGTAATATTCCCTCCCCCGCTGCTCCACAAAAAACCCCCCGGGAAACGGCATCCCCACCGGATGCCCCGGTTCTTCGCAAACGAACATGGTGAAAGCTGCGATCAGGTAATAGAAAAGGCGGTTCTTCGGGTTATGGAAATACGGGTTGCGCACGCCCTCATCTTCCCAGACAAAGCACCCTTCAGGCACCATGGCACAGAACTTTTCGAACATTTCCCGGTCACAGATCGGACCGGTAAGATTGCTGAATGCTCCGCTCCGTTCCATGGCGATAAGCTTGTGGTGTTTCCCGAAAAGCTGCTCGCGGAAATACGGGCGGATCGCTTCGCGGTACGGTGAGGGGATTTTTTCGATATCGCTGTTGAGCCGTCCCCCGATGATCTGGAGATCGAACATCGTGTAAGCGGAAATTTCCTGCGCTATGGTGGTGCCAAGTCCGCCTTTTGTCCGTGCCGACTGCAACCGGGCTGCAGTCTCGTGGATCACTGTGCCCGAATCAACCCTGCCGTCACCGGCTGCTGCTGCCGTACCATCCTCCCGGATATTCCGCATCTGTAGCAGAATATCTCGGCTGAAAGAAAAAATAGGTATGTGTTATCCTGAACGAAAGCCCTCAATAAAAACCATGTTTATCCCGACACCTGTATAAAGATCAAGGATAAAAGGCTTCTAGCGGCTCCGGAATTAAAAGCCGCAGGATGTACCCATATGAGTGACACGAAAAAATACCTTGCAGAACTTATCGGGACGTTTGTCCTCGTGTTCTTCGGGACCGGTGCTGCGGTTGTCGCCGGGAAATCCATCGGGGTTCTCGGGATTGCTCTCGCGTTCGGTATTGCTGTGCTGGTCATGGTCTATATGATTGGTGCCATCTCAGGATGTCATATCAACCCGGCGATCACCATTGCAATGCTGGTGAACGGGAAGATCGGGTCAAAGGACGCTGTCATCTACATCATCGTCCAGTGTATTGGTGCTATCATCGCATCCGCACTGCTGTTTGTGATCATGACCGGCAACCCGGCATACAATATTGCTGCTGACGGACTGGGACAAAACGGGTACGGCATTGCATCACCCAGCGGTTTTTCGCTCGTTTCAGGTCTTCTCGCTGAAGTGATCCTCACCTTCATCTTCCTCATGGTGATATTCGGCGCAACGAGCAAGGCTGCACCTGCCGGGTTTGCCGGTATCGCGATCGGCCTGTCACTTACCACGGTCCATCTTGTAGGTATCCAGATCACCGGCACCTCGGTCAACCCTGCCCGGAGCCTCGGCCCCGCACTCATCGTCGGGGGAAACGCACTCTCACAACTCTGGCTCTTTATTATCGCACCAATCGTCGGTGCGGTGATCGCAGCTTTTGTCTGGAAATACCTGTTCGAAGGATCTGCCTCACCGGCATAATTTTTTGCCTTTTTTAGATCATACCAAGAGGGTTTATTGCCGGAAAAATCCTATACGATTCTTATTCATGGATATCATTTCAGTCATTCTCATCATCGCGGGCCTCTGCCTCTTCGAGACCATAACCAGCATTGACAATGCGATCATCAATGCCGAGGTGCTCTCAACGATGAACGAACGGACGCGGCGATGGTTTCTGGTATGGGGACTCATCTTTGCGGTATTCGCGGTCCGCGGCCTGCTGCCCTGGCTGATTGTCTGGCTCTCCACACCCTCCCTTGGGCCGGTCGGAGCGCTGACTGCTACCTTCTCAAATGACCCGCTCGTTATTACAGCTATCGAACAGTCCGCACCGATACTCCTTATCGGTGGCGGCACGTTCCTCATCTTTCTCTTCTTCCACTGGCTGTTTCTGGAGACCAAGAATTTCGGTCTCCGGGGAGAACGATACTTCTCGACGAAGGGGGTCTGGTTCTTTGCCCTTGTTTCCCTCCTTCTTGCAGGTATTGTCTGGTTCGCAATAGCACAAAAACCCCTCATGGCTTTCGGGGCAGTTGTCGGGTCAACGGCGTTCTTTATCGTGCACGGGTTCCGGCAGAACGCCGAGCAGGCAGAACACCGGATGCTCCACTCGTCCGATATGTCGGATGTCAGCAAGATCTTTTATCTCGAAGTCATCGACGCCACGTTCTCCATTGACGGGGTAATCGGGGCGTTCGCGTTCACGATGGCCGTGCCGCTCATCCTGATCGGGAACGGGATCGGTGCGTTTGTGGTCCGGGAACTGACCCTGCGCAATGTTGATAATATCAAAAAATTCCGGTACCTGAAAAACGGGGCTATGTATTCTATATTCTTCCTCGGGATCATCATGATCCTCGACAGTTTCGGGATCAGTATCCCGTTCTTTGTCTCGCCGCTTATTACCTTCGGGGTCGTCGGGTTCTTCCTGCTCAAATCGATGCGGGAGATCCCCGGAGTACCTGGCTTAAAAAAGGGCCATGCCGGATAAGATTGTTTTTGCGAGATCCCGTCCGGAGCAGCTCCAGATACGTGGGGATCCCGTAAACCCCCCGCTCCCCGAAAAGGTGAAAGAGTCGTTCTCAGGATAACGTCCCGCTTATCCGGGGTACCGGCACTCAGGCACGGTTACCCCGGATGAAGATACGTTTCACTTTCCCGGCCTGGTCTATACACCAGAGCCCGCCTTTGAGGACCGGGATGACGACCCGCATACCACCCTCCATCTCCCGGGAGACGTCCCTGAGCCGGTCCCGGATCGGCAGGTGCTGGGGACAGGCCTTCTCGCATTTCCCGCAGACCCGGCAGAGCCCGGCATATGAAACGCCCCCCATCAGTCCCCCATGGCGGCCGAAATACTGGAACTTCGGGCTCCGGTCGTGCGGGAAGAGATAATGCGCATTATACAGCGAGAAGCACCCGGGGATATCCACCCCGGCCGGGCAGGGCATGCAGTAACCGCAGCCCGTGCACCCGACTTTCATCAGCCGCCCGTAGGTATCCCGTACCTGTGCAATGCGCGAGAGTTCTTCTTCCGTCAGGGACCGGGGATATGCATCTTCAGCCGTTTTGAGGTTCTCAGCGATATGCCCCTCGTCGTTCATGCCGGAGAGCACGACCGTGACCTCAGGATGGTCCCACACCCACCGGAGTGCCCACTGTGCCGGAGAGCGTTTCACGGGCGATGCATCCCAGATCTTTTTTACCTCTTCCGGTACCGGCCCCCCGAGGTTCCCGCCGCGGAGGGGTTCCATGATCATGACCGCCAGGTTCCCTGCATGCGCATACTCCAGACCTTCCGTGCCAGCCTGGTTCTTCTCATCAAGATAATTATACTGGATCTGGCAGAAAGTCCAGTCGTAGGAATCCACGATCTCCTTAAAAGTCGCGAGATCTGCGTGTGATGAGAAACCGGCGTTTCTGATCCTGCCGTCCTTTCTGGCAGTGGTCAGGAACTCCAGTACACCGAGGCTTTTCAGTCTCGGAAAACTCTCCCGGGTAAGGCTGTGCAGCAGGTAATAATCGATATGGTCAGTCTTCAGCGTCGCGAGCTGACCATCGAGGATCCGGTCCATATCCCCGCGGGAGCGGACAGACCACGGCGGGAGTTTTGTTGCAAGCCGGACTTTTTCCCGGTAGCCGTCTTCGAGTGCCCGGCCAAGTACCTTTTCGCTTTTGCCAAAGTGGTATGCCGGTGCTGTATCAACGTAATTGACACCGTGATCGATGGCATAGCGCAGTTGCCGGATCGCCCGCTCTTCATCTATCCCGCTGCCGCTTTTTTTTGCCGGCAGGCGCATGCAGCCGAACCCGAGGATTGAGAGTTCATCGCCGGTTTTTGGGACTTTGCGGTAGAGCATAATGGTTCTCTCTCATTAATTATGCGGTCAATAGGGCGGGCTCTTTTAAAAAGATCTCCGTCCCAAAAAAAAGACCATGTTTAATTATCTTCCGCCATAGGACCTGACATGTCTCCCTGCCCGGTGGTACTGATCGAAACGGGGATTCTCTTCATCATATATTCCCATATCCTCCCTGCCGAACCGTTTACGGTCTTCGCCGACAGGACAGACTTTGATGCAGATGCCACAGGGAGAGATGAACCGTTCCGACAATGCCTCAGACCGTGTGGCACAGGTTTTCTTATCGGTCAGTCCCCGGGGGTAGTCCCCGCCGTCCAGTGCATGGACCGGGCAGGCTTTCACGCACCGCCGGCACCGGATGCAGAGCGATTTTAAAAGCACCGGATCCGGCTCGATCTCTGCCGCGGAAAGGATGGACGCGAACCGGACCCGGGGCCCGAACTCCGGTGTGAGGAGCGCGTTGTTTATGCCGAAATTCCCGAGGCCGGCAAGCAATGCGGCATGGCGGTGGGAGAAGAAGGCAACAGGACGCTCTTTCAGCATGCTGATGGAGCCATAGCCGTCCCGGGGAATCCAGACCGATGGCCAGCCGTCAGCCGTAAGAGCAGAAGCAATCCGGTACCCCATCTCATCCAGCTGGGCATTGACCGTGCGGTAGAGTTCGTGGTACCAGATAGAGGGGGCGGTATCGAGAATTGGCAGGGAAACCGGCAGACCGATCACAATCACCGTATTCGTTTCCGGGAATATGGCACGGGGGCGGAAGGATTCCGGCACCCAGGGTTCAAATAAGGGTTCATCCCAGCGGGAGGCAGGAGCAAATCCCACCAGGGGAATATCAAGATCTGCACACTTATTTCTGACCTGCTGCCGGACTGTTTCACTCATGGAGGAGCATACTCCGGGCAGCAATAAATGAATTTGGTCAGGCTGGTTGCGACCGGACCATTCCGGTACCATACCAGGGATGCAAAAACAATGTTGTTATATATGAGTTAAAATATATTTTGTACCCGGAGCCCCAGACTATGACGGCAATACCGGATCTCGTCGATGGCATCAACCTTATCTTATGTATCGTAATCTTCCTCCTCGGGTACCTGGTGTACCGGAAGCAGGAGAGGATCAGCGCATTTTTAATCGGTATCGCCTTTGGCATGTTCGGCCTTTCGCACTTCAGTGTCCTCTCAGGTATCGCCTTTCCTGACGTTACCTTCATCCTGCTGAGAATATGCGGGTATATCCTTGTCGCCGCAGCACTCTGGCTGTTGCTGTCAGAATAGGCATGACCCGGGGGTGGAAGAAACCCCGCAGTTCAGGAAATAGAACGTGACAGGAAGGTTCGGAAACCGAATCAGGTACCGGTTACCGTGCAGACAATCGTCCGTTGCCTGCCCGCATTGACATCGAGTTCAAGCAGCACGAGCTGCTGCCAGGTCCCGCACATGAGCTGACCATTCTCTACCGGGACCGTAATCGAGGGACCGACCAGTGCGGCCTTGACGTGTGAGCGCCCGTTGCCATCGCCCCACCGGCTGTTGTGTGCATAGTCCTCATTGTCGGGAGCCAGAACAGCGAGCGCACGCTTAAAGTCTGCAAGCACGCCGGGTTCGTACTCGATCGTTGTCAGGGCTGCCGTGGAGTGCTGCGCAAACAGATGGACAAGCCCGGTCTTTACCCTGCTTTCAACAACTGCCTTTGCCACCTGCAGGGTGATATCAATAATATCTCCCTCGCAAGAGGATGTAACGGTCAGGATCGTACGGAACATGGATTCACCATATATCATTCTGGACGTAGTGGGACAAAACAATTTTTCTCCCATTGAATGGATGCTTCCCGAAAAACAGGGTGGGGAAAATATATGAGGAGAACAGGAGGGAAAACGGATAGGATCCTCAGGTTTTACTCTTCTCATCGGTATCCGTTTCGGCCCCGTTGACCATCTCAGCTGGGACAAAGGCGATACCCACGACCTTGTCATTCTCATCAAGGCGCATGACGCGGACACCTTTGGTGCCCCGGCCGATGATCCGGAACTCAGAGACCGGGATCCGGATGACGACGCCGGACGAGGTCATGGCAATGATCTCGTCAGTGTCACAGACCGCACGGGACTCGATGATCACCGCGTCGCGGTCGAGGAGCATGTTCCGTACACCCAGCGTTCCCCGTCCGTGCCCGCGGAACTCGTCGAACTCGCTCCTCTTGCCAAACCCGACATCCGAGATGGTGAGGAGGTGATCCTTCTCAAGGAGCGTGACGGCAACGACCTCATCCCCTTTACGGAGTTTCATTCCGCGTACTCCCTGTGCGTTCCGGCCAACCGTCCGCACGGTCTCCTCGTGGAAACGGAGACTCTGGCCAAAGCAGGAGGTGAGAATGATCTCCTTTGTGCCGTCCGTCATGATGACGTCGACGAGCCGGTCGTTCTCCTTAAGCTTGATTGCATTCGTCCCGGTCGAGCGGGGGTTGGAGAACTGGTCGGACGGAATCTTGATCGCCTGCCCGAGTTTTGTGGCAAACAGGAGGTAGCGGTCAGCACGGAACTCGCGGATCGGGATGACCGTTGTTACGACCTCGTCTTTTAAGTTGAGGAGGTTGACGATCGGTTTACCCTTGGCTACCCGGGAGCTCTCGGGGATCTGATATACCTTGAGCCAGTAGACCCGGCCGATATTGGTGAAGCAAAGGAGGTAATCCTTCATGCCGGCGACAAAGACCGATTCGACCAGGTCTTCTTCTTTCGTGGTCATGCCGGTGATACCATGACCACCCCGACGCTGCCTCCGGTAGGTGTCAAGGTCAATCCGTTTGATATAATTCGCGGTGGTAATGGAGACGAGGACGTTCTTGTCCTCAATGAGATCCTCACTCGAGAGGTCGCTTGTGTCAAGCGCGATCTGGGTCCGGCGCTTGTCACCGAATTTTGCGGCAACTTCCTTTGTCTCGCGCCGTATCACATCCTTGATGTTTGCCTCGCTTGAAAGGATCTTCTTGAGCCGGGCTATCTCCTCTTCCAGCCCTTTCTTCTCATCATTGATCTTCTGCTGTTCGAGCGCTGCGAGACGGCGGAGCTGCATCTGGAGGATTGCATTGGCCTGCGGTTCGTCAAGCCCGAACTGGGAGATCAGGGCAGCCCGCGCCGTGTCCACGGTATCGGACGCACGGATGGCCTTAATAATCTGGTCGATTTTCGCAAGCGCAATCAGGAGCCCCTGGAGGATGTGGACTTTCTCCTGAGCCTTTTTCAGGTCAAACTCGGACCTGCGTCGGATTACTTCGATCCGGTGGTGGACAAAGTTTTCGAGGAGCCCGTGCAGGTTGAGGAGCTTCGGCTGGTTGTCCATAATGACAATGTTCGAGACCGAGAAGCTTGACTCAAGTGCCGTGTTCTTGTATAGGTTGTTTAAGATGACCGGCGCCATCGTGCCCTTCCGGAGCTCGAAGACGACCCGTATGCCATCCTTGTCGGACTCATCGCGGATATCAGAGATGCCGTCGATCTTCTTGTCCTTGACCATGTCCGCGATCCCGGTGATCCACTGCGCCTTGTTCACTTGGTACGGGAGCTCGGTGACAATGATCCGGTCCCCCCGGTTCCCGCCATCGGACTCCTCGATGGTCGCGACACCGCGGATGATGACCCTGCCCTGCCCGGTGGCATAGTAGTTCTTCACGCCCTCGACACCCATCATGACGCCGCCGGTCGGGAAGTCCGGGCCCGGCATGATACGGACGAGATCGTCAACCGTTATTTCCGGGTTATCCAGGTAATGCCCGACCGCCATACAGACCTCCTGCAGGTTGTGCGGGGGCATCTTTGTGGCCATACCGACCGCGATGCCGTCCGTTCCGTTGACGAGCAGGTTCGGGATCTTCGCCGGGAGCACGGTGGGTTCCTGGAGCGACTCGTCGTAATTCGGGATGAACTTTACGGTCTCCTTGTCAAGGTCCTCAAGGAGCGCTTCCGCATAGGGGAAGAGCCGCACTTCGGTATACCTGCTCGCTGCCGCAGAATCGCCGTCAATGGACCCGAAGTTACCCTGCCCCTGCACCAGCATGTGGCGGTATGAGAATGGCTGGGCCATCTTGACGATGGTGTCGTAGATGGAGGAGTCACCATGCGGGTGGTACTTACCCATGACATCACCGACCACCCTCGCGCTTTTCTTCGTGGGCTTGTCGCTCGTATTGCCCATGTCCCACATGCCATAGAGCGAGCGGCGGTGGACCGGCTTGAGGCCGTCCCGTACATCCGGGATGGCCCG
>Ga0182027_10012871_pt1 | contig 11718 bp, 7 predicted proteins | sample 712E1DmetaG_FD_121300 | JGI IMG/M metagenome (GOLD analysis project Ga0182027, IMG submission 121300) | Permafrost microbial communities from Stordalen Mire, Sweden - 712E1D metaG (Illumina Assembly) | ecosystem: Environmental > Terrestrial > Soil > Wetlands > Permafrost | place: Sweden...
ATTATTTATGTCTCCGACGGGACATACACAAACATGAGTTATCGAGTCCAAATATTCGACCTGACTAAGGCGGCACCCTATGTAATCGCGACCTGGGGAGGCCCGCCCGGGAATGGCAATGGCATCTTGGCGCAGCCTTGGGGCCTAACGCAGGATGGATCGGGGAATACGTTCGTTACTGATACCTTAAACAACCGGGTCCAAAAATTCGATTCATCGGGGAATTATACACTGCAGGCTGGAACTTTTGGCGCGGGCGCGGGTCAACTTAACCAGCCGCTGGGCATCGCGACCGACGCTTCGGGCAACATCCTGGTGGCCGACGATACGAATAATAGGATCCAAGTCTTTTCTTCTTCCGGCGTTTTCCAGAAAACCATCGGAGCGGGCCAGCTCGCGGGTCCTATTGCGATAGTGCTGGATAGCGCGGGAAATATATACGTCAACGAAGCCTCCGCGGGGGATATAAAAGTATTCGACACTAACGGATATTATCTACGCACCATCGGCTCCCCCGGAACGGCGGATGGGCAGTTCGGCTACATTTATGGACTCGCCATCGATAAATCGGGAAATCTTTACGTGACAGATCTCTTTCAATCACGCGTCCAAAAATTCGACTCTAAAGGTAATTTCGTCCGAAAGTGGGGCACCCAAGGCACGGGCACGAGCCAGTTCCTCTATCCCATCGGCGTCGCCTGCGACGCCCTTGGAAATGTCTACATCTGCGATATGCTTAACCGAAGAATTCAGAAATTCGATACCAACGGTGTATACATGGCGAGCATCGGAGGTGTCGGCATTGGCAATGGCACCTTCGCCTGGCCGATTGGGATCACGATCAACGCGTCCGGCCACCTGTTCATCTCAGACTATATGAATTACCTCGTGCAGGAATTGGCGCCGGTCTATTAAGGAACTGGAGGGAATGGACCCACATACAATCCAGCAAAGGAAATTACATCAGGCTCGCCTGGTCCACATCGATCGCGAGCGATAACTCAGGCCAATGCCTCGCCGCCACCCTTTCCTTATGGATCCCCTGATCCTGCGAGGGTCCTCCTGTTTTTCTTTCAATATTCTCCCCTATTTCGTGAAAAAAAAATTTATCGCAATAACTTCTCGTTCTAAGGATTACTCTGATATTGTCTCATCCTTGATACCGTCTCGAAATGGAGACACAAATGAGAAAAGTTCGTCTTTTCATCTGTCTTTTCCTTATTACGGCGGCATCTTCGGTAGCCTCTGCCCAGGGGGCAAGCTCCTCGGCGCTGTGGTCCTTGACCGCCTCGCCTGAGTTTAGCCTGCCCTTAGGCAGCGACGCGACCTACTTTGGCCCCGGGGGCGGCGGCGGCCTCTCCGGCACACTGCGCCTTCCCTCACTGCCCCTTCTCTACGCGGGCGGCGATTTCTCCTACACCTTCCTGTCCACTCAAGCCCCGGGCACGAGCGTCTCGGTCCTGGACTTAGGCGCGCAGGCCGGCCTGCACTTCCAGCTGTCGCGCTCGCTCTACCTCCGCTTGGGCGGCGAGGCCGGCTACTTCATGGCCTCGCTCAACGGCGGGGGCGTCGCGAGCTACAATCCATACTTTCAAGGCGGAGCCCAGCTGGGCATGGACCTGAGCCCGAGCCTGGGCCTCGGTTTGGGCGCTTCCTATCGCGACAGGTACGCCCTCGAGGGCGAGCTGGACGCGAGCCTGGGACTGTACTACCGGCTTGGTTCCGGCAAGGCCTCTGAGGCGCCTAAAGGCTACACGCCGCTCAAGGCAAGCGGACGGGGCCTGGGTTTCGTCGGCGCAAAGCTGGACTCGGTCTTTCCCGTCTTCTATAAACACTACGACGACCACAGCTTGGGCTCTCTCGCGATACGCAACTTCGAGAGCGTTGGCGCCACGGACATCAAGGCGACGGTCGAGGTGAAGCGCTACATGGACGAGCCCAAGCCCGCGGTGGTGAACTCCGCCTTGGCTCCCGGGCAGACGGGGGAGATTCAGCTGTACGGCCTCTTCACCGACAAGATCCTCGAGATCGTCGAGGCGACCAAGCTGCCGGTGTCGGTGAAGCTGCAGTACACGCAGTACGGCAAGACCTACAACGACGAATACGTGGCGACGCTGTCGGTCCTGGATCGCAACGCGATCACCTGGGACGACGACCGGAAGGCCGCGGCCTTCATCTCGGCCAAGGACCCTTCGGTCCTGGCCTTCGCGAAGAGCGTGGCCAGTTCTACGCGGGACCTATTGAGCCCGGCGGTGAACGGGAACCTTCAGGCGGCTATGGCGGTGCACGAGGCGCTGCGCGTCCAGGGCCTGACCTACGTGAAGGACCCGAGCTCCGCCTTGGAGACGAACAACAAGCAGGTAGTGGACTTTATCCTGTATCCACAGCAGACCCTGGGCTACAACTCGGGCAAGTGCGGCGACTTAACAGCGCTGTACTGCTCGCTGATGGAAGCCGTGGGAGTGACGACTGCCTTGATCACGGTGCCTGGGCACATCCTGATGGCGGTGGACCTGGAGATGGAGCCCGACCAGGCGACCCACACCTTCCTGAATCCCGACGACCTGATCGTGAAGGACGGTACGGTGTGGCTGCCTATCGAGACGACGATGCGCAAGGAAGGCTTCGTGAAGGCCTGGCAGGAAGGGGCGCGCGAGTGGCGGGAGGGTGAGGCGAAGAAGACAAGCGCCTTCTACCCGGTGCACGAGGCCTGGCAGACCTATCAGCCTGTGGTGTTGTCGGGGACTGGAGCGCCGGTGGGGCAGAAGGACCCGAGGTCTGGGGCGAACTCGTTCAAGATGGAACTGGCGTCCTTCATCTCGTCGGAGACGGGGCCGCGGGTTGCGGCGATACAGTCCGAGATCAAGAAGGGTGAGCCGAGCGCGCCGCTGTACAACAAGCTGGGCGTGCTGTTCGCGCGCTTCGGCCTATTGGACAAAGCGGCCGAGCAGTTCGGCTTGGCGCTCAAGACGAAGGCGCCGGGGAGCGCGGTGTACAACATGGGGAACATCCTGTTCCTGCAGGGAAAGTACGCGGAGGCCTTGAGCTACTACAACAAGGCCTTGGCGGCCCAGCCCAACGACGCGACGGCCCTGCTGTCGTCGGCGAAGACGAGCGCGGCCCTGGGAAAGTACGACATGGCCCTGGCGGACTACGTGAAGCTGAAGGCGGTCGATCCCGCGCTCGCCAATAAGTACGCCTATCTCGGGGGCGGCGCGGGCGACGGTACAAGAGCGGCCGACGCGGCCAAGAAAAATGGAGACCTGCTATGGCAAGATTAGTACGACTACTCGCGGTCAGTCTCGCGGTCGCGGCCATCGCGGGATGCAACCAGACGCTCGCGGTAAAAGATAATGTAGTCCAGGCGGTCGCGGCCGCGGTCGCAGCCACGAAGTCGGCCCTGGTAGTTTACGATGGCACGACTAAAATCGTTTCCGGCGGCACGGCGACATGGCCCAACACAATATACGGCGTAGCATCGATGAAGATCCTTACTCTCAAGAACGAAGGCGGCGTGTCGCTTACCTTAACCTCCGGGCCTAACTATATAGCTAGCACAGGGGGCGCCGGGCAGAGCGCCTACGGTCCAATCGTCCAGCCGACGACCCTCGTTCTTACTCCGGGGAGCAGTGCTAGCTTCAGTGTCACATTCACGCCGCCTACCTATGATCAAGACTATCCCGTCGATTTTGTCGTCAATTCCAATGATTCCAACAATCCCGCTTTTGTTTTCCATGGCGCTGGCCATTCGACGCAATGGCATGGGAGGCAGGCGCTGATTTCTGCAGCAACAAATCCCTATTATGCTTCTCCGAGAATCGCTATCGCTCCCCAGTCGCTCTGGGCAAGTCCCAGCTTGCCAACTTTATTTGCTGCTTATTTCAACGGTTCGGGGATTTACATCATGATATCTCGGGACGGCGGTAAGACCTGGTCCGTGCCTGAGCTAGCAGTCTCTTCGAGTTCCGTGAGCGCCCTCTCTATTGGGGTTTCCACCAATATTAATTTGCTGTATCTGAATTCAAGCAACCTCATGTTTACTGTTAGTAATGTATCGAGTCTTCTCACTTCTACCCAGCCAGATTATACTAACTATTTTGCAAGCGTCACGAGTAGCACCAGCACCGGGAATCTTCCAATTAGCCCGGCAGCGGAAGTGAAAAACTCGAACATGGTAATTGCTAATGGCTGCGATTATCTCGCTTTCTACAATTCAACTACCTCTGAACTCCAAATTGCCGTTCGCTACGACCAGACTCCGTATCAAGGAAATCCGGAGTTTAGTGTCTACAATGTGACAGGAGTAAATTCGCAGACAGGAGGCAATTTCCCCTCGCTACAGATCGACTCCTCCAATGCCTACATCGTGTACGGGGATGGGCGATACACGCGTGTTGCAGTCTTGCCCAAACCTACTCCTACGAGTTCTGACCCGAGCGCGTATAAGTATTACCAGGTTTCCGACAATGGCAACGGTTCGGTTATAACCTCTTCGGGTTTTGCGATAGATGGAACGAAAGGCTATGCCTTTTGGCGAGTGAACGGAGGGGCAGTGCTCGATACGGCGGTTTTCAATGATATAACACTCGCTGCATGGCCTTCGCCTACGGTCAGTACCCTGAGCGGCGAGAGTACTCCTTCTACTTCTGTGGCGCCGGAAGTGCCGTTCCTGGTTTCTAATAGCGTTCTTTATGCCCTTTACAATAACTATGGGATTCGCCTCTCCTCTTCGGCCAATGGCGGGGCGAATTGGACTGGACAGTGGCTTGATAACGATGCTTCCTTCATGGGCAACGGCTCAGAGGTGGCCATGATCGCGGCAGGTCAAGTGATCTACACCCTCTATACCACCAATAGCTCATATCCGAGCAAGTATTCGATCATGTTGATGAAGTCATTGGACGGAGGGGCTACTTGGTAATGTAGGCTTTTGTTGGTTGTGCGGATCTCTACGATTTGAGTGGCTTGGCTAGTACCCAATGCTGGATGCGTATATTTTGGTGTCGGTCTTCTTGGCCTCGGTTGTGCTAATCTGCTCTTGTCAGCAAGGCGGGTCGGATATCGCCGTAACAGCGGTAGTATTGGACCAGCCGACCTTGAGCTTAGTCGCGGGCGGGACCGCTGGCACCTTGAAGGCTATTATCGAGCCTAGCAATGCCACGAATAATAATGTGACCTGGTCGAGCAGCGACGATGCTATCGCGACAGTCAGCGGTGGCGTGGTTACTCCAGTGTCTGTTGGAACGGCGACGATAAGGGTCACAACGACCGATGGCGGGAAGACCGATACATGCGCAGTCGCCGTAAAGCCCAATCCGCAACTGCCGGCGGATGGACAATGGTTTACTGTAGGCCAAGCAGACGCGGTGGACTTTACAGGAAACTACACTACAGGCCCTCTATCTCTTGGAGGCAATCCGTGTTCATCCCTCGAATATATGAAGCAAGGGAAAACTGTTATCCTACAGGGGACTTTACATTGGAAATCCGCGCCTGGTCTTACCACGATGGATAAAGTATGCGTCCTGCCCGCTTCGTGTGCGCCAAACGCTGAGCTCGATTTGAATGTCGTATTCCTCAATAACGGCCTTGATGTGACATCAGCCTCGGATTTGGCTTCTCCGGATTTTTCCATCAAGACCGATGGCAGTCTTTGGATCGATGGCTCGCATGAAGCTATTACCGATGTTTCCCTGTATATTATTGTAAATGGCCTTCCACTACAGTGGACAATAAAGTGAGTTCAGCTAATCCCAATGTAAATCTCATTCGGGTACACTGGCCTTCTCAATGGCGCGTTAACTGCCGTGCCGCACGAGAGGGCTCTTCCTTCCCTTGACACTCCGGCCCGCCTAGCCCATCCTCCCGCCATGATCTACAGGGAGATGGGCAGGACGGGCATCAAGGTTTCGGCGCTGGGCTACGGCTGCATGCGCTACCCCAAGAAGGGCGGCCGCGTCGATGCGCCGCGCGCCGAGAGGCAGCTGCGGACCGCGATCGACCGGGGCGTCAACTACTTCGACACTGCCTGGGCATACCTGGGCGGCCAGAGCGAGGCGATACTAGGCCGAGTCATCGCCGAGGCGAGGTCGGCGCGCGCGGGATCAGGCGGCGAGGGCGCCGCGCTTCAGCGCGAACTCTATATCGCCGATAAGATCCCTCCCTACCTCGTATTCTCGCGCAAGGACATCGTACGGATATTCGAGACGATGCTGAGGCGCCTCGGCCTGGATCGCATCGACTTTCTCCTCGCCCACGCCCTCGGCGATTTAGCTTCGTGGCAGAGGCTTAAAGGCCTAGGCTATATCGAGTTCCTCGAGGCGGCGCGCTCGGCGGGCAAAATCCGTTTCGCCGGCTTTTCCTGGCACGGAAATAAAGACGAGTTCAAGAAAGTGGTCGATGACTACCCCTGGGACTTCTGTCAGATTCAGTACAACTACATGGACGAGCACTACCAAGCCGGGCGCGAGGGCCTCGAACACGCGGCCGCGAAGGGACTGGGCATCGTCGTTATGGAGCCGCTGCGGGGCGGCGCCTTGGTGGGCAGGCTGCCGTCCGAAGTCGCGGCGGCGATGAAAGCGGCTGCCATTCGTCGGAGCGCGGCGGCCTGGGCCCTCGACTGGGTCTGGGACCAGGCGGCGGTGAGTACGGTTCTCTCGGGCCTCAACGAGGAGGCTCACATCGAGGAGAACCTCGAGCTCGCCGAGGCCGCGTCGCCGGGGAGCTTGAGCTCGGGCGACAAGGCGATGATGGCCGAGATCCGGTCGGTCTACGAACGCCTCATGCGCGTCGGCTGCACGGGCTGCTCCTACTGCATGCCCTGTCCCTTCGGCGTCGATATACCCTACGCCTTCTCGATGCTCAACGCGCGATACTTGTTCGACGACAGGCAGGCCCGATACAAGTATTCGATCTTCAGCTCGGGCTGGAGCGGCGGCAAGAGTTCGGCGGCATCGCTGTGCACCGAGTGCGGGGCCTGCGAGAAAAAGTGTCCTCAGCATATAGAAATCAGGAAGATGCTCAAGGCGGTAGAAGCCGAGCTTTCGTCGAAGGCGCTAAAGCCCCTATTCGGAGCGCTGCGCTTGGTACGAAAGATCCGCGGCTGAAAAGACGCGCCTACCTCAGGTCGGCCTCCGCGATAAGAGGCCGCGCGCCAGGGCTCCGGCGACGCTTCCCGCTCCTTTGTAGGGCTCGCCCCGGAGCAGAAGGCTCTCGACCTTGAGGCTCTTGAGTTCCGAGCTCTTGAGGCTCAAGGGGTCGCGGTCGAGGATGACCATGTCGGCCACCTTGCCCGCCTCGAGGCTGCCGCGCTCGGCCTCGTCGAAAGAGAGCTTGGCCGCGTTGATCGTGAAGAGCTCGATGGCCTCCATGACCTCGAGGCATTCCGACGCGTCGGGATGGTTGCAGGCGGCGTGGATGCCCGCGATGGGGTCGGGCAGGGTGCATGGCGCGTCCGAGCCGCCCGCGACGGTGAGGCCGGATTTAAGCAGAGTCTTGATTGGATTCAGGCGCGCGGCGCGCTCGCCGAGTATGCTCACGAGGTAGCTCTGCGTTTCGAGGGACCAGTCGTTGAAGGCCGGCTGGGCCGAGACGCAGAGGCCAAGCTCGGCGGCCTTCTCGAGGCCGCGCTTCGTGGGCAGGCAGGCGTGGATGATGGTGTGGCGGTGGTCGCGGCGCGGCCTGCCGGCGAGGGCGCGCTCGAAGGCGGTCACGGCTTGCTCGAAGGCGGCGTCGCCTATCGCGTGCATCGCCACTTGCAATCCCGCTTCCTCGGCCCGGGCGACGAAGGCATCGACCTTATCCTGCGAATAGAAGAGGATGCCGCTGTTAGCTGAGTCGTTCGCGTAGGGTTCGAGGAGGGCGGCATCGACCGAGCCGAAGCAGCCGTCGAGGGCGGTGGCGAAGCATCCGCCGATCCTCGGCAGTCCGCGCTTGCGTGCCTTAGCGATCTCCATCGTCTGGAAGAAGACTCTCGCCTGAATGGGATGCCTCGAGCCTCGGGCCACGATGCGCGCGAGATCCACGTCGAGATCGCGCGGGAAGCCCACGCCCTCGGCCGGGTGGATGAGGGCGATGCCCTTGGCGGCCAGGAGGTCGAAGGCCCGGAGCATGGCATCGACGAGGGCGATGGGCGACACCGAAGAGGTCATGTAGTCCGTGGCGGCGAAGTAGGCCTCCTGAAAGAGCTGGCCCTTCTCGCCCTCGTAGCCGCGCAAGCCGCGTATCCTCTCCGGCAGGCGCTCGAGCAGGGCCGAGCTGGCTACAGCGGCGTGGCCGTCGTATTTGATGAGGTAGGCCGGTACGCCGGGAAGGGCGGCGTCTAGGTCGGCCTTCTCGAGGAGCCTGCCCTCGGTCACCGAATGGGCCGACACGCCGAAGCCCAGGACGGGCTTCCTGCCCTTCGCGCGCGCGCGAACCATCTCGATGATTTCGCCGATCGACTTCGCGTCGCGCAGGTCGAGGGTCGAGGCGAATAGGGCGAAAGAGGAAAAGTGCAGGTGAGCGTCGCCGAAGGCCGGGAGGAGGGCGCGAGTTCCCAGAGATATCCTTGGAGCGGAGCGATACAGCTCGGGCAGGGCCTCGCCTACAAAGGCTATCCTCCCCTTGTCCTCGACGAGGTAGCGGGCATCGGCTCCGCTCTTGCTTGCCTGCGCGCAGGTGACGATCCGTCCTTCGTAAACTTGCATGGTTCCTCCGCTAAGCTGCTATACTATCACCATGGCGCCGACGCGAGAATGCCTCGTCATGGCCAAGCCAGGCGGCGCGCGCTGCAACTTGGCCTGCGACTATTGCTACTACCTCGACAAGGAGGCCGAACTGGCGACCTCGCGCGCGCGCGCGTTGGCGCCCTGGCCCATGAGCGACGATCTCCTGGAAAGCTACATCGCGCAGCGCATCGAGTCGTCGCCATCGAGCTCTACTCACTTCGAGTGGCACGGGGGCGAGCCGACCCTAGTCGGCCTCGAGTACTTCCGCCGCATAACGCGCATCCAGAAAGCGAGGCTCCCGGCGGGAAGGTCCGTCACCAACGGCATCCAGACCAACGGCATTCTTATCGACGCGGCGTGGGCCGATTTCCTCGCGCGCGAGGGCTTCTCCGTGGGCCTGAGCCTCGACGGACCGGCGGATATCCACGACCGCTATCGCAGAGGGCCTGACAGCTCGCCCAGCCACGAGCGCGTCATGCGCGCTTTCGGTCTGCTCAAGGCAGGCGGCGTATTCGTCAACCTCCTGTGCGTCCTGCACAAAGGTAACGTCGCCGAGCCCGAAGCCGTCTACGGTTTCTTCAAAGAGATCGGCGCCAAGTACCTGCAGTTTCTGCCCCTGGTCCCGCGGCCGGGCCAAGCGTTCGCCCCCGCTAGAGCCGCAGCCGCGCGCCCTGAAGCGATAGGCGGCTTCCTCTGTACCGTATTCGATATTTGGATCCGCGAGGACGTCGGCCGCGTCGTCGTGCAGACTTTCGACGAGGCGCTGCGCCCGATCTACGGCGCGCCGCACGCCCTCTGCGTCCACCGCGAAACCTGCGGCGACGTGGCCGTACTAGAGCGCGACGGAAGCTTCTACGCCTGCGACCACTTCGTCGATGCCGAGCATCTGATCGGCAACTTGCGCGAGACGAGCCTCGCCGAGCTCTCGAATGACGAGCGTATGCTCGCCTTCGGCCGTGCTAAGCGCGACTCGCTGCCGCATGCCTGCCTGGACTGCGATGTCCTTGCCTCATGCAACGGCGGCTGCCCCAAGGACCGCGACGAGAGCGGGCTTAATCGGCTCTGCGCCGCGTACAAGTTATTCTTCACGCACTCGCGGTCCCAGCTGACACCCCTCGCGGCGCACATGAAGGCTGGCAAGAGCCTGCGTTCCTTCTCGTCGTCGTAGTTGGGGGGTGTGCCGCTACTCGATATTGGCATCTCCCACGAGGCCGCGCTCGAACAGGGCCCCGACGATGGCGGCGATGTGCGCCTCGTTCGCGTCGTTGTCGAGGCTGGAAAAAAAATTGTCGCTCTTCGAGACGAGGCGCAGGCTCGAGAGCTCGTCCTCAGGCTCTATCTCGATGCTTACCGTCGACTCGGGCGCGCGGTTCTTCCTCGATCTCTTTTCCCCGATCTCGCCGTCGAGGGGCATGGTCTGGAACTCGATAAGGGTCGCGTCTTCGTAGACTAGGCTGAGGTAGCGATCTGGGAAGAGGAGGCTCTCGCAGATCTCCTTCATGGCCGATCGCAGGTCTTCCGGCGGCACGGCCAGGCTTCCCCGATAGCTGCATTCGAGGACAAGGGCGCTCGAGCTAATGCCTTCGATTTTGGGAAGTTCCGTCGTCTTTTTTTTATTGAGGGCCTTGAATATTGGCAGGAGGGCGATGACGACGATCATTATTACCGGTCTCGAGATAAAATTTATATGAGCGAGGCCTGGGCCCTTGAAGAGGCCATAGAGCCATAGCCCGCCGAATACCAAGGCTGAGTAGAAGGCCAGGTAGATCAGGTAACGGATATAGCGCATGGCTGCCAGAGAATACTGCAAGGCGTCAAAAATTGCGATATACGGAGCGACAGCTTCAGGTCTTAAAATAACCAGCGCCCGGGAGAGAATATGTAAAGGTTAATATTTGGTAGCGAACTCCATGGGGGATGATTCTCGGTTTCAATCAGGAGGAAGGCGAGAATTCTTCACTGAAGCCGGAGGAATTTACCACTGAAGAAGTCGGCCGGGACCAATGAAGGATTCCTCCGGCATCAGTGGTAAATTCTCCCGCGACCACTGATAAATTCCTCCGCGACCAGTTGAGAATTCCCTCCAGGTCGACGACGGCACGGGCCAAGCTTCAATCCACCATAAAAGACTTACCGATCTGATATTGATACGTGCAATAACACGTGCTATATTCAATCTATGAAGAGCTGGACATCGCGCGACATAATAAAAATGCTTGCCGATGATGGCTGGATTGTTAAGCATACAGTTGGGTCGCATGTTCAACTTATCCACCCGACAAAACCAGGAAAGGTAACCGTTCCCCATCCTAGGAAGGATCTTGCTCCTGGTACAGTCCGAAGCATAGCCCGGCAAGCCGGGCTTGATCTGGAGGCGTAATGTGACCGTTTATCTTTATCCTGCTTATTTCCGGCACACGGTATCGGGAGGCTATTCCGTTGACTTCCCCGATCTCCCGGGTTGTGTTTCCGCGGGAGATAACCTTGCCGAAGCGCTCGCTTTCGCAAGGGAAGCTCTTTCCCTACATATTTTCGGTATGCTCGAGGACAATGAGGCTATCCCCCCTGCTTCCGATCCCGCTCGCCTTCCCGCCGAGGAAGGCGCCTTTGTGGCCCCGGTAGAAGGGCGCCCCGATATGGCTCGAGATGAGATACGTAATCGAGCCATAAAAAAGACTTTGACGATACCCTACTGGCTCAATGAAGAGGCTGAGAGGAATAACATCAATTTTTCCCAGGTTCTACAGGAGGCATTGAAGGAGAGGCTCGGGGCTTAGGCAATCAAGCTTCAACGAATTGCCGTCGCTGCGATCTACAGGCTCCGCCTTGCGGGTTAATCCGTACAAGAAGTATATTGAACTATGCCAATCTATTCGGATGAGGGAAACGAAGCGCCTCATATCCATGTTTCGTCTAGCGAGATTGGGGCCTATCATGAGTTCCATACTTGACGTCCAAACGGAAGCCTGCGCCACTCGAGTCTGGACAGAAGGGCGACTAATATATATAG
>Ga0182027_10012872_pt1 | contig 11718 bp, 8 predicted proteins | sample 712E1DmetaG_FD_121300 | JGI IMG/M metagenome (GOLD analysis project Ga0182027, IMG submission 121300) | Permafrost microbial communities from Stordalen Mire, Sweden - 712E1D metaG (Illumina Assembly) | ecosystem: Environmental > Terrestrial > Soil > Wetlands > Permafrost | place: Sweden...
GCTCGAACGGCCGCACTGGAAGACCACGGTCTGGCTCGATGACCGCGAGCTCGGCTCCAACGACAGCCTGTCGGTTCCACATGAATACGCTCTCGGATCGGGGCTTGCCGCGGGCCGGCACCGGCTTTCGATCCGCGTCGACAATTCCCTCGTGGTCGACATCGGCGTGAATTCGCACAGCATCACCGATCATTCGCAGGGCAATTGGAATGGTCTGGTGGGGCGTATCGAACTCCTGGCGACGGCCCGGGCGTGGATCGCGGATCTGCAAGTGTACCCGCACGCCGCATGCCGCTCGGTCACCGTGAAAGGGCGCGTCGGCGGAAATGGGAGGCTGCTGCCGAAAGGCACCGCAGTGGATTTAGCCGCTGACGGCGGCCGGCCGGTTGCTGCAATGCTGGCGGACGACGGTTCATTCGAGGCTGAGTATGTGTTGGGAGCCGACGCGCCATTGTGGGACGAATTCCATCCTGCGCTCCACCGGCTGGACGCGACGCTGCAGGGCGGCGAGAGCCGATCAGTGGTGTTCGGCCTGCGCGAAATCGCGACCCAGGGCACGCAGTTCGTGTTGAACGGGCGTCCGGTGTTTTTTCGGGGCACACTTGAGTGCTGTATCTTCCCGGGCACCGGGCATCCACCGACCGACGTCGGATCGTGGAAGCGCATCATCGGCGTGGCAAAATCATATGGTCTGAATCTGTTCAGGTTTCACTCGTGGTGCCCGCCGGAGGCGGCGTTTGTCGCCGGCGACGAGCTCGGCTTCTATTTCCAGGTCGAGGCGGCCTCATGGCCGTTCCAGGCCACGATGCTCGGGGACGGCCAGCCGGTGGATGGGTGGCTTGAGGCGGAGACGGATCGCATCCTTAGCGCCTATGGCAACCATCCGTCGTTTTTGCTGATGGCTGCGTGCAACGAACCCGGAGGGCCTAATCATGAGCCTTATCTCGCGAGCTGGGTTGCCCGCCACAAGGCCGCCGATCCGCGCCGGCTTTTCACGAGTGCTTCAGGCTGGCCGCAGCTCGCGGAGAACCAGTTTCACATCACGTCTGATCCGCGCATTCAGCATTGGGAGGAGGGCCTGCGGTCGCGGATCAACGTCCGGCCGCCGGAAACGCAGACCGATTACCGGGAGTACATCGCAGCCCGCCGGGTGCCGGTGGTGAGCCACGAGATCGGCCAGTGGTGCGCGTATCCGGATTTCGCCGAGATGCCGGAATATACCGGGTACCTCAAGCCCCGGAATTTCGAGATTTTCCGGGACACACTCCGGGCGCACCATCTGGAGAGCCAGGCGCACGACTTTCTGATGGCGTCAGGGAATCTTCAGACATTGTGCTACAAGGAGGAGATTGAGTCGGTGCTGCGCACTCCCGGAATGGGAGGTTTCGAACTGCTCGACCTGCACGACTTTCCCGGGCAGGGCACCGCGTTGGTCGGTGTGTTGAATCCGTTCTGGAAGTCGAAGGGCTATGTTTCCGAGGAACACTACCGCCGGTTCTGCAGCGCCACGGTGCCGCTGGCACGGCTTGCAAAACGGGTTTTCACCACGGACGAAAGCCTGGATGTGGACATGGAAGTCTCGCATTTCGGCCCGGCTCCACTGCACGATGTTGTTCCGGTCTGGCGGCTGGTGGGAGATGACGGCCGGGTGTTGGCGAATGGCCGACTGCCGGCGCGGGACATTCCCTTCGGTAGCGCAACGGCGCTCGGCCGTGTCGCGATCGCGCTGAAAACCATGCCGGCGCCGGCCCGGTTCAAACTTGTGCTCGGACTCGAAGGCACCGGGTTCGAAAACGACTGGGATGTGTGGGTCTATCGTTCAGCCGTGGATACGACAGTTCCGTCTGGAATCTCGGTGGTGCACGATCTCACTGCTGATGCGATTGCCACTCTGAACACCGGCGGACGGGTGCTGCTATTGGTTCCGCCTGACCGTGTGCAAAACGCCGCCCGGAAGCCAGTGGTGCTCGGTTTTTCCAGCATCTTTTGGAACACGGCGTGGACCAACCGGCAGCCACCCACCACGCTGGGTGTTTTGTGCGATCCGCGCCACGCCGCGTTGGCGGAGTTCCCGACGGACCCGTTCAGCAACTGGCAGTGGTGGTACGCGGTGACTCGTGCCGGCGCGATGATCCTCGACGACTTGCCGGTTGAGTTGCACCCGATTGTGCAGGTGATCGACGACTGGACCACCAGCCGTCGCCTCGGACTCGTCATCGAGGCGCGCGTCGGCCGCGGCCGACTGCTGGTCTGCAGCATCGATTTGAGCAGGGACGACAATCCGGTGACCCGCCAGCTGTACGCCGGCCTGTTGCATTATGCGGCGGGGCCGCGGTTCGAACCGCCGGTGGAGTTGTCTCCGGCGCAGGTGCGTGGACTGATGACCATCGCGGCGGTCGCCGAATAGGATTTATGAATGCCAGTAGGAAACCGACTCCTTTGAAACAGCGCCTTCATTGTGGCCGCGAGCGCCAGCCCCTCGACATGCTCGGGGCCTTGCGCCTGTCGAAACGGCGAGTGGATCGGAGATCGAACGTCGGCTCGCTGGCGCTCGCCGCTACGAGGAGCCGAATCCTCAACTGTGGAATTTAGGGCGAATCGCACCTCTGGATCGGCAACTGTCACCCCATGATCACCAATCCGGCCCCTCCTCCCAATGGCTCTCCGGCCCCAGCTGAGAGCTATCGTCTCGGATACATCTGGCTCATCTGCGTCGTGGCGGCGCTCGGCGGCCTGCTCTTCGGCTACGACTGGGTGGTGATCTCCGAAATCTTTCCGAACCGGATCCGCGGCGCGGCGATGTCGGTGGCGGTGACGTCGTTGTGGATCGCGTGCTTCATCCTGACATACACGTTTCTGCTGCTCAACCGGACACTGGGCGCCGCGGGCACGTTCTGGATTTACGCGGCGATCTGCGTCGCCGGCTTCATTTTCGTTGTGCGCTGCCTGCCGGAAACAAAGCAGAAATCGCTCGAACAGATCGAGAAGGATCTGGTCGGCTCCTGAATCAATGCCGCGCAAAAGGAACCTTGGGCTATAACAAATTGAGCTGCCCGTCGTCTTCCGGCCTCACCGTCAATTTTTTTCTCGGACGCGCGACGGGGCCTGTCAGTTCGATTTCAGTGTCGTCGGATTCGAGCTGGCCAAGAATGAGCTTGGCCCGGTCAATCACGCTCAGCGGCAGACCCGCGAGCCGCGCCACCTGGATGCCGTAGCTGCGGTCCGCGGCGCCGGGCACGACCCGGCGCATGAAGACGATCTCATCATTCCATTCCTTGACCGCGACGGAATAGTTGCGCAGGCGGGGCAGATGCTTCTCCAGCTGCGTGAGCTCCTGGTAATGCGTGGCGAAAAGCGTGCGGGGTCCGCGGAGCGGATCGCGGTGCAGATGCTCGACCACCGCCCAGGCGATGCTGAGTCCGTCGTAGGTCGAGGTCCCCCGGCCGATCTCGTCGAGGATGATCAGGCTCCGGTCGGTATGGTGATTGAGGATGTTGGCGGTCTCGTTCATCTCGACCATGAACGTCGAGTTGCCGCGGGCGAGGTCGTCGCTCGCGCCCACGCGCGAGAAAATCCGGTCTACCAAGCCGACGTGACAATGCTTGGCCGGCACCCAGCACCCGATTTGTGCGAGCAGCGCGATCAGCGCGACCTGCCGGATGTAGGTCGACTTGCCGGCCATGTTCGGTCCGGTCACTAGCAGGATCTGCGCGTCGTCGCAGGCCAGCGCTGTGTCGTTCGGTACAAACGCCTGGCCGCCGATCGCGGGCGACGCATCCGGCGCCTTGAACATCTGCTCCACCACAGGATGACGGCCCTCGATAATCTCCAGCGCTTCGCCGTCATCCATTTCGGGGCGGCAATAATCCCATTCGCGGGCGAGCGCCGCCCAGCCGGCAAGAACGTCCAGTTCGGCCAGCGCATCGGCCGTCCCCCGCAGAGTTGCAGCTTCGGCGATCACCGACGCCACCAACGCGTTGAACAGATCCAGCTCGCGGGAGACGACTTTCTCCTCGGCGTGGAGAATCTCCTTTTCCTTCTGTTTCAGTGCCTCGGTGACATAGCGTTCTCCACCCACCGTGGTCTGGCGGCGGATGTAGTCGGCCGGCACGAGGTGGAGGTTGGCCTTGGTGATTTCGAGATAATAGCCAAAGACCGAGTTGAAACGGACCTTCAGGCTCTTGATTCCGGTGCGTTCCTGTTCCTGGCGCTCGAGGTCCGAAAGCCAGGTTTTGCTGTCGTGCGTCAGGCCGCGCAAGCGGTCGACCTCGGGATCGTAACCCGCGCGGATGTAGCCGCCTTCCTGAAGATCGCCGGCGAGTTCCTCGCCGAGCGCCCGGTTGAGCAGGTCGCGCAGCGCTGGCTGATCGATCACCCGGAGCCGCAATTCGTGGATGGTGGCGATGGGGGCGCCCGTCAGTTCGTCGGTGAGGGCCGGGGCCGACTCGATCCGCTGGAGACAGTCGATGAGGGCGGGCAGCTGGGCCAGGCTCTCCCTGATTCCGCCCAGTTCGCGCGGCGTGCGCAGACGGTTCTGGAGGCGCCCGAGAATCCGGGGGATATCCCGGACTGCCCGGAGTAATCCCTGTAGTTCTGCGAGGAGCGAGGGTTGGGCCAGAAATTCGCCTACTACGGCTTGTCGGGTTCGAATGGTCGGGAGATCGAGCGGGGGCGCGGCGAGCCAGCGCTCGAGCAAGCGGGCGCCCGCGGCGGTAGCCGTCCGATCGATCGCGTTAAGCAACGAGCCCTCGCGCAGGCCGCGGGCCGACTGGAAGATCTCCAGGTTGCGCAGCGTGGCGGGATCGACGAGCAGCGTTTTTGCGCTGCGGTATTCCTGGAGCGTTCGGAGGTTTTCCGGCTTGGCGCAAAGATTCTCCGTCGCATAGCCGATCAGGGCGCCGGCGGGCCCGAGACCGGGATGGGTGTGGCGGATGCCGAAACCCTCCAGATTCAACACTCCCAGCGCCTCCATGACCGTCCTGGCGCCGGCCACCGGATCGAAACTGTAGCCCGGCAGTTCCGTGCAGGCGCGGCCCTTTGCGAACGCGTGCAGGGCGTGGACGGCGACCTGTTCGTGAGGCGAATTCTTCCAGGATTCGAGCGCTCCTTCCGGCAGCAACAGCTCGCGCGGGTCAAGCGCCGCGAGCACTGGCAGAAGGTTCTCCGGATGGACGTCGGCTGCGAGCCGGAATTCACCGGTCGAAAGATCGATCCAGGCGGCGCGCAGGACGCCGGTCTGCAACGCCACGGCGCACAGATAATGGTTGCGGGCGGCATCCAGCTGGTCGGCGGCGAGCGTGGTGCCGGGGCTGAGAATCCGCACCAGGGAGCGCCGCACGAGTTTCCCCGGTTGCGGCGCTTCCTGCTGGTCGCAGATCGCGACTTTCCTGCCCGCGGCGAGCAGCTTCGTTACGTAGGTATCCAGCGCATGGTACGGGATGCCGGCCATCGGCGCGTCCTGGCGTTTGGTCAGCGTGAGGCCGAGGAGCCGCGAAGCGTCCGCCGCGTCCTCATGAAACATCTCGAAGAAATCGCCGAGCCGGAAGAGCAGCAGCGTGCCGGCCGGCAAGCCGCGTTTGACCTCGAAATACTGTTGCATCATCGGGGTCTGGCGGTCGGAGGACATGGTCAGTAGCGAGTAGCGAGCAGTGAGTTGTGGGTTGTGAGTAGCGAGTAGCGAGTAGCGGGCAGTCGGTTTGTAGGAAGGGCGCTTGCTCGCGATGCCAGATTAAACCTAGATTCCGCAGTTGAGCCTTCCGCTCCTCGTAGCTGCGAGCGTGAGCTCGTGGATTCGGCCTCAACTGCGGAATCTAGATTGAAAGGCAGACGGGCAGCACAAAGGGGTAGCGGGTGCGCGGGGCAGTGCAAGCGCGGGGTTTGCGCGCGCCTCCGGCGTCAGCGAACTCATGCAGTTCAGGCAGGGTCGCCGCCGTTTCGAACTGATTCCGTTCGGCCATCCGCTCCAGGGCGAAGACCAGGCTGGCGCCCGGCTGTTTCAGCTGGCATACTCCGCGCATCCTTTCAACCCCTCCGATCAGTGAATTCGTCGCTTTCTCGCCGGTCCTTCCTTCGCAATGGTGCCCTTGCCGGGGGCATTCTCGGTCTATCAACGCTGGTCTCCGGTCGCGATGAGCGTGCGCCCGGCGTTGCAAACTCTTCGACGCCCCCCGATCGCGATTCGGTACGCCTCCAGAAGGCGAGGAATGCGATGCTGGCGATGCAGCGGCGCGCGTGGGAGCAGGGCACCGCGGCGCAGGCGCTGCTGGAGCTCGGGGAGACCGACATGGTTGTGCTTTTTGCCAAGGACGCCGTGGTAAACCAGCTTAAGGACGGACGCCTGGGGCTCAACGAGGGCAACGCGCCAGTGTGCGACCCGGCTGTCAACGGCGAGCCGGTGCTGTTCGCCGCAAAAGTGACGGGCGACCCCGCGCTTGCGAAGGCTGCGGCCCGAATGCTCGAGTTCCTGCTCGTCAAGGCGCCGCGGACCCGCGCCGGCATCATTTATCACAACGAGATCGAGAATCGAATTTGGGTCGACGGAATCTACATGCTTCCGCCGTTCCTCGCGGTAGCCGGCCAGCCCGCCGAGGCGATGAAGCAGATCGCCGGCTATCGTCGCATCCTGCAGGACCCGGTGAAGAGGCTTTACTCACACATCTGGGACGAGGACCGGCAGGAGTTCGAGCGCAAGGCGCTCTGGGGCTCCGGCAACGGCTGGGCCATGGCGGGCATGACACGCGTGCTGCGAGTGCTCCCGACGAGCATGGCGGTCGAGAAGACGCAACTGGCTGAGTGGATTCGCGAACTGATCGACGCCGCGATGCCGTGGAGGCGTCCCGACGGCCTGTTCCATGACGTGCTCGACGAGCCGGGCACTTTTGTCGAAACCAACTTCGCCCAGATGCTCGCGTACACGATTTACCGCGGTGTGGCTGGCGGCTGGCTGCCGGCTTCGCTGCGCGGCACGGCGGATTCGCTCCGCGCCTCCGCGATCGGGAAGGTCGACGCATTCGGCATTGTCCAGGGCGTGTGCGGCGCCCCGAATTTCAACAGCGTCGGCACGTCGACCGAGGGGCAGGCGTTTCATCTGCTGATGGAGGCCGCTCGCCACGACCTGTTGGTGAAGACGAGCTGAGACGTGTCTCCCGACCCTGTCTGAGGGCTCCAGACAACATGCGATTCTCCATCGTCATTCCGGCGCACAACAATTGCGATTTGCGACCCTCCGTCGGGCATATCCAAACCTCGTGCCGCAAGTTCGATCGTTTTGGCGACTGGCACGCCTTTCATCTCATGTTTTTCCGGGCGGGGGAAATGGTGCGGGGATATCGCGGCGCGGACCGAAGGTTTCCGGACCGGTATTATTACGATTTCAATTCCACTTCGCCACCGAGGGACAAGTGACAGCTGCAGACGGAGCGCCGACGGAGGTCATCGAGTCCGCCGACTTGTTGGGCTCACCTTGGTTCCGAGGACGCTTCATCTGTTCGGAGCGTCTGAAACCGTACTTCTCATAGAGGCCATGCGCATCCGAAGTACCAAGCATGCACAGTGTCCCGCTCACCACGGGATGAGCGACGACGCAGGACATGAGGAACTTTCCCAGACCCTTCCGTCTGCACTTCTCATCTACAACGACGTCGCAGAGCCACGAGAACGTCACCTTGTCAGTCACGATGCGGGCGAAACCAACCTGTCGTTGGCTGGCCTTCTCGTACAGGCCGAAGCAAATCGAATTGCGAATCGACTCTTGCACCACCTCCCGGGAACGACCTTGCGCCCAGTAGGTGCGATTGAGCACGGCGTGAATGAAATCGACGTCGAGTAACGCCGCATCCGTGCTGACAAAATGCTCTTCGGTCTCGGTTCTCATTGGGTGTGCGAGATTCTGGTACGGCTGCACAAGATGCGTGGCAAGCGTTTGGCGCGACAAAACAGAAGACCCTGAATTCGAGTACATGAGGTGACCGGGTCAAAATCTCGGGCGGCTTTCTACTCGCTACTCGCTACTCAATTCTCACTACTTTGTTGATGCTCTTCCATCGCGATCTCGGCGGGGGCGGCCGGCCGCCGCTCGTGCTGATACACGGCTTCCTCGGCTCGTCGCGCAACTGGCAGACCACGGGGGCGGAATTGGCTGCTCATTTTCATGTTCTGGCCATCGATCTGCGGAATCACGGCCGTTCGCCGCATGCCCCGGATATGACCTATGCAGCCATGCTGGGCGACCTGCTGGAATGGATGGATGCCTGCGGCCTGCCCCGCATCACGCTCTTGGGGCACAGCATGGGCGGCAAGGTCGCAATGAAATTGGCGTGTGATCATCCCGAACGGATTGAGCGGCTCATCGCCGTGGACATCGCTCCGAAGGATTATCCCGGCATGGCCCAGAGGGCGGAGGTGACTGCGATGAATGAATTGCGGCTCGACGACCTGAAGTCCCGCGCCGAGGCCGAGATCCGGCTCGAAGGCTGTGTGCCAGACTGGGCGATGCGGAAGTTTCTCGTCACAAATCTGGAGCGAAACGAAGAGGGCGGATGGCGCTGGATCGTCAATTTGCCTGTGTTGACCCAGGCGTTGCCCGAATTGATCAAGAATCCACTCGTGGAGGAGGACCATTTCGCCGGGCCAACGGACTTCATTCTTGGCGGCAGGTCCCGCTTCGTTGATCCCGAGGATCGCGCGGCGATCTGTCGCCACTTTCCCTTGGCCCGGATCAGTGTGATTCCCGAATCCGGTCACAATCCGCATCTGCAAGCGAGGGCTGCATTCGTGCAGGCGGTGCTCCGCCTCGCCTGAGTCGCGCCTCCAGGAAACATCCGGGCTGGAAGCGCACCTGCTCGCGATTCAGGGGCAGAGCGTGCCGACAGATTACCCTTGGCGGAGGGTTGCTCGCGTCACACCTTACGCGCCGATGACCATTTTTCCAGCAATCGACATAAAAAGCGGGCGCTGCGTCCGGCTCACCCAGGGACGCGCCGATCTGGAGACCGTGTATTCCGACAACCCAGCCGACGTGGCGGCGCAGTTTAAGGCGGCCGGCAGCGAGTGGGTGCATGTGATCGATCTCGATGGCGCGTTTGCCGGAGAGCCGCGCAATCTGGCCGCAGTTGAAGCCATCGTAGCGCTAGGGCTCAAAGTCCAGTTGGGCGGAGGACTGCGCACGACGGCGGCCGTCGAGCACGCGCTTGGGTCGGGGGTCCAGCGGGTGGTCATCGGCACCCGCGCTGCGGAGAGCGAGGAGTTTGTTGCCGGACTCGTCCAGGCGTTCGGCGAGCGGATCGTTGTGGGAATCGATGCGAAAGACGGACGGGTGGCTGTGAAAGGGTGGGTCGACACCACCGCAACCGGGGCGATTGCTTTGGCTCAGCGGATGGATGCGCTCGGAGTGCGCACGCTGATCCACACGGACATAAGCACAGACGGCATGTTGACCGGCCCAAATTTCGGCGCGCAGGAAGCCATGCTGGCGGCAGTGAGCTGCAGGGTGATCGCCTCGGGCGGCATCAGCCGGCGGGAGGATGTGGTGAAGTTTGTGGAGACAAAAAAACGCCATCCGAATCTGGATGGCGTTATTGTCGGCAAGGCGCTTTATGAGCGACGGGTGGACTTGAGGGAGATGATTGGAATGGTGGCGTGACGAAAGACCGAACCCTGTCAGTCAAGGTCGATTTACCGGCGGACCGGCACGAAACTAGAAACGGAAGACGGCCGTTGAAGTCACTCCGTATCGGCAGGGCCCAACACCTTGGAAAACATCATGGATGGCCGTGTTGCCCATTAGCAGGACTTCCGGGAACATCCAGAAATCGTCGAGCACGACAATCCCGGGCCGTTTGACGGCTGCACAAGCCTGGGCAAAAGCATAGGGACGGAGCTTCCCGTGCTGACCGGTGCCAAAGCCGCAAAACCCATCGACTACGATCAGATCGAATCGCCCCGACTCCAGCGAATCAAAGTAGGACAGGCTCTTATAGTTGGCGGCCTCAAGATCTCCGAATGAGTGAAGTTGGCAGTCGACGTTGGTCAGGTCGGCCCTGCACACTTGTTCTTGAACGCGACGATGCCAGTTCGCGTCGTTTTCAACGCAGACCACCTGTGCGGCCCTTCGGGCGAAAAATAGGGTGGAACCACCCGATCCGAATTCGAAAACCCTGAAGTCTGGCTTGATCGTGCGGGCAAGATAATCGATCGCCCCATACGAGAACCACGGAAGCTCCAGATCGATTGGGCTTCTCCTCCAGAGGGGAAGATGGTGCAAATAGGGGACCAGTTTCCAGGGACGGCGACCCAATGCCGCGGCGAGCCTAAGCAATCGTTGGATGTGGTTTCCGTCCATTGTGGCTAACGAATTGTGTCCGCGATGTCCTCAATCGGATATGTGATGATTTCGGCGAGGGTGGGATGGTACCATGGCGCGCGCAACAGATCGAAGACGGTGGCGCGCATCGCCAGCGGGCCGCTGAAGCAATGGATAAGTTCGCCCGCCTGAGGACCCACAATCTCCGCACCGAGGATGCGCCCCCGCTGCGGTTCGGCGAAGATCTTCACGTAGCCGTAGTTGGCCTCCATAACAATCGACTTACCATGGTCATTGAACGGATAGGAAGCCTGAAGGTAGGGAGTATCCTTGGCTTTCAAATCGTTTTCGCGCAGCCCGATGGTTGCCAATTGGGGTTCGGTGAAGACTACATCGAGCAAGAGCGAGTTGTTGACCGCATGGATGCCTTTTACGCCGAAGGCATGGCGCGCGGCTAGTTCGCCCTGCGCGATGGCGAGGTGAACGATCTCGTGGGGGCCACAAACGTCGCCAGCCGCGTAGATGTGCGGCTGGCTCGATTGCTGCCAGCGGTTGACGAGCACGCGACCCCCGGGGCTGAGCTTCACGCCGGCGGCATCGAGACCCAGCCGGACTGTGTTCGGTTCGCGGCCGAGGGCGTTTAGCAGGTGCCCCGTCTGGCGGACCACCAACTTTCCGTCTTGTTCAAAAGCCACCCGGAAACCACGACGGCCATGGAAGACCTGCCGGATCTTCGTGTCGGTAAACACCTCGATCCCCTCGTCTTCGAAGGCTTCTCGCACGACATCGGCGGCTGCCGGGGAATGGTCTCGCAACAGGTGGGCGCTGCGTTGGATCATGACCACGCGTGAGCCGATGCGCCGAAGGAATTGCGCGAGCTCGCATGCCACGATGCCCCCGCCCAGGACGATTACAGACTCTGGCACGCGATCCAGGTCGAGCACATCATCGCTCGTCCAGAACGGCACGCCGGCGAGTCCCGGCACGGGCGGGACGCTGACCTTCGATCCCGTGGCGATCAGAAATCGTTTCCCGCGGAGACGCGTGCCATCGGTCAACTCCACGGTGTGCGCGTCGACGAAGCAGGCCTGATGGCGGTACAGATCGAAGTTGCCGGTGGTGAGTTGCCGAACGCGATAGTTGGCGAAATCGCCAATGAGGCGTTGCTTCCGGGCATGGACAGCTTTCATGTCCGCCGCGGCGCGCGGGATCTTCAGTCCGAACACGCGTCCCTGTTGCGCATGGTGAAGCACCTCCGCGCTGTAGAGCAGCGTCTTCGACGGCATGCAGCCTCGCAGGATGCAGAGTCCCCCGAGCGTCTTTGCGCCGTCGACGGTCGCGACCTTTTTGCCCAATCCGGCGGCGACGCGCGCGGCATTGAAGCCCGCGCTGCCCCCTCCGATGGCGATGAAGTCGTA
>Ga0182027_10012874_pt1 | contig 11716 bp, 7 predicted proteins | sample 712E1DmetaG_FD_121300 | JGI IMG/M metagenome (GOLD analysis project Ga0182027, IMG submission 121300) | Permafrost microbial communities from Stordalen Mire, Sweden - 712E1D metaG (Illumina Assembly) | ecosystem: Environmental > Terrestrial > Soil > Wetlands > Permafrost | place: Sweden...
AGCCGTCGGATATCGTCTACGTGCCGGAGAAGTTCTCCTGGTTCTAGTGCGTGACGCGATCCCGGAGGTTCACTGGAGACGCGACGCCCCCGTCGCGTCTTCGCGTGACGAGGGCGTCGCGTCTCCAGCACACAGTCTGCGCCACCGAGCGACGCGGAGTGGGAAACATCCCTCTATTCGTGCTCTGGCTTTTTGACGCCGAGCTTCTCCATCAGCTCGTAAAATGTGGGACGGCTGATCCCGAGTCCGACCGCGGCCGCGGTGATGTTGCCTGAATGTCTCTTCAAAGCCTGCTGGATCATTTCGCGTTCGAGCGCTTCACGCGCCTCCTTGAGGGAGGTGCCCTGTGCCGCAACCGCAGATTGAGTCAGCTCGAGATCCTGAACGGTGAGACGCTTCCCTTCGCACATGATCACGGCGCGTCTTACCCGGTTTTGCAGCTCGCGCACGTTGCCCGGCCACGAGTGTTGCTGGATGGCGCGGATCGCCTCGGGATGGAAGGCGAGCCCGATCTTCCCGCTTTGGGCGGCGAACTGTTGCAGGAGTGACTGGGCCAGCAGATTGACGTCACTCTCCCGGTCTCGCAGCGGCGGCAATAGGATCTGCACGACCGCCAGCCGATAGTACAGATCTTCGCGAAGGGTGCCATCGGTCAGGCCCTTCTGGAGATCGGCGTTGGTTGCAGCGATCACGCGCGTGTCCACCTGGATTTCCTGCCGGCCGCCCACGCGTTCGATGCGTTGTTCCTGCAGGAATCGCAGCAGCTTCACCTGAAGCGACAGAGGGATCTCTCCGATTTCATCCAGGAAGAGCGTTCCTCCGTTGGAATTCTCAATTCGTCCCTTTCGCTGCACGTGAGCGCCAGTGAAGGCGCCTTTTTCGTGCCCGAACAGCTCGCTTTCGAGGAGTGTTTCGGGAATGGCGCTGCAATTGATGGCCGCGAATGGGCCGTCCTTGCGGGCGCTTCGTTGGTGAATCGCCTGGGCCGCCATCTCCTTTCCGGTGCCACTTTCCCCCAGCAGGAGCACAGGAGCGTCGGTGGTGGCCACCTTTCGGATCGTATCAAACACGGCCTGCATGCGGGAGCTTGTGCCCAGCATTCCCTCGAAGGAGTCCTCTCGGAACCGCTGCTGCATTTCCCGGTACTCCCTCTCCAGGTGGGCGACATGGAAACACCGCTTCAGGAGCAGCTTCAGCTCGTCCATTTCGACTGGTTTGCCGAGAAAATCATAGGCTCCGGCTCCGACTGCCTGGAGCGCAGTCTCCTTCTCTCCCTGTCCGGAGATGATCACAACCTTGGCCAGACCGTCCAGCGCGAGCAGATCCGACAAGGTGGCAAGACCTTCGTCCGGCGTACTGGCGTGCGGGGGCAGGCCGAGGTCCAGGAGCACCACGGGAGGGCGAAAAGTGCGGAACAGTTCCGTTGCCGTGGCGCGATCCCAGGCCAGTTGAACCTCGTAGTCCGAGGCGAGCGCCCACCGCAGCTGCGTGCGAATTCCCTCGTCGTCGTCGACGATCAGCAATCTGGGTTTCATGTGAGTTGGTTGGATCCCGGCAGGAACACTTGAAAGGTCGTGCCCTTGCCCGGTTCGCTCTCCACCGCGATCCGGCCGCCGTGAGCCTCCACGATCATCTTGCTTTGAAACATGCCAATACCGAGCCCGTTTTCCTTCGTGGTTTGGAAGGGGCGAAACAGCGCGCGGTGGAGAAACTCGGCACTCATGCCGCAGCCGTTGTCCGTGACGGCGAGAACGGTCCAACCGTTGCGCTGGCTCGTCGCGATGCGCACCTGGCCGTCCCGGGGCACCGCTTCGGAGGCGTTCAACACGAGATTGGTGACCACCTTGACGATCTGCTCCTGGTCGAGCAGCAGCTTCGGCAGGGGAGAAAGGTCTTTGATGACGATGAGGTCGGGCCGCTTCTCCAGAGCGGCGACGGCCTTGGTGATCAGTTCATTGAGATCCGTCTCGGCGGGCTGGATCTTCAGCTCGTGACGAAGCAGGCTCAACCGTCCGATCAGGCGATTGATGTGGTCCACCGTCTTGGAGATTCCCCGCAACGCGTCCTCCCGGAAGGCGGGATCATCGAAATGCACCGGCAGATTCTGCAGCATCAGGCTGAGAGTCGTGGCCGCATTCTTCAGGTCATGGACGAAAAACGCCGCCATGGTCTGAAAAGCTTCGAGTTCCCTGGCGCGCAGAAGCTTTTGGGCGAGCTGCACGTTGAGCAGGCTCGCGGCCGCCTGGTCGCCGACACACTTCAGCAGGTCAAAATCCTGCAGGGAGAAGGACACTCCGCTCACCCGGTCACCCAAAGTGATCACACCGAGCACCGCGCCGCGATCGATCAGCGGCACGCAAACGCGGTGTCCTCCATGTGGAAACTCCCCGGGCTGCCACCGTCGCAACGCAACCGCCCAGCTTTCCTGCGATGACTCAATGTCAAGTGGCTCAGGATGATCATGAAAGTATCTGATCGCGGCTTCAGCGTCCGTCCCTTGCGTGCCCAGATCGTGGGTTTGGGCCTGTGAGAGGGAAGTTGAAGCGACGGGCATCAGCCGTTCGCCCCGGTCGTCCACCAACCAAAGGGTGACCGAAAGCGCCTGAAACATGTCGGCGACGATCCTGACGATCGAACGGCATAAGTCGGTCTGCTCGACATGCAACGCCGTGCCTTCGGTGAACCTTCGCCAGGCCGTGCGATAATCGTAAAGGGGCCGTTGAAAGTGTCGGCTGACAAAGCGCCGCAGGTGCAGGCGCACGCGATCAGATTGGAGCAGGATCGCAAGCAGCACGAGTGAGACGAGCGCAAGAAAGGCCTTGAGCTGAAAGGTTGGGTCGCCGCCCAGATAGGTGACCACCTTGGCGAACACCCCGACCATGAGCAGGTAGATCCCTGCCAGCAACACGGTGAGTGATCCCTGGAGGACTGATTGGGACGGATAGATGTCGAGTTCAAAATGCCCGACGCGGAGGAGCGAGCGCAGAATGAGCGCCGCCGCCACCACACAGGCGCCGGAGTTGACATCCTCAAGCGTCAGGTCAACGCCGTGAAACAGCAGCGTCTGGCTGCTGGTGTAGGCCCGGACCAGGAAGAGCAGACCGACGCCAAAAACCATGTATTTGATCCGCCATCGCATGGTCCCAACCGACGCGCGAAAGGTGCGCTCAAGATTCGTCAGCACCAAAATGGACCCAACCAGCAGAAAAATATACAACGCGATTCCAGGCCATCCGAGGCGCAGCATCCAGTGGTCTTCCGCGGTGTCGTGCAGCAGCGAAACGATCAGGTCCTCGCGGAACACCGCGGCAAGCGCGACCGGCAGGAGGAATGCCCCCGCCAGCGGCAATCGCCATTTGATCAAGAACTCCCGGGCGTTCCCCCGGGCATAGCTCAAGCTGAAGGCGAGCCAGATTCCCGGCAGCAGAGACTGCGCCAGCAGCCTCCACCGCTGCCAATCGACGATGCTCCCCGGTGAGGTCGCGCCCGCCGTCAGGCCGCCGCAGACAGCCTCGACTGCCAGCACCGCCATGCCGGCGGCGAACGTCCAGCGGGCGATCGAGCGGCGAGACCGAAGAAATACGCCGATCGCGAGAGCGCCACTGCAAGCCGCGCTCACGAAGGGCAATTGTGAAGCGAGATTCACGATGATACCGGTCAAGGGCATTCCGCTGGAAAGCACAGCGGATCCTGCCAGAGGGCGCAGATTAAACAGACAAAAAGCTGCATTGGCACCCGCCAATGCAGCTCTCGGAGCTGAACTTTCTTAAAGGATGTTTACGATCTCTTGAACCGGCGGACAGTCCAGCACATGCCGAGGAGGCCGAAGCCGAGCAGCAGCGCGGTGGTGCCGCCATCGGGGACCCTGCCGCTAAGGGTCGCGGGCCCAATGATGAGCATCGTTGCGCCGCTTCCGTCGCGAACGCCGCCCGTGTCGTAATCCCAAGACGTCGCATCGCTATAGATCACAACCCAATCGCTCGTGACGCCAAGGCGGACCAATCCATTGCCGGCGGTCGGGTTCTGCCATCCGAAGGTCACCGTGTCTGCTGCCCGGCTGCGGGTGGCGAATTCAGGATGGATCACGCCGCCGCCCTTCGCGATATAGGCGACATCGGTGTTGTAGCCAACCCAGCCGTCGATCCCAATTCCGGTGATCGCGTCAAGGCTGTTCGGCGAATTAAAGATCTGATACTCGAAGGTCAATCCGCCGGCGCTGGCCCACGGGTTGTTGGGGTCATTCTTCAGCACCGCCGCCGTGACGGTTCCGCTGATCGTTGAGCTAGAAAACGCATCGGTTTCCAATGTCACGTATGCCGCCGGCGGGCTGTTGAGCAGCGCGACCAACGACACCGTAGTGTCCGGCAGCAGTGCAACTGGACCTGCCGCGACACGCATGCTGAGTCCGAAAGCCATGACGGCTCCGGCAAGCAAGATCTTGATTAGTTTTGTGTTCATTAAAACTGTCCTTTTTCCCTGAATGTTTAGCTGATTCAACTTATCGCGTCCCTCGAATAGCGCTTCTCATGCCAAAGCACTTTATGGTCGGATTGACATCACATAAGTAACTAACAACCAATATAAAGGGAAAGCAGATTTCATTGAGTTCCATCCACAATCGCATCCGAAATCGTAAAGGTTTCCGACATTCCGGTTGGCCTGGAGGCAAACCGAAGTCGCAAACGTCGAACAGGTAATTGTTTAAGTCGCATTGGGCCGGTGTAAAAGGGCCTGACGGAGCGGAATAATGGTGTAATAGCCAAGGGGAGAATGAGTAATGAAGCATGCGATGCGATCGACGCCGTCGGCGCCGAAGAACGTCGCGCCGACTGAATCTGGCGCTCGCTGCTGCGCAAACTGACACCAGAGTCATTGAATGCTGGAACATTCCCCGCAGCTTGCTGCGGGGTTTCCAAAGTGAGATTAGGACGCCGCCCGGCCAGCCCCGCGCGAGCCGGGCTGGGCAAGCCGCGCGTAGACTCCCCGGGGCTTGCCCCGGGGAAGTGGCGCTGGCGAAAGGGCGGCGTTCAATTGCGAAACACGGTGCTGTCAGGGCAGCACCTACTTTAGCGAGGCGAGATTCTTGCGGGCGTCGGCTGCGAGTTCGTCTTTGAGGCCGAGCTCCAATGCGCGTTGAAGCGTCTGTTTGCTTTCCGCGCGCTTGTTGAGCCGAAACTGGGCCATCCCCAAATAGTACATCAGCTCGCTATCGCGATCGAGTTTTCCGGCGCTCTCCCGCAGCAGGCTCGCTGCTCTGGCGAAATCGCCCTGGCGATAAACGATGATCCCAAATGCCTTGGCCAGTTCTGCGTCGTCGGGGAATGCCTTGCGCGCCTTGGTGGCGGCATCCAACGCTTTCTGTCCGTCGCCTGGATTCGACGCATAGAGAATCGCGAGGCGCTTTTGCGCCGGCGAGAATTCCGGGTACCGGGCCAGGATTTTTTCGTAGGTTTGTTTCGCTGCGGCGACGTCGGGCTTTTGCTCGGCGACAACAGCCATGACCATCAGTGCGGGAACATTGCTTGGGTCCGACTTCAAGATCTGTTCGACCTTGGCCATCGCCGTGAGGGCCTCGGAAGGATTGGCGGACAGCGCGAGCATCTCCAGAAAGCGTTTCGCCTCGTCAACCCGGGGGAACGCGGCGTTCGCCTGGACTGCCTGGTTCATCGCGGTCCGCGCTTCCGCCACCCGGCCTATGCTGTAGGCGGCCTCCGCGTAGGCAAACAGCACCTCCGGGCGGTCGGGCTGTTTGCGGGCCGCCTCCTGGAGCAAGCTCGCTGCCCATGGATAGTCACCCGTTTGAAATGCCAGGGTGCCGAGTTCGTAGGCTACCGCCGGATCGTCGGGCGCCAGTTTGCGCGCGTTCTTGGCCGTATCGAGGGCCTTGGCTATGTCGCCCCGGCCGGCGTAGAGCCTGGCGAGCCCCAGTGTTGCAGCAGCGTTCGTGGGATTCGCGCGCAGGGCGGTTTCGTAGGTATCAATCGCTTTGCCCGGGGCGCCACTGAGGGCGTACAAAGATGCCAGGCGCTCCAGGGCGATCGGGTCGTCGGGCCATTGCGCCACGGTTTTCTCCAGACTCGCGCGCACGTCCGGCCCAGCGGTCTTTACATCAATATCGAGAATCGCGAGGCATCGATGTGCTTCATCAGACCCTGGGAAACTCTGGTTGATTTGGAGCGCGTGCTGCAATGCAAGACGCGCCGGCACTTCTTCTCCCATCCGGTAGCGAGTCATGCCCAAATGAAATTGGACCACCGCCTCCGTCGGGAGTTTTTCGGCGTTCTCCTGGAGCAGCGCCAGGGCCCGCGGATACTGGCGTTGCCGCGAGAGAATCCAACCGAGGGTGTCCGCGGCGCTCGGGTCGTTCGGCATCAATTCCCGTGCCCGTTGCGCCAATTCGCGCGCCTTGTCCAGTTGGTCGAAATGTTCGGAATAAAGGTAGGCCAGATTGTTCATGGCGACGCCGAATTTCGGGTTGATGGCCAGGATTTTTTCGTAGGTGTCGCGGGCGGCGGAATAGTCTCCTTTTTGGTCCTGTACCATGCCGATCAGTGCCAGTGCGCTGACTTTTCTCGGATTCTTGGCGAGGAGCAGGTTGAGGTCGGCGAGGGCCTTGTCCTGCTGGTTGGTGCCGGTGTAAAGCGGGGCCAGGAGGATGTAGGCCGTCGGAGAATCAGGCTGCAGCTCGATGGCTTTCTGCAGCGCGGCGATGGCCTGGGGGATGTCGCGTTGCGCGGCGTGGATCTTGGCCAGCAGCAGTTGAAGTTGTCCGGCCGACTCAGGACGCCGGGCCATCTCGCTCTCCACACGCTGCCGGGCCGCTGGATATTGTTTCTCGATCAGATCAAGGTTCACCAACTGTTCCAGGGCCGGCAGGTAGTCGGGCGCCAGTTCCCGCGCCCGGTCGAATGCTTTGCGGGCGTCGTCGCCCTTGTTTTGCCGAAGCAACACCAGGCCGCGCATCAGCAGTATTTGCGGATCTCGCGGGTACTGCTCCTCCAGTTGATCATAAACCGTCAGCGCGTCGTCGAAATCGCCGTGCCAGGTGTACGCCTGGGCCAGCAAGAGGCGCGCTTGGGGCAGGTCGGGGCGCTGTTGAGCCAGCCGTTTTAGCGATACGATGGCCCCGCTGAGGTCGCCCTTGAGGATATTGATTTTGGCCAAGGCCACGATGGCATCCGCGAATCCCGGGGCCAGGGCGATGGTCCGGCTGAAAATGTCCGCGGCCTTCACCAGGTCGCCGCTGGCGGCGTAGGCTTGGCCGAGCTGGATTGATGCCTGCGGCGATTTGGGATAAATGTTTACCATTTTCTCCAGTGCCGCGACGGCCTTGGCGTTGTCGCCTTGCGCCATCGCGATCCGCGCGCTCAGAAGCATGGCTTGCGGCTGAATCGGATCGCGCGCCAGCGCCTTGTCCACGAGCGTCTGGCTCTCGTCGAGTTTCTTCTCGGCCGCCGCGATCTCAGCGAGCCAAACCCATGCCGGCAGATAATCCGGAGTGTTTCGCGTCACTTCCTCCAGGAGGCGTTTGCCGGTCGCGAGGTCGCCGTTCTGGATCTTGAATTGGGCGTACTGCAGCTTCTTCGGAGATCGCGCAGGGGAAAGCTCGGCCGCCTGCTTGAACGCGGCCTCCGCCTGTACCAGGTCTTTTTGTGTCCAGTAGAGACTGCCCAGCGCGGTGTAAGGCCCGCTCGAATTGGGCGCCAATACCCGCGCCCGTTTGAACGCAGTCTCGGCCTCCTTGAGCTGGTGCTGACTCATGTCGAGCACGCCCAACGCGACGAGCACCGGCGCACCCTCCGCTGCCGGCTGCGGCAGGCTCTGCAGGCGCTTGCGCGACTCTTCGATCTCTTCCGGCCCAGCCGATGTCTCCGCCAGCAGCAGCAGCGCCTGTTCGTCCTGTGGTTTTCGGTCGAGGACAAAACTTGCCTCGGTCCGGGCATGCTTCAGGTCGCCGACTGCGAGATAGGCCAGTCCCAATTTCAGCCGCACATCCAGGTTTTCCGGTTGAAGCTCCCGGCCCTTGACCAGGTAGACGATGGACCGCCCCACCCGGCCTTCGGCTTGAAAGAGGATGCCGAGCCGGCCGATCGCGTCGGGATTCTGCCGGTCGAGCTGAAGGACGTTCAGGTATTCGACCTCTGCCTGGTCGTACTGGCCGGAGTCAAAGTAGCGATTGGCTTGTTCCAAATGGCGTGTCGCGCGCGCATGGCGCGTGCAACTCGTGCTGACCAATGCCGCCAGCGTCGCGACCACAATGAGCGGGACAGAACGGATGAGATTTTTCAGGTTTTTCATTTTAGGCTCCAAGATTTCGGGGTGCAGGCTGCCGAAGCAGTCGGTCGGATTTCATCAGGAAGAATAACAGAATGCAGAACGGGACCAGGGACAAGATGAAGAAAAACGGCCCGCCGTGCCGGTGAATGTAGGAATCGATCATCTCCGGACCGATGTGGACGCACAGCTGTCCGATCGTGAACACCCGGAAACCGTTCCGTAACAGCGCCAGCGGGATCACCGCCAGCGCGAGGGTGGCCCGCTTCCAGCGCGAGCGGAGGAACAGGTGGCCGGCCAGCAAACTGAGGATGAACAGAGCCAAACTGGAATGGATGCCGCTGCATTGTGGAGCGACTTCCATACTGAATCCGGGCAGCTGAAAAATCAGGTCCCGATAGAACACAGGCGTCCAGGACAGTTTGAAAAGGCCAAAGGCCACCGCGGCGGAACCGTACTGCAGAAAGGTCTCCATCCAAGTCTGAAGCAGCGTCGGAATCGGCACCAGGAACACCAGGAAGCCGAGGGGAAAAGCGAGGGCGCGGAGAGTCTGTTTTCCCAGAAACAAGCCGCAAGCGGCGCCGAAAAACATCAGGAAAGAGAGTGTGGTCAGGGATAGGGAGTCCTGCCGGCCCAATTCCGTCCCGGAGAGTGCGGCGGCCCAGTAGGCGGCGAGCAATACGGCGCCGGCGATCAACGGGACCACCGCTGCTTTGCGGTCTGGCAGGGAGCAGGGCGGCAGACTCCGTCTTCTCAACCAAACCAGGTACCCGCTGATGAATGGGATCAGGACGATGTGCGAATAGAGTTCGCTCTGGATCGCAAATCGCACCAAGCCGTACAGCGGCAGGCTGAAACAAAGCAGCAACGCGGCTGTCGTCAGGACGAGACCGCGAAGCCGGTCGGAGATTTGATCGAGTATTTTCATCGGGAAAGCGCCTCACGCCAATGCCTTTCAAGTCGGCTCCGGCCCCAAGCGGCCGGAATTACCGACCGGCTTGCCTCCTCGCCGTCGCCTTGCGCGAAGGAGTGGGTCGTACTTGCCGCTCTCAGAATCGGTATCCGATCTGCAATCCGATCTGGTGGCTCGAGAATTCGTAGACCCGGACATTCGAGGAGTTGCGGCTGATCTGATAAAAGGTCGAGACGCTGCCGCGGCGAAGGAAGATCGTGCTCAGGCTCACGTTGAACGAGTCGTATCGGGTGCTACGACCGGCGGAGAGACTGTTGATGACCGAAACGTCGCTGGCCTTTTGCTGTCCGACGCCCACGCTCAACTGGAGTTTCCCGAGCAGGCGCTGCTGCACCGCGGCATTCCAACCCGTGCTCACCGTGACGTCGTTCGCGAAATAGGAGACTGCGACTGCGCGCGACGCGCTGAAGCTGAAACTCGTGGTCTCGATCAGCTGGTACAACACCGCGGCATTCAGGATCGGGTTGGTCAGAACCTTGGCGTCGATGGCCCGGGACTTCCGCCGCTCCACGCCGCCCTGGACATTGAAGGCAATCTTGTCGGTCGCCTTCCATGCGATCTGCAAGTCGGGTTTCCAATAGGTCATGTCCGGACCAGGGCTGATGCCGACGTAGCCGTAGCTGAGGCCGAGGGCGGAGGTGAGCCGCGATGAGAGCTCGTAATGCAGCCACTCCTGGGTGGACCACTCGCGCGTATTCGTAAACGTCTCGGCGAACCGGACATCCTGACTGACGGACATTTCAAATGCCGTGCGGGAGCCGAGGTGGTCCGAAGCGTTGATCCGGGTTGAATAGGTCTCCTGCGTGGTTTGCTGGCCCGTTTCGATCAGGGGCAGGGACGAGTGGGAGTAGTTCTGGGAGAACCCGAACGTCCAGTCGTCATGTGCAAGGTTGCCGTTCAGGTCGGCCACGTGGCCCAGCGTGTTCTGGAACGCTCGATCCGAATAAAAAGTCCATGTCGGTGTGTAGTCCAGGGTCCAGGCCTTCCCGAGCCCGAAGAGGATTCCAGGCGAAATCTCCTGGATCCCGGTAGTCACGGGCTGGCCGAGGCTCGCCTGGATGCCGTCGCTGTAGGTGAATCGATACGTCAGCCGGGGTTGGGCACTCATCGGGCCCCACTGCGCGAGCGGAGCCTCCGCCGGGGTTTGGGGAACTGCGCTGCCGGAAGGCACCACCGGGGTCCCTCCGATCGGTGCGGGCGCCAGCGCCGGTGGAGACGTGGAAGCCGCGGGAGTCGGGGCCACCGAATCTTGTGCATTCGTCACGGAGCCAATCGCAAAGAAACAGAACATCGCGGATGCCGGCAAGATCCTACCCACGCAGGGACTCCCCGGGAAACGGGTACTCGTGAACAAGGTTGAGAACATGGTCGGTTTGGCGCGACAGACTCTATTTCGGAGGTACAAAAAGAAACCGGGCATAACCATAGGCGATGCTCTCGCCGATCACCTCCCGCACACCCTCGCTATACCGCCACCAACGCCGGGAGTCATAGTCGGGGTTCGGCACTGCGATGATTCCGACCGCCACGCCGTCGCCGAACGCTTCGTGGAAGAGGAGACGGGTGCGCCGCGCGTGAACATCCTCCGTGATGACATTGATGCCCTGCACGGGCAGGCGGTGCTCGCGCAACCAGTCTCTCAACGCGACCGCCGAGCTGTACGTCCGGTCCCGCCCCACCACGCGGGCCGGAACCATCTGGACCAACCCGCTGGCGATGCCGCCGCGCTTCAGCCGGCCAACGCCCCAGATTGCGGTGGTGTCGTCATCGGACGTGTATCCGCCGCTCCACTCCACGGGTCCGCCGGTCGAGAAGACCCGTTCATAGGAACCGGACTTGAATTCCTGGATGGCGACCTGAATGACGGGAGCCGGGACCCAGCCTTCGACAACCAGCACCTTGGTATCGACGCGATCGGTGATTGCCAGAAACGGATAGATGCCCCGCACGAGGGCCCATCCGAGACCCGCGACGGCGACGGCGACGATCAGCCACCCGCGCCAGGCAAGGCCCCAGCGTTCCTTGCGGTTCAGAATTCTCCAGAGCTTTTGCGATGACGTGGGCATTGGGCGGAGACGATCTGAGCCAGGAAAGATCATAGCGAACTCAAAGGAACCGCGCTCGAGGCCTTGACTGGGCAAAGTTTGGCCAAAGAAGTCAAAGTCTGCGCTAGAGTTACATCTCGTCGGGCTGGGGCGAAGCCCCGCTAAGATCTCTGTGCTACAAAAGTCGGAAGTCCTCTCAAGCTGCGGGGTTTTCTCCGCCCGGATTCGCTCTATCGCTCAATGTGAATTGCGGCCCAATTTGCTACGGCGCACCAGTGTTTCCTTGAGCTTTTCGGCGACCGAAAGCAGACGCTTGCTGCGGGCAAGTTGGTTGTCCCTGACATCGGACAATCGCCGGCGGGTCGCAGCAGAGATGCGATACTTCCATGACGGTCGCCGGATGGCTCGTGGCGTCTGGCGGTAG
>Ga0182027_10012875_pt1 | contig 11716 bp, 10 predicted proteins | sample 712E1DmetaG_FD_121300 | JGI IMG/M metagenome (GOLD analysis project Ga0182027, IMG submission 121300) | Permafrost microbial communities from Stordalen Mire, Sweden - 712E1D metaG (Illumina Assembly) | ecosystem: Environmental > Terrestrial > Soil > Wetlands > Permafrost | place: Sweden...
CGCCGTGGGCTGCTGGGCCCCCGGATGTGCCACCCTGCGTCACCCGGGGAGCAAGGACGCGGCGGCAATGCAGGAGGAGACCGCGCGCAAACAGATGCCATTGCTGCTGGCCATGACGCGCGAAGCGGGGTGGCAGGAGGTGCAGGACATCCTTCTGGTGTTGGACGAGCAACCGCCGGAGGATTTTCCCGGTGTGTCCGCCTTGATCCACGATCTTCACCGTTTGGAGGGGGGCGCGAAAGACAGCCATGGCGTGCCACCCGTTGACGCGGAGCAGGTGATCGACCGCAATCCGCATTTCTGGAACGCCTTTTACGAGATCGCGCCGGGCGATCCACTGATGAGCACGCTGCATGTCGGCCTGCTGCTGGCGGCAGGCGAAGCGGCGCGGGCCGACCGGGTGGCCACCCTGGCCATCAATTTCGGCCGCATGGCGCCGGATTTTCGCAAGGAACTGGTGCGCCTGGACACGTTTGCAGACCTGATGCTGCAAGTGAGCCAGAGCGACGCGGTCGCACGTCAGAGGTTGCGGCAGGCGGGGAATTTCGGAACCATGGCGGATCAGGCCCGCGCCGCGCTGAGCGTGTGGCCGCAGAATCCGGAAGCCTGGGCGGATCTGGCGGCAGCCCGGCGGCTCGCGGGGCCGACGGCGGGTGACGCGAGCGAGGCGCGGGCGTCACTGCAACGGGTGGATCCGCTGTTCGAAGCCGGGCCGGACGGGGCGAAGGCCGAACCCGTGGCGCTGGCGGACGTCCGGCGGTTGTGGAACCTCATCGATGAGGGCAAGGCGACCGGCGATGATGAGATGTTGGAGCGTTTTGGCGGAAAGACCCAGGCGGCCGGGCTGGACGAGCTGGCGTTGGTGGCGCGCAGTCTGCTGGCCGGCTGGCGAAACGGAGCCGGGGCGCTGGAGGAGAACTTCGCCCGCACCAGCCTTGACCGTCTCATTGGCTCCCAACCGGCGGCGGACCTGTGCGCCGCGGTTTTTGGGGAGGAGAGGGACTGGCTCGGTTTCAACAAGGAGACCGATCCGCCTCCGGCCAACCTGGAGGGCGTGTCGGTGCATCCGCAACTGGAACAGCGTCTCCTGGTGACGATCGCCGAGGCCTCCTATTGGATTGAATCGGGCCTGGCGCAGGGCGATGAACTCGCGGCGGACTACGGCGAACGGGGCGAGGCGTGGGCGCAGCTCCGGCAGAAGGAGGTGGCGTTGGCGGATCTGCGGCGCTCCCTGCAGCTGCAGCCGGCAAACAACGCAATCCGATTCACGCTGGCGGTCACGCTGAGCGATGCTGGCGACTTCCAGGAAGCCGACACGGTTTTCGCCGAAGCCTTGAAGCGGGGCTCGCCCGGTGTTTTTGAAATGCAAGCGTGGGGCAACCATCTTTTCAAACAGGGCCGTTTCGCCGAAGCGGAGGCCGCCTATGCCAAGGCCGGCCAGCTCGACGCCGGTTTTGCGTACTCTCGTATCATGCAAAACCTGGCGCGGCTCCGCCAGGGACGGCCCGGCCTCACCAAGGTGGACGGGCGGGTGGGCCGGGACGATCCGTGGGGCGCCAGCCTGCTTGGTTTCCTCGCTGGCCGGATCGATGAGAAGGTTCTTTTCAGCCGGCTCGAACCGCAGGGCGGCCTGCGCTACTCGGAACAGGAATGCGAACTCTATTTTGTGCTGGCGCAGCTGGCGCTAAGCCGCGGCGACATCGCCGCGGCGCGGCGCGACCTGCATGCCTGCCTCGGCACCGGCATCACGACGTTCGTCGAATATGCCATGGCCTGGCATGAACTGCGGCGGCTCGACGCTGCCCACCCGCCGCCCCAGGGAAAAACGCCGGCCGGCGATTCCGCTGACGATGAGCAGCCGGCCTGACCACTCTGTCCGAAACCTCCCGTCCTCAATCCGGATTACCACGAGCAAAACCCGCTTCATCCTCAACCCTTGCTCCGGCCATATCCGCCGTCGTCCCGGCCTGGTGACTGCGATTCGGGCCTTCATCGCCAAGCATGGGCTCGACGCTGATCTGGCTTTGACCGAAAGGCGCGGCCAGGCCACCGAGCTGGCCAGGGCGGCTGTCGCCCAAGGATACGAACGGGTGGTGGCGGTGGGGGGCGACGGCACGATGAACGAGGTCGGCCGGGCGCTGGTCGATCAGCCCGCCGTGCTGGCCTTGGTGCCATGCGGCTCGGGGAATGGCCTCGCCCGGCATCTCGGCATACCAACGCAGCCGCGACGCGCGCTGGCCCTGCTCGTCGATCCTGCCGCCCGCGCCGTCCGCATCGACACCGGCCTCGCCAACGGTCATCCGTTTTTCAACGCCGCGGGCGCCGGCTTCGATGCGGAGATCAGTCGCCGGTTCAACCAGTTGGAGCGAAGGGGATTGGCGGCCTACCTGCGCACAGGTGTGGCCGCGTTCGCCGACCATCGCGGTGAATCGGTGACCCTTAGCGATGGCGAGGGGCACCAAGAGACCATCAATGCCTTTTTCGTGATGGTGGCGAATTCCGAGCAATACGGCAACCATGCCCGGGTGGCGCCCGGAGCCTGCGTCGACGATGGTCTGCTCGATTTGGTGGCCGTACGGACACCCAGCGTGGCCGAGGCGGTGGTGTTGCTGGGGCGACTGTTCTTGGGCACTTTTCACCGGAGCCGGCACGTCCTTCATTGGCGGAGCGCCCGGTTCGTCATCGAACGTCCGGCGGCCGGGCTCATCCACACCGATGGGGAGACCCACGACACCGGCGCCACGTTGGAAATCGTTGTCCGTCCCCAAAGCCTGCGTCTCCTGGTCCCGACCGCCTGCGTCGTGGCCGCCGACGCCTGACAGCCGATGGCCACCCTCCCGCATGGCCAAGCCGCGTTTCCAGATCCGCCACGCGCTTGCTTTGCAGGTGCTTTGGGGCCTGCCTGGCGGCCCGACGCACCCCCGATTCGCCCGGTGGACGCTGAAAAAGCTGGAAAAACGGGGATGGGTGGTCCTCTGTCGACTTTTGACCTGCCATCCCACGTTTGCTCCAGAGCCCGCAGCCTCGCCGACCTCGGCGCCGGCAAGTTGACTGCTCCTTCCCGCCTTGGCCCTGGCAATCCAGCATGGCATAAGACACCGTTTTGCAGAAGTACCCTCCGCGACCCCTCCTCTCATCCGGCTTGATTTGCCGGCTGAACGAAGTTTCGATTGCGCACCCCATGCAGCAAAACACTGACACCATCCGGGATAGAATCAGCCGTTATACCGCCCCAGCGGAGATCAAGCAGTCCGGGCTCTACCCCTACTTTCGCCCTCTCTCCTCCGCCCAGGACACCGAAGTGCAGTTGGACGGCCAGAAGCTGCTGATGTTCGGGTCGAACAGTTATCTGGGATTGACCAACCATCCGAAGGTCAAAGAGGCGGCCATCGCGGCGATCAACAAATATGGCACCGGCTGCGCGGGGTCCCGCTTCCTCAACGGAACGCTGGATATCCACCTGGAATGCGAGGAGAAACTGGCGCGCTTCGTCGGCAAGGAGGCGGCGTTGGTTTATTCCACGGGTTTCCAGGTGAATCTGGGGGTGCTACCCACGCTGGCCACGCGGAGCGATTTCCTAATTTTGGACAAGCTGGATCACGCCAGCATCGTCGACGGCGCGCGCATGAGTTTCAGCCGGGTGATCCGGTACCGGCACAACGACATGCAGAGTCTCGAAGAGGTGCTGCGGTCGCTGCCGCCGGAGAAGAGCAAGCTGATTGTCGTCGACGGCGTCTTCAGCATGGATGGCGACCTGGCCGAACTGCCAGCCATTGTCGCTCTCGCCGAAGCCCATGGCGGGTTGGTGATGGTAGACGATGCCCACGGGCTCGGCGTCATGGGTCCCCAAGGCCGGGGAACGGCCGCCCATTTTGGCCTGACCGATAAAGTCGACCTGGCGATGGGCACGTTCAGCAAGTCGCTCGCGACCATCGGCGGTTTCATCGCGGCGGACGCGGAGACGATTGAGTACCTCAAACATCAATCTCGCCCGCTCATCTTCAGCGCCAGCATTCCACCGGCCAACGTGGCGGCGGTGATGGCCGCGCTCGACATCATCGTGTCGGAGCCGGAGCGCATCCAGCGGCTGTGGGACAATACGCACCGCTTGTCCGCCGGACTGAAGGCGTTGGGTTTCAACCTCGGCCGGAGCTGCACGCCCATTCTGCCCGTGCACATGGGCGATGACCGGCTGTGTTTCCAGTTCTGCCGCTTCCTCCAAGACGAAGGCATCTTCGTGAATCCGGTGGTAACGCCGGGCGTCGAGCCGGGGAATGCGCTGTTGCGGGTGAGCCTGATGGCGACCCACACCTTCGCCCAGATCGACATCGCCTTGGAAAAATTCGAGAAAGTGGGACGGCAGACGGGTCTCGTGCCCTAGCCCTGCTTTGACGGCGCGTTGGCCTGCGGTATGATCCATGGCATGAGAAGCCCAGTCGGCCATCTGGTGATCAAAGAGGTTTCGTCCCGCCGGGAATTGAAGCAGTTCGTTCGGTTCCCTTTCGCGCTGTATGCGAACCATCCCTGCTGGGTGCCGCCGCTGATCTTGGACGAACTTCACACCCTGCGGCGCGACAAGAACCCGGCCTTTGAGCACTGCGAAGCCTGCTATTGGCTCGCCTACCGGGAGGGGAAGATCGCGGGACGCATTGCCGGCATCATCAACCACCGGTACATCGAGAAATGGGGTAACAAGTACGCGCGTTTTGGTTGGGTGGATTTCGTCGATGACCCCGAGGTGGTCGGCGCGTTGTTCAGCACGGTCGAGCAGTGGGCCCGGGAAAAGGGCATGACCGGCCTTCACGGGCCGCTGGGTTTCACCGACATGGACCACGAGGGCATGCTGGTCGAGGGCTTCGACGAACTGGGCACGCTGGCCGCCATCTACAACCATGCCTACTATCCCCGGCAGCTGGAGTCGCTGGGCTATGTGAAGGACGTCGACTGGCTGGAGTTCGAGGTCACGATTCCGAACCAGCTGCCGGAAAAAATTGTGCGGGTGGAACAGGTCGTCAAGCGGAAGCTGGGAGTCAGGGCGTTGGAGGCGAAGAACGCCAAGGAAATCCTGCCCTACGCCCGCGAATTGTTCGGCGTGTTGAATCAGGCCTTCGCGCCGATCTACGCTTTCGTGCCGCTGACCGACCGGCAGGTCGACCTGTATGTGAAGCAGTACTTCTCGTTCATCAGGCCGGATTTCACCAAGATCCTGCTCGATGCGAATGGGAGGGTGGCCGGCTTTGTCATCGGCATGCCCTCGCTCTCGCGAGCGATGCAGAAGGCCAAAGGGCGGCTGTTCCCCTTCGGTTTCCTCCACCTGCTGGCGGCCATGCGCAAACCCAAATCAATCGACTTGTATCTGGGAGCCGTCCGGCCGGACCTCCAGGGCAGGGGCGTCGACGCCCTGCTGATGACCGAGATGAACCGATCGGCGATCGCCAATGGCATCACCTCGGCCGAGAGCAACATCGAGCTGGAGGACAACATCAAGGTCCAGAACCATTGGAAATACTACGAAGCACGCCAGCACAAGCGGAGGAGATGCTACGTCAAGAAATGGTCCAGTTGACCCGGTCCCGGCCTCCCCAGCGGCCGCCGCGGTCTGGCGGAATCTGAACCGCACCGACCGGCTGACCTTCGCCTACAACCTGGTTGTCGCCGGCCTGATTTTGGCTTTTGCGCGGCGCATCCCGGCGTGGTACGCCGTGATTCTGCCCAACCTGGTGATGCTGGCGTTCCTGTGGTTTTTCGTCTCCCGGGTGCAATCTGACGCGCGCGCGGTGTGGCGGTTGCTCCGGGCATTTTACCCGGTGTTCTTCATCTGGGCCGCCTACTCGCAGACGGGTTTGATGAACCACCTGGTGAGCCCCGGTTTCCACGACGATTGGTTGCGGCAACTGGATCGGGCGGTTTTCGGGTGCGATCCGGCGGCCGACTTTTCCCGCGCATTTCCGCAGCCCGTGGTCGCCGAGATCATGCATGGCGTGTATTTCTCCTATTATCTGCTGTTCCCCGGTCTGGGTCTGCTGTTTTACCTTCGCCGCGCACCGCAAGTGCTCGACGACTATTTCTCCGCTCTTTGTCGGGCGTTTTATTTTTGCTGTCTTGTCTTCGTGCTCTTTCCGGCGGCCGGGCCCGTCGAGCTGAAATCCGTCGCGCCTTCCGGCTCCGTTTTTCCCGGCGTGATGGAATTGATTTATCGCTGGTTTGAGCTGCCTGGGGGCGCTTTTCCCAGTTCCCACGTTGCGGTGGCCGTGGTCACGTTGGTCTACTCCGTGAAACACGCCCCCCGGTGGATGGTGTTGTATCTCCCGGGCTGCCTGGGGGTCTTGCCGGCCACGGTTTATTGCAGTTACCACTACGGCGTCGACGTGATCGGCGGGGTGGCGGTGGCGTTGGGGGCGCTGGCCATCGCCCGCAACCGCAAGAATCCGGTTGGCAGGCGAGGGCGGCGAGATCTTCCGGTGGGGCAACCGGATCGTTAAGCACCTTCGATCTCTTCGCCCGTCCCGCTCCAGCGACCGCTGGTCTCAAAAAACCCCTCGCGTTCGAGAATGGCCATGACGGCGTCCGCGGCCTTTTTGCGTTCCGCCGGACTCAGCTTGGGGTAATCGCCGTTGAGCAACTCGACGATTCCGACCCGCGCTTCGTTGCGGCTCCGCATCCCCGCCAGGAAGTCGTCCGCCCGGCTGGCAACCTCATCGATGATCTGTGTCAAATCCATGGAAGGCCGATGCACCCAGCATGGAGCGAGGCGGCGCGTTTTGCAACGTCGCAATGCGGGACACCGACCGTGCGGGCAGAATCCACCGCACTCGCTCCGGGCTTGATCGACCCGTGGCGGGCCCTAACATGCGCCCCCCGTCCTACCACACGGAGGATGGAACCTCTTATCGAATGAAAACCTACCCAATCGCAGTCATCGGCGGCGACGGCACCGGCCCGGAGGTCGTGCGCGAGGCCGTCAAGGTGCTCGACGCCGCTGCCCCCAAGTTCGGCGTGGCCCTGAACTACACGTCCTACGACTTCGGCGGCGACCGCTATCTGCGGACCGGGGAGGTGCTGCCGGACAGCGCTATTCCCGAGCTGCGCAAGTTTCCCGCCATCCTGCTCGGTGCCATCGGGCATCCCGACGTCAAGCCGGGCATCCTGGAGAAGGGCATCCTGCTGCGAATGCGCTTCGAGATGGAACAGTACATCAACCTGCGCCCGGTGCGCCTTTACGATGAGCGGTTTTGTCCCCTGAAGGACAAGAAGCCCGCGGACATCGATTTCGTGGTGGTGCGCGAAAACAACGAGGGTCTGTACACCGGATCGGGTGGCTTCGTGTTCAAGAGCACGCCCAACGAGATTGCCATCCAGGAAAGCGTCAACACCCGCCGCGGTGTCGAGCGCTGTCTGCGGTATGCGTTCGAGTGCGCGCGTAAGCGTCGCGGCGGCCAGCCGTGGAAGGGACTGAAACCCGAAGACGCCGCCGCGGGCAAAAATGCGCAGCTCACGCTGAGCGGCAAAACCAACGTCTTAACCTACGCCTTTGATCTCTGGGAGCGCGCCTTCCACGAAATCGGCGCGAAGGACTACCCGGACATCAAACGCGACTACGCCCACGTCGACGCTACCACCATGTGGTTCGTGAAGAACCCGGAATGGTTCGACGTGATCGTAACGGACAACATGTTTGGCGACATCATCACCGACCTCGGGGCGATGATCCAAGGCGGCATGGGCATCGCGGCGGGGGGCAATATCAATCCCGAGGGCACATCCATGTTCGAGCCGATCGGCGGCAGTGCGCCGAAGTACACCGGGCAGAACGTCATTAACCCGCTGGCGGCGATTTGTGCCGGTGCCATGATGATGGACTTCCTCGGCGAGCCGGCCATGGCCGCGGCGATCGAAAACGCGGTCATCAAGATCGTGCGCGAGAAGTTGAAGACGCTGGCCGCCGGGAGGATGGGCTACGGCACGCGCGAGGTCGGGGACTTGGTCGCCGGCGCGGTATGAAAAAACCACCCAGCGGTAGGGCGGATTATCCCTAATCCGCCGAAAAAAACCGGCGCGTTCGGGATAACGCGCCCTACCTCGCTCGCCTGATTCCGCTTCGAGCCTTCGGCTTGCGGCCGACGGCGATCAGGCGCCGCGCGTTCGTGCCGTATTCGGTTCCATCGAGATCGCCATAGAGCCTCACCCCGACGAAACCGGCCTGTTCCATTCGGTCCCTCAGTTCCTGCCCGGAATAGACCGTGTGATGGAAGGTGAAACTTCGGGCTTTCCCGTGGCGGATGACAATCCACTCGCTGCGGAGCCGGGTCCAGTCGTCAAAGACCTCGGTCCGTTGCACCAACCGGGATCCGTCGGGCAGGGCGTCCGACTTGGTGGGCTGGAAGACCCGTGCGAGGTATTCCTTGCTCACGACGTCGATCAGGCAGGATCCACCCGGGCGGAGGCTGGCGAACATGTTGCGTAACACCGTGAGGTCCTCGCGCTTGTCGTCAAAGTAGCCGAAGGACGTGAACATGCTGAGCACCAGGTCGAACGTGTCCGGCCGCACAAAGTCGCGCATGTCGGCCCGCACCCACTCGATGGTCACCTGGGCGGCCTTCGCCCGGCGCCGGGCCTGGGCGAGCAGGTATTTCGTCCGGTCGACGCCGGTCACGGAAAATCCGCGCCGTGCGAGCGCCAGCGCGCATCGGCCGGGGCCGCAGCAGAGGTCGAGCACGAGTTCCCCTTTGGGCTTGGTCAGTTTCAACACGTGGGCCACCTCCCAGGTCGCGTCGGCAAAACGTTTCGGCTGAAACATGAACGGAAACAATTCCTGCCAAAACGCTTCGTCGTCGAACCATTCTTTTCTTCGGGTGGTTTTCATTGGTGTGGAGTTTGATCGGTCGAAGCTCGCGTGGACTTTGGGTGGGAAGTGGCACGGGTCTCCCGACCCGTGGGGAGTGTGAACACGGGTCGGGAGACCCGTGCCTATCGAAACCGCGCCATGCGCTCACCAGCGCTCGTAACGCACGAGGGCGGACAGAGGTTTGCGCTCCTTCGGGCCGGGTTTGTCGGCCGGGTAGCCGAGCGGTGTCAGTGCGATGGGTTCGACGCCGGCGGGCAGACCGAAAACCTGGCGCGTCGCCACCGGATCAAACGCGGCGATCCAACAGGTGCCCAACCCGAGCTCGGTGGCGGCGAGGATGAGGTGATCCAGGGCGATGGCGACATCCACGGGGGTGTAGTTTACGGCGTCCGCCTGTCGCACCCACCCTTTGGCGGGCAGGCCGCAGGCGCAGATCACCAGCGGAGCCCGGGTGAACCAGCGCCGATGGTAGACGCGCTGGAATTCAGCTTCGCGGCCGTGGACGTGCGCGACGATGAGCTGGAACGGCTGCCAGTTCGCGGCCGTCGGCGCCAGGCGGGCCGCCTCGAGCACTTGGGCGAGCTTCGCGTCTTCGACCGGATCGGGTTTATAGGCGCGGACACTGTAGCGTTTCTGAATGAGATCGAGGAAATCCATAATGGGGCCCATGATTGGGGAATTCTCCCCGGGCATTGGGCCACAAGAACGTGCCGGCGGCGTTTAGACAATTCTGGAAATCAGGCACTGGAACGGCCATGGATCTCAGCTACACTTGGCCACGCCTCGCTTCGAGCTCGAGCCGGATCACGTGCATCCGTGCCTGGCTGAGCGGATAGAAGGCGAGCAACACCAGGGCCACGAGGAGCGCGACGACCGGGATGCCGGCAAACAAAAAGCGGATCCACCAGATCGTCTCCGGGGTTTGGGCACCGCCCAGCGATTGCCGGTATCCAACCGCTTCCAGCAGGTAATTGGCCAGGCCCAGGCTCAACGCCATGCCGAACTTGGCCACCCAGGAATACCACGAGGTGAAAGCACCCTCGCGGCGCTGCCCCGACTTGATTTCATCGTCGTCCACCACATCCACGCACATCGACGGCAGCACCACCCACAGGCCGGTGGAGGAGAAGCCGGTCAGCGCGGTGTTCAACACAATCAACCAGCCGTTCCCCGGCCGGTACATCCACCAGCTGGAACCGAAGGCGAAGATCCCCGTGGCGAGGGTGAACACCAGCGCCTTGCGTTTGCCATGGTGGCGCGCAATCCATCCAGCCGTGAGCACCCCCATGATTCCGCAAATCAGATAACCAACGCTGCCCCACGCGTAGTAATACGACATGGCCGCCTGATCGCCGTGGAACGCATAATAGGTACCGACGAATTGCGAGAGGCCGCCGAGCATGGTGGTGGGAACGACATACACCACGCCGATCGCGAGTAGCACGATGAAAGGACGCGACCGGAAGGTCTGCCCCAGCGTGGCCCAGAAACGGGTCTTGGGCTGCAGGGCGGCTTTCGCGTAATAGCGCTCCTTGACGCAGAAGAAATTGGCGAAGCCCGCCGCGATCATGAGCAGCCCGGCCAGCGCCGCTGCCCATTGTACCCCGCGCAACACGTCGGGTTTCCCGGTCGTTGGGTCGTTGAACATCGGCCGCGTCGCGAACCACCACGCGAAGGCCATATAGACGCCGGAGATCTTCTGGATCACCGCCTTGAACGCCATCACGCTCGTGCGTTCGTGGTAGTTCGGCGTGAGCTCGCTGCCCAGGCTCCCGTAGGGCATGTTGTAGAGGCTGATGATCGGCGCGTAGAGAAACAGCGTCACGAGCATGAACCAGAACAGCCGGTTGTGCATCCACGGCGCCGACGCGTCCCAGTGGCGTGAAGCCAGAAACAGGCACGGGAGGGCCACGCCGGCGGCGATCGAGCCAAACAGGATGTAGGGCCGTCGCCGGCCCCAGCGCGAACGAGTGTTGTCCGACAACCAACCGAACAAGGGGTCGGTAAACGCGTCGAACATCCGGGCGATCATCAACACCGTGCCGACGAGGTTCGGCGCCAGGCCGAGATACATCGTGAAGACCGGGCCCGAGAGATTGGGATACAACCAGTGCCCGAAGATGTCGTTCACCCCGCCAAAGCCGTACGCGGCCTTGGCGGCGAAGGGGATCTTGTCCTCCGGGGCGGTCGCGGAGGAACGCGCGGGCGGAGGTGCGTCCGCGGAACCGGACATGTTCAGAGCTTCAGCACCTCGGCCAATTTACCGGGTTCCTTGCCGCCGCCCATGGCGAAGTCGGGTTTGCCGCCGCCCTTGCCGCCGAGCTGGGCGGAGCGTTCCGCGACGAGCTTGCCGGCCTGCAAACCCGCCTTGACCGCGGCAGGCGAACAGAAGGCCACGATCGAGGCTTTTTCGCCGAAGGCCGCGCCGAGCAGCACGACGCCGTCGCCCAACTTTCCCACGACCTGCGCCCCCAGGCCGCGCAGCGTCTCGGGCGAATCGGTCGTCACGACCGCGGACACCCACTTCAGGCCGTCCCGGACGACGGCTTTGGCGGCCAGATCGTCGGCGAGACCGGCCGAGGCCCGTTGCTCGAATCCCTTGAGCTTCTTTTCCAACTCGGCCTTTTGGGTGATCAGCGACTCCAGTTTCTGGGCGACGTCCTGCGGCCCGGCGTTGAGCCGGTGGCTTACGGTCTTGAGGGCTTCCTCCTCGTCCTGGACGAAGTTATAGGCCGCCTGGCCGGCCACGGCCTCGATGCGGCGGGTGCCGGCGGCGATGGCCATTTCGGCGGCGATTTTGATCAGCCCGATCTCACCCGTGGTGCCGACGTGGGTGCCGCCGCACAGCTCGCGGCTGTAGCCGCCGATGTC
>Ga0182027_10012876_pt1 | contig 11716 bp, 9 predicted proteins | sample 712E1DmetaG_FD_121300 | JGI IMG/M metagenome (GOLD analysis project Ga0182027, IMG submission 121300) | Permafrost microbial communities from Stordalen Mire, Sweden - 712E1D metaG (Illumina Assembly) | ecosystem: Environmental > Terrestrial > Soil > Wetlands > Permafrost | place: Sweden...
AGCTTGCAAAAGTTGTCTTTGTTCCGACGGCAAATCCAGAGCGGCGGCTGGGTTCCACATGATGCGTACAATAGCACAGCCCAGTCGCATTGTAAAGCTACTCGTGAGACACTACACTAGCTTCGAGATACAATCCCCTTCGGTTCTGGACGTCAAAAATTGTACGGAAGTTTTCGGCTGTGAAACACTGATCCAGCATGAGTCCTCAGTTAAGCCTGCATGACGGATTCGGGTGCCGGCCGGAGCATGGGCCAGTCCATTGATTACGGAGCGAGTTTACACCACTCTTGCCCACGGGCGTTAACCCTCTGGCAAAGTTCCGCATCGATCGATACCGCGCTCGTAGCCATTGTCATTGTGGCTGCGACCATCGGCTCTTCCTCCAGTGGGGGCGACTGTAGATGCCTTTACAATGTGATCCACCCCCGCACGGTGGTGCCAATTGACGGTTATGTCGCCTTACCGTTCTTGTGACCTGGAGATTTGCAACGAGCAAAGAGCGTGGTTAGGCCGTAAGACTAAGCCTGCAGGCTTCGGCCTGAAAACGCCGTTCGGGCCTACGACATGCGCGTACAACCTCGGTAAAAAAACGAGCAACAGCGGGTAGCGTACAGGTGCGTCTATTTTGCGTTCCTGTGCGGCTTTTCACTTCGCGGGTGGCAGAGACCGCAATACGTTCGGTGAGTTTCCGTCATGGAAGGGCACCTCCCCTGTTTCCTCTATCCCGAAACTGGAAGTAGTGTACTGCTAAGTCTGCTTATCAAGAAGCCAAGTTTGGAGTGCGGCCCGCCGCGGCGGGCTGCCGCTTTTTCCCGCATCGCGGGACAGCTTGCTGGCCGCACACAGGACCGGGTGCTTGGGAAGGTGAGGCTGCGAGCAAGCTCGCTTGAAGAAAGCGGCAGCAAGCTGCCGCACTCCAAGACCCGAAGATTTCGCGTGCGGGCCGTCTTGCTCCGCCAAAAAATACGGTAATATTGTAATCTTGAATTGACTTTTGGCGTGGGCCATGGAGGCAACCGGCGGTTGGAAGGTTTTCAATAAATGACCATCTCCTGTCACAACATATTGAGAAAGCCTGCGCGGTGTTCTTGGCTGAGGTTGGTAACGGTCGCCTTGGGGCTGCTCCTATGCGCGCCCGGCCTTGCATGGGCGTTGGGCGATGCCGCCGATTGCTCGCCGTCGAATTCGAATCCGCCTTCAGAACGGGTCTTCACAGAGAGCAACGAGCATTTCACAAACGGCAGTGGCGACCTAATGGTGGTTCCGTGCCAGTCCACCCCAGCGTTTATGTCAGAGGAGTCATTCCCGCGAAAGCGGGAATCTACTCCGCAGACCTTTGGAAACGCGGTTTTGACGGACGGGTTCTCTGCCGTCGCGGGGATGACTGGCACTTCGGACATTGGCGCCCAGGCATCGAGTTCGGGCCAGACCTCAAGCACAAACAACCCGGCTCCTTCCTCGGTCGAGGACCAAAAACAACGGCTGGCAATAAACCCCGTAACGGGCTTGGCGGGAGCCTCTGAATCAAACTTCAGTCCCTTGACTGGAAGCGAGCGCTGGAAGCTTTACTTCAACATGACCTATTGCTCCGCAGGCACCTACCTCGGTCCAGTCATGACGGCTTTGTTGCTTGACCAAGCCAGCGGCACTCCCCGTGAATGGGGTGGCGGCTGGCCCGGGTTCGGGCGCAGGGTGGCCTCGCGGGCGGGCACTGCGACTCTTCAGAGCAGTTTTCAAGCGCCCCTGGCAGCCCTCCTCCACGAAGATGTCCGCTACATTTCCAGCAGCCAGCACAGCTTGAAGCGTCGTGCCGCCCACGCTGTCCTCTACAGTTTCCTCACCTACAACAACCAGGGCCACCCCACACTGAACCTTGCCAGTATTAGCTCGTTCTACGCTTCTACTGCTGTGTCCACAATTTGGCTTCCCAGCATCCGAAACGTGGCGAGATACACATTCAGCAATGCATCTGAACAGATTGCGCTTGGCTTTCCTCTTAACGTGGTTCAGGAGTTCTGGCCGGAGATCCAGCGCCATGTCTTCCGACGGCATTAGCAGCAAAGCGCCGCAGGCGCTCTGGAGTGCGGCAGCTTGCTGCCGCTTTTGCTGAGGCCAGCTTGCTGGCCGCTCGCAGGACCGGGTGTTTGGGAAGGTGAGGCCGCGAGCAAGCTCGCTTGAAGAGAGCGGCGGCCCGCCGCGACGGGCCGCACTCCAAACTACCACATCAGCTTGAGTCCGAATTGAATCTGCCGTGACGTTGTAGATGTGCTGGTGATCACACCGGCGGTGGGGGAGGGGGCCCCAGTGGCGGATGTAAACACGATCAGGTTTGGGGTGTTGAAGTTAGCGTGGTTCAAAACGTTGAAGAACTCGGCGCGAAACTGTAAACCAAGTCTCTCCGTAATCTTCGTTCCCTTCAGCAGCGAGACATCAAGCGTAGCGAGCCCTGGGCCAATAAAAGTGTCTCTTCCAAGATTCCCGTAGGTCCCGTTAGGTGGGACGATAAAGGCGTTGGGATTGAAATACTGGTTGGGGTTACCCAGAATCACCGGCCCGGAGAACGCCGGGTTCAGAGACGGACGCACCGGGTTGCGCGTATCCCCGTTGTTGGAGGGATTGAAGCTGAGTTGGGGGGTGAATGGAAAACCGTTCTGCAAGGTGACAATGCTATTCAAGGTCCAGCCGCTTATGAGTGCATTACGCCCACCGCCAAAGCCATTCACGAAGGCCTTCCCCCGTCCGAACGGCAGCGCATAGCTTCCGTTAATGACCCCAACGTTTCTGACGTCAAACGTCGCCAGTCCCCAGTCTGCGTGGAGGTTGAAGGGATTCATGACCAACCCCGGGGCATTGGCCGCTGCGGTGGCATTCAGTGAATCCCCGTCGTCGAGGGCCTTCGACCAAGTGTAAACTCCCCTCAAGGTCAAGCCCCCACTGAAGCGGTGAGTAAAACCCAATTGCAGGGCATTGTAGGAGCTGACCCCCTCAGAAAACCAGCTCCAGGTGTTCGCCAGCGCGGGATTGGCCTTTGGTGCTCCACTCGGAATGTAGTACGTCCCGGCGGGGAGGGAAGCCGGGCAGGGGGCCGCAGGGCAAATTGTGGGGAAAGGTTCGTTCGCGTCCATGCTGACGATCTCGTGGTACCCGTGAGATCCCACATAACCGACGCTGAACGAGGTGTTGGGAGTCAATTCCTGTTCAATCCTGAGGGAATAGGACACCAGGGTCGGCGTCTTCAAATCAGGTTCAACCCCTCCTGGCACCACCTTCGCACTTGACGGCAGTGGGGCGCCGGGGGTGAAGGGGAGATGGGAGACCGGGAGGCTCGCGATGCTGTCGGTCGGATTGAAGGGTGCATTCTGGTCGAGTCGGTATCCAAGCGCATCTTGAAGATCGTTGTACATCCCGGCGCCGGCGCGGACGACGGTCTTGGCGCTGAAGGGGCTCCACGCCAAACCGATTCGCGGTTGGGGCAGGAATTTCGCGTTGTTGGAAGTGAAGACTGAGTTTGCGACTTGCGGTTGAGTCACAATCACCCCGTTGTTGAAAACGAAGTTGGCGCCCCGCCCATGAGCTTCGTTCCACCCGTTGGTGAATTCGTCGCGGAAACCCAGGGATAGGTTCAACTTTGGACTCAGCCGGATGTCGTCTTGGAGGTACCAGGCGCCGAGCAAGGAGCGCCAGCCCAGAGGGGTCGGTGTGGGATCAAACAGGAAAGTGCCCACAGTACCGTCCAGAAATGTCGTCAGACTTGTAAATGTAGCCTGTCCAAACTGGCTGAGCGCCAGATTTTCATTGGACTCGAGCCGTTGGAACCACGCTCCCGCACTGACCCGGTGACGCCCTTTTGTGTAGGTTACCCGATCCTCAAAGGTGAAAAGATTCCGCGCGATGTCCAGGTTACTTCCATTGTTGCTTCCGGCAAGGCTTAATTGGGCGGCCGGATTCGATGCCGCGCTTCCTCCGATCACCACCGCGCCGACAGGACGGCCAACCAAAAAGCTCGGAACACTCGCTGCGGGGGTATTGGGGGTTGGTTCTCCCGTATAGAAATAGCTGGCGCGAGAGAAACCGAAGCGTGCGGTGCTGATCAGCGTGGGGGAGAAAACGTGGGTTTCATCGAGGCTAAGGACCTGTTCCCGGAGGCTCTCCAGGTCCGTGCTATAGGGATTGATGGTGGGTGAGTTATCCGCGCTGTCGTCGATGGTGTAGACCGCGGCGAGGGAGTCTTTCTCAGAGAAGATGTGGTCGATCCGGGTGGTTCCAAAGTCCTCTCGAATCGCCTGCAAAGGGTTGCTGAACGATTCGGCGATGCCTCCGAAGTCCGGCGCGTTCGGGCTTTGTACGGGCCACAACGAAAGCAGTGGCGCAACTCCGGGCGCCACTCCTACGTTGAGCAACGTGCCATTTGGACCCGGCAATAGACCGTTGCGCGCGTTGTTATCCGGTACGAGCGTCACATCGGTTAACCCCAGGTGCTGCTCGAATCCCTCGTAATTGCCAAACAGAAAGGTCTTGTCCTTCTGGATCGGTCCCCCCAAAGACCCTCCAAACTGGTTGCGCGCGAAATGCGGGATGTGGCTTTGATCGAAGAAATTGCGCGCATCAAAATCGTTGTTGCGCAGGAATTCAAATGCTGTCCCGTGCCAATCGTTTGTCCCCGATTGGGTGACAATGGTGACTTGGCCGCCGGGCCGCTTGCCGTAGTCCGCGCCGTAAGTGTCGCTCAGCAGGTTGAATTCCCGAACTGCATCTACGCCCAGCAATTGCTGGCTGGTCCCGCCAGGTTGCATGTTGTTCTCGGCAGCGCCCGTGTATTCCACCCCGTTCAACAGGAAGAGGTTTTGCTGAGGCCGGTTCCCCGAGACCGAGAACATGTTTCCCACGGTAGAGTTGGAAATTCCGACCCCGCCTGTCTTCTCCCACGTGAAGTTGACGACCCCGGGATTCAGGGTGAGAAGCTCATCGTAGCTTCGGCCGTTCAGCGGCAGGTCCTTCACTTGCCGCTCTCCGACCAGGCCCGCGGTCGCAGTCGGCGTGGCGCTGACCAACGGCGCTTCTCCCGTCACCGTCACTTGCTCTCTGATTTCGCCCAATTGCAGGACTAAGTCGACCGTGGCCTCCTGTCCAACGTCCAGGGTGATGCCCGTGCGGACCTCGGTTCTGAACCCGGCCTTTTGTGCCCTCACTTCATACCGTCCGACTGGAAGTGAGAGCACGCTATAACGCCCCATGCCGTCGCTCACTGCGGCGCGAATCGCTCCGGTCTCCAGGCTTTGCACTGCCACGTTCACCCCCGGCAACACGGCTCCTGATGAGTCGGCAGCCGTTCCCGAAATTGCACCCGACACTTGTGCCCGAGCTGCCGAGGTGACCGTGAGAGCCAACGCCACCGCTGCGCAGAAAATGCCAAACCTATGGGCATATGCCGCTATCCCTTTTTGTGAGCGATTCATAAAGGTATGCTCCTCTCCGAAGGAAACTGGCCGAGCCTGACCATTGTGTTTTTTCAGCTCTTAGGGAATTGGCCTCATAGCTCAAGCGGCACGCTAAGCCGGGGATCACCAACATCTCCCTGGCTTCGGTAACCGCAACCGCGGCCATTCTCTGATTTAGCTCTAACAGGCTGCGGAAAAACTCTCCACGGGTGTCATCCTGAGCGCAGCCCTGTACCGTACGGTACGGGGCTTCGCTCAGAATGACAGTTTCGAAGAGTTTTTCCGCAGCCTGCTAATGCCTCATTACCACGCCCAGATAAATATTGTATAGGCATGTGTCCATTTAAAGTCAATAACATCAATTAGATATATACGATATTATACGAATAGTCGTAGCGAATAAAATATCGAGTCTACCCTGACTGCGTTCGCAGCCTGGGGCTTGACGGGCTGCGGAAAAACGCTCCATGGTTGTCATCCTGAGCGTAGCGAAGGATCGCGCCCTGCGTACGTTCTCGAAAATATGCAGGTCCAGTTTCTGCGCTTCGCTCAGAATGACAGTTTCATAATGTTTTTCCGCAGGCTCTAAGGCCCAGCGCTACAAAACCAAAATGAGTCGCTCCAGCGCGAATGGCGGAAGAGACGTTGCGGCCGCAACTGGTGTATCCTGATATCCATTTTGCCGCCTACTCCAGAGGCGGCGTGTGCTTTCCAATTTCGGTCGGCAGGTGACGAGCTCGTGCTCCATTTACCTCGGGTTCCAATGAGATCTCTATATGTTCCATAGAGTCTCGAGCAAGCAGGCTCGCACACAAAGTGGTACTGCAGAGGGGAGGATTCGTGGACCGTCGGGGCTTTCTAAAAGACGTAACGGAGGTAGGAATCGGGCTGGGGGTAACCGGATCGCTGCTGGATAAGGAGGCTGCGCTGGCGGCGACAAGCCCTGAAGGGGAAACAGGGCAAACGCACCAGAAGCGCGAGGCCGTTAGAAGCAACCGCTCGCAAGCGGCCACGCCCGTCGTTTTTTTAGACGGGGAGTGGCTGATCGCGACGGACCCGCAAAATGTGGGGCGGGCGCGGAAATGGTTTACGCGGTCGGCGCCTGAGGCCAAGCCGGCGAGGGTGCCGGGAATCCTTCAGGAGGTTTTTCCGGCATACCACGGTGTAGTCTGGTACTGGCGCGAGTTTACCCCGCCGGCGCATCCCTATGCACAAGGGCGTTACCTGCTGCGTTTCGGCGCTGTGGACTACTTGGCAGAGGTGTGGGTTAACGGGGTCTATGCGGGCGCGCACCAAGGTGCGGAGACTCCTTTCGTTCTGGATGTGACCGACGCCATCAAGCCGAAGGCAAGCAACCTTCTGGCGGTCCGGGTGCTGAAACCCGGTGACCAGCCGATCGACGGGTATGTCTTGAAGGAAATCCCTCACCGGAACGAGACAGTTGATTACGTCCCTGGCAGCGGTTTCGACTACGGAGGGATTGTGGAGCCGGTCGAGTTGTCGCTGGCTCCTGAGGTCCGAGTAGAAGACATCTTTTTGTGCCCGGACTGGAAGACAGGAGAAATCCGCCTGCGAGCCCGCATTCGCAATGCCTCCCCCAAGAGGACTCGTGGCCATTTGCAGTTGACCGCCGCGCCAGCCGCCACCGGTAAAACACTCCTGGTTAGCAATATTGAGCATGACGTGCTGGCCGGAGACACGGTAATCGAAACGCAATTGCACATCGAGAATCACCGGCTGTGGGATTTGAATGACCCCTTCCTGTACAGGGTGACGGTGCGTGTAAGCGCCGACGGGGTGGATGGCTTTGACGAGGCTTCGGCGCGCTGCGGGTTTCGAGACTTCCGGGTGGAGAAGGGATACTTCCGGCTGAACGGTAAAAGGATCTTCCTGCGCAGCACCCACACAGGCAATCACTGCCCCGTGGGTCAAATTGTGCCGCCGATTGGCGCGCCCGATTTCTTGCGCCTCGACATGTTGTACGCGAAAGCCTCGGGCTTCAACACCGTGCGCTTCATATCCGGTATAGCCCATCCTTACCAGTTGGATTTGTGCGACGAGATGGGCCTGTTGGTCTATGAAGAGTCACTTGCCGCATGGCTGCTCGCAGATTCTCCCAAGATGAAAGAGCGTTATGAACTGTCAGTCCGGGAAATGGTGCTGCGGGATCGCAATCACCCCAGTGTCGCCATATGGGGCATGCTGAACGAGACAGATGATGGCCCCGTATTTCGAGAGGCAGCTTCGGCCTTGTCTCTCGTCCGCTCGTTGGATGATACCCGGTTGGTTCTGCTTTCCAGCGGCCGGTGGGACTGCCAACTCAGTATCGGCTCGGTGAGTAACCCCGGCAGTTCGCAATGGGAGTACGAGTGGGGCAGGGAAGCGCAAACGGCCGGCATGGCTGAACATACCAATGTCGGCGGACACATGGCGGGCGTTGGCGACGTTCACTTCTATCCCAGGGTGCCGCAGTCGCCGGAAGTGGAAACCACCTTGCGCACTATGGGTGAGGACAGCAAGCCGGTCTTCCTTTCCGAATACGGTATTGGCAGCATGATGGACGTTGTACACGAAGCGCGGATGTACGAACAGCTCGGCGTGCGGCCGGATATTGAGGACTATGCGCTGGTGCGATCGATGGCCGAAAGGCTCACGGCAGACTGGAAACGCTTAGGGTTGGAGGGTGTGTACGCTTTCCCCGAGTACTTCTTGCGCGATAGCCAGCTTCGCATGGCGCGTCACCGGCTGCTGGGTTTCAACTTGATCCGTTCGAACCCAAAGATTTGCGGGTTCAACCTGACGGGAATGTTGGACCACGGGCTGACCGGAGAAGGGGTTTGGAGGTTCTGGCGTGACTGGAAACCCGGTGTGATGGACGCCATGCAGGATGGCTGGGCCCCGCTACGCTGGTGCCTGTTCGTGAACCCAACGCACGCGTATGCAGGGCGGCCGGTGAAACTTGAGGGAGTCCTTGCCAACGAAGATGTGCTGCGGCCGGGTGAATATACGGCGCGATTCCGGGTATGCGGTCCCGCTGGAATTGCCTGGGAGCGAGTCGCCACGGTGCGCATTCCCAGTCTGCCACCGGGCGAAGACGGACCACTGGCTATCCCGGTGATGGAGGAAGAGGTTGTCCTGAGCGGGCCGGAAGGAGACTACGAGTTAGCCGTGAGTATTGAGCAGGGCGCGGCGGCCACTGAAGCTTTCTGGCAGTTCCACCTCACGGATCCCAATTCGCTGCCGCGGCTCGAGCAAACCGTGACCCTTTGGGGAATTCCGGCGAATGTGGAGAGCTGGCTGAAGGCTCATGGAGTGTCGGGTGAGAAGTTTAGGGGGGCAGGACCAAGTCGCCGTGAGATCATTTTGGTTGGCGATCTGTCGAAAACAGAAAGTGATGCGGAAGCTTGGAAGGAGTTGGCGCGACGCATGGCCCGGGGTAGCACGGTGGTGTTCCTTTCCCAGGCGGCTTTCAAGCGGGAGAAGGACGCAGTGGCGTGGCTGCCGCTAGCCAAGAAGGGGCGCTGCTATGAGTTCGGCGACTGGCTGTACCACAAGGAATGTGTGGCCAAAGGGCACCCGGTCTTCGAGGGGTTGCAGGGCCGGGGTATTCTGGACTGGTATTACTATGGGTCAGTCATTCCCCATCACCTTTTCGATGGCCAGGAAACACCTGCGGAGGTGATCGCCGCCGCATTCGCCGCGGGCTATTCGACGCGGGGTGGGTATGCTTCAGGGGTTCTGCTCGGGGCATATCACTTTGGCGAGGGCCAGTTCATTTTGAACACGTTCCCCGTCCTGGACCAGCTCGATCACCACCCTGCCGCGGATCGATTGCTTCTCAACCTCGTAAAATATGCGGCTGGCTTCTTGGGGAAGCCGCCGGCGGGACTAGCCGGCGACTTCGACGATCAGCTCAGGATGATCGGGTACTCCCAGTGACGGGACTTTCAATTAACCCGAATTCGCAAATTGACGGGCGCTGCCCCGTCCCGACCCGTTAGCCTGAAGTCGCTTGGACCAACCCTGCGCAAGAACAGAACGGTAGTGACTCAGTTTATCGCCAATAACTCCGAGGTTTTAATGACGTAACCCCTCACCCGCCTGCGGGCCGAAGCCGATGTTGTTCACGGCTCGCCGCTTCCCCTCCGGCGGGCGTAGGCCCGTCCCGTGCCGGCTGGTGAAAGCGCCGGGCACGGTCCACCCTCTCCCCTCGGAGAGGGTCAGGGATCGCGAACCGTAGCCTTCTCCCAGGGGAGTCCGATTTCTGGACCCCGATGGGGTCCATCGGACCCCAGAAATCGGGGAAGGTGGCCGACGGAGGTCCGTACCGTCCGGTACAGACCGGAGGAGGGCGGGTGAGGGGTTCTTCCATTCGTTCAAACCAGCAACATCGCTCAACTTAGGAATTCGGGATTAATCACAGGGCGTCTTCACACGGGCTCTCACACCTTCCCTATTGGCGCCGGTGAGATCGCTGAATAGCTGCCAGCAGAGCGGCCTTCACTTCCCTCGAGGGGGCGGGCGCCCTGGGCGCCTTATACCCGCGGCAAGCTTCCACAGTGGTCTTTAGACTCTCGAGATATGCGATGCAGGGGGCGCAGCCTTTCAGGTGGCGCTCCAATTCCCGGCAATTTTTCACCGGAAGCTGTTCATCCAGATACTCGGAGAGCATGGCGAAGATCTGCTTGCAATGCCGGTCAGGCATGTGTTTTTGCCTCCGGCATCTCTGCCCGGCGGACATAACCCGCCAGGGCATTGCGAAGGAAAACGCGCGCCCGGTGCAAGCGCATCTTGGTGGTTTCCTCGGAAATGCCCATCACCTCCGCCACTTCCCGGGTGTCGAGCTGTTCCATATCGCGGAGAATCAGGACCAGGCGGTAATGCTTGGGAAGGGCAAGCACGGCGTCTTTCAGCTTGCTGCGCAACTCCTTGTTCAGCAAGATTTCTTCGGGCGTAACCTCCCAGGATTTCACTCCCGGAGCTGCGGCGTCGCTTTCCTTGGGCATCAGCGCATCCAGAGAAAGCATTTGCGCGGGAGCGAACTTGCTCTTGCGGCGGCTCATCAGGCATTGGGTCTTGGCAACTTTGTAGAGCCAGACGGCCAGCGCCCGCGCGTCAGGGAAATCCTTCAACTGTCTTGCCAGGCGGATGAGGGTTTCCTGCGCAGTGTCCTCGGCATCTTCGCGAACCCCGCACACTTTCATCCCGAAACCGTAAACGACCTCTTGAAGTGTTTCGAGAGCTCGTTCAACGTCTTCGGGATTCCCGGACTTCAGACTTGCTAGCGCCTGCTCAACATGTGAATTCATGAGATACGTCGCCGGAATCGGAGATTGCCGGCGCAGCCTTGGGTCGCCTCCTTCGCGTTTGCAAAGTAAATGCTAGCACAGCGGTTCCCCAAATTGTGAGGAGCAATTTCAGGCTATCGGCGCCGTCTCATCCGTTCCTGCCGGAACCCGGCAGAGACGTGCTGTCTTGTCCAAACAACTCACTTCTTTTTGTTACCTTTTCCCGGAAACTGCATTTATGCAAATGAGGTCACGGGGATGCAGCGCGACGAACGGGTCCGGAATGGCCGCTTCGAAATGCGCCCATGAAGAGACTCATCTCACGGCTGGCAATGTTTCTGCTGGCAGCAGGTGTATGTCCCCAAGCCCTGCCTGCCAAAGTGGGGCCGCCCCCGGTGCGGCAGGAGAGTATAATTTGACTATGGAAAGCTTCTTGATTTTCGTTCTTTTTCTGGTGGTCTGGTTCGTGGTCCTGCCACGCATTCCAGGAATCTCGCGCTTTACATGAGCGCGGCGTTCTGCCTCCCCGGCGGGGAATTCCAAGCAAGAAAGCTGTGACCTCAAACCTAAGGAGTGAGATCGGTATCCCATGCCTATCTTTGAATACGCCTGTTCCAACTGCGGACACGTTTTTGAGAAACTCGTGTTGACGCGCAACCAGGAGCCGCTTGAGTGCCCCAAATGCGGATGGAAGCGGGTCGAGCAAAAGTTCTCGGTATTTGCCACAGGCGGCGCCCCAAGCAAGTCAGCCGGCGGCGTGTGTGCGCCTTCCGGTGGCGGTTGACGGCTCTGATCGGGGAGCAGGCTGCTTCCTAATGTATACGCCACCCACGGTCACCACGCCTCAGCGGCGAGCCCTGCTTCATTGCTTAATGAAGTTCGCAAAATATAGTGACACCTCAGGGGTAGCGCCGGCATCTTGCCGGCATCGCAGAATGCCGCCTGGACGGCGGCGCTACGACGAAGGTTTGTCACCGTATTTTGCGAACA
>Ga0182027_10012878_pt1 | contig 11715 bp, 10 predicted proteins | sample 712E1DmetaG_FD_121300 | JGI IMG/M metagenome (GOLD analysis project Ga0182027, IMG submission 121300) | Permafrost microbial communities from Stordalen Mire, Sweden - 712E1D metaG (Illumina Assembly) | ecosystem: Environmental > Terrestrial > Soil > Wetlands > Permafrost | place: Sweden...
AAATCCTATTTTGTAGACGGTGTAGACCACTTGCCGGTCGATCATGGCAAGAAGTTCGTTGAACATGCGGAAGGCCTCGCGCTTGTATTCGACAAGCGGATCGCGCTGGCCGTAGCCGCGCAGATTGATGCCGGCGCGCAAATGGTCCATCGAATCGAGATGTTCGACCCAGATGGTATCGATGGCGCGCAGCAAAATACCGCGCTCGATCTTTTGGAGCATAACCGGGTCGGCAAAGCGGGTCTTGAGCCCGACTCTTGCCTCGCGAGCAACGCCGGAAAGATAATCGATCATCGCGGTTCGGATCTCGGCATCGGCCAAGCGGTCGCCGCCGCCGGGCTTAAGACAGGCCTCAAGTTTGGCTTCAGCGTCCGATGGGAGCGGAAAGATCGTCAAAATATTTTCCGTGATCGCCTTAACGCTCCAGGTCTTACGGTCCTCGCCAGCGGTCTGCGCTTGGACGATCCGTTCGATCTCGCGATCGACCATGGCAAGAACCAGCGGCTCTTGGTCGTCTTTTTGCAGGATCTCGTCACGGCGGCGGTAAACCGCTTCGCGGTGCTTATTCAGCACGTCGTCGTATTCGAGTAAATGTTTTCTGATGTCAAAATGATGGCCCTCAACCTTTGATTGCGCCGATTCAATGGCTTTGGAGACCATGCCGTTCTCAATGGGTACATCGTCGGGCAAGCCGAGCTTTTCAAGCATGCCCTTGACGCGATCGGTCGCAAAGATGCGCATGAGGTCGTCATCGAGGGAAACAAAGAATTGCGACGAACCCGGGTCGCCTTGGCGTCCGGCGCGGCCGCGCAATTGGTTGTCGATGCGACGGGACTCGTGTCGCTCGGTGCCGATCACATGCAGTCCGCCCGCGGCGCGAACTTTCTCCGACATGGCAGCGTCCGGCGGGTTGCCGCCCAAAATAATGTCAACGCCGCGGCCGGCCATGTTGGTGGCCAAAGTCACCGCGCCGGGACGGCCGGCCTGGGCGATGAACTCGGCTTCTTTTTCGTGATTCTTGGCGTTCAAAATATTGTGCATGACCCCCTCCTTTGAAAGAAGTTCGGAGAGCACTTCGTTCTTCTCGATCGAAATGGTGCCCAAAAGCACCGGCTGGCCTTTGGCGATGCGCTCTTTTATTTCCTTGACCACGGCTGTGAACTTGGCGTGTTCGTTCTTGTAAATGCGATCCTGCTGATCCTTCCGAATGGCCGGCTTGTTAGTCGGAACCGTGACCACTTCCAATTTATAGATCTTATGGAACTCTTCCGCTTCGGTCGACGCCGTGCCGGTCATGCCGGCGAGCTTCGGGTACATGCGGAACAAATTTTGGAAAGTGATGGTTGCCAAGGTCTGGCTTTCGCGTTGAATTTTCACGCCTTCTTTGGCTTCAATGGCCTGATGCAAACCCTCGGAATAGCGGCGGCCGTTCATCATGCGACCGGTGAATTCATCGACGATCACCACTTCCCCTTCGCGCACAACATAATTGCGATCGAGTTTATATAAAGTAAAGGCCTTGAGCGAAGCATCAAGATGAAAAACGGTCTTAAAATCGTTCTCCTTCCACGGATCGCGGTTCAGCCCTTGCGAAACCTTGCTGATGCCGTCATCAGTGAAAGTGGCGGAGTGCATTTTTTCATCAACAACATAATCTTTTTCCGCCTCAAGACGCTTCACGATATTCGCGTATTCGTAATACGCCTGCGTCGCTTCTTCAGCCGGCGCCGAGATAATTAGCGGCGTGCGCGCCTCGTCGATAAGAATGGAGTCGACCTCGTCGACCACGGCAAAATATGGGGCACGCTGCGACTTGTCCTCGGGCCGGGTGGCCATGTTGTCGCGCAAAAAATCAAAGCCAAATTCGTTATTGGTGCCGTAGGTGATATCGGCGCGATACGCTTCTTGTCGGGTGCACGGACGAAGATTTGAATACTCGATCTTGAACATGCTTGCCTGAGGCGAAACAATGGCGGCGTTCGCATCGATCGCAGGTGCCTCTTTTGCTTCAAAATGAGGATCGTAAATATACGATGTTTCATGATTGATCACCCCCACGGCCAAACCCAAAGCATGATAGACCTGCCCCATCCAGACCGCATCGCGTCGCGCCAAATAATCGTTCACCGTAACCAAGTGCACGCCCCTGCCCGGAAGGGCGTTTAGGTAAAGCGGCGCCGTGGCGACCAGCGTCTTACCTTCACCGGTGCGCATTTCCGCCACCGCGCCGGTGTGCAGCACCATACCGCCGATGAGCTGAACATCGTAATGGCGCTGATGCAGGGTCCGCTTGCCGGCTTCGCGCACGCACGCAAAGGCCTCAGGCAGGAGGTCATCTAGCTTTGCCCCTTCTTCAAGGCGTTTGCGAAACTCCGACGTCTTGGCGCGCAATTCATCGTCGGAAAGCTTTAAAACTTCCGGCTCCAAGGCGTTGATCTTTTCGATATTAGGCCTGAATTTATTGACCGCCCCAATATTTGGATCGCCGAATATTTTGGTGATTATAGACATAAATGGAATATAAAACCCGTTCCACGATTGTACGCGAAAACGGGTTTTTTATCAATGTTTAAACCAATTCCGACTCAGTCCCCTGTTCTTTGGCCTCACGGGCGCCGTCGCGGTGATGGTCGGTGATCGTGTTCACGAGTTTAACAAGGCGAACCTTGAGCTCGTCCTTTAACTGATCAATGGCGGCATAAAGCTCGCTGGCGTTGATCTCGGCGTGGATCTTGTGGCCGGGAATGAGCAGATCGGCCTCGGCTTTGAAGATATCGCCCTTTTTATGATGATCGCTCATCTTTCCGACGTTAACTCGCAAGGTCTTGGGGTCGCTCACCGTTTCCATGTATTTATCAAGCGCGCCCAATTTCTTTTGGATCGCGTCCTCGATTGCCTCGGTCAATTGCATTTCCTCGCCGCGAATGTCGATCTTGAGCATAGTGTTTTGGTTATGAACGATAAACGATGAACGATGAACAATTCTTGCGCCATAATGGAACGGGGTTGTTCATTGTTTATAGTTCATTGCTCATAATGTCAAAATCCGACATATTGTATCTCTTCTTCCAATGTGACGCCAAACTCCTCCCTAATTTTCATTTTAGCACAGTCGATAAGCTCGCGCACTTCGGCGGCGGTGGCTGAGCCGGTATTCACAAAAAAATTTCCGTGCTGGTCCGAGATCATCGCTCCACCCAAACGCTTGCCCTTAAGACCGGCAAGCTCCATTAAGAAACCGGCCGGGATGCGATTGCTTTCGGCGTACTTGGGAGGCAGGGACTTTCTAAGACCTTCGGAAAGTTTGGAAAGATCGTTGAAAAAGAAACTTTTAAAGACCGATCCGGCGCTGCCGTATTCAAGGGGTAATTTGCCGCGGCGTTTTGCGACCAGATCGGTGATCTTGGCGGCCAGTTCGTCGCGGTCGCCCGGCGCAAGCGCAAAGGCGGCTCGTACGATAAACCACGGAGCATGTTTGAAAACGCTGTCTCGATATCCGAACAAGCATGACGGACGGTTAAATGTCGCCGAGTCCCCCGTTTCCAGATTAACCGCTTGCACCGTATCGATGCGGTCTTTCATCTCGCCGCCGTAAGCGCCGGCGTTGCCGCGGATCGCGCCGCCGACGGTTCCCGGGATCCCGGATGCCCACTCAAGCCCGGCAAGCCCGGCTTCGGCCGACATTTTGACGGCCAAAAAAGTTATCGCCCCGGCATCGGCAATAAGCCGGTTGCCTTCGATCTTGATCTCGCGCCCGCCGTAGACCATGACCAAACCGCGAACGCCGGCGTCGGAGACCAAAATATTGCTTCCCCCGCCCAAAACAAAAACAGAAAGACCGTCCTCACGAGCCAACTTGATCGCCCGAGCCGCCTCATCGGCGTTCTTAACCTCCAAATAAAAATCAGCCGGCCCGCCGATGCGGTAGGTAGTGTGGTTTTTCAATGGCTCATTCTTTTTTACCCTATCTCCGAATATTTCGAGTATCTGCATGTTGGCAACCTACATGAACCATGAACAATGAACGATTCTTGCCCCTCTATGCGTGATGGAATTATTCATCGTTCATCGTTCATAGTTCATCGTTTATTTATAACGTCTTGTCTAGGAGCGCGAGCGCGAGGCCGCAAACGGCCGCGATCAAGCCGATGATCCAAAAACGCATGACCACCTTCTGCTCGGGCCAGCCCTGCGCCTCAAAATGATGGTGCAGCGGCGTGGAAAGAAAAACCTTTTTATGGCGGATCTTTTTGGAGATCTGTTGAATGATGACCGAAAGCGATTCAAGGACGAAAACAAAACCGATGATAAGAAGGAGCCAAACCTGATTCACCAAAAAAGCGACAATCCCCAAGGTGACGCCTAAAGACATCGCGCCGGTGTCCCCCATAAAGAAGCGCGCCGGATTGACGTTAAACCACAGAAACGAAACAAGCGCGCCGACGATCACGGCGCAGAAGGTCGCCAGGTCGTATTTGCCGGCGTAAAAAGCGATCGCTCCGTAAGCGGCGAAGGAAGTTGCGAGCGCGCCGCCGGCAAGTCCATCGAGGCCGTCGGTCTCATTGACCGAGAACGAGGTCGCGACGATGACAAGGATGAAGAACGGGATGAACAGCCAGTGCAGGTCGAGGTTGCCGGCGAAAGGCAGGTGCACGATGCTCCAATCGAGTTTGGCGTAGAACCACCAGGCGCCGACGGCGGCGATCGCCGCATACAAGAACAAACGATGGCGCATGCGCAAGCCGCCGCCCTTGGGACCGATGCGCTTAATGTTCCAATAGTCATCGACCAGTCCGACGAGCGCGGAAGCGACCAGCGCAAAAAGCGGCAGCCATGTCCCGCTCCTGGAGAGAAAATTAAACCAGCCGAGCGCCGGGTTAAGAGCCGCCGCGATCGCCGCCGCAAGCGCGATGAGCGTTACCGGCGCCCAGATAAGCACGCCGCCCATCGTCGGCGTGCCGGCCTTTTTGGCGTGAAGCGCGGCCATGACCGGCGCGCTAGAGGCGTCCCTGATATTTTTCCCCAATTTATAACGATATAAAAAACCTGACCAAAAAGGCGTCAAAAGGAACGACAGCGCAAAAGAAACGACGGCGAGAATGAATATTTTTAGTACAATGGCGTCCATTATCGTTGCGTGTTGATAAGAATGATGAAGAAGGCGGCAAGCAAAATGAGAAATTCGTAAAAGGCCGTAACGGCGAGGATCACCAAGGTATTCTGACGATTGGAACCGTAAGAGCGCGCCGCGAGCCAAAAATTGACGATGATGATGACCGCGCCGACAAGCGCGCCCGCCAGGGCGTACGGGGCCGGGCCGACATTATCGACGTTCAGATAAACGTTGTAATGGAGATCAATGGGTCTTCCGCTTCTCATGAACGGAAAAAGCCGAATGACAAGGATCGCCCAAGCGGCCAAATTAAAAAGAACCGAAACGACGGAAAGCCGTCGAACGGCCTTGTCGACCGCGAGCGGTTTGAGCGTGTCTTTGAGCTTAAGAGCCATGAAAACGGAATTATACCCGTTCGGCGGCGCGCGTCAACGTTTCCGCACTCGTTATTCTCTCGTAATGCGCATGATCTCTTCAATCGTGGTGAAGCCGTCAAGCGCCTTTAAGATGCCGTCCTGCTTGATGGTGAGCATCTCTTGGGCCGCGGATTCTTTCTTGGCCTCCTCGTTGGGGAAACCGGATTCGATTATCTTGCGCATATTGTCGGTCACCATCATGACCTCGCAAACGGCGATGCGGCCGATGTACCCGCTCATAGCGCAATGAGTGCAGCCGGCGCCGCGGTATAATTTGATCGCGGCCGGATCGCGGCCGGTCATGAATTTCTTCGGGATGCGCGCGAGCTCCTTGGAAACGAATTCGCGAGCTTCGGGAGTGACCTCGATCTCGGCGCGGCAATGCTGGCAAACGCGGCGGCCGAGGCGCTGGGCGATCGCCACGTTCAAGGTCGCGGACAAGAGGAACGGCTCGACGCCCAGGTCGATCAACCGCGGCGTCACGCCCAAAGCGTCGTTCGTGTGAATGGTGGAAAAAATAAGATGTCCTGTAAGCGCCGCATGCACCGAAAGCTCGGCGGTCTCGCTGTCGCGGATCTCGCCCACCATGATGATGTTCGGGTCTTGGCGCAGAATGGAACGTAAACCGGTGGCAAAGCTGTAGTTGATCTCGGGACGGATCTGCGATTGGTTGGCGCCTTTCAAGTAATACTCGATCGGATCCTCAAGCGTGATGATATTGACGCCTTCCTCGTTGCGCATGGAAAGCACGGTATAGAGGGTCGTGGATTTTCCGCTCCCGGTCGGTCCCGAGACGAGAAAGAGGCCGTGCGGCCGGCGGATCTCGTTCTTGATCACCTCGACGTGTTCGGCGCGAAAACCCAGCGCTTCCAAGGTCGGTACGGCCGCATCGGCCGACAGGATGCGCATCACGACCTTTTCAAAATCAACGACCGGCAGAGTTGAGACGCGGAAGTCGACAGGGTGGCCGCTCACTTCCATGCGGATGCGGCCGTCTTGCGGGATGCGCGTTTCGTCGAGCTTGAGGTTGGCAAGAACTTTAACGCGCGAAATGATCGCCGCGTGCATGAAGAGCGGCAAAGTGATGGCGGTGCGCAAAATGCCGTCAATCCTGAAGCGCACGCGCGAAACATTGCCGTACGGCTCGATGTGGATGTCGGAAGCGTTCTGGTCGACGGCGGCCTTGAACATGACGGAAACAATGCGCGAAACCGGCGCGCCTTTGACCACGCTTTCGATGTTCTCCCCTTCTTCTTCACCTTTGACCTTTTCAACTTCAGAAGAGGGTGTGAGCTTGGCGCGGGCCATTTCAACGACCTGAGCGACCTCTTTGTGCTCGGACTCGTATGAACGCATGGCAAAACGCCAGCCGTTCTCGGTCACGATCCGGTATGAGACGGCATAGCCGTTCTGCTGGGCGATGAAATCGATCGCCTCGATGGCGCGATAGTCCGAGGGGTTCACCAGTCCGACGACCAAAGTATGATCCTCGGCCGAGATCGGCGCGAGCTTGAACGTCTCGGCCACGTTCCTCGGCACCAGGTTCATAAGATCGTCGGAGATGACCTTGCCCGAAAGATCTTGAAAAGGGATGTTCAGGATCTTGGAGCGCGCGGCAGCCACGGCCTCTTCGGTCGCCAACCGGTCGCGCTTTAAAATATCGACGGCCGGAACCCCGGTCCTGTCGGCCTCTTCGGCGATGCGCGCGACCGCTCCGGCGTCAATGACGCCGTCGGAACGCAAAACATCCAAAAGCTGTTGTTCGGCGATGGTGACAGGCATGGACTATTGGATCTTCGCGGGCGAATTCTCGGCCGGCGCGTTCACGTTCGCATTAGCATTTTCCGCCGGTGGCGGAGCAAAGTCGGAAAAAGGATCGTCGCGACCAACCAAACCCGCTTTAATCGGCAAATTCACGTACTTCTGGAGCGCTTTGAACCCATTACTGGTAACCACGCCGGTGTCGATATTGGCGGCGGAAACGGATGCAACAGGAGTTGTCGCGGGCACGGACGGAGCGAGGTAGGTCCAAACGAAATACGCGATCGCGAGGACACAGGCGACGCCTAGGATCGTGAGCGATATGTTGGTGCTTTTTTTGGATGCCATTTTATGTTCCGTTCAAATAATATGTCTGCAATTGAATGCCGGCCGAACCGGTTCCCGGCGAAAAGGTCAGGGTCTTCAGATCGAAAAGCCGCAAACTGTTCTCGGCGGCCAGCAAGAATATCTTAAGACGGTCGTAGGTGACGAGGTCGAGGGCCAGAGATATTTCCGCGGTTCCGACCGATGTTGCGGCCCCGTCGGTTGGCGGCGGTTCGGAAATATCGAACGATGAAAGTTTAAGCCCCGATGCGTTCGCGAGCGATTTCAAAATGATCGAAAGCCCCGGCGCGTCCGGCGTCGCCGGCAAAGCGTAGGCAAGCATGTCGCGTTCATCGGTCGAGAGCGACGAGGCGGCGTCGGCCAATTTCTTTTGCACGGCCAAAGTATTTTGAGCCGTGGTGAGCGCGGCTTGAGCGTCCTCCACCGCGGCCTTGCCGCCGGGCTGGATCATTCTCACAAGCGGCACGACGGCCAAAAAGAACGCAGCGGCGCCGACGGCCAAAATAACGACGACCGAGTAGATCAAGGGGTGCGAACCGATGCGCAGAACAACGACCCTTGAGGGTCTTTCGCGCGATGTTGCCGATGACGATCTGACGGAAGGCATAGATTGCTAGTTGCTTGGGGAAGGCGCCTGACTTAAAAAGAGCGCCGGATCCATTTTGAGCGTCATGGAAAAATCGACCCTGAGCAATTTATTGTCCGCATCGTACGACGGAGTTATGCTTGAGGTGCTCAATCCTTTCACCTCCGGCCGGGCGCTCAATTCGCCGACCTGGGCGGCATACGCCTCGAACGTACCGGCCGAGACTGTCAGATTGACCGTGCCGTCCGTTCCGGCCGAGATCGAGGAATAAGAAACATCGGGAAGGGTGTTGCTTTCCAAGAAAGCGAAGATCTTCAGTCCGGTCTTGTGCTCGGACAATAGCGTGGAAAGCGCTTTTAGGCGGGTCTGCGCGTTTTTTGCTTCCACGACCGAGGGAGCGATCTCGTCCGATTGTTTTTTGGCATCGTCTGTTTGAACCTTGAGTTGGGCGACGGTTTTTATATTGGTGTTAACCGTATAACCCAAGAATCCCACGACCAGACCGAGAATAAGGACAAAAACGCCGACAGCGATCAAAAAAAGCCGAAAGCCCTTCCGGGGGTCGTTGCGTTCCATTTCTTCGGCCGGAATGAGTGAAACGCGCAAACCAACCGCATCGGCGGGTCTTGAAACGGGCTCTTGCGACGCGGCGGGCGTCGGGGTCGACGCGAGCGGCGCCGCTTGATTGTTGATATCTTCAGGCATTTGATCTTATTATATCACGATCCGAACTCGCGCATGGCCAAACCGATGGCGACCGAGAAACGCGGCCCGATCTCGTCAAGGAGCGGTCGCACTTCGTCCGGGTACAAGATCCGCGCCCACGGATCGCCGCGGAACACGCGCAAGTTAAGTTTTTGAGCGAGATAAACGTCAAGATTGGGCAAGAGCGACCCGCCGCCGGTCAGGATGATCTTTTCAACGGTCTTGGGCGGCGCCGCGGTCCGGTCGGCCGAGACCTGCGTATCCAACCCGGAAAAAAGCTTAAGCGAGAAATTGACCTCGGCGACGATCTGGTTCACGAGCGGCTCGAAGACGGGCGGGATGCCCCCGGATACCATGACACCCATTGATCGAAAATCATTCTTCATCGCTTCGGCTTCATAATCGGAAACGCCGAGCGCCGCCGCGGCGGCCTTGGTGAGCTTCAGCCCGCCCACGTCGATCGAACGCGACAAGTATGGAATGCCGCCCACCACAACCATGACCGAGGTGCGCAGGGCGCCGATGTCGATCACCATAAGCGTCGATTTATCCTTGCCGACGAGCGACCTGATGAGCGCAAAGGCCTCGGTCTCGAGCGAAGCCAATTCCAAACCCGAAGCGCGGAAGACGGCCAAGTATTTGGAAACGAGATTCTTCGGCGCGGCCGTGAGCAGCACTTGGATATTCTTAAGCGCATCCGGCCCCTTGGTCTTCAAAAGCTCCGGCGGCGTGATCACCTTGGAATCCAGAATCAATTCTTCGAGCGGAACCGAGATGATCTTCCTGGCCTGAACCTCGATCGCGCCTTTCTGTTCTTTGTCGGCCAATTTCGGCACCGAGAGCACTGAGGAAAAGACCGAGGAGATGGGCAATCCGGTGACGGCCTTGACCGCGGTCGCTTTTGACCGGCGGATCATCGCTTTGATGATGGCGCTGGTGCCCGGGACGTCATCGATCAAGCTGGCGTTCAACTCGGCGGGCGGGCGTTCGGTGTAGGCGTAAGTATGGAGCTTGGCCCGACCGCCCTGTTCGCGGAACTCAACCAGTTTGATGCCGGCGGCGCCGATATCAATTCCCAAATACGAACTCTTTTTTCCGATCCCGAAGAGAGCCATGATCAAAGATTATATCAATAGCTTACCGATGGCAGCGAAGCGACAAAGTCATTCATTCCCGGCGGCGTGTTCACGACAATACGTCCGTCGTTCACGATCTGTTCGGACGGCTGATTCGAACCGCCAGGAAATACGCGCTGAAAATTGAATTGCTTGGCAACCACCACGCCGTTCACGATCAAGGGCTGGTCCGGCGGCTGCAACACGCTGTTGATCAACATCGGCGCGGAGGTCGGGTTGCCGGTCGAACCGGTCGAGATCTCGCCTTCGGCGTAAATGTTCGCGGAAATATTGGTCACATTGGGATCGATCGTTATGTTCCCCATTGTTCCCGAACCGTCATCAAGCACGAGAATGCCGAACGATGCCAGCTGCTTCAGGTTGGTGATCGAGCTGACAGCATAAGAGATATTGTTCTTGATGTTGAGGTTGCCGCGAACGATGAGCAATCCCGAGCCGTTGGCGCCGCTACCGGCGTTTTGTAAAACAATGGCGCCGCCGGAAGCGATCGTCCACGCCGTGGTTCCCGATCCGGTCGTGTCATAAACCTTGCCGCCCAAGGTCACGGGCATGGCGTTAAGCGCGGCTTGGTTCGCGATCTGCTGCCACGGGCCGTATTTGCCGGCGGTAAGCTGGGGAACGCTCAAGGGCGTGAGCGCGGACGAATACCCGCGCAATTTAATGCGGCCCAAAATGTTGGAATAATTGGTTGACTTTTTCGGTAAATTGATATTGACCGACAGCGTTCCGGAGGCGCATTTGGTCGGATCGTTGGTAAAATGCGTGACCCCGCCCGCGCCCAATCCCGAATCGATACAATAAGTGGCGTTCACCTGTTTAAAAGTTGAAGTGAACGGCGATGGCGTTGAGATCGAGCCCTTTGAATACAAGTCGCCATAAAGCACCTGAACCCACGGCACGCCGCTGTAAGTGCCGGGCGGCAACGCGGGCGGCGGCGTGTAGATGGGGTCGAAGCGGATCCAACCAAAGCCGCTCGCATACTTGGCGGCCGTGCAAGCGCTGCCGTCGGAGCTCGCGCAATTCCAGGCATAACCCGAAAACTGGCCGTCGGTGGCGCTGCCGTTCGTGGTGGTCGAAACCTTGTATGACGAAGTTCCGCAAACGTTGCGCGCCGTATGACCGGTATAACTTTGGCAGTTAAGCGAGATCCAGCCGTCGTTGCCGCTTGAATACGACAGAACGCGCGCCCAGCCGAAAAGCTTCGGCGTTACCAGATCGGTCGGATCAAGCACGGCCCAGCTGGCGCCGCCGCCGGGCGCCGTGCCGGAACAGGTCGAGCCGAAACAAACCCAGCCGAGGTTCGACGACCAAGCGTAACCGGTCACGTCGCGGTTGGGGAAATCGCTCACCGTTACGCCGTAGCACTTGGCGGGCGTGACATCGCAGCCGGTCACCAAGTTCGTATTGTTCGAATTCATCGCGATCCATCCGGCAAAAGGCGTCCATGACCAACCCTTAAAAACATCGTTGGTCCCGGCGTTCGTTCCGTAAGGCGCCGCCATCATGGCAACAACGAGCGCCACCTTGAAAATTCTTTGTAAAAAATTCTTCATATGCGATTGCTAACTAACTACTAATTTATTTACTTATTTACGAATAACCTATTGGTAAATTCGTAACGAATTGGCGATTGGTTAGCCCTGCAAATGGCGA
>Ga0182027_10012880_pt1 | contig 11712 bp, 9 predicted proteins | sample 712E1DmetaG_FD_121300 | JGI IMG/M metagenome (GOLD analysis project Ga0182027, IMG submission 121300) | Permafrost microbial communities from Stordalen Mire, Sweden - 712E1D metaG (Illumina Assembly) | ecosystem: Environmental > Terrestrial > Soil > Wetlands > Permafrost | place: Sweden...
ATTTCATTTGGGGTGATCTTTCATTATTTCCCGGTAAATTTCCACGTGCCGCCGCGCGACGACCAGGGGATGAAACCGCTCCTGCGCCTGTCGTTTTGCCTCCGCCGCAAGTGTCCGGCCCAGTTCCGGTTCAGCCAGCAGTTTTGCGATGGCGGCGCTCATGTCGTCGCCATTGCGGGGATCAAAAAGCAATCCGGTTTTTCCGTTTTCAACCAAATCTGGAACTCCGCCCACCCGTGACGCGACGACCGGAACACCCGCCGCCATCGCTTCCAGCACCACCATGGGGCAGTTGTCTTCCAGGGTCGGGAGCACCAATCCGCCGGCCCGGCCCAGCCACTGCCTGAGTTGTTGCCGATCGGCAAAGCCTTCATGGCGGCACCAGGGCCTGGCCCGCACCAGTCTCAAAAACTCCGCGCCGTAGGGGCCGTAGGGGGCCGCCTGATTCACACGTCCCAAAAACACCAGGCGAAATTTATGTTCGGAGACAATGGGATCGAGCGAGCGAATCAGTTGGTTCTGGTTCTTATATGAAATGATATCGGCCACACACAAGAGGATCGGCTCTTTTTCAACATTGCGTTGGATTTCGAAACAGGCCTTGTCAACGGCATTGGGAACCAGCCAGGTTTTGCGCGCCAGCGATTGCACCTGCTCCCGGGTATAGCGGGTCTGGCAGATAACCCCATCCGTCCCGTGGACCGCCCGGGATTCCAAACGGGCGGTCAGCCAAAAGTACGAAAAAGGCCTGGCTCCCAGCGCCTTTGCCACCTGACGCATATTGCCGTGGATCGTCAAAACATTTGGAAAACCTGAAAATACTGCGCTGATCGAACAGTCGCGTTCCGTGCCCTGGCCATGGACGATGTCCGGCTGGATTTCCCGCAGTTTCCTCCGTGTCGCACGGATGCAGCCTTGATAAAGCGAGCGCAGCCAGCCGATTTTCGGCACCGGCAGCGAATGATAGAAAATGTTGGAAGCGATTTTCTCCGGCGCCGTCAGCGGTTTCTGGGTGCAGGAAAGCACGTGCGCTTCAATTTCTCCATCCAGCATTTCAAGTCCCTGCAATAAAGCCTCGGGAGCGGTCCCAAAGATCGGTTTTGGCAGGTCATAACGCCGCCATGCATCCCGGTTATCGTTCAATAAAATTGCTATTTTCATGGAGAATTTAAACTGAGTTTATCCCCTCAGGTCTCATTTTCAAATACTTGTTTGCCGGGGTTTTCCGCGGTTGCAGATCCATCCCGCTGTTCATCAGGCGCGGACACATCCTTGCAGCTTGGATTTGCAATGGCGCTGACTTTCGGGTTGCTCAAGGAGTTTTTGGTGCGATTGTCGTTGCCAGCGTTTTCAGCCGGTCAGATTCAGCAAGCGCCACTCCGATGACTTGATCCATGTTGTGGTAACGGCAAGCGGCCATCCAACAAAGTGCCGCCGCCTTCGCCTGCAAACTCCTCTGCCCCCATGAACTTTCACGCTCAGTTTCTTAAGCGGCGGATGAGATTGGGCAATAAACTCTTCACGACCAAACCGCAAACCGCAAAACCAAAGAAAACAAACGGCATCTGCCATACGATGAAGTTCATATGGGTGTGTATATATGAATGCGCCTTGAAGATAATAAACCATGATAAAGGAGCAAGGATGGAAAACCAGGTTGCAATGATCAAGGCAAGGTGCTTCCGCTTTTCCTCTTCAGAAACATATCTATTCCTGAGAAAATATAGTGCGCCAGACATTGTCATAAATAATAATATCAGGTATAGATAATGAACTTTGAGCAAGTACAGGGAAACAAATTTATTTGAGCAGGATAGATAATTGTTGGCATCAAAGAACGTACCCTTCAGGTATCTGGCAACCACTCGGATGGTACCGGATTCCAAACTGGCAGTGTATTCAGCGGGGAAATCATTGGGATTCGCATAGGTTCGTTTTGCAAAACAATATACAATTTGATTAACTCCGTCCCGAAAAGACCCTTTTACTGACGCTACTTGAAAGCATAAAATGACGAAAGTCAGCAGGATCGCAAGGCATGAGCCGAATGCTGCTGCAAACAAGCCGGTAAGAAACTTTCGAAAGTTCCATCCCTTCAGAACACCATAGTAGACCAAAGGTACGATCATCATAACCAGCGTGGTGGTAATGTACTCGTAGCCAGTGAACAGGCACTTTATAAAGACTGTGATGAAGACCATGACTCCAAACGTGAATGGCTTGATATTCATTGCTTCCCGCTTGAATCCAAGGTAGTGCATAACTACGGCCACGGGCACGTAAAACGACCACATGGACCACCAGAGATTTCGTCCGAAAACGACCAGCCATTGGGAGAAGACCGCAGAAGCGAGAACCAATAACGCAACCGTCAAACCAAATTCCAAATAAAACCACAATATAATTGCGGCCAGGGTGATCGCTGAGAACAGGGAGGTAAGCGCATGAAAAAAACGTAATTTTTCTTGAGGTGAAACGGTTGTTAATTTATCCAGTATGCCAAAAAACATCCCCTGCCCCCCGATTTGTGAGTTGTATGTCGTGTAAGTTCCGAAGGGAAGGCCATTGGTATAGGCGAAATATTGGATTTCCTGTTTGGCTCCGGTCGAAAAGTCATTGGTTTGGGCTGCATATTGCCTGGAACCAGGATCATCAAAATGATCCACCCGGGCTGCATCGAGACTCCCCTGACCTGTCAGCCCACCACTTGAGAAGATGCCATCCTGACGCGACTTGACCATTCTTCCTATGATGAAGCTTTCCATATCGCGCTGATGATTGTCAAACCAATGTTGGTCGGCTACCCGCCAACAATTCGTAAAGAACCCCAAGAATAATATTATGACTGAGAAAGAGCATATAAGCAGGGCCTTTAAGGTTTGTGATGGACTGCGTTTGTTAAGCATCTGAGAAGATCCTTTCTATTTTGTCGCCCAACGATCCCAAGCTGAGCCACGCCGACTGGCGGCAGGCTCGCAAAACTCAAAAACCAAAATGAAACCAATCTCATCCATAAACAGAAGGCGCGGCGGGCGTTGGCTCCAGCGCGCAAACTCAGTCATGAGTTGAAACCTTTACGCCCGAATAATGTCCGATGCAAGCATAAACCATCGCACTGGACTGGACCACTCCCCAGCGCTGCTCTTTGGTGAGCAAATAGCCCGCCCTAATCGTCAGCGGCACGCATATGGCACTTTTTCAAGGCGCCGCCGGGGGATTATTACTGAATTTTTTGGCATTGTAATTTGTATATGGTCATAATTTTTATTCCATCAACTTTTATAGAATAATACTCAGGATAATTGTAATCTTCTTTGTGCCAACGATATTGAGTTAGAAAGTAATCTGCTTCATTCATATTTACAAATGCCAGTCTTTTTTTATCGATTTCGTTAAATAAATAAGAACTCTTTATTGCTATGTTATTATCATCGTATATTTTTATCAAACTTCTATCATCATTTTTCAATATATATTCTAAAGCCTCTTTATTTGACAGACCCCAATAATCTAAATCGTAATTATTTCTGACATTGTCTCCTTTTCCGGCTAAATAATTAAAGTAAACATCTTGATGGGGATGATTTGTCACCATGAAAAATAAAGTTGATAACAAAGACAGTGCCACAATGGATATTATCAATAATTTTATAATTGTCCTCTTTATAAATAAATTATAACCATAATTTAATCCCATTAAAGAGAAAATCAAAAAAGCTGGATAAATAAAAAAGACATGCCTCCAAGAATCATAATGGGCTGATTTGGCTATTGTTGTCATTAATAATGGAATAAAAAACCATAATAATACAACACCATTCATTTTCATTTTATCTGACAGGGCAGCTTTAGATTTAGATCTTACGACTGATAATAATAATGAAAAAACACCAATGAAAAAAAGCACACTGTATAATATTGGCGTCGTTATTATTATCCACCAAGGTATAAAATACCATGGCACATTTAGGGAACTAACATAACTTCCTTGAAACAGGTTTAAAACGGGAATATTTAAATGACTGGCTCTTTTTAAAAATCTAAGAAAATTCAATATGGGACTATTCCAGAGTGCGGGCCAGAATAAAATGACAAAAAAAGCAAGAATTACAAAATATAACACCAGTTGTATAACTTCATTTTTAATTGTTTTATGTTTTCTTTCAAAAATAAATTCCAAACCCAAAATAAAAACTGTTATTGCGGGAATTAGCACTCCAACTATCCTTGTGTCTACTATTATTCCGCATACTATTGCATGTAATAAGGTTCTTGAAAATGATTTTTCTTCCAGCCATTTTTTTAAGGTATAAATTCCAATAACAAAAAAAGACAGAAAAACTAAATCTTTGTCATTGTAAAAAGCATTAGCGAATATTCTGGGACTTAAGACAAAAAAAGTCGCTCCTAAAAGTCCTGTTTTCCAACTGTTAAAATATTCTTTGCATAATAAATAGAAAAAGTATACCGCTGTAAAAAATAGCAGGAAATTTAACAAATGTCTCATCAGGTATATTTCCCTCGTATCAGTTAATCCAAATACTTTTTCAAAAGTTGCGCAAGTTAAGTCAAAAGTTACCCCATTAAAATGGATATCCGAATTTAAAAGAGCTTTATCGCCGCGAAAAACATAATTAAAAGATATTACCCCTAGATTTCTATTCTCTGGCTCATCCCAGGATATTCCATAATCTTTAAAAATTGAAATTCCTATTAAGAGAAGTATCAACTGATAGGAAATAAGTTGCAGTTCACCGCCAAGCCGCCACCGGAAGAAGGTTCTCGAAATCAGCCGGGTGAACGTTCCAAACCGCTCACCCTGTCCATGCCAGACTGGAAGCTTGCGGTTCATGCCGGTTTGCCATCCATTGTGGCAATAGTCTGCGGGCTAAGCCACACTCCATTGATTTGTTTCCAATCCGTTGGCGGCTTGTGTCCCCATATTTTGCCGTTGATCCAGCCCAACGCAGTTGAAGCATTGCGAAGATACCGCAGTGGAATATCAGAAACCGGGTTTCGTGAAAATAAAATCAAAGGCGGCACCAGGGTGGTCAGCAACCACTGCCAGTAAAGACGCGGATCCTGTCCCATTTCCCCCGAACCATATCCATAGCTCCACATCATTTTCAGATAACCGGCCAGATCCGGCCTGGCTTCCCATTTCACCACCGCCGAAGGCTGATAGAAAAAGCGGATCCCCGCAAAATGCAAATTGGCATTAAACAACGCGTCTTCCGCAGCCAAGGTCAGCCATTCAGGATATCCCCCCACCGATTCCCACGCCTTTCGGCGAAAAGCCACATTCCGGGAAGAAGGACGGCAATCACCACCAACCGGCATGTGCTCTTTGGGCGAGACGCTATACTTCTCAAGTTTTTTTTGAAAGGCATTCCCGGCGATGCAAGGGCACCAGCCGCCGACAACACCCACATCTTGATTTTCACGGAAGGGCTTCACAATTTCCGCAAGCCATTCCGTCTCCGGGACCGAACCTGCATCCAGCGAGACGACAACGTCAGATGCCGTGTTCCGGATTGCCAGATTCCTGCCTTCGGCAATATTGCAGCGTTGGACGATGATGCGCGGCTTGGGGAAACCCACCGGCTCAAACCCTTGCTTCAGCAAGCTTACGGTACGGTCTTTCGACCCGCCGTCAGCAATCACAAACTCATCCGGCTGCACGGTCTGCGCCCTTAAAGCATTTATCCAGCGCGCGATGGAGGCTCCCTCATTGAATACAGTTGAAATCAGGGCGATTTTCATTGCATCTGTGCCAGTAGTTTCTCCACCGATGCCATGTCAAGATAGGAAATCCCGGCGGAAATCTTCTCCGCCGAAAGCCTTTCCGCTGGTGCGAGCAGAAAATTTTTCACGCTGCGTGGGCGGTCAAAATCCGCAGCCGTCATGCGAAAAAAACCGTCGGCGGTGATGGCGAACGGTGTGTAGCCCAGTTCCTGCACCAACGCAATGACTTCAGAGTTGTCATTGCTCCGGTGCCCGGTTGCCGGGTCAATCTTTTGGGCAGGCAGGATTTCGCACACCATCCACGGACGGCGCAAGTTGATGAATTTTTTCCCGCCACGCAGCACGGCGGCCTCAAAATTTTCCACGTCAATCTTCAGACAGCAGGCACCGTCCGGCAATGGATTGGCAGAAGTAAATGCATCCAGCGTGCTGCACTGGATTTCAATTTCCTCGACTTTTTCCTCGTGCGCCTGCCAGGAATCCTGGCAAAGCGTGGCGGTCTGTTCTTCTTCAAGGCTGGGAGTATAGACCGGAATGATGATTTTTTGTGGACCAACACATTCGCCCAACGCCAGATTGAAGACATTTTTTTCCGGCAGACGGTTGGCGCGGTGGAACGCACGGTTCTTTGCCCAAATAACCGGCACCGGTTCGAACGCAAAGGTGGTCACCTGCGGAAATTTCACACCGGCATAGACGGCGTAGATGCCGACGTTTGACCCGATGTCGAGAAAAACACGGGATTGGCCAATGAGCAACGCCAGCAGTTCGCTGGTGGCCGTTTCGTATGCCCGCGGGCCATTCCAATACAACCGCGTAGAGTAAAGCAACCCCACGCCTTCAGGAAAGTTCAATACGGCGTCAAGGAACGAAACTGCCCCGCCGCTGATCACCAGCCGGACGCCCATGCGGTCATGGTATTTCCAGCAACAACGCCGGGTCTTCCGCACCAGCGGAAAAAAATGCCGCAGCAGCGAATCGGGTTTGACGATGATGTTTTTCATGTCTGCGGGCGCAAGGATTTTGCCGGACTTGACGCGCCCAATTCAAACCATTTATGAAAAGAAATGCTGCCGGGGCATTTTTTGATTTAATCATCAATAGATTCACCCGTCTCCCAGGACAAAACGTCCTGCCGTCTTGCTCAAATGGCGCGGCGAAGCGTTTGTTTTTGCGCTCACGGTCGTCGTGCCGGTGATTTTCTCGCGCTGGGGAGCGGCATGGGCAACATCATCCGCGCCTTTCCCGCCGCGTTGAAACTCAAAAAACGCCCATTCCAACGCGGCGTTCATCTACAATTGCCATCCCGGCTGCACCGTGGTTCAATTAGAAAATGAACCCTAAAGTCTTATTGGACATAGCATTCCTGGGCCAGGCCCACGATGAAAAATCGGCGCGGGGGGCGGAGCGGGTTGCCCGCCATCTGTTCGACGGCTTGTGGGCATCTGGCCGGTGCGAATTGTCTTTCGCAGCCACCTCGCATCTTGCCGGAGCTTATGATTTTCTCGCCGCACGAGGAATCCCGCCCCAAGAAAAATTAAAGTTCAGTCCGGCACAACTGCAATCAAGCCGGCTGGGACGGCGACTGGCCGGAATTGTCCATCGTTCGATCGAAAATCGCAGTTTGCCGGCCCGCGCCGTCCGGCGGGTTCTGGCTGAAGCCGTTCGCCTTTGCATCGCCGGCGAGATTCGGCTGACATCGGACATGCTAAACCACGCCGACATATACCACTCAACGCTTACACCGTTTCCGCAAGTGGTGCGTGAAAATACCCGCCTGCGAAAGTTCATCAACTTGCATGATTTCATCCCGTTGAAGCACCCGGAATATTTTTCTGGCGACATCCAGCCGTTCATGGACGGCGTGCTGGCCTGTCTAACGCCCGAAAATTTCGCCTTTTGCATTTCAGAGGAGACGCGGAACGATGCGCTCAATTTTTCACGCATCCCCCCGGAACGGGTTTTTGTGACGCCGCTGGCCGCGGACGAAAAAAACTTCCACCCCGTCACGGATCCGGAGCAAATCGCAGCCGCCCGCATCAAATGCGGCATTCCCGACGGCCCGTATTTTCTTGCGCTCTCCGCCCATGACCGGCACAAGAATTTTGTTCACCTTATTCATTGCTTCGGCGCGCTGGTCGAATCTGGTGAACTCAACGACAGCCACCTGGTCATTGTCGGTCCAAATCGCGGAAGGAATCCCGAAGTGCTGAATTCACTGGCAAAATACCCCCGCGCCAAACCGCGCATAATCGTTGCCGGTTATGTGCCGGACGATGATTTGGCGGCAATTTACAGTGGTGCAACCGCGTTTCTGTTTCCATCGTTGGCCGAGGGATTTGGCCTCCCGCCGCTGGAGGCGATGCAGTGCGGCACACCAGTCATCGCATCAAATACCACTTCAATCCCGGAGGTGGTTGGTGATGCCGGAATCCTGCTGCCGCCCACGGAACAAGATGTTTGGTGCCAGGCCATGCTGCGAATTTCCCGCGATGCGGCCTTGCGGAAGGAACTCCGTCAGAAGTCTCTCCCAAGGGCCAGGCTGTTTTCATGGCAGCGGTTCATTGATGAAACCCTGCGCGGATATCAAAAAAGCATGGAAATGAAATAAATCATTTCTGCCTGCGGATTCCAGCCGATAAAAATCCTTGTAGTTACCAACCTTTGCCTGCGCACCATGTCAGGTGGACTGTTTACACCGGTTCAATTCGTTGAAGGATTTCAATCAAGCCAATGCCGACGACGTTGTAAAAGGAAACCGGGCGCCCGCCAAACAACGGCGCGGGTGTCGGAGGAGAAATGCAGACGGCGTGTAATTTGGCTTCGTCAAATTGCGCCAGCGCGGCGGCCAGGTTGTCCGTTTCGTAACAGACATGATAGATGATGCCGGTGTACAAACCAGCACAAGGAGCCAATCATGGTTGGTGGCTTGGGCTTTTGGATGGGCAACCCACGGATGGCCCGGAACATCTGGAGCGAAGCCGCATCGCCCTCGGCGTGACGCACAAAATAATCCAGTGTCAGCCGTGATTCGGGAATCAGGTGGGTCAGGCGCAGGCGGGTGGACTTGCCGGTTCCCAGACCGATGTCCAGCGCACAGTGTCCTAAATCAATGTCTCCCTAGCCGCCCAGCCCTTTTCCAGACCGATCCAAGGTGCGGCTGTTTTTTTATTCAAATTACACCATTCCAAATATCGGTTGCCGACATCTCTACGAACGCACATTCCGGCTCCAGCGGGAAAGGTGGTGAAGCTCTCGCGCAGGTTGCTCCAAATATCTTCCTTCACCTCAACCACCGCCAACCGCCATACTTGGTCGCCAATCCAGTGAGGAAGAGGTTTCTCGAACTCAGGAATCACACGACCACTCCACGCCCCGATGAATGGCCATTGTTCACTTTACCACCAATGCTTGCTCCAGATAATCAGTTGCGAGCGCGTTGTCGTCATCCACAAACACGATACCCTCTGTTTAGGATCCTCCAATGGCTGACAGCCAGGCATTCAACTTGCCGGGTTGCGGCTCAACAAGATGCCGCCCATGCGGATGCCACGAGAGATCAAACCGGTTGGACAAGGGAACTTGGGAGGCATTATCAATCAGGAGCAGTTCCCACTGTTCCTTTGGCAGCGATTATCCCCGCAGGCCCTCCAACACGCGGCGTAGATAATTTTCACGGGGATTATATGAACAAATGATGACGGATATTTTGCGCCTGATTATCGCCCCAATATATTCAAATTCAACTTTTGCAGGAAACAACCAATTGCCACAGCTTATTCGCCGGATGCGGCAGCCGCAATCCGGCTTCCTTGATCATCCCCGGAGGCAGGCCGACACGCAAAAAAAGGATGCCGCCAACAATGCCGGCAACGAACGCGTTGCTGGCCAGACGCCACAAAGATGGCAGGGCGGCGGTAATGATCCAGGCAAGAATTGCAATTGGAACCAGAATGATTGCCAGTTTCAAGGAGGGACGAATCCATTCAAATGCCAGTTCCTTGAACTGGCAGTGGAAAAATTTCCGGCTTAAGCGCAAACCGTATTGCCAGGAAAACAGCGTGGTGCAAAGGATCGAACAAGTGATGATTCCCGGCAGATTCCAGCGAAAGCCCACAAACATGGCCAGCCCAATAAAGCAACATCCTTCCAGAAAATACATGTAGCGCATGCCGCCAAATTTTTTGGTGACGTTGACGAAACAGCAGTGGGTGGTTTGCAGGGAAGACATGAAGAGCCACACGGCCAGCAGGACATCATTCAACGGCGACCAGGCAATCCTGCCGCCGGTCCAGACCTGCACAAACAGGCTGTTGCAGAGGGCAAATGAAACGGCAAAAAAGACTCCCAAGCTGGCAGTCAATACAACCATTTCCTTAAACCGGTTTCTCAACCGTTCCATTTCGTTGCGGACAAAAATCTCATACAAACCAGGTATGGCCGCGCCATAGGGCCGGCACATGAGCGCCACCACCAGATTAAACATCTTGGTGCCGACAGACCAGATGGCGGCAATTTCCAATCCCATAGTGCGTGACACAATAATGGTTTGGCTGGCAGTAATTAATTGTGCGCCCAAGTTCATCAGGAAAACATCTTTTCCGTAGGCAAAGACTTCCTTGAAAATTTTCCACGAAACTTTTCCCCAACGACCGGCGTGCGGCAACAATTCCAGCCGCCGGCAGTTCCAAAGCAGATAACAGGGGCCAATCAGGGCGGTGAAGGCGTTGGTATACACAAAGGAAAAAATGCCGCAACCCCGAGCCAGAAAAAACACAAGCAATCCCAGCGACACGGCCAGGTTGAGCATTTCGTTGTATGAGACAATGTCCATCCGCTGATGGGCATATAACATCAGGCCGAGCGGCCGCTGGCAAAAGGTCCAGGCCGCAAAGACCCCCTGCATCCGCATCAGGGTGATAAATGTCTGCTGATATTCCGCCGGAATTTTCATCATCGTGGCCAGCAGCGGGGACCCCAGCGTGATGATGGCCAGGATGATCCCGCCCTGCACCAGGCTCACCATGCCGGACGTCTTGACCAGTGAACCGTAAGTCCCCGCATCGCGCTGATCCTTGTGGTCCACGAGCAGCCGGCCCACCGCCGAGGTCATCCCCAGGTCAATCAAGCCAAGGTAGCCCAGCATCTGCACCAGCAGCGCCCACAAACCAAACTCGGCCTTGGGCAGCCAGTGCAAAATCAGCGGGATCGAAACCAGGGAGTAAACCACATTGACTCCCAACTGGAGGTAACTGGCCGCAAGGTTGCGGGAGAAATTTTTCAGCCGGCTCATGGTTTTACGACGCTGGGTCCGGTTTTGCCGCCGCGGTTGGTACGCATATCAAGAACTCGTTTATATCGGATAACCTTCAAGGGCTACCTGCCGGCAACATCCCGGAATGTCGCGCCATGACCGGAAAAAGAACAATTCGCGATGCCGCCAAAGGCCGGCCCAGTAATGGCACCCGGTCTTTCCGGCTTCGATGACAAGTTCGTTCATTGGTGGTTCGCATGATGCCTGCGGCTCCTGCGGGACGAAAGTCCAAAGTCCATGGCCGTGGTTGCCGTTGAAGGCGGCAGGGGGCTGGCGGCGCAGAAAATGTTTTGGCCAGGCTTCCGGCCAGAATGTCGGTGTCGCCCGTGCGCGGTTCAGGAGTGCTCATCATCAGAGTGATGAGTTATGGATGCTTATTCACCGCAACGCGTTCAAAAATGAACCGTTTGTTCCATCCCGGTTGGATGGTGCCGGGCCGCAACCGCCGGACATTCCCCGCCGGGAAAATAGTCGGCGGTTGATTCATGACCCGGACAAAAAATTGTATTTGAAAATGCACCACAAAGCGTGGAAACCGTCGCGCCAGCCGATTTTTTTGCCTTCGGCGTAGGTGCGTCCGTAATAAGAAATGGCCACTTCATAAATGCGCACCTTCAAGGCCGCCACCTTGGCCGTGATTTCCGGCTCAAAAC
>Ga0182027_10012881_pt1 | contig 11712 bp, 8 predicted proteins | sample 712E1DmetaG_FD_121300 | JGI IMG/M metagenome (GOLD analysis project Ga0182027, IMG submission 121300) | Permafrost microbial communities from Stordalen Mire, Sweden - 712E1D metaG (Illumina Assembly) | ecosystem: Environmental > Terrestrial > Soil > Wetlands > Permafrost | place: Sweden...
CGCTGAGCGGCGTGGTCGACGGGTTGCCCGCGGTGGCGGCCGCGACCACGGCCGACGACGCCCTGCGCGAGGCGGCGGCTCTGGCCTGCCGGGCGTTGCCCGCCCTGAGCGCGGCGGCCGCCTGTGGCGGCGCTGCGGCCACGGCGAGCGGGGCCGCGGCCAAGACGGCCGGCGATGCCACCGCCGGCACCCTTCAAGGCCAAAGACGGGCCATCGACGCGGCGGCCGCGACCTCCCGGGGTACGCTGAGCATGACCGTCACCGTCGACCTCGCCGCCGGCGACCTCCGCGCCACCCTCGTGCGCCTGATCGCCATGACCGCCGGCCAGGCGATCGACCGCCTGGCCTGATCGTGGCCGACCGACAGCCCCCGCCGCCCGCCGGCCACCAGCGAGACCGCGAGGCGACACTCGCGATGGTCCACCCCATCGGCCGGCGACGCTCGCGGCGCCACCGTGGTAGGGTCGCCGCATGCCCCCACTGCCCCTCCAGCTCGTCGTCGTCGACACCGAGACCACCGGGCTCGACCCGGTCCGTGACCGCGTCATCGACATCGGCGCCGTACGCCTCGACGCCGACCTGCGCAGCACCGGCTCGTGGGGCACGCTGGTCGACCCGGGGCGAGCGCTGCCCCTGCAGATCACCCGTCTCACGGGCATCGCCCAGTCCGACCTCGACAGCGCACCGTCCTTCGCCCAGGCTTACGACGAGCTGCGCGAGTTCGCCGGCGAGGCCCTCGTCGTCGGCCAGAACATCGCCTTCGACATCGCCATGCTGGCGGCGGCGGCGGCGCGCTGTGGCGCGCCGCCGCCGCCCACCCGCACCTTCGACACCCTCGAAGCCGCTCTGCTGCTCTACCCCGAGTTCGATCGCCACGGCCTGGGCTCGATGGCCGCGACCCTCGGTCTGGGCGAGGCGCCGCACCGCGCCCTGCCCGACGCCCAGGTCACGGCCGCCCTGCTGCGCGCGCTGCGCCGGCGAGCGGCCGACCTGAGCGCCGACGAGCGCCGCCTTCTCGAGGCCGCAGCGTGGGCGCCCCTGAGGCTGCTCGACACCCTCGGGTCCGGCGACGAGCCCGGCGCCGCGCCCGGCGGCCTCGCCACACCGTCCCCACCGGCCGGCGCCGCACAGCCCGGTCCCGCGTCGCCCCTGCCGCCCGACGGGCGTCCCGCCGTGCTGCCGTGTGCGCCCGACGACTGGCGCGCCGCCTTGGCCGCCGGCGGCGCGCTGGCCGGCGCCCTCGAAGGGTTCGCCGTGCGCCCGGGCCAGGTCGACCTCGCCGGCGAGGTGGCCGCGCTGCTGCACTCCGGAGGGCTCGGCCTGTTCGAGGCCGGCACGGGCATGGGCAAGAGCCTTGCCTACCTGCTGCCGGCCGCCTTCCGCGCCGCCTCGTGCGGCGCCCGGGTGACGGTCAGCACCAAGACCAAGGCGCTCCAGCGGCAGCTCGCCGAACGCGAGCTGCCGCTGGTGGCCTCCTGCCTGCCGGCCGGCTTTCGCTGGACGCTGCTCATGGGTCGCGAGAACTACCTCTGCCGGCGGCGGCTCGACGAAGCGGTCGCCGCGTCGGGCGGCGGCCTGCCCGACCGCGACCGCCTGCTCGCCCTGGCCTGGCTGGCCGGGCGCGCTCGGCGCGGCGAGATCGACGTCTCGGCGCTGCCCTACGGCGCCACCCAGACGCTGCCGGCGCTCGCCGAGACCGCCCGCGAGCTACGCGCCTCGGCGACGGCCTGTCTGGGCGGGCGCTGCCGATCGCGGAGCGGCTGCTTCTGGCGCCTGGCCCGCAGCGCGGCCCGGGCCGCTCATCTCGTGTGCGTGAATCACGCTTTGCTGCTCACCGGCGGCGACGCGCTGCCGCCGTTCGACGACCTGGTGGTCGACGAAGCCCACCTGCTGCCCGACGAGGCCGTGTCGATCTTCTCCGAGCGGGCCGACCGGGGCAGCGTCGACGAGCTGCTCGGCGAGCTGCGCGGCCGCCACGGCCGCCGCCCGCTGGCCGCCGTGGCGAGGACGGCGGCCGGCAAGGTCAGAAGCGACGCCGCCACGGCGCTCGCCGGGGCGGCCGACGGCTTCGAGCGGGCCGCTCGCACCATCCCCGGCCTGGCCGACGATCTCGCCGGCGCCCTCGAGGCCCTGGTCGTGGCCGCCGCCGAACCCGACGCCGACCCGACGGCGGCCGAGCTCTACGGCCGCACGCTGCTGCTCACCGCCGGTCTGCAGGAGCAGTCCGTCTTCGACATGTTCGCCACGGTCTGCGGAGCGCTCGCGGCGGCGCTCTCAGACCTTGCCCAGGCGGCCTCGGCGGCCGCCGAGGCGCTGCCCGAAGAGCACCGCGAGCGTCCCCGCGCCGTGGCCGTGGGCGCCGACGCCGCGGCCGCTGCCCGCCTGCTGACCGAGGTCACGCGCACGCCGCCCGCCGACCTGGTGTTCTGGGCCGAGCTCGTCGGTCGCGGCGGCGGCCGAGGGTCGCGCCGGCTCGCCGCGGCCCGCGCCTGGTCGCTGAACCGCGCCCCCCTTTCGCCGGCCGCGCTGGTGCGCGAACGCCTCTGGGACAGGCTGCGCAGCGGGGTCCTGGTGAGCGCCACGCTCGCCGTGGCCGGTTCGTTTGCCTACTACCGCGGCGAAGCCGGTCTGGTCGCCGAGCTCGACGTACGCGAGCGCGTCTTCGCCTCGCCGTTCGACTACCGCCGTCAGGCGGCCCTCGTGCTCGAGCACGACCCCGACACGCGCTACGACGCCGGCGCCCAGCCGGCCCGCCTGGCCGAGCGCCTGGGGCGCCTCACCGAGCTCACGGGCGGCCGGCTGCTGGCCCTCTTCACCAACAAGCGCGAGGTCGAGGCCGTCGCCGAGCTGATCGGCCCGCACGTCGAAGACGAAGGCGTCGTGCTGCTCGCCCAGGGCGTGCACGGCGGCGCGGCGGCGCTGGCCGAGGAGTTCCGCAGCCATCCGGCCACCGTGCTGCTGGGGGTCGACGCCCTCTGGACCGGTCAGGACTTTCCCGGCGACGCGCTCGTCTGCCTGGTGATCGCCCGCCTGCCGTTCCCCCGGCAGGACGCCCGCTTCCAGGCTCGCCGGCAGGCCGCCCAAGACGAAGGCCGCGACTGGTTTCGCGGCTTCTACCTGCCCGAGGCGGTGCTGCGCTTCCGCCAGGGGTTCGGCCGCCTCGTGCGTACCGAGACCGACGCCGGCGTCGTCGTAGTCCTCGACCACCGGCTCACCCAGAAGACCTACCAGCGCGAGTTCCTCGCCAGCCTGCCCGAGATCGAGATCGTGCGCGCGGCGCCCGAGGCACTTCCCGCGGCCGTCGCGGCGGCGCTGACCCGACTCGGCATCGCCGCCCGCCCGACGGCCGCGCGGTAGGCGAAGGCTAGCGCCGCTTGCGCCCGCCGCGACGCTGCGGTGCGCGCCCCTTGTCGGTGGCCGCCGGCGTGGAGCCGCCGCCAGGAGACGCAGACGATCCATCGGCGTCGGTGCCCGGGTCGGCGTCCGCTCTCACGACGACCGCTCTGGTGCGCTGCCCGCAGCTCGGACAGGTCAGCGACTTCCAGGTGTGCCAGGTGCCGTCGCGGTTGCGGCCCATGCCCGAGAAGGTCAGGAAGTCGACGAGCAGCGGCACCTTGAACACGTGGCCGCAGCTCGCGCACCGGTACCGGTACCCCATCGCATAGGCACGCACCAGGAACACCATGAGGACCAGCATGATCAGCAGCGAGAACGCGAGCCCGTATTTGGGATAGACGAGCAGGATCACCATGGCGAAGGCCACCGCGAAGCCGAAGATGACGAGCACGCGGCGCAGCACGTCGCGAAGACGAAGGTTCACCTGAGCATCACTCCCAACGGAAGAATCGCACCGAGCAGACGAGAAACACGCCGGTCACCAGCAGCAGGATCATCATGTCCCAGCGCACCGCCCACAGCGCGAACCCCTTGATCATGACGTCGCGCATGGCATTGGCCAGATAGTACAGGGGCATGGCCTTGACCACCGGCTGGATCCAGGCGGGGGCGTTGTCCATCGGGAAGAAGATGCCCGAGAGGAACATCATCGGCGTGCCGATCACCTGCCCCAGCGCCGCGGCGGACTCGACGTTCTTCGAGATCGCCGCGACGAAGAAGCCGATCGAGACGAAGCTGCCCGAGCCGATCAGGGCAAGGACTGCCATGCGCGCCAGCGTGGGCCCAGGCGCCATGTGGACGTGGAACGCCACGACCCCGACGGCGATCACCAGGCCGGCCTGGATGAGCGCCAGGAACAGGTGCACCAGCACGCGCGAGCCGATGAAGCTGGGCAGCGGCATGGGAGTCGCCTTGAGGCGGCGCAGCACGCCCCGCTGCCGATAGGCCACGAACGAGCCCGAGACCCCGTAGATGCCGTTGGTCATGAGCGCCATGGCGACCACCCCGGGCACCAGGAAGCTGATGTAGTTGAAGCTCGAGCTGGCGATGCCCTGCGACTGGAGCTCGAACTTTGGTTGCGAGCCGCTGGCCTGGTCGGCGAAGGCGTTCACGACCTGCTGGGTCACCATGGTGACGGTGCCGGCCTGGGCGAGCGAGGTGTTGTCGTAGTAGAAGGGGAGCTGCGTCGCGCCCTGGGCCAGACGCTGCTGCAGGCCGGCGGGCAGCACCAGGACGGCGGCGTAGTCGCCGTTGCGCAGCGACTTGAGTGCCTGCGACTCGCCGGCGACGGTCGAGACCTTGAGGGCGTCGACTTTCTGGAAGGCCGACACCATGGCGCTGCTCATCGGCGTCCGGTCCTGATCGACGATCGCCAGGTTGGTCGTGAAGCTGCCCGACTGGCCGAACACCACGCCGAGCAGGAACATGAGCAGCACCGGAAAGAAGAACGTCCAGAACAGCGCCTGGCGGTTGCGCACCGTGATCTGGATGTCGGCCTTGACGAAGTCCCAGAACGTGCGCATCTAGCGCCCCCCTCCAAAACCGAAACGACGGCGTTTCTTCGGGGAGGCGGCGGGAGCCTCCTCTTCGTCGTCGCTCAGCTTGCGACCCGTCATGCTCAGGAAGACGTCTTCGAGGTCGGCGCCCTTCACGTCGAGATGGGCGACGCGCAGGCCGCGCGTGTGGGCGAAGTCGAGCAGCGAGACGACCGTGCGCTGGGCGTCGTCGGCGACGACCTCGTAGCCATTCTCGACGGTGCGGCAGTCGGTGGCGCCGTCGAGTGAGCAGAGCTCGGCGGCCGGCACGTGGTCGCTCAGGTCGAAGCGCACCGTCGCTTCGGCGCCGAGCTGGGTGATCAGCGCCCGCGGCACGTCGAGCGTCATGATGTGGCCGCGGTCCATGACGGCCACCCGGTCGCAGAGCCGCTCCGCCTCTTCCATGTAGTGCGTCGTCAGCACCACCGTCGTGCCGTCGCGGTTGATCTCGCCGATCACGTCCCAGAGCGCCCGCCGGGCGCGCGGGTCGAGGCCGGTCGTCGGCTCGTCCAGGAAGGTCACGACCGGGTCGTTGACGAGCGCCAGGGCGATCGACAGGCGCTGCGCCTGTCCGCCGGAAAGCTCGTTGACGAAGGCTTCGGCCTTGTCGGCCAGACCGACTCGCGCGAGCAGCGCCACGCACGCCTCGCGGCCGCGGTAGATGCCGTAGCAGGAGCCGAACACGTAGATGACCTCGTGCAGCCGCTGGTAGTCGAACAGTGCCGTCGCCTGGAGCTGCACGCCGATCCGCCGCTTGACGTTCTTGGGCTCGGGCCAGACCGGCATGCCGTCGACTTCGACCGTGCCGCCGTCGGGCGGGCGCAACCCTTCGATCATCTCGAGGGTCGTCGTCTTGCCGGCCCCGTTGGGCCCCAGGATGCCGAAGATCTCGCCGCGCTCGACGGCCAGGGAGATGTCGTCGACTGCCACCAGGTCGCCGTAGCGCTTGGTCAGTCCCGCGACCCGGATGACCGCGTCGGTGGTGAGATGCCCGGTCACCGGCGGGGCCGGCGGCGGTCAGGGCCCGCGCCGGGCGCCGGGCGCGGGGTCGGCAGCGCGGTCACGGCGGCGGCCGTCGACGACACGGCAGCGAATGCTGAGCCTGTCGAAGACCTGAGATCGGCGCGCGCCATGGCTGCTCCTTGCGACGGTCGGCGTGGCCCAGAGTATAACCTGCCGAGGGACGCGCGGCCTCTCGGGTTCAGGCCGAAGGCGTCGGCGGCACCGGGGGCGTCGGCGACGAGACGTCCGCTCCAGCGCCCGGTGACGGCGGTCCGGGCGCCGTCGCGTCGGGCGGGTCGGCCGCCTCGGGCGCCGGCTCGAACGGCATCGCGGGGGCCGTCTCGAGCACCGGCGGCGGCGCGTCGTCGGCCGCTGGCCCCGCGTCGGGCGCCGGCGGCGACGCCGGCTGGTCGGCGGCCGGTGCCGGCGCCCAGGGCGGCGGCGTGGTCGGCACGGTCACCCAGGGCGGCCCCTGGGGAGTCGGCTGTCTGTACGGCGCCGGTGGCGCGTAGCCGGGCGTCGGGCCGTAGCCGGGCGGCGGCGGTCCGAAGCCGGGCGGCGGCGGTCCGAAGCCGGGCGGCGGCGGTCCGTAGCCGGGCGGCCCGTACGGAGGCGGCGGATAGCCGGCAGGCGGGTAAGCCGCGCCCGGCGCCACCACGGCGCCCCCCTGCCAGGCCGACGACGGCCCCGGGAAGGCCGAGGGCAGCAGGCCGCTCTCGCCTTCGGCCTGGAAGTACATCGCCGTGTAGGCCGCGAACTGCCAGGGCAGCAGGAGGAACGCCAGGACGCCGCCGATACCCAGGGTGACGGAACCCAGGACGCCGTTGGCCAGGCCCACGATCGCCCCCACGATGATGATGACCAGGAGCGTCATCCAGAAGCCGCTCCTGGTGACGATCGTGCGACTCTCTGTGAGCGCCTCGACCACCGCGCGCCGCCGGTCGACCATGAGGATCGTCCAGTACACCCAGACCGTCTGCAGGTACACGCCGACGACGACCGCCGCGAACAGGGCGAGGGCGAACAGGAAGAACCCGAACGCCCGGGCGCCCGTGTTGTGGATGACCAGCAGGACGAGCGGCAGCCCGACGATCACGGCGAAGACGAGGGCGATGCCCAGGAACAGCAGATAGGCCAGCAGGAAGGCGCCGAAACGGTCGAAACAGCCGAACACGTCGCCCACCTCGGCCTTGCGCCCTTCACGCACACGCCGCAGGATCATGAGGTACAGGCCGGCGCTCAGGGGAACGGCCAGGATGCCCAGAGTGATCACGCCCAGGACGGTCGTGATGAGAGCCGCCACGATCAGGGCGCCCCAATCCTTCACGAAGATGGCCCACGAGTCCTTGAGAACCCGGCCGATGTCCATGCAGACCCCCCGTTGTCGTCTCACCGTCGTCTCACGGCTTTTCGACGCGACCCTGCAGAAGCCTACCTCACCGGCTGCGGAGCTCGACGCCGCTCCCTGGCCGGCGTACCCCGGTCTCGGCGCCGGAGGGCGCGATCAGCGCGCGTCGAGCAGCGCCCGCAGGTTGCGGGCCATGACCACGCCGAGGAACTCGTCGTCGTAGCCCAGAAGACCCAACCCGCCGAGCTTCTCGGCCAGCCGCGGCTCGCGCCCGAGCAGCTCGTGATCGACGCCGGCGACGAGCAGGGCGGTCTCGCGCTCGTCAAAGGCCGCCGTCTCGGCGACCTCGTCGCGACCGGCGAGGTCCTCCGGGCAGCAGCGCTGACAGCGCAGGCAACCCACGAGACAGTGGTGCCAGGCCGGGTCGATCCATTCCGGGAACGGCCGCTCGCTTTCGTTGTGCAGTGTGAGACAGCGCTCGCCGTGCAGCAGGAACCGGTCGTCCCCGATGGCTCCGGTCGGGCAGGCCCGACGGCAGGCCTCGCACGAGTCGCAGCGCGGCAGCGAGCGCGGCCCGGCCCAGGGGTCGGCGCCGGGCGCGAGGTCCGAGACGCAGGTGACGAGCTCCACGAAGCTGCCGTGACCGTCGACGTAGGCGATGTTGTTGCGTCCATAGCGGGCCACACCGGCGCAGACGGCCAGCAGCTTCTCGGGCAGCCGCATCGGGGCGGCCGACAGGCCGGCCGGCGCGAGGCTCGCGGCAAGCGTGGCGGCGACCTCGGCCTGAATGTCGTCGTGATGGCAATAGGTCGTGGGGATCGGCACGGCGAGCTCCTCGCCGTCGACCACCACGGTCACGCGGGCGCCGGCATGCGGCACCGCGACGACGATCAGCGACCGTGGCGCGCGCAGCTCGGCAGGCGGCGTGAAGTCGAGGTTGCGCTCGACGACCTGCATGACGGCCGGTGCGACTTCGGTCCGCCGGCGCCCGATCTCGGCTCGCAGATCGGCGAGCCGGCCTACGGGCACCACCGCGGCGCGCCAGCCTCTGGTCTGCAGAGCGCGCATGGTCTCGTCGCCTGGCATCGCCAACTCCTTCGTCACGTCGGGCCCCGCCTCCGCCGCCGCCGCGGCGGTCGGCCGGCCGCGGTCGGCCGGCCGCGGCCGACCGGCCACGGCTTACGGTCCACGGTCCACGGTCCAAGGTCCAAGGCTAGCCTCTCCGCGCAGCCTCGTCTACGATGCATACATGAATACGAAGTACAAAATGAGGTTCCGGTGAAGGAGCCCGACGGGTCGCGGCCGAACAACGGCCACGTGAGCGCGACCGCACAGACCGTGGTCGTCGCCCTGGGCGGCAACGCCATCCTGCAGCCCGGCCAGGTCGGCACCTTCGAAGAGCAGCTGGTCAACGTCGACCAGAGCTGCCGGCGCATCGCGCGTCTCGTGGCCGACGGCTGGCGCGTGATCCTGACCCACGGCAACGGTCCCCAGGTCGGCAACATCCTCATCCAGAACGACCTCGCCGCCAAGCTGGTGGCGCCCATGCCCATGGACGTCTGCGGCGCCGAAACCCAGGGCCAGATCGGCTACATGCTGCAGCAGAGCCTGCACAACCACATGGTCAAGCTGCGCCTGCGGGTGCCGGTGGCGACGTTCCTGACCGAAGTGGTGGTAGACCAGCGCGACCCTGCGTTCGCGGCACCGTCCAAGCCGGTCGGGCCCTTCTACCCCGAGGCACGCGCCAAGGAGCTCGCCATCGAGCAGGGCCTCGTCGTGCGCGAAGATGCCGGCCGCGGCTGGCGACGGGTGGTGCCGTCTCCGCGCCCGACCGAGATCGTGCAGCGGCCGGCGATCGCCGACGCCGTCGCCGCCGGCGTGCTCGTGGTGTGCAACGGCGGCGGCGGCATTCCCGTCGTGCGTCACCGCGACGGATCGCTGCACGGCGTCGAGGCGGTCATCGACAAGGACCTCGCCGCCGCCCGGCTGGCCCTCGACCTCGAGGCCGACGTGCTGCTCATCCTCACCGACGTGGCCGCCGTTTACGTCGGTTACAAGACACCCGGGCAGCGGGCGCTGGCGCGGGTCAGCGTCGCCGAGATGGAGCGCTACCAGGCCGCGGGCGAGTTCAAGGCGGGCAGCATGGGCCCCAAGGTCGAGGCCGCCCTGCAGTTCGCCCACGCCGGCGGGCGAGCGGTGATCGCCTCGTTGCTCGACGTCGCGGCGGCCCTGCGCGGCCAGGCCGGCACGACCATCGCCGGCTCGCGGTAAACTCGCCGGCCCCTTCGGCCGATACCGGACTCGAGGAGCAACGGACCGACGAACCTGCCTCCGGCTCTGCCGGTGACTCTGGGGGTGCCTTCATGCACAAGATATTCCGCCTGCTGGCCGTGGCCGGCCTGCTGGGCGCGGCCGGCCTGGTTGTGGCGGGCTGCAGCCTGACCAGCGTCTCGAGCAGCCAGGGCAGCAAGAACATCGACGTCACCATGGGCGGTCACCTGACGACCGACAGCTCGCTCGACTTCAAGGCGGTCGGCTACAGCAACGGCCAGCTCGAGATCCGCAACACGGCGAGCACCAACGCCCTGGCGATCGGCCCCGGAACGCCGATCACCACCACCGACGGCACGGTCGTGGCGAAGGTCGTCGGCGTCGCCATCAGCATAGCGCCGGGCCAGATCGGCATCCTCGGCCTCGACCGGGCCCTGTCGCCGGGGTCGCAGTACTTCCTCGGCGCCAACTCGTCGGGCACGCCCAGCATCCGCCAGATGTTCATGTGCCCCGGCGACGCGGGCCCCGCGGCGACCAACCCGAACGTGCCGGCAGTCCCCAGCGACACCGACTCGCTGCCCAGCGAGTGAGCCGCAGGCCGCCGGCGTGAGGCCGGCGGCCCCGCATCCGACGAGTCGTCTGAGTCGAGCACCGCGGGCCGCGGCGCCGGGGCGCGCCCGGTCTCTGTATACTGGTCGCCCGTGACCATCGTCTCCTTCGACAACGTCTCCAAATCGTTCGGCAGCCAGCAGCTCTTCGACGGCGTCTCGTTCGCCCTCGACGAACGCGACCACGCCGTGCTCGTCGGACGCAACGGCAGCGGCAAGACGACCCTCCTGCGACTCATGGCCGGTGGCGAGCACGCCGACGCCGGCCGGGTCTCGCGGGCCCGCGGCCGGCGCATCTGGCTGCACGAGCAGACGCCCGAGCTCACCCGCGACCGGCCGGTGCGCGAGTACCTCCTGGAAGCCTTTGCCGAGCTGGTCGGGCTCGAAGCCTCGGTGCGGGCCGCCGAGCAGCGTCTCGCCGGGCTCGACGAGCACAGCCCCGGCCTGGGCGCGGCGATGAAGGACTACCAGCAGCTCCAGCGCCGCTTCGAGCTTGCCGGCGGGTACCACTACCGGACCGACCTCGAGGGCGTCCTCGCCGGCCTGGGCCTGCCCGGCGAGCTCCTCGACCGCCCGCTGCTGTCGACGTCGGGCGGCGAGCTCACCCGCGTGACGCTGGCCCGCGCCCTGCTGGCCGACGCCGACCTGCTGCTGCTCGACGAGCCGACCAACCACCTCGACATCGACTCGGTCGAGTGGCTCGAGCAGTACCTTCTCGACTATCCCAAGGCCTACGTGCTCGTCACCCACGACCGCCGCCTGCTGGAGCGCGTGGGCTCACGTGTGCTGGCCCTCGAGCACGGCGTCGTGGCGACCGTCGGCGGCGACTTCGCCACCTACGTCCGCGAGCGCGCCGCCGCCAACGAGCTCACCGCCCGCCGCTACGAGTCGGACAAGGAGAAGATCGAGCAGCTCCAGCGCTTCTACGACCGCTTCCACGCCAAGAAGCTCAAGGCCAAGCAGGCCAAGGCCAAGCTCACCCAGATCGAACGCATCAAGCGCGACATGAAGACCCCGGCGCGCGACGCGCGCCGCCTCCACCTCGGCCTGCCGCAGCCGGCGCCCTCGGCGCGCGTCGTGCTGGAGCTGAAGACACCCGCCGTGAGCGTCGGCTCCGGCGAGAGCGGCCGCACGCTGGTGCGCAAGATCGACGTGGTGGTCGAACGCGGCGAGAAGGTCGCCCTGCTCGGTCCCAACGGCTCGGGCAAGACCACCCTCGCCGAGACCATCGTCGGCCTGCGTACCCTGGCCGAAGGGGTCGCCTACCTGGGGCACAACGTGCGCCTCGCCTACTTCTCGCAGCAGGGTCGCGAGCTCGACGAGACCGCCACCGCGCTCGAATCGGTCCTGCCCCTGACCGGCCACGACGAGCAGGTCGCCCGCGGCCTGCTGGGCCGCTTCCTGTTCACCGCCGACGAGGTCCACAAGACCGTCGCTCAGCTCTCGGGCGGCGAGCGCAGCCGCCTGCGCCTGCTTAAGCTGCTCACCGGCGACGCCAACTTCCTCGTGCTCGACGAGCCCACCAACCACCTCGACGTCGATTCCGTCGAAG
>Ga0182027_10012883_pt1 | contig 11711 bp, 9 predicted proteins | sample 712E1DmetaG_FD_121300 | JGI IMG/M metagenome (GOLD analysis project Ga0182027, IMG submission 121300) | Permafrost microbial communities from Stordalen Mire, Sweden - 712E1D metaG (Illumina Assembly) | ecosystem: Environmental > Terrestrial > Soil > Wetlands > Permafrost | place: Sweden...
AAAGAGAATCTGTATCTGGCGCACCTTCGGTTTGAGCTTGCGATAGGCGCGGACGTGATTGCGGCGGGGACGAAATGAAAGAATTAGTGAGATACTGGATAATTCGCGTGGTTGTGGTGGCGCTGATCCTCATCGCGGGAAAGATATGGGGCTTGCCGTTGTACAATCGGTTTTTCACGCATAAAGGGGAAGTAGCCGGCATTCGGACCGCCCAGGTTGTGGAGGGGCGCTTCACGGTGAGTTTCCATGAGATGGGCAATCTGGAGCCCGCAAAGATGGAGCAGGTCAAGAGCCAGATCGACGGGAAGATCGATTGGGTGATTCAGGACGGCGTAACTGTGTCCAAGGGCGATCTTATTTGTACGGTGGATACCACGCCCTTGAAGACTGAATTGAACGCCGCTCAGATAGCCTATGAGGGCGCGAAATCTAATATCGCTAAAACCGAAGAAGCTATCAAGATGTACAAGCTGCAGAAGCAGAATGATCTTGATAAGGCGCTGGCGGATTATGCTTTTTCGGAGGAACAGCTTAATCTCTCCAAAGATCAGCTTGAAAAGAAGAGGGATCTTGCCAAGGATAAGCTCATCGCGGCTCAGGATGTCATTACGGCGGAGATGGATGAGAAGAGCAAAGAGAAGGAATTGAAGAAAAGCCAGATGGACCTCGATCTTATGAAAAAGCAGATCGAGTCCGACGTGAAGCTTAAATCCCGCGACGTGGAAGAAGCAAAGGTCGCCGCTGCGACCCAGTTGAACAATTTGGAGACCGTGCAGCAAAAAATGGCGCTGGCGAAGATGGTCGCTCCGTCGGCGGGGTTCGTAGCGCTCACCAGCGAGTGGAGAGGAGACTCCACGCGGCCAGTGAAGAGCGGCGACCCGACGAGTCCTGGCGCGCGCATTTGCACGCTTCCTGATCTTGCCCACATGGTTGTCAGGGTGCAGTTGCTCGAACCGGCGTTGCCGAACGTTCACCTGGGGATGACGGCGCTCATTCGGTTGGACGCGCTGCCGGACAGGGTTCTTCACGGCACCATTCAGACCATAGACAGTATCGCTCAAGCCGGGGGGCGGTGGGGCGGAAAGAAGACAATCGACGTCGTTATCGCGGTGAAAGAATCCGATCCCCGCGCGCTTAGGCCTCACATGACGGCGGATGTGGAATTAGTCGGCAAAGAGATGAAAAATGCGATCTATGTTCCAGCGGATAGCGTGATGGAAAAAGACGGCGCGACGGTGGTCTATGTGAAAGAGGCCGGGACTTTCCGAGCGGTGACGGTTGAAACGGGGATATCTAATGATGATTTCATCTGCATAAAGAAGGGCCTCAAGAAGGGTCAGGTGGTGGCACTGAGCGATCCTACTCGTCCATCGGAGGGGCAGCCAATGTCCGCGATTGGAACCTCGGCGAATGCGCCAAGCTCGACTTCTGGGGGAGGGAAATAGAAACGTGGGGATTTTAGACGCGATTCAGACCGGTCTTACGGAACTTGCCTCCCATAAGCTGCGCTCCATGCTTACCATGCTGGGCGTGATTTTCGGCGTGGCGGCGGTTATCGCTATGGTTTCTATCGGCGAAGGCGGCGAGCAGACGATGCTGGAGCAGATACGTCAGATGGGCATCGATGTGGTTCACGTGAAGCGCGGCGTGGTGGCCGGTGAGCTTATGGACAAGGCGCAGGACAAGTCTCCGCATGGGCTTAAATATTCCGATGTCTACAGCATCAAGAAAACATGCACCTACAGCAAGCGCGTGCTTCCGCTCCGCGAGGTTTTTGCCGATGTTCAGGTTGGCGACAAGCCGGTATCAGTGAAGGTGGTCGGCACCACTGAAGGCTATGATACTGCCACGAGATCAACCCTGGAGCGAGGCAGATTCCTAACTCAGGAAGATGTGAATTTGCATCTGCCGGTCTGCGTGCTGGGCGCTCAAGCGAAACGAGAGGTTTTCGGCTTCGATAATCCGGTTGGCCGGACGCTTAAGATAGGTAAACGAGTGTTCAGGGTAGTCGGGGTGATGTCGCCTAAGAGCCTGAGCATGTCCAAGGCATTCTCCTCTCTGCGCGATCTGAATTCGGACGTTTATATTCCTATCACGATTTCCATTACGGACTTCAAATTGTTCTCCCAGCAGCCGATTCCTCCGACTTTCGCAAATGCGATAAAACTGCTGGAGAGCAGCATGGTGAGTCAGTCGCTTGGAAACAGCGAGGTCAGCGAAATTCTGGTGCAGGTCGCCGATGAGAACGCGACAATTCCCACGGAGACGGTGATTCGGGATGTGCTGGAAAGGCAGCATAAGGGGATACGCGATTATGAGATAGTGATTCCGTCTGATTTGTTGCAGCAAAGCAGGGATACGCAGAGGATTTTCAATATAGTGATGGCGTCTATAGCCAGTATATCGCTCTTGGTGGGTGGAATCGGGATTATGAATATCATGCTGGCGACGGTGACGCAGAGGACCCGTGAGATTGGGGTTCGGCGGTGTATCGGGGCGACCAGGTGGGATATTATCCGGCAGTTCATGCTTGAGGCGCTGGTTATCACCTGCATGGGCGGGTTGATCGGCATCTTCTTCGGGGTGGCCGGGGCGCACGGAATTTCGGTGTACGCGGGCTGGCGGACGGTGGTTCGCGTGCAGGCGATTATTATTTCATTCGGGGTGTCGGCGCTTGTGGGGATAGTGTTTGGGCTATACCCGGCAATCCGTGCGGCGTCCGTGGACCCGATCGAGGCGTTGAGGTATTCGTGATGGGAGTGGCGGGCCGTTTCGGGAGAAACAACACAGGATGTTTGCCGCTACGGTAGCGCCCTCACCCTAACCCGCAAGCGGGAGAGGGAACACTGAAGATTTTTGGCGTTGAGATGGGAGGGGAAGGCTCCGTCCGCCCCCGCGTTCCCAAATTAGCTGTTGTTTCGGGAATCGTTTTTCCCGAAACCGCCGTTTAAGAAAGATGATTGCAGAGGGCCGTTTCGATACAGGGTGTCTCGAAACAACACAAGAAACAAGTTTTGGTGCTGGAGAAGCCTCGAAGAGGCGGCAGATGTTAGCCACGGGTGAAGCGTAAGCGTAACCCGTGGAATGTCGGAAAGAAAATATCACAAGCCCCGAAGGGCCGGCAGAATTCGTCTGATTGTATGCATTAGGTAGATTTTTGTTGAATTGGGACGCGGGGGCGGACGGAGCCTTCCCCTCCCGTCTCAATGCGTAAGATATTGCAAAGGGCCGTTTCGGGAATCGGTTTTCCCGAAACAACGCTGGACTTGCGGGCGGGCACAGAGACCCGCCCCTACGGTTTGGCGGTGGATGGTTGAGAGAGAGAAGATATGAAAGCATTTCTTAAAAACTGGTTGCCGGGGATTATTGTGGTGGGGCTGATTGCTTACTTTGGGTGGAGGTGGGGCGCGCCGTTGTATCGGATATACTTCGCGCATCCTGCCGAAGGGGTCTCCGTGCGGACGGATGTGGTCAAGAAAGGCTCGTTCGTGATCGGGTTTCATGCGATGGGAGACGTCGATGCCGATCGGTCTACCCCGGTGCTCACTCAGTCGGACGGGAGAATCGAGTGGATCACGCAAAACGGCATCGTGGTGAAGGCAGGCGATCCGATATGCACGCTGGATACCGCGCCCATGAAGATCAAGCTCAACACCGCCAGGCTGGCTTACGAGAGCGCGGTCTCGAACGTTAGCCGGACTGAGGAAGCGATTCGCATGTACAAGCTGTCGAAGCAGAACGATGTGGCTAAGGCTGAAGCCGATTATGCGTTCTCGGAGGAGCAACTCGCGCTGGTCAAAGATCAGCTCAAGAAGAAGCGGGACCTGGCTAAGGATAAGTTGATAGCGGCGCAGGAGATCATTCAGGCGGATATGGACGTTCAAAGCAAGGAGAAGGATCTGAAGAAGGCCAAGATGGATCTGGATTTGCTGAAGAAACAGGTGGAATCCGACATCAAGCTCAAATCCAGGGATGTTGAAGAGGCGAATCTGGCGGTGAAAAACAGGAAGAATGATCTGGATGATATTCAGAACAGGATAGATAAATCCAAGATGGTAGCTCCGACCGCCGGATTGGTTGTCTTGAACGTGGGTGACCACACCGATGGTCGACGCGTGCTGATCAATGGCGATACCCTGGGCAAAGGACAGCCGGTTTGCGTGCTGCCGGATTTGAGCCGCATGATAGTGACGTTGAAGCTGGGCGAAATAGAGACCACCAGAGTGAAGGTGGGGCAGCCGGTGCTCATTCATCTCGATTCGGTGCGGAACAAAGTCTTTCACGGCACGGTCCGTTCCTTGAATACCGTGGCAAAAATGGATAATGTGTTCTCAGGCGGAAGCGGCAGGATGGTATGCGGGGTTCTCATTATGGTTAAGGAATCGGACCCGAATTTCCTGAAGCCCGGGATGAGCGCCGATGTGGAGTTTATCTGTAAGGAAGTGAAGGATACTTTGTACGTGCCTATCGAGAGCGTGACCAGGAAGGGCGGGAAGAGCATTGTTTATATTCGCAAAGACGGCTCCTTCAGTCCGGTGACGGTTAAAACTGGGGAATTCAACGACAGGTTCATTAGCGTGAAAGAAGGGCTGGCGCAGGGGCAAACGGTGGCGTTGGGCGCGGTGGAGTCGAAATGAAGAACTTTTTAGCGGCTTGGATACCTAGAATTATTATGATGGCCCTCCTGATTTACGCCATTCGCGCGTGGGGCGTGCCTATGTATAAACAGTATTTCGTCCATAAGCAGGAGGAGGCGTTTGTCCCGACCGCCGAGGTTATGGAGGGGCCGTTCGAGATCGGTTTTCATGAGATGGGCAGTTTGCTCTCGGAAAAATCGGAGGAAGTGAGGTGCCAGGTCACCGGGCAGATCGAGTGGATAGTCGATGATGGCGTGACCGTCAAAAAGGGATATACCATTTGCATAATCAACGGCGCGGATATGAAGACGCAATTGAATAGCGCGCAAATTGCCTATGAGGGCGCGAAATCAAACATTAGCCGCGCCGAAGAGGCTTTGCGGATGTACAAGCTGCAAAGGCAGAATGATCTTGAGAAGGCGAATGCGGATTATGCCTTCGCGGAGACGCAGTTGAAACTCTTCAAGGAGGAGCTTGCGAAGAAAAAGGATTTGGCGAAGGATAAGCTGGTGGCGGCTCAGGAGATAATCCAGGCTGAGATGGATGAGAAAAGCAAAGAGAAAGACCTCAAGAAAAGTAAGATGGATTTGGAATTGCTGAAGAAGCAGGTTGAATCCGATATCAAGCTGAAATCGCGCGACGTTGCGGAGGCAAATGCTACGGCAAAGGCGAGGAAGAATGATCTTGAGAACGTGCAGAAGCAGTTATCGCAATGCAAGATTACGGCGCCGGCTTCCGGGCTTGTCGTTCTGCGCGAGTCGTGGCAGCAGACTACTCAGACTGTGAGAGATCCGCGAAGCGGCGACTTCGCTTATCAGGGTATGCCCATTTGCACTATTCCTGACTTGAGCCGCATGGTTTTGAGCGTGAGCCTGACCGAGGCCGACGTCCCCAGGGTCAAGGCTGGGATGAAGGCGCTGATCACTTTGGATTCCGCGCCTAATCGAGTTTTTCATGGGGCGGTTAAATCCGTGGACAGCGTGGCGCAGATTCAAGACATGTTCGGCGCCGGGAATCCAAAGAAGAGCTTTGGCGTGCGCATTTCCCTGAAGGAGTCGGACACGAAGACGCTGAGGCCGGGAATGACCGCCGATGTGGAATTCATCGGAAAAGAGATTAAGGATGCCGTGTACGTGCCTGTTCAGAGCGTGCGGAATGAGGATGGGAAGAGCGTTGTGTACGTGAAGGAGGGCAAGGGGTTTAACAGGGTGATGGTGAAGACGGGGCCGTCGAACGATGACTATATTTGCATTACGAAGGGCCTGAAGAAGGGGCAGATCACGGCGCTGGTGTCGCCAAAGCATCCGCTGGACAGGCAGAGAGCGGCGGCTTCCGCTCAGGCGGGGAAGTAGAAATATGTCAATAATAGAAGTCCAGGATTTGGTGAAAACTTATAAAATCGGGACGGTGGAGGTTCCGGCGTTGTGCGGGGTTAGTTTTAGCATCGATCCAGGGGAGTTCGTGGCGATAATGGGCCCGTCCGGCTCCGGCAAGACCACGCTGATGAACATAATCGGCTGCCTGGACAGGCCGACCTCCGGGAAATATATCCTGGATAATATCGACGCAGGCAAGCTGGGTGACGCCGCCCGGGCGCATATTCGGAACAGGAAGATAGGGTTTGTCTTCCAGAGCTTCAACCTTTTGCCCCGAATGACCGCGTTCAAGAACACGATTCTCCCAATGATGTACGCAAACCGAAAGAAAGATAAGGCCGCGACAAGAGCAGCGCTGGAATCGGTGGGACTGGGTCGGAGGCTTAATCACACCCCCATGCAGTTGTCGGGTGGGGAGCAGCAGAGAGTGGCAATCGCCAGAGCATTGATAAACGATCCGCCGATAATCTTCGGTGATGAGCCCACGGGGAACCTTGACAGCCACACCGGAAACGAGATCATGGCGATATTCCAGCGAATGAACACTCTGGGGAAGACGGTCATCATCGTAACCCACGAGCCGGAAATCGCCCTACACGCGAAGAGAATCCTCAGATTCAGGGATGGTCGCCTGGAATCAGACGAAATGGTGAAAGAGCAACTCATCGCTGTCCCGAAAGAAGCCGCGCCGCAGTGTCCGCCGGGTCAGGGTTGAGGGGCTCCGCTAAGCCACTATCCATTGGATTGGATTGTAGGGGAGCACCTCCGCGTGCTCCCGCCCCGTTCGTCCTGCGCAATTGATTGAAGTAGAGTACCTATTCTTCCTCCCGCCCCATTCCCGAAACAGCGACTTGGTCTGACATGTCTGGCTTATCCGACGAGGGCTTTAAAACATTCTTCCAGGAATATGCAACCATTTGGGATTTTTTGCGTCTATATATATGGTCGGTGGCTGAGCTTGCCGACTTTGGCAGTGGCGCGTGTTGCTGATTCTCCCAGGGAGGAATGTTGACTGCGCGCGTGTAATATCTACTTTTACTGCAAACGCCAGAATGCGTGTCGCATTTTGGCGTTTGGGTGTTTCGGGAGACTTGCTCCCGAAACGGGAAATCTCAGGTTTCGGTCCACCTAAGGCGGACCGAAACACCACGAACTGGTTGGAATCATGAGAAATTGGCGTCCTTTCGTATTGCTCTTCGCGCTCCTGCTGATATTATCCAAATCATCGAGAGCGGGCGAACAGTTGCCGGCAAAACTATCGATTAACAGCGCGATTGCTGTTGCTCTTCGGAACAATCTGAATCTAAACCTGGCGCAGGCCGCCAATCTGGATTCTTTGTCATTCGTTCGCAGGAACAGTATCTATTCGACTTACAGTGGGGGCGTGAATGCCGGACTGGATCGCACGCCGGATCCGAGTACTGAAAATGTATCCGGTCAACTATTTGGTTCCGCCAGCCTTGCGAATTTGGCCGGAACAACCGCCTCCGTGACGGTGTCTCCATTCGGCACGGGAACTCAGCCCGGCAGCGTAACTTTTTCCGCTACTCAGCCGCTGACAAGCGGCAAAGGTCTGCTTTCCCCAAAATCCGACGCCGTCCAGAGCGCTATAAGTCAGAGCGCGGTCAAGGGAAAACAACTCTACAACTCCAGGCAAAATACCATTCTTAGCGTAACGCAGACATATTATCAGGCCGTGGTCGCCAGAGAACAGGTTAAAGTGCAAGAAAACGCCCTTAAACTTGCACAAACTAGTACGGATTATCTTCAGAAACGAGTGGACGAGGGGCTGGATCCGGGGATCAACGTGTTGAGATCGGCGGTCTATGTGGCTCAGGCCGAAGACGCCGTGAACCAGGCCAGGCAGCAGGCGAGAGGGGCGATGGATGCGCTGATGATTGCCATGGGTTTGGGCGTGGGTCAGACTCCTGAACTGACGGATACCGTCCCGGATCAGCAGATGAATCTGCCCGATCTCCCGACCGCCATTCAGACGGCGCTCTCAAAGAGAGTAGAGTTTAACATTTACGATCAACAAATCAGCGACGCCCGACGCCAATTGGCGATCAAGAAGGACATACTTCGCCCGGCGGTCAACCTCGTCGCCGGATATTCCTCTACGAACACCGATACGGGTTTCATTGACAGAAGCCTGGTGGATGAGGCATCTTGGAATGTCGGCGTGGTTGCCAATTTCCCTCTGGACAAGCGCGCGCTGGTAGAGGATCGGGATGTGAGCGCCAGGGCTTTGGACACGCTTCAGAAACAACGCGCGTTTCTGGTGGAGCAGGTATCGAACGACGTCCGCGCGGCGTACCGGTCGTTCGATTTGGCTCGCAACTCACTCAAGATTTTCACGGAAAACCTCGCTGTTGCCCAACAAAACTTGTACGTTGCTCAGCGAATGGTTGAAGAAGGTCAGGGCGACAGTCGGGACGTGGTAAGCGCGCAGCAGAGTTTGGCTTCGGTTGAAAGCAGCATACTTAGCGCGAAGACAAATCTCTATCTCGCCGAAACGCAAGTGAAGTTTGCGATGGGCGAAGACTTGACAACGGTGGAAATAATCAAATGAAAGATCAAATCAAAGTCTGGTTTCTGAGAATAGTTGTAGTAGTAATTCTAGCGATAGCGATAAAGGTATGGGGAATCCCGCTTTATCATCAGTATTTCACGCCTGAAAAGGCGCTGGCGTTCGTGCCGACGAGCGCGGTTAAGAGGGGTGATTTCGCGGTCAGCTTTCACGAGATGGGATCGCTGGAGGCGGTGAAATCCGTCCCGGTTCTGAATCAGGTAGACGGAAAGATCATCAAGCTCGCTGAAGATGGCAAGACCATCGCCCAGGGAGACTTGATTGCCGAACTGGACACCTCGGACGTAAAAGATCAGGTTCGTAACGCGCAACTTACGTACAAAAACGCGCAAGCCGATGTGGCGCAGGCGATTTCCGATCTTGATATCCTCAAGGCATCCGATAAGACCACAATCGATGAAGCCCAGGCGGATTTGGACTTCGCGAAGACGGAATTTGAACAAGCCAAGGTTGAACTCGAAAAGAAGAAGCGGCTGGCGAAGGAGAAACTTATCGCCGGAGATCAGATAGTCGCGGCGGAATCCGACGTTCGGGCGAAGGAATTGGCTGTGACCAAGCAGAATCTGGCGCTTGTTCTTCAGAAGAAGAAATGCCAGTCTGATGAAAACCAGAAGGCAGCGGTGGTCGCGAAATACAATTTTGTGCAAGCGTTGCAGAAGAACGCGCTGGATGATGTCACTAAGAAGATGAATCTGGCCTCCATCAAAGCGCCGGCCAGCGGGCTGGTGGTATTGAATCAGATTTGGGATGGGACTGCTCAGCGTAAACTTCAGGAGGGGGATCAGGCTCGTCCCCGGCAGATTATTTGCACTTTGCCTAACCTGAGTGAGATGCAAGTCAAAGTGAAAGTCGGCGAATCCGACGCCCCGCGAGTGCTGGTCGGGATGCCGGTAATCATTCGCATGGACTCCGCTCCGAATAGAATCTTTCATGGTTCGGTCAAAGACATAGCGAGTTTGGCAAGAACCGCAAGCCCGTGGGAAGAGGGCGCGGGACGGAATGTTATCGATGTTACGATCTCCGTCCAGGAATCCGATCCCAAAGTCCTCAAGCCCGGAATGAAGACGGATGCGGAGTTCATATGCAAATCGATCAAGGACACGGTGTATGTTCCTATAGAGTCGGTCATAGAACTCCAGGGCAAGACGTATGCTTTCGTCAAGAATGGTAAAAGTTTTGCGCGAGTTCCTGTACAAACCGGGACGGCAAATGATAGTTACGTGTGCATTACTCAGGGTCTGACCAAGGGCCAGACGGTCGCTTTGAGGGACCCTTCAAAAGCCACAGACCAGAGTAATGAAGCTTCCGGCTCCCAGGACAAGGAAAGCGGCAAGAAGAAGGAACAACCTGTTCCAATCCCCGGAGCGACTAAGAAATAATATGAATATCCTGGATGCCATACAGACTGGATTAAGCGAGCTGCTCTCCCACAAAATGCGTTCCATGCTGACCATGCTAGGCGTGATCTTCGGCGTGGCCGCCGTGATTGCCATGGTCTCCATCGGCGACGGTGGGAAGCAGACTATGATAGAGCAGATCAAGCAGATGGGCATAGACGTCGTTCACGTGAAGCGTGCGGTAGTCGCGGGAGAACTGCTCTCGAAGGCTGAAGAAAGATCGCCGAATGGGCTGAAATATTCAGATGCTCAGTGCATCAAGGATGTTTGCGGCTACGCCAAGAGGGTTTTGCCCTTGAGGGAAGTTTTCGCCGACGTTAAGATGGGCGAGAAACCAGTATCCGTGAAAGTGGTAGGCACGACGGCGGGATACGAAATCGCTACCCGATCTGAGGTCGAGTTTGGGCGTTTTATCGAAGATAAGGATGTGAAAGATCATAATCGAGTCTGCGTGCTGGGCGCTCAGGCGAAGCGAGATCTATTCGGCTTCGATAACGCGGTCGGGAAGACTCTGAAGATCGAAAACCGACTTTTTCACGTGGTGGGGGTGATGGCTCCTAAGGATTTGGGCATTTCCAAAGCCTTCGCCGCGCTCCGCGATTTGAACTCCGATATTTACATTCCGATTACGAATTCCATCACTGATTTCAGGCTTTATTCGCAGCAGGCGCTTCCGCCGACAATGGCTTCGGTTAGGACGCTGATTTCCAAGATGAATACGCAGGAAGCGTTGAGCAATAGCGAGATCAGCGAAGTGCTGGTGCAGGTCGAGAGCGATCCCGGGCCGCCGGGGTCTGAGCCGGTTGATGCCACCATTCCAACCGAATCGGTGGTTCGTTCTGTGCTTAATCGGGAGCATAAGGGGATTCGTGATTTTGAGATTATCATTCCGATTGCGCTGCTTCGCCAGAGTCAGGAGACTCAGCGGATTTTCAACATAGTCATGGCGGCGATTGCGAGTATTTCGCTCCTGGTGGGCGGCATCGGGATTATGAATATCATGCTGGCGACGGTGACTCAGAGGACGAGGGAGATTGGGGTTCGGCGGTGTATAGGGGCGACTCGGTGGGATATTATTCGCCAGTTCATGCTTGAGGCCATGGTTATCACTTGCATGGGCGGTTTGATTGGAATCTTTTTGGGGGTTGCTGGGGCGCGGGGCATTTCCATCTACGCCGGGTGGCGGACAGTGGTGAATCCGGCGACGATTATTTTGTCGTTTGGGGTGTCGGCGTTTGTTGGAATAGTTTTTGGCCTATACCCGGCCGTTCGCGCGGCGGCGACGGATCCGATTGAGGCGCTCAGGTATTCGTGATGTTTCAGGAGGAACAATGTAAGGTTTTGGACGCGGGGGCGGACGGAGCCTTCCCCTCCCATCCGTATGCGAAGGATGTTGCAGAGGGGCGTTTCGGGAAATGAGATTCCCGAAACAACGGAAGAGTTGTTTGCCGCTCCGGGACGCCCTCACCCTAACTCTCCCGCAAGCGGGCGAGGGAACGCCGAAGATTTTTGGCGTAGAGATGGGAGGGGAAGGCTCCGTCCGCCCCCGTCCGGAGTCGTGGTGTTTCGGGAGACTTGCTCCCGAAACCTGAGATTTGATAGTTTCGGGAGCAAGTCTCCCGAAACACCATGGTTTAGGTGTGAGTGATATGTCAATAATAGAAGTCCAGGATTTGGTTAAAACTTATAAAATCGGAACGGTGGAAGTTCC
>Ga0182027_10012884_pt1 | contig 11711 bp, 16 predicted proteins | sample 712E1DmetaG_FD_121300 | JGI IMG/M metagenome (GOLD analysis project Ga0182027, IMG submission 121300) | Permafrost microbial communities from Stordalen Mire, Sweden - 712E1D metaG (Illumina Assembly) | ecosystem: Environmental > Terrestrial > Soil > Wetlands > Permafrost | place: Sweden...
AGTAATCCGCTTACTTCCGAATGGATTATGGATGCGCGTAAGTCATTCGGAAATAAAATTATTCTACTTGGAGTCTCAGTTCGGCATCTTTACCAAAAAATTAAGGAAGGCGGAGTTATAGGAATAGGAGGAGATCAGAGAGGCGATTCGAATGGACTCCGGTTTCATTTTTTTGGAAAATCAACAGCCCTTAATTTAGGAACGGCGACTATCGCTCTTAAAACCAACTGCCCGATAGTTAATGCCGTATTTATTCGTCAACCTGATTATACTTATAAAGTATACTGGGAAAAATTAAGTTTTGATAATTTACCGGATGATAACCAGGGAAAGATTTATGAACTCACGCAACGTTATATTTCATTTTTAGAAATGCATGTTGCAAATTATCCGGATCAATATTTTTGGATGCATAATATTTGGAAATATTGAAAGAAAAAATATTGGTTATTCAAACAGCATTTCTCGGTGACGCAATATTAACGCTACCGATGATCCAAAAATTAAAAGAAAAACTGCCAATATCTTCAATTACAGTATTATGCATCCCTTCGACTAAAGAATTATTTGAAAAATCTCCTATTATTGACGATTTAATTGTATATGATAAAAGAAATAAACAAAAGTCAGTTTTAAGTTTATTTGCTTTAATTTATAGAATCCGAAAAAGGAATTATACAAGAGTTTATTCCCCTCACAAGTCATCGCGATCAGCCATTATTGCCTTTTTTTCAAAGGCTGTACTAACATATGGGTTTAATTCTTCAAGTATGTATTATCTATATAAATACAAAATAAAATATGAAAACTCAGACCACGAAGTAAAACGAAATCTGAAATTAATAGGACTTGAAACGTCGGACTTAAACTGGAAAATTTTACCACGAATAGAAATTGATTATAGAACCGAATTAAAAATTTCAAGTGATCTAAGTTCGCTTAATTTTAATAAATTTGTTGCAATAGCGCCGGGCTCTGTCTGGATGACTAAAATTTACCCTCAGGAATATTTTATTAAATTGATTAGGTATTTAATATCGGATGGTTATTTTGTGATTCTAATTGGGGGAAAAGACGATCAAAATCGATGTTTTGAAATTGAGAATAGATTTAATGAATCTGTCAAATCTTTTGCCGGATTCTTGACTATTTCGGAATCAATATGTTTATTAAAACGTTGTTCTTTTCTTATTTCCAATGATAGTGCCCCAACACATCTTGGAATGATTGCAGATATCCCGACCGTTACAATTTATTGTTCAACTGTATATTCATTTGGGTTTTATCCATATAATGAAAGAAGTTTTTTTATCTCTTTTGACGATTTGAAATGCAAACCATGTGGAATTCATGGGCATCAGAAATGCCCAATTGATTCATTTGACTGCGGTTTTAAACTTCTACCGGGGATAATTATTTCAAAACTAAAAGAAAATAATATTCTATAAGAAAAAATATTCACAAATTTATATATTTGATACCGGCAAGCGAGATTTAAATGAAATGGTTTAATTTTCAAGCGATTAAAAATTCTTCAATTCATATAACTCCCAATTTACCGATCATAACTACTAAGCGCTATAAATTGGGTTTCGTAAAACTTGCTAGCTATATTAGCTTATATACTATAGCTGTATGGTTGCTGCTGATAATAGTACTGGCTGTAACACCTCTAAAAGATTTTCTATTTGTTGTTGATAACAGTGAATTGAAAGCACAAACCGAAAAAATTCAGCAATTGCAAAGTAAAGTTCTTATTCTGACTAATCAGCTGCAGTCGTTGTCTTCTACAAATGAGCGTATTAGGTTGGCAATTAAATTGGCACAAAAAGATTCAGTTAATGCTAATGATAAGATTTATGATACTTTAAAAAACAGAGTTATTAAAAAAATCAATGTAGGCGGAAATATATTCTACGCATTTATTAGCCTGTTGAATAACTTAGTTCAGACAAATCCAAGTTCAAAGACAGTTTTTTTTATGCAACCGGTTCAAGGAGTAATAACTCAAGATTTTAATCCTGGTGCGGGACATATGGGAATTGACTATGGATTAAAAATAGGATCCCCGGTATTTGCTTCCGTAGGAGGAATAATCCTTTTTTCAGATTACACAATAGATTCAGGATATATGATTATTATTCAGCATGATCAAGAATTTACTACTGTCTATAAGCATTGCTCATCATTACTTAAAAAAGAACGTGATGTTGTCAGTCAAGGTGATATGATAGCATTAAGCGGTAATTCAGGAAAAAATACGACCGGACCTCATCTTCATTTTGAAATATGGCAAAACGGCAAACCGGTAGATCCGCAAAAAATATTATTAAAGTAGGAGAATAAAATGGCTCACAAAAAGGAAACAATAGCAGAAGATGTAAGTATTATAAGCAGTGGAGTAAAGATTGAAGGAAATTTATTTAGTTTAGGAAATGTCAGAATAGACGGAGCAATATTGGGCAATGTGACTGTAAATGGTAATTTAACGATAGGTGATAGTAGTGAATTAAATGGGGAAATTAAAGCCACTAACATAACAATGAGTGGTAAGGTTATTGGAAAGGTAAATGCTTACGAAAAATTAAAATTAGAATCAAAATCGGTTTTAAAAGGTGATCTAATAACAAAATATCTAATTGTTGAAGAAGGTGCTCTTTTCGAAGGAAATAGTCAGATGAACAAAACGGATTCATCTGAAAATAAAGAAGGATGACAAACGAAAATAATCAAAAAAAAATTGCGAATTCTTTCCAGCAAACGGGACAATATCTTGGTTTGGGGACTCAATTAACCGCAACTATTTTACTGATGTTATTTCTTGGTAGATGGCTGGATTCTAAGTTGAATACAACACCCTTTTTAATCTTGCTTTTTTCCTTTTTGGGAGCCGCGGCAGGATTTTATAACTTTATTAAAACAGTTTTACAAATAAATAAAAAACAAAAACTTGATAAATAAAATTAAATATCCGGTTTTTGTTTCATTTATACTATTTTGCATAATAATAGTCTGTCTATTATTCAATTTTATTTCTATTAATTCAGGGGTATCTTTATCAGCAGGAATTGGACTTGCATTCTTGAATTTTCTTGTATTTGTAGTTTTTTTATCCTTTACAGTAAATGATTCTGGCAGAAAATTTATAGTTTTAACTCTTGGCGGTATAACTTTTCGATTAATTTCGATGTTAATAGCAATTTTTCTGATCATTAAATTCTTGAAAGTTGATAAATTCGGGTTTATATTTGCATTCTTTATTTTATATACTTTTTTCTTAATATATGAAATTATACTTATTAAGAATGAGTTAGTGAAACATTGAATATTGAGAAATAATATAATAAATGTGGGTAACTGAAATTAATACTATTGTCGATTCTGTTAAAGCGGTTGCGGAAGCCGGAGCAAAAAAAGATACCGGCTGGATAATGCATCATGTTCTTGACTCAAGAACACTTGATTTACCTTTTATTGAAATTCAACTTCCACAAATCCATTTATTTGGTATGGATCTATCAATCACTAAACATTTAGTGTTTATGTGGGTCTCATTAATTACTTTAATTTTATTTTTCATATATATTTCTAGAACATATAAAAAAACACTCATCCCACATGGAGTTACAAATCTTTCTGAAATATTAATCATATTTGTACGCGATGAAATTGCAAAACCTACAATCGGCAAAGGATATGAAAAATTTCTTCCTTATTTGCTAACAGCTTTCTTTTTTATTCTAACTTGTAATTTTATTGGATTGATACCGTATGGTTCTACAGCAACAAGCAATATTTCAGTCACCGCTACTCTTGCAACTATTTCATTCATCGTAATCCAAGTGGGCGGTATGATGAAAAACGGTATTTTCGGTTATTTTAAAGGATTAGTACCTCATGGAATGCCAATCTGGTTATTACCTATAATGATACCCGTTGAATTGCTTGGTTTATTTACAAAACCTTTTGCATTGGCTATACGTCTTTTTGCTAATATGACTGCAGGACATATTGTAATAATGGCATTACTTGGATTAATCTTTATTCTTCATACTTATATTGTAGTTCCAGTATCAGTTTCATTTGCTTTATTTATTTATTTACTTGAAATATTAGTTGCACTACTTCAGGCGTATATTTTTACTATGCTTTCCTCATTATTTATCGGGATGGCAGTTCATCAGGATCATTAATTATTAACAGACTATAAACAGGAGGATTTAATGGATTTAGCACATTTAGCAGCTGGTTTTGGCGCAGCATTAACAGTAATTGGCGGCGCATTTGGTATTGGTAAATTAGCAAGCTCAGCTATGGAAGCAAGTGGACGTCAACCGGAAGCCGCCGGCGATATCAGAACTTCAATGATTATTGCGGCTGCTCTTATTGAAGGTATTTCATTATTTGCGTTGGTTATTTGTATTCTTTTAGCATTAAAATAATAAGTATTAATATAACCTTTATTTGATTAGGAAGTTGAAATGAAAACGATCGGTTATTTTTTAATTCTAGCTTTTTATGGCGGGGAAGGTGGAGGAAGTCCTTTAGATGTTAATCCGGGATTAATATTATGGACAATTGTAACTTTCGTCTGTCTTCTTTTAATATTGAAAAAAATAGCATGGAAACCAATTCTAAGTACTTTAAATGAAAGAGAAAATCTAATTAAAGAATCTCTAGATAAAGCTGAAATGGCACGGTTGGAAGCTGAAAAATTGATTGCCGAGAATAAATCAAATATGGCTAAAGCTGAAGAGGAAGGACAAAAAATCATAGAACAAAGCAGGGAATATGCCGAGAAGGTGAAATCACAAGTTCTCGAAGAAAGTAAAATTCAGGCAAAGAAGATGATCGAATTAGCTTCTGCTGAAATTGAAAGAAAAAATACCGAAGCATTCAATAAACTTAAAAGTCAAGTAGCAGATATTGCTGTAAATGCCGCGGAGAAAATATTAAGGGAATCTCTCGACAAAGAAAAACAAATTAAAGTAGTAAATAAATATCTAGAGGATTTTAAGAACTAATCTATGAGTACTTATCGAGTTTCATATCGTTATGCAAAATCTTTATTACTGCTTGCCAAAGAAAAAAAAATCTTAAATAAAATTTCGCTTGATGGAGAACTCATATATAATACAATTTCTAATTCAAAAGAATTACGCTCTGTTTTAAAAAGTCCAATAGTTAAATTGAATATTAAGAAGTCTTTACTTAACAAAATATTTAAAAATAAAATTAGCAAGGAATCATTAAACTTTCTTGATTTCGTAATTGAGAAGAACCGTGAAGATATTCTTCTTGAAATATTCAAAGAGTTCCTTCTTTTGGTCGACAAGGAAAATAATATATTAAATACTAAGGTGATATCCGCAATAGCGTTAAATGATAAAACAAAGAAAAGTATTGTTCGTAATTTTGAAAATAGAACTGGAAAAAGCATAAAAGTAAATTACAGTTTAGACCCCGGACTCATAGGCGGATTTATTATAAAGATAGAAGATACAGTTTACGATGCTTCAATTAAAAATCAATTACAATTATTAAGGAAGAAATTTTCAGAAGAAATAAATATTTCTAACAACTAAAGATAAATTTATTCCCGATTTTTCGGGATCTCTAATGGAGAACAAAATGGCGGAAATAAGACCCGATGAAGTTTCTGCGATATTAAGAAAGCAGCTCGCCGGATTTGAAAATGAATCAGATGTTTATGAAGTTGGGACAGTCCTTTCTGTAGGTGATGGCATTGCACGTGTATATGGTTTATCCAAAGTGATGGCAAGTGAACTAGTTGAATTTCCAAATGGTGTCATGGGAATGGTATTAAACCTGGAAGAAGATAGCGTTGGATGTGTTCTTTTTGGTGAAAGCTCACTAATTAAGGAAGGGGATCAGGTTAAAAGAACAAATCGAGTTGCATCATTTCCTGTAGGGGAAATGCTTCTTGGCCGGGTAGTGGATCCGCTAGGCGAACCACTTGATGGAAAAGGAGCAGTTCAATTGGATAAATATATGCCTATTGAACGGAAAGCTTTAGGAGTGATTCAACGCTCACCGGTAAAGGAACCGCTTCAGACCGGCATCACTGCTATTGATGCAATGATTCCGATTGGCAGAGGTCAGCGTGAGTTGATTATTGGTGATCGGCAAACAGGAAAAACTGCCGTAGCTATTGATACTATTATTAATCAGAAATATACTCATACACAAGAAGCAAAAAAATACGGTATAAATCCTGTATATTGTGTTTATGTGGCAATTGGACAAAAAAATTCTACAATAGCCCAGGTTGTTGCAAAACTTGAAGAAGCAGGCGCTATGGAGTATACAACAGTGGTTTCAGCTCCTGCCTCTACTCCGGCACCTTTGCAATATATTGCGCCTTATTCGGGTGCCACACTTGGTGAATTTTTCAGAGATAATGGAAAACATGCACTTGTAATTTTTGATGATCTTTCTAAACAAGCTACTGCTTATCGCGAACTTTCACTTCTATTGAGAAGACCTCCGGGACGTGAAGCTTATCCTGGTGATGTATTTTATCTTCATTCACGTCTTCTTGAACGTGCTTCAAAACTAAGTGATGAACTCGGAGGCGGAAGTTTAACCGCATTACCTATTATTGAAACCCAGCAAGGTGACGTATCAGCTTATATTCCAACAAATGTTATTTCGATTACTGATGGACAAATCTATCTTGAACCAAATTTGTTCAATTCAGGCGTAAGACCTGCAATTAATGTTGGTATTTCTGTTTCGCGCGTTGGAGGAAATGCTCAGATAAAAGCTATGAAAAAAGTTGCAGGATCATTAAAACTTGATTTGGCACAATACCGTGAACTTGAAGCATTTGCTAAATTCGGATCGGATCTTGACAAATCTACTTTAAATACACTTGCAAAGGGTGCACGTCTAGTTGAATTATTAAAACAGGGCCAATATGCTCCCTCTCCGGTTGAAAAGCAGGTATTAAGCGTTTTTATAGGGACAAACAACAATTTTGAGTCAATTGAAGTTTCTGACGTTAAAAGATTTGAAAAAGAATTTCTTGAATATGTTGAATTGAAATATTCTGAAATATATGAAAATATTCGATCTTCAAAATCATTGGACGATAAGACAATTCTGCTAATTAAAAAAGCGGTTGAAGAGTTTATACAAAAGTTTAAAAAGAGCTGATTTTTAGAATATGGCCACTCTAAGAGATATTAAGCGAAGATTAATTGGTGTACGAAATACCCAACAAATCACCAAAGCAATGAAAATGGTTGCTGCCGCTCGGTTACGTCGTGCTCAAGAAAATATTATTAATGCCAGACCATATTCGAAAAAAATCTCTGAAGTACTTCAGCTTCTTTTAACGGTTGATAAGAACTTCGATGACCCTCTTTTTCTTGAGAGAGAAGTTAATAATGTAGCGGTAATTGTAATTACTTCTGATAGAGGTCTTTGCGGTGCCTTCAATATGAATGTAATTCGAATGGCTGAACAATTGATTAAAGATGAATTAGCAAAAAAACCTCAAATTATAAAATTAACCTTGTATTGTCTCGGGAAAAAAGGAAATGATCATTTTTCCAAAAGAAATTATAATGTATTAGGATCCCACCCTGGAATTTTTACCCACTTAAAATTTGAATTCGCTTCAGGTCTTATTAAGGAATTAACAAACAAATACATCTCCAAGGAAATTGATAAGGTTTTGGTAGTTTACAATGAATTTAAATCAATAATTCAGCAAAAGACTACTACCGAGCAACTGCTTCCTTTAAAAAGAATTGAATCAATAAGCGGGAATTCGGGATTTGGACAAGACTTTATTTATGAACCTGATAAGCTAAAGATCATTCAATCTCTTTTGCCTAAACATTTAAATTCTCAAATGTGGAGATATTTGCTTGAATCCTATGCTGCGGAATTGGGAGCTAGAATGACTGCTATGGATATGGCAACTGAAAATGCTAAAGAACTAATCCGGTCATTAAATTTGACGTATAACAAAGTTCGACAGGCTTCCATAACAAAAGAAATATTAGAAATAGTTTCTGGAGCTAATTCCCTTAAGGAATCTTAAGCTGTTATTATTTGAAATGAATTTACTTTTTGTTATCTTTAATTAGGGTTAGTCTGTATGCTCGATGATTTAACTGAAAAACTTGAGCGTGCGCTTAAGAAAATCACCGGACAAGGTAAAATAACCGAATCAAATATTTCGGATACTCTGCGTGACATTCGACGCGTTCTTTTAGATGCTGACGTAAATTACAAAGTCGCAAAAAAATTTATCGATGATGTAAAAGAAAAAGCGTTAGGCTCAGAAGTTTTGACGTCTATAACACCTGGACAACTCATAACTAAAATAATGTATGATGAGTTAACTTTATTATTAGGTGGAAGTGGGCATGAACTAAAACTTAACGCTTCTGGTATTACGGTAATAATTTTAATAGGATTGCAGGGTTGTGGAAAAACAACATTTGGTGCTAAACTTGCTAAATATTTAAAAAATAAAAATCATAATGTTCTTTTAGTTGCTGCAGACGTTTATCGCCCTGCTGCTATAAATCAATTAAAAATTCTTGGAGCACAGATTGAAGTTCCTGTTTTTTCAATTGAAGATAGCAAGGATCCGATAAAAATTGCTAAAGAATCATTGAAATATGCTGAAGGAAATGGTCAAAACACGGTAATAATTGATACTGCAGGCAGATTGCATATTGACGATGATATGATGAAAGAAGCTGCCGAAATTAAAGCTAGTGTGAACCCAACTGAGACATTATTTGTTGTAGATTCAATGACAGGGCAAGATGCAGTTAATTCTGCTAAAGCCTTCCATGATAAAGTTGATTTTGATGGGGTTGTTCTTACTAAATTGGATGGTGATTCTCGAGGCGGATGCGTTTTTTCGATTCGTGCAGTTGTAGATAAACCAATAAAGTTCGTAAGTTTGGGTGAAAAGCTTGATTCTATTGAATTGTTTTTCCCTGAAAGGATGGCGTCACGGATTCTTGGTAAAGGAGATGTAGTTTCTTTAGTTGAAAAAGCACAAGCACAATTTGACGAAATTGAAACTTCAAATCTTGAAAAGAAATTTAGGGAAAATAAATTCGACTTTGATGATTTTTTGAAACAAATTAAAATGATAAAAAAGATGGGTTCACTTCAATCATTACTCGGAATGATCCCAGGAGTAAGTACAGCGCTTAAGAATTCAGAAGTAGATGATAAACAGTTGATAAGAGTTGAATCAATTATTCAGTCGATGACGAGGAAGGAAAGAACAAATCCAAAAATATTAAACGGGAATAGAAGAAAAAGAATTGCAAGAGGAAGTGGAAATTCAATTCAGGACGTGAATCGATTGCTCAAGCAGTTTGAGCAGATGCAACAAATGATGAAAATGATGAATAAAAATTCAGGAAAATTCTCATTACCGAACATGAAAAATATCAAATATAATTAATAGTTAAATTTCAAAAAGGAGTAATTAAATTGGCAGTAAAGTTAAGATTGAGAAAAATGGGAAAGAAAAAGCAGCCGGTATATAAAGTTGTTGCGGCTGATTCGCGTTCACCTAGAGACGGTAAATTTATTGAAGCTATTGGTCTTTATAACCCCAAAACCGATCCTGCGACAATAAATATTAAAGAAGAAAGAGCGCTTTATTGGTTAAATGTAGGAGCTCAGCCTACAGATACAGTAAAAAATCTTTTAACTAATCAAGGAATTATTTTAAAGCGTGAATTGACTAAACAGGGATTATCAGAAACAGATATAGCCTTAAAACTTGAAGAGTGGAAAAAGCTTAAAGAAGCTAATCTTGCAGCATTGATGAAAAAGAAATCTGAAAAAGTGATAACTAAAAAGTCGGATAAAACAGATAGTGATGCGGAAGTAAAGGGTGCTGCTTCCGAGTAACTTTGTTCCTTTCTGGAATTAAAGTGTACTAATTGTGTACCCTGATGATTCACTTAATTTAAAGGTACTCTCATGAAGGAATTTATTGAATTTATCGCAAAACACCTTGTAGATAATCCTGGTAATGTTTCACTTGACGAAGCTACTCCAGACGAAAAGACAATTGAGTTAACTCTCAAAGTCGGTGCAGAGGACGTAGGTAAAGTTATTGGAAAACAAGGAAAAACTGCTCAAGCGATGAGAACCTTGCTTACTGCAATTGCAGCTAAAGATGGTAAGCGCGCTATCTTAAAAATATTAGATTAATCTTTTTTAGTTGTGGATGATTTTTTTCTGATTGCGGAAGTAAAAGCTGTTTATGGCACTGAGGGTTTTGTTTTAATTGATTCAATGTCTGATTTTTCAGATAGGTTTTTAAAACTTGAATCTGTTTTCATTGAATTTTTTGGTTCGAGTAAAGAGTTTATCGTTGAAAATATTAAAACAGTTAATGGCAGATATGCTATTAAAATTAAAGGTTTTGATTCAAAAAATAGTGCTGATTTACTGATCGGGAAAAAGATTTATGTTGATGATGAAAGCGCTGTTCAACTTTCGGAAGATACGTACTTTATCCATGATTTAATTGGCAGTAAAGTTTATAAGGGATCGGAATTTCTTGGTAGATTGGAAGATGTTCTTATTATGCCGGCAAACGATGTTTATTTAATTACAGATTTAAAGGGGAAAAAAATACTCGTTCCGGCAATTAAGGATTATATTAAGTCTTTTGATCCTAAAACAAAAAAGTTAGATTTAATACCTGATTGTGATTTGTTATACGATGATGAGAATTGATGTTATTTCGGCAGTGCCGGATTTGCTTATTAGCCCAATCAATACCAGTATTATTAAACGGGCATGTGAAAGAAATAAAGTTGAGATTATTGTGCATAATCTAAGGGATTATGCCTACGACAAACATAAACAAATTGATGATAAACCATTCAGTGGCGGAGCAGGAATGCTTCTTAAACCTGAACCGTTCTTTGACTGTATTGAATTACTTCTTGGTGAACGAAAATATGATTACATAATTTTCCCGACACCCGGAGGTAAATTGTATGAACAAAAAATAGCAAATAGATATTCTTTGGCAAATAATATTATGATTTTGGCCGGACATTATAAAGGTGTTGATGATAGGGTTCGTGCTAAGTTTGCAACAGATGAGATTTCTATTGGAAATTATATATTAACCGGCGGTGAAATTGCTTCAATCGTTATTATTGATTCAATTGTCCGATTGATTCCGGGTGTATTAAATGATAGTGAATCTGCATTAAATGATTCACTAATGGATGGTGATATTATCGAACCCCCTTTTTATACACGGCCGGCTATTTTCAGGGATATGAAAGTACCGGATGTTTTGCTCTCCGGAAATGAAAAAAAGGTTAAAGAATGGAAAGAACAACAATCCATAGTATTAACTGAAAAGTGGAAAAAATTAAACAGTATGGAGTAATAAAAATGGATAAGCTACAGGAGTTAACAGCAGATTTGATCCGAACAGACTTCCCGGCATTTAAAACCGGTGATCATATACGAGTGCATGTAAGGGTTATTGAGGGTGATAAAGAAAGAATTCAGCCGTATGAGGGAGATGTTATAAGTATTCGCGGCACAGGTATGAATAAAACTTTCACTGTCCGTAAAATTGCAAGCGGAGTTGGTGTAGAAAGAATATTTTCTTATAGTTCACCAAAAATTTCTAAAATTGAAATTGTACGTGAAGGTAAAGTTAGAAG
>Ga0182027_10012885_pt1 | contig 11709 bp, 13 predicted proteins | sample 712E1DmetaG_FD_121300 | JGI IMG/M metagenome (GOLD analysis project Ga0182027, IMG submission 121300) | Permafrost microbial communities from Stordalen Mire, Sweden - 712E1D metaG (Illumina Assembly) | ecosystem: Environmental > Terrestrial > Soil > Wetlands > Permafrost | place: Sweden...
CTCGGAGATCACCACGGTTCGCTCGGATGAAAATTCCTTGGCATCGAACAGGCTGTTGACCATCCGGTCGGCCTCCAGCCGCAGCGCAAGGTCGATTTTATCGGCCGGCATCGTTTCGAAGTAGGTCGTCCAATCCAAGAAAGTGAAGGCATTCCGCGTCCCGCCATCGCGCGCGACGGCCTTGTCGATCACATCCGCGGGGTACTTGGGTGTCCCCTTGAATTGCATGTGCTCGACCAGGTGCGAAATGCCGGTGAGCGGGGGAACTTCATCACGGGAGCCGACCCGATACCATACCCACGACGAGATTAACGGCGCGGAATGGATTTCCTTTAAAAGCACGGTCATTCCGTTGGAAAGAGTGGTTCGAGTATAAGTCTTTGGCATAGGCGGAGATTATAAACGAGAATAATCCTTCTCAAATCCTCATTTACAAACCGGCTCACCGCTTAATGTGAGTGCAGTCGGGGAAACAATACAATAAATGGGTTTAAGCGTGTCTTGCAAACCGATGATGGCTGGATGCAGATCGGTATCCTTCAAGGCGATGTCAACCGGAACGTTTAATGTGACCGGTATATCGGCCTTAACCGGAACATCGAAATTCATCGTCACATTCAGGGCGGTTCCGGCCGGAAGAGTTACGCTGGCCGGCGCGTCTATATTGAGAGGCCCGGTATTGATTTTTACGTGCGCACCCTGGATCGAAACATCTTGTGCAAGTGTGATGCCCGTTGTGGTCTGCACCGGAATGGTCATGTTCAGTGGAATGGAAGTCTGGACTGGGATCATCGTTTTGATGTGCGCTTGATCCATCCGTTCAAAATTGGTATACAGGCCGCCGAGTAAACCCGAACCAAGATCAACTGTGTTTATGCTTCCGAGTCCGCGCAGGATGATGACGATTAGAATGACCAGAAAGGCATTGATGACCAAGGAAACAATGCTGGCTGCCGTCCAAAAAATTGGGAGAAAGCGATTGTTACCCGATCGGGTACCGGATGGAGGAACAGGGGCGGGTGCGGATGATACTTGCACTGGACTGACGTCCTCCTGTTTTATCCTGGGTAGATTAACAATCGGAGATTTCCTGGTCTCTACATGTTCGTCTTTCTTCTGGCCGTCAGAAAGAATTTTGCGAAAACGGTCGACTGGGCTTTTCCTGGGTTTGTGATCGGGCTGGGTCATACGGCCTCCTTGGTCTGCGATCGTTAATCTTAACATATATGCTAAGTATTTACTTACAGCCCTACATAAAGCACTCGAAAAAATTGACGTGTGCGGGGCGCACGCCCCGCACACGTCAATTTTCCGAAGGTGCTGGTGTTCTCGCTTGCGTGCCGGGCTGAAAGTCGAAGATCCCGCGCAGCAAGGCATGGTCGAAGATGCCGAGCGTTTTTCGCGGCGCGAAGATGTCAAGTGTTTTTCTCGACAAGAAGGTGTGATGCGAAGCATAAAATCCCCGTTCTTGCTTTTAGGGGACGCGAAGCAGTGTCACTTCCACTCGCAGCGGTGTCTCTTTCAGTAGCACCATCAGTAAATACTATGCTAAAGAGTTAGACTTATTTTATTTGTGATATATCGCACCAGTAATTTCGACCTCTATTATATAAACTGGATATGAGTCTAAGCAAATATTAACACTAGTCGAGTAACCTTTATCCATATTGAACGACTGTATGATGGAGAACTGTCTACCAGAGAATTGACTTGTCTGGCATTAGCTTTTCAAATATAATTTACCCGTTTTGTGGAAAATCAAGGCAAGGAGGAAGAGTGTCTGAAGGTAATAAAAATTTTGTCGCAGTCATAGGTGCCGGCCCGGCTGGCCTGTTTGGTGCACGCGAATTGGCCAACCAGGGTGTGCAGGTCGTACTTTTTAACCGCGACATTAAACCGGGCGGTCTTGCAGAATATGGGATTTATCCTGATAAACATATAATGAAGGATGGCTTGCGCAAGCAATTCCGCCAGGTACTCGAGAATGAGAACATCGCTTATTACGGCAACGTAAAGATTGAAGCCAAAGGAGATCTAACTCTGGATGATTTGCGCGCACTTGGGTTCCAGGCCATCCTGGTTACGGCAGGTGCACAGGGAACAAAGTGGCTGGGTCTGCCGGGAGAAGATCTCAAGGGTGTTTATCACGCCAAAGACATTGTTTATTCTTATAATAAACTACCGCCTTTCAGCCTTGAAAGATTTCGGTTTGGCCCACGCTGCGCGATCATAGGCGCGGGCAATGTGATGGTGGACATCACGCGTTTCCTGATCCGCATTGTGAACGTGAAGGAAATTATCTCGGTTGTGCGCCGTGGACCCGGTGAGGTTAACTTCACAAAGGAAGAGATGAAGCATGTCATTGGCAACTTGGATCTTGCTGCCTTTGAGGATGAAATGGGCCGCGTACTCCCGATGCTCCAGGCAGCAAATCAGGATCCGGAGATTGGCCGGCATAAGGTTTTGGATGCCCTGGCCAAGGCGGATCCAAAATTTGGGAACACACGTTTTCGGTTCGAGTTCCTGACTTCGCCCGTACAAATGCTCGGAGAGAATGGCTTTTTAACGCAGCTTGAAGTTGAAGACAATATATTGGTTTCCAAAGACGGTGAGCTTAAATCGCGCGGCACGGGTCACAAACGCACTCTCGACGTGGAGACCGTCATCTTCGCCATCGGCGACAAAGTGGATGAATCGTTCGGCTTGCCGGTGGCTTCTAATGAATTTATCAAGAATCCTGTCCCACGTTTTCCCGTGGACAATCTCTCATACGAAGCTTTTGATCCAAAAACCAATTCGCTGATCCCGGATGTATTCGTCGGCGGTTGGTCACGTCAGGCCAGTGAAGGCCTGGTGGGTATTGCCCGCAAGGATGGGATCAATGCCGCCAAGGCAGTGGAACAATACCTGCAAACGATCCAACCGATCATGTCAAACCTCGAGAAGTTTGAAGAGAAAATGAAAAGCCTGCCTGGACCTGTTATCACGAACGAAGAGATCAAAAAGCTGGAAGCGGTCGAAGAGGCCGAAGCACAGAAGCGCGGCATGGAAGAATTCAAATTCTCCAGCAATGAAGATATGTTGCAGGCGATCGGTCTGGCAGAAGCGACCGTTTGATAACCCAAACTCCCCTCCTCGGAAATCGAAGAGGGGAGTTTTTTACGACATTTTCAAAACAGGTCTTGCCCGTATAATTGAAGTATTATTCTGGATAATGGGTTTAAATTAATGCTCTTGAATGGATTCAGTGATTGAACCCCATGTTCAAACAGGACATGATCTTCCGCAAACCGATGATGAACGCCGCCGGGATGCTTGGTTTCTCGCCCGACTTGCGGGCACCTGTTCCCTGGGCTGACTTCGGCGCCTTTGTGACCAATCCGCTTTCTCTTCGATCACGAAAGCCGGCCAACCCACCCGCCTCGATCGAATACCCCGGCGGATTCCTGCTGCACAACGGCTTGCCGAATCCCGGGCTCAATGCGGTGATCAATAAACATGCGCGTCGTTGGGCCGATTCCCCCATACCCGTTGTTGTAAACCTGATGGCTGACCGCCCTGAAGAAGCACAGCAAATGGTCAGGACACTGGAAGGATTGGAGAACGTCACGGCCGTTGAGCTCGGCTTCGCCCCGCTTCTCTCCGATGATATTATTTTGCTCGCCATTGAAATGTGCCTGGGCGAATTGCCTCTGATCATTTCATTGGCTGCTGAACAGGTGTTGAATTTGGGTCCGCGCGCCATGCAAATGGGCGCAGTTGCCATCAGCCTGGCTGCGCCGCGTGGGATGCTTCCGATCACGCCCCAATCCTCTCCAGAGATCGGCCAGGGTCTTTTTAGTGGCAGGTTGTTCGGTCCGGCCCTGTTTCCTCGATCGCTTGAAGTGGTTCATTCCGCTGCCAGGCTGGGTCTTACGATGATCGGTGCTGGGGGTGTCTATACGATGGAAAATGTCCAGGCCATGCTGGCAGCCGGCGCGCTTTGGGTGCAAATGGATGCCGGATTGTGGCTTCCGAAAATATAAATAAAGAGCCTCGTCTGTGGACGAGGCTCTTCTGTCGAGTCAATGATTAATTACACGATTTTGACGCTGGCAGCCTGCAAACCCTTCGGGCCTTTTTCGATGGTAAATTCCACCTTCTGGCCTTCCTGAAGATTGCGGAAGCCTTCGCTTTCAATTGCGGAGTAGTGCACAAATACATCCGGGCCACCCTCGCGAGCGAGGAAACCGTAGCCTTTATCACCGTTGAACCACTTGACCGTACCGACGACACGTTCTGACATTTTGCCTCCTTAGACAAAAAGAAAATTGATTTGACGCAGTACGTACTTCATCGGTGGTCAAAAAAACGGCTCAAAGCAGTTGTGCTTTGAGCCGTCGCATTCACTTCCAACGAAAACCTACTTGCATCCTACGCATAGGAATATATCAGTGATGGTCAAATAAGTCAAGAACCAGATTCATTTTCCAGCCAGATCGTTATCGGCCCATCGTTCTGGATCTCCACCGCCATGTGCTCGCCAAACCTGCCGGTTTGGGTGGGAACGCCCTGCCCGCGCAGCAATTCAACGAAATGTTCGACCAGCGGAGCGGCGATTTCCGGCCCGGCTGCATCGGTGAAGGACGGACGCCGTCCCTTGCGCGTATCCGCATAAAGTGTGAATTGTGAAACGACGATCGCTTCGCCTTTTATATCCAGTACGGAGAGGTTTGTCTTGCCTTGCTCATCTTGAAATATACGCAGGTTCGCGATCTTCTCTGCCAGAAAACGTGCCTGGTCCTCTCCATCATGATGGCCGATTCCGAGCAGGATTAATAATCCTTTTCCTATGCTCGAAATAACCTTTCCTTCGACGGATACACTCGCATGGGAGACGCGTTGTAATAAGGCTCGCATATCGTTTTTTGGGTTTTGGACTTCCGGAGTCTACGGCAACTGTACGGCAGCGCGCACTTCTTTCATCGTTTCTTTTGCAATGCTGCGGGCTCGTTCCGCCCCATCGTTCAGGATCTCCGTTACCGCCTGCGGTTTCGAGGCGAACTCAGCGCGTCGGGCCCGGAACGGTTCAAGGTGGTGGTTGAGGTTCTTGGCAAAGAGTGTCTTGCATTCCACACAGCCGATTCCCGCCCGGCGGCATTCCGTATTGACCCTGTCAATATCGCTCTGCGGAGAAAAGACTTTGTGCATCGTGAAGACGTTGCAAATATCGGGGTTTCCCGGGTCGGTGCGCTTGATGCGGGCCGGGTCCGTGACCATCTGCAGTACGCGTGCTTTCGTATCTTCCGGAGCGGCGGCAAGTTCGATGTGATTGTTCAAGCTCTTGCTCATTTTCTCCTTGCCGTCGATGCCGAGCACCTTGGGGATCAGGGTGTTCTTCATTTGCGGTTCGACCAGCACCTTGGTGTTATATCGGTAATTGAACGAACGTACCACCTCGCGCGCAAACTCCAGGTGCGGAGCCTGGTCGATTCCGACCGGCACGACATCCGTTTTGTAAAGCACAATATCCGCCGTCATCAAAACCGGATAGCCAAGCAGGCCATAATTTACGTTATCGGGCTGCTGACGGACCTTGTCCTTGAAGGTGGGCAGTTCCGTCAACTTTCCTAGCGGCGTGACCATGGATAGGATCGTGTGCAGCTCGGTCACTTCAGGGACGTGCGACTGGATGAACATGATCGTCTCTTCCGGCCGGATGCCGGCAGCCAGCCAATCGAGAGCCATTTCATTCGTATTTTGCTTGAGGTTCTCGGTATCTTCAACCGTCGTGAGCGCGTGCAGGTCCACGATGCAGTAGACACAATCGTAATCGTCCTGCAAGGCCACGTAGTTTCTGATGGCGCCAAGATAGTTGCCGAGATGCTGGCGTCCCGTGGGCCGGGCACCAGAAAAAACACGTCCCTTTTTTGCCATTATTTATCCTTCAACCATTTTATTGACCAGACCTACGACCTCGCCTGCTTCAGCGTGCCGTTTCGTCTTGAGTTTGGAATAGATCAGTTGACCGTTGACGCTGACCTCGAAGCGGCCTTCATCCGATGGGACAAGCGTTATCGTTTCGATCAAGTGCTCGAATTGCTTGAGCAGGTCACCTGCCAGGCCAACGGCCCGGTCGGTGTAGTGTCAGACTGCACAGTAAACGATCTCGATCTTGAGCATATGCCCTCCCGTTTATTGTTCTTCGTTCCGGGTTTTACAACGCTTTCCGACCTTCAACGTGAAACTGGCTTCAAAATGATATGAAATCAAACGTTAGAAAATTATAACATGCCGCATCTAAAGACTAGGCGCTACACCGCTGCCGCGCTATAATTTAGTATATTTTGAAGTAATGGAAGTTAGGAGTAAGTAATGCCTGTCTACACTTATCGTTGTGAATCCTGCGGGGTCCAGTTCGACCGCCAGCAATCCTACACCGATACACCTCTCAAAGTTTGTCCTGAATGCCGCAAAAGAAGCCTGAAGAAGGTCATTTCGCCGGTGCGTATCGTGTTTAAAGGTTCGGGATTCTATTCCACCGATAACCGATCCCCCTCCGGTGGTATTAGTTCAGATCCGGTAAAAAAAGAGGAGAAAAAGGACGCCGCCAAGGACTCCAAACCGGCCAAGGAAAGTAAGGATAGCAAGGAAAGCAAACCCACCGAAAAAAGTGAATAGGCTCTACAAAAACACTGGACAAACCGCCGATCCTTCGATCGGCGGTTATGATTTTAGGGATTCGTAAAAACACAATCATTAAAATTTTCTATGAAGTGGCAGACTTTTACCCTACCACGAAGTGGTAAGACATCTTCCCTGTTTCTATACTTTCTCATAGCGGATATTGACGTTGGTCTTGCCGTTGCCGAGGTCCACACCCTGGACAACGATGGACTGTCCGCTTGGATCGCCGTCGAAGACCATGCTGAATGTGGTATTCGTGATGGCGGTATTGACGGTGCGTTCGGTGAGACCTTCCTTTGTTAACGCATCGCGATAGAACGCGATCGTGTCTTTCAGGCTCGTGCTGGTTTGAAAGTTGATCGAATTGTTCCCGGTATCGATAAAGTTGCTCACGTTGCTAGGAAGCGGGAATTTGGTGTTATATCCGCTGGCGCCCGACCCACTACCTCCGGAGCTTCCTCCTCCACCGAGCACACTGCATGCCAGCGAGATCACTACGAACACGGATAAGCCAAGCAACCATCGGTATATGTTCATCGCATATTTCTCCTCAATTTGGATGGGATATATCCAATATTATACAAAAATCCGCCATGAAAAAAATGACACATTCTACCTATATGATGATTGGAATTAAGGAAACTGCCAAACTACAATAGGCAGCGGGCCAGGGGTTGGAAATAATGTAAAGAGAATGAGAGTCTTCAACGATAAGGTAAATAAACCAATCCGTTGGTATGTATCGCGCACAGCTATTTTAAAATCAATGACTCATAGATAAGGTTTTGGTTTTAAAAATATCCGCCTTTAGTGTATCAGGCTAAAGGCGGATTAATTTTTTGGTTGATGAGCTATCGCTTATAGCGGTGCCGTTTCTTTTAGATCCGGGCGCGGGGGCGGATTCTTCTGCCCGTAGATAAGGTCCGCACCGGCCAGTGAAATGACGTCACCGGGGTATAGGATGCACTGATTAACTCTCTCCCCATTGACGAATGTTCCACCGGTGGAATTCAGATCGAAAATAATATAACGACTGTTGATCGCCCGCAGCTGGGCGTGGGTGCGTGAAACCCGCGGATCGTCGAGGACCAGGGTATTCTCTATGCGCCGTCCAATATTGACTACGGCCTGGGTAAGCGGAATCACCCGGGTTCCATCGATGATCACGAAAGCGTCTTCAGGAATGGTACCTCCATCGTCTCCCGATTTTGCCTGGAGATCTTCAGTCTCGTCTTGTGAATTACCCATAACTTCCCTCCCATAATAGGTTAATATAACCCCGGTTTGTAAAGCACTCAACTCATTATACGGAATATCAGGGAATTATTCAAGCTCTTATCTCTTCCCTGATTTTACTCGTATTTGCTTTGCCAGGCTCTTCAGACGTCCTCGAAGGGACTTTGGCGCTCCCTCCTTGTCTCACTTGGTGGGAGTGCAGATTGAGGGATCCGAAGGGTTCCGTTTATTGAGTCTCTATTCTCAGGTAAATTCGTAAATTCTATAAAGACTTCGAGCCTCACTGGGCCTTTGGTCATTCCGGAACTGAATTCCGGTGTATCGCGAGCGTATCTCTATCGTAAAGAACATAATTCTTTTCGTTTTTCGCAAGTTGGCGGGCGAGATCGATATCACTTAAGATCTGCTTTTCGTCCTTGTAACCTGCATCGCACAGGACGATCCCTACATACGCCCGTACGCCATTGGCGTTTGGGTTCGACGAAAGGCATTCCCTCAGTTCCTGTTCAACTCGCCCTGCAATTCTTGATGGGATATCTTCCCTCGATACATCTTCGATCAGGATCAGGAAAAGGCTGTCGGCAAAGCGGGAGATCGTATCGGTCGGACGCAGCAAAGTTTTAATACATGAGGCCGTCTCATGCAGGAAAGTGTTGAGGTGTTCTATATCCAGTCGTCCATGCATTAGTTCGAACGGAGCAAGATCAATGAATAACACGCCGAACCGGTCAACATCGATCTGTTTCGCCCTCTCGAGTGAGTAGGCAAGCCGGACCGTAAAGAAGGTATCGTTGTAAAGATGTGTAACCTCATCCCACGGTAACTCCTTGAGCGAGCCCTGTGTAATTTGCAGGCGCTGCACCAGGTTGCTGAGCTGATCCAAGTTAACCGGCTTCAAGAGCACCAGGTCCGGTTCGACCGGTAGGCTGTCGGCGGCCTGGGAATGTGCTGTAACTACAACCACGGGCACTTTCATCAACCGCTTATCGTTGCGAATCTTCTCCAGGATCTTCGCTCCGGGAACACCGGGCAGGTTCAAATCAAGCAGGATGACATCCGGCCTAATTGCTTCGAGGCGCTTCATCGCTTCTGTACCATGCAGTACGATCTCGGTGCGATAACCAGCAATATCGAGAACATGACGGAATAGAGCCGCAATGTCCCGTTCATCTTCGATGATCATGGCTAATGGTTTTTCCATACTTATTCCAGACTGTATATGCCTAAAACAACCTATCCTACGGCCAGGCAAAGGATCAGGATCGAAAAGAAAATTCGTTTCTTATACATGGTAAAGTCTCTCCTCGGTACGATTAAAGTCTTTACGTATTATGCGGCAATTTTAAATCGGACTCAATAGGCCATATTGGTGAGAGCAAGCCTTTACAATTCATTGGACGACACTTTCAATAGCGTTAGTGTAAGACTGCACAGAAATAATCGCATCTTAAAAGATTTCTGCTTGGATCAAGGATAAGATCTGAGTGGCTGGAATATACACAAGAAAAATAAGAGAGCCATTAAAAAGGAAGACCCTTGGACCAGGGCTTGATCCTCCACATGCATCCTATTGACCTTGCAATTTCCGGGATTATAATCGCCGGGCATTATGATGAATGTCCCCGGTCGACCAGGGGTGAAAATGCTCTCTAAATTATATTATCTGCCTCTACTCGCTGCCTCACATAAAGTACCGAAGCAGTATCACCTTCAGTAGTTACTATTTCTGAGTAATGAGCCAGGAGAGAAATACGCGCGCTAAGCCATCTGCCATCCGGTTGGCTAAACTTGTTTTTTACATCGGCATGATCGGGCTGTTGGCCGTCTCAACGTTGGTGATCTTTCAATTATCCGATGGAAGGACACAGCCGCTCCCCTCTATTCTCCAAATTTCCCTTGCGGCAAAACGTCCGAATGTTTCACAGGTCCCCGACCCGCAAGGAGGAGCGAATATCGGGATAGCTTATCCGTCTACCACATATCTCTGTATCAATGGGTGCAGGCCACATCAAAATTGGATCGAGTTTTATCTGCCCTCGGATGGTTATCTTAAGAATACATTGAGGCTCAGGACCTCACTTTTCCTTGGACAGATATATACCCTTGGAATTTCATCGACACCCTGCAAACATCAGGAAAAAGCGGGATATACCTGTTTGGATATGCAAATAAGTCATACACTTCTCTGGGCATTGACCGGCGTGAACCTCACCCCGCTGGGACAGCTTCGGGACACAAATAATTGGTGGCTGGAATATACGCAGAAACAATAAGGTACTGCTTGAAACACCGGGTTTAAGCTGAAACATTCATAATCAAAAATCCGCCACAGTCTGGTGGCGGATTTTGTATGCGGTCACGAAATTCGTGTTCGATCGGTTCTCTCGACAGCATCCGGATTACTTTCGGCTTATACCTTTTTCTTCTTTTCCGGAACGACTACTTCGGATCCGAGCAGTTCCGTGAACAGCGAGTGGTAATAGATCATGGCCTGCCTTAAGTCTTCCGTATCTGCCTTGTGTTCCTGGTTCTTGATCGCGATCTCCCGCGCCGCGCGGTAATTATCGACCAATGCAGGATAATTGATCGAGATATCGGCCGCACGCTGATCGAAATCAGAGACCGGATAATCACGGACCTGCATGACTTCCATGATCAGGTGGTCGGCCTCCAAAGTCGCCTTTGCGGGTTCGTCGACAAATTTGGCCTGGACAGCCGTCCAGTCGCCCTGATAACGCTCGCGCTCTTTAATGGTAAGGGGTTTAATATTTAAAGTATCGACATGCTTCTGGCGTGCATCCATTTCTTTCTGTGCCTTCTTCTCGGTACCCGCGGACTCGACCGTGCGATCATATTCGTTGCCAAATTTATCATGGAACTTGTCCGACCGTTTACGGCGGGCAAAGACCGGGGCCAGGATGACGCCCATGATCACCAGGATCAGAACAACAGCGATGAGTATATATGTGGAATTCATAATTAATCTCCTTATTAACGTGTGTAAATGCTGATATATTTACCGGCTAAATTTTCGAGCACGGCACAGTGTTCACCGTCTCGAACCAATTAATGCGCCCAGGATCATAAATACGACAGCCACACCCACCAGAAAACCAAGGTTGTACTGGCTTCCGTCGTTGTGCACTTCGTACATCTGCCCGCCCTTGTTGATGAATGACATTATGAGGGTTATCGGGGAGATGATCCCGTGCCAGATCCCCAGCAGGATGCCGGCGGGACTCCCATGTTCATCTGCAGTGTTGACCAGTGGGTTCGGGCCCGGCGCATAGACTTGTATGCTTACCCCGGGTACGTTGATCTGACCGTTGGGAGTCGGTGTACCGGCTTTTGTGCCCGGCACCGGCGTATTGACCTGTGCGACGGATCCGGGAGCACAGCCCGAGGCCATCACAAGCGTTATGGCCATTAAAACGAATATGAATAGTTTTTTCTTCACAACTTTCCTCCGGGTCTGAACGGCCAGGCCTTTTGCGGTAACGATCTGCAGCAGGCTTGCGGGTTACGGGACCCAATGTAACTCCTCTATCATCTTACAAGCAATATTCCCCGGCCGCATCCAACGACCGGGGAATATCGATCTCCGCCATTTGGGGGAGACTTAAAAGCAGGGCGTCCAGCATTCTGCTTTTGTGCACAAAGATGCACGGACCAAACTCAATACTTTACTCAATAAAAGGCTGTGAGGGATGTAACTTTGCCATTCGAGGGTTCAAGTCCTCTTACAATCCATTTTTGGATCATCGCATTACGATCATTGGCTTCCTTGTGTAAATAATGTTGGCCCGC
>Ga0182027_10012887_pt1 | contig 11707 bp, 10 predicted proteins | sample 712E1DmetaG_FD_121300 | JGI IMG/M metagenome (GOLD analysis project Ga0182027, IMG submission 121300) | Permafrost microbial communities from Stordalen Mire, Sweden - 712E1D metaG (Illumina Assembly) | ecosystem: Environmental > Terrestrial > Soil > Wetlands > Permafrost | place: Sweden...
CGGTGACATGGTCCAGCGTCATCAGCGACCCGGCGGCGGTGTTGCATTGGATAAAAGCCGTCCCGGCCACTTGCGCCGTATGGTTGGCCGTATCGCTGATGGTGCAATTTTTAATCGTGAAATTCAGATTGGCGGGATATCCATTATAGCTGAGGAAACCCCACCCTACGTTGTAATCATAGATGATATTGATCCCATCCCAGACAACGGTTACGTCCGATCCATAGACCTGAAAAGGCCCGGTAGAGGAGCCGGTGCCGGTGGCGGTGAATTTCAGCACGGGGGTGGCGCTGGCGGCGGCCTGGATCGTCAAGTTTTTGGTGATGGTGATCGTCCCGTCATAGGTGCCCGTCGCCAGTTCCAGCGTGTCGCCAGCCGTGGCGGCATCGATCGCCGCCTGGATCGTGCCCGTGCCCGGCGAGACGGGTGTCGCGGCGCCGGCCGGCATGGCACAAAGGTAAAAGGCGCCAAGCGCCAGCAAGGCCAAGGGGTAAAAGACGAATGATCTACTCATGATAATACTCTCCTGTTAAAATTGATGCACCCGCTAACAAAGAATACTTTAATGTTTCGGTCCACCTTTTCATACCAGTTCGCTTTTTGTATCCCGATCACCTCCTCTTCTTGTAATCATTGTTCCATCATTTAAACGAATGCCAGCCGACGCCGCGTCCCGGGCCGCCGATGTCAATGATATCGCCGACGCTGACGGTGCCATTGGTCGGATCGTAGGGCGTCACCAAGGCCGGGTTGGTGAGCATAAGGGAACACTTCTTGGTCGGCCCGGGCGCGATCAGGTCCCAGTCAAGATACTTCCAGGAAAGATCGAAATAATGGTAAGTATCGATCATTTGGAGCATGTAGGGCCTAAACCATTTATCGCCTCCACCGGTGTAAAGATAACCCTTCACATCAGGCATATTATACGCGGCCGACCCAAAAGGAGTCTCGGCGGGAAGCGAAGTCATGAAAGCGATGGGCGTGGTCAGCCATTTCATCAGATCCGACCCGGCCCGGGTATCCAGTGATGAAACACCCTGGCCCTCGGGGTAGCAATTGGAGCCGACCCGGTAAGCCTCCAGGGCCAAGGCGATGGTCCGCTCGTCAGCTTTGCAGCGCGAAACTTTGGCCCGCGTTTGCGCTTCGAGGAAATTGGGCACGGCGATGGCGGCCAAAATGGCGATGATGGCCACCACGATTAACAACTCAATCAGCGTGAAGCCTCGCCTTGATGCGTTCAAATCCGTTTTTTTCATCCTCATTACTGGCACTCCCTTGTGAAGTTTATCTTCGGACCGTCGTAAAGCAAACGACAGGCCATAAGTCACCGCTTGGTCGATATTTTATTGGCGGCGAAGCCCGTGAAGAAGCTCTGGAAGCCTCAAGTTTTCTCCCCGGCCACCATTTTCTTAGATACAATGCATGTTTTATAATACGAAACGCTTTCAATGTCAAGATTTTTTTGGGGCATTAGTTTTATTCTGGGAGGACACCGGTTCATGAAAGCCCACGTTTATGTCGTACACCCTTGGTTTTATTGGTTTTCTCATGATTTCCACACCTGACCGCGAAGCTTGGCCGAAGATTGTGCCCGTGCCTTTTGGATCCATTCCAGCGTCTGCGCGATCCTGACGGAGATGGAATCATATTGACCGGTGGCGACCGCTTGCTTATCGATGAGGTCCGAACCCATGCCGAGGCAGGCCGCCCCCGCGCCGAACCAGGCGTTAATGCTATCTTCTCGCGCATCCACTTTGCCGGTGGGCATGATTCGTGTCCAAGGACACGGTCCCAATAGTTCCTTAATGAATGAAGGCCCACCCACCGCGGCGCTCGGGAAAATCTTAACGATTTCCACGCCTAGTTCCTCGGCCTGGGCGATTTCCGTGGCGCTGGCGCAGCCGGGGATGTAGGCGACCTTTCGCCGATTGCAAAGCCGGGCCACCTCGGGATTCAGGTTAGGGCCGACAATAAAGTTCGCCCCATGAGCAATATAGAGCGCGGCGGTGGGAGCATCGACGATCGAGCCGGCGCCTAAAATCACGTTTGGATCATTTCGCGCCACATGAGCGGCAAGTTCGATGAAGACCAGTGGCGCGCCGTCACCGCGATTGGTGAATTCCACCACCTTGGCGCCGCCGCGGGAACAGGCGTCGATAATCTTTTTTCCAACTTCCGGATCATGATGATAAAAAAGCGGAATCATCCCGATTTCCAGGATTCGGTTTAAGGCTGTCAATCTGCTAAAGGAAGCCACTATTTTGCCTCGTAGTTCAAATTCAGCGGGAAATGCGGCCTGAAGCATCCCCTGACATTAATTGCTCAACCTCCGCCGTGGAGGCCAAGTTAAAATCACCGGCGATAGAGTGCTTGAGACATGAGGCGGCAACGGCGAACTCAAGCGCCCATTGCGGATTTTCGGGATCTTTCATTAACCCGAAGATCAACCCCGCCGCAAATGCATCGCCACCGCCCACGCGGTCCACAACCGGATCAATGTCGAAACTGGGAGCGGTCAGGAAATGCCCGTCCCGCCAAGCGACGGCCGACCAGGTGTTGCGACTCGCCGAAAGCGATCCCCGCAGGGTAATGGCAATCATCTTCAGATTCGGAAACCGGCGCGAGAGTTCCTCGCAGACAAATTGATATTGCTCGGCCTGAATCCGGCCCGAGGTTACGTTTACTCCCGGCGCCTTGATGCCAAAAATCTTCGCGGCGTCTTCCTCATTGCCGATCGCCACATCACATTGCGCCACCAGTCCGGGCATCACCTCGCCGGTATTTTTTCCGTATTTCCAAAGGGTCTTCCTGTAATTCAAATCGCAGGAAACGATAAGATTCATCTCTTTGGCGATGCGGATTGCTTCACCGCACGCCTCGGCCGCCCCTGGCGAAATAGCGGGAGTAATTCCTGTCCAGTGAAACCAGCCGGCAGCGGCAAAGATCGCTGGCCAATCAATCATCCCGGCCTTGATCGCGGCAAATGAAGAATCATCCCGATCATAGATCACCTTGCTTGCGCGCTGAGCCGCCCCCTTCTCCAGAAAGTAGATACCCATGCGCCGGCCTCCGCGGGCAATATGGGCGACACCGACCCCGTACTGGCGCAGATACTGGAGACATGCATCGGCAAGATCGTTCTCGGGCAGCCGGGAAACGTATTCCACGGGCAGACCAAAATGAGCCAGCGAGACGGCCACATTCGCCTCGCCGCCGCCATAAGTCACTTCAAAGCACCGGGTCTGGCCAAAACGCAGAAACTCTGACGGCGCCAACCGCATCATGATCTCGCCGAAGGTCACGACTTTCTTAGCCATGTGAATCGCTCTCCCCTCGATCAGCGCTCGCAAAGAATCCTAGCCGGTTCTACAAAATCCCGTATCGATTAAAAACCTGGCGCAGAGAATCACCTCGCAGCAGATCCTTGCGAGTCAGGGATTCCCTTTCGATTTTTTCCTGGGCGAGAATCAGCACGTCCTTCTCAATTTCTTTGGGGATGACGACAATCCCATCAATATCAGCAAAGACAAGATCGCCGGATTGAACCAGCACCCCGCCGCACTTGACGGGGACATCATAAGACATCACGCAGGTTCTTCCCTTGGAATCGGCCGGGTGGATCTCGGAATAAAAAACGGGAAATCCCATGTCGATGATCTTGATGCAATCCCGAATGGGGCCGTCACAGACGCAGCCCGCCGCGCCGTTGTTTTTGGCCACGGTGGACAAAAGTTCTCCCCAACGGGCGCTGGCACCGGTGTAATCCGTGGAGTGAACGATCACGTCGCCGGATTTGAGCGAGTCGATGGCCTCAATCTCCAGTCCATATGGATTTCTTTCATCCACGTAATCAATCTCCATCCAACGGAGGGTCCGGGCGCGCCCAATGAAACCGCAGTTCCTGATCTCCGGGAGAAGAGGACGCAGACGATGATCCATGGCCTGATTGCGGTGGCCAAGCGTGTCAAGCATGTCACAAACCGCCGCCACGTAAAGATTTTCCTTGATGAAGTTGAAGATTTCCTCATCATTTTCCAAAGCGATGGCCTTGGCACTCGTAAGCATGATCTATTCCTTTCTTTCCACCAACGGCTTTCTGGTTTCCACCTTGCCCGGTCACCTACCGGGAACGTATCCTGTTCCCCACTTGGCGGCCGATTTCTGCTGAAAATCCTCACTGAAACTGTACCAGGCCAGCGTGCCGCCATCGGCAATAATAGTCTGGCCGATAATATAGCGTGCATCCTCCGAAGCCAGGAAGAGGGCCACCCGCGCCACATCCTCCGGCTGGCCAAGGAACCCGCAAGGGATCAATCTGCCGAATGCAGCCGCATCGAAGTCCGGCTCGGCCTTGTAATAATTCTCGACTTCAACGGCGCCGGGCGCGATCGCATTGACGCGAATCCCTTGGGGCGCAAGTTCAATCGCCAACTCCCGGGTGATGGCGACAATCGCGCCCTTGGTGCCCGAGTAAACCGAATGCTCGTTGAGCGCGCCGAAGGCCTGAATGGAAGTCATGTTGATCACTACTCCGCACCCCTCCGGCTTCGCCAAAAAGGGAACGGCGGCCTGGGTCAGAAAAAAAGGGGTCCGCACGTTAACATTAAAAAGCGTATCGAATTGTTCGAGGCTCACCTTTTCGAAAGGCTCATTCATCGAGATTCCGGCGTTGTTGATCAGGACATCGAGACCGCCGAGAAACCCAGTGGCCTTTTCGATCAAAGGCTGAATCAAGTCTGTCCGGTTGAAATCCGCTTGGAATGCTCTGGCCTTGCCGCCGGCGCGAAGAATTTCTTCCACCGCCACCGAAGCTCCCTGGCCGCTATGCGAATAATGAACCGCGACGGCGGCTCCCTGTCGAGCGAATTCCACCGCGATAGCCCGGCCGATCCCGGTGCCCGCTCCCGTCACCAAAACACGCTTGCTCTCCATTTTCCCAACCTGGTCCATTATCTCATTCCTCCCGGGTCGATATTGATGATCCACCTTTATTAATCGATGTTCCGCTACGGCAACAGGGGACAGGCCGCGAGATTGGCCCAGCTTTTTAATGGGATAAAGCCTTCGGCAAACTCCACTCCCGCCTGGTACCCCCTGAACCGGGCCACCACTTCGATATACTTGATGAAATCCATGCCGCCGTGCCGGCTGGCCCAGTCAATCTGACTGCGGTGACAGCCCAGCATTTTCTTCTTGGTTTCGAAGGTTTCGCTGATATCCACGTATACTTCTGGCAAAAAGTCATGCCCCCCAAGCGCTTCCATCATAAAGATGGCGGGGATCCGGGCAATCGCGGCATGCTTGGTCCTATAATTCGGCACGGTGGCGGTCAAAGCCGCATCGCGCACCAGCGTGAATGTATTGTTATGGTCGCTGCCGTAATCGTTGTGATAATGGGTGATGATGGCGTCGGGGTTGGCCTGACGGATCGCATCCGTGAAAATTTTCCTGGTCTTGTCATTCACGTCGACGCCGTAATCGGAAAAACCCATTGTAATAACTTCGGCCCCGAGCAAACGCGCCGACGTCCGCGCTTCATCGCCGCGCATCCTCACCAGCTCTTCCCTGGATACGTTAAGGGCAGCCGATTCGCCCTTGCAGGCGATGGCAATGCTCACACTGTCGCCCCGCTGAACGCAGCGCGCCAGGGTCCCCGAACAACCCAGTTCCATGTCGTCGGGGTGAGCGACGACGGCCAGGATGCGCAAGGGGCACCGCGCCATTTCATGCCTGTTTGTCTGTTTTTCAGTTCTCTTTTTCATGGCGGTCCTTCCTCAGCTTCCAAATTCCACAGGTTCCACGCCTGGGATATATTGACACGCTTCCAATAAGATCGGAACGTAATTTCCGTAGGCCATCGCGATATGGTGAACGAAGGGGCCCGAGATGAGCGTTCGCTCCCATTTAGGCCAATCGTTTACTCCCAGCCAGAGATAATTATTCAATGTTTTCGGGCCATCCACGGATTTCCCGACGCCGACCCCCAGTTTGTACTCTCCCTGGCCACCATCGAAGCGCGCCACGGTGACGGGACCGTCTTTCAACCTGAAATGGAGCATGCCGGAATAAGGGCTCGGCAGGATCCAGTGTGGCCCGATTTCCGGTGTCACCTCGGGATGACACATCGACAACGGCGCGCTGATGTGCCAGAGCAAAACCGCGTTCTCGTTCGTCGGATGGCGTACCGTGAACTCCGCCAGGTAGGACGGAACGGCATTGAAATTGGCGCGACGCAGAAGAACCTCACTGATCGTCCCGTGAATATCGCACTCGTGACCGAAGGCGTAATTTTCGGTCACCGCGCTCTCGGCGAAACTGCAATACGAGCCTATTTCTTCAATGATGGACATGAACGTGCGGAAGGCGAATCCCTCCAAATTGAATTGTGCGGCCAGGGATTGCAACTCGTCACGAACCGCCAGGACATTGATCAACGGGGCACTGTCGTGAAAACCGGTGATCGTGAGTCGGCGCTGAAGTTCCCTCAGTTCTTCTTCGTAGCCAACTCGTTCGCGGACCGCCCGCTCTTTGGCCGCCCTGATGAACTCAACCATATCAAACGTCTGAACCTCGACATTGAACCGGTTGAGAAGTTCGCCTTCATCAATAATCGTGTTCCAGAAAAAATCGATGCGGGATCCCACTAGCCCGACCTTGAAACCTTTGCGAAAGGCGTTCGCCACGTTCACCACCCGCAGGAATCGATCCACCCCTTCTTGTAGCGGATCGTCATCAATCCAGCAGTTTTCGATATAGGAAAACGGAACGCCCACCCTGTGGAGCACCTTGCTGGAGGCTAGCAGCCCGCAGAGCGTGTCGCATAGCCGACGGCCATCGGGCAGGGGAGCTTCATCCCTTGGTCCCCATAGCAGGGTGGGCAGATTCAGCTTTTTGGCAATCATTCCAACGGCGCTTTCGGTCCCAAAGTTGCAGTGCGGAACGAAGAGGCATTCCACCCCCGCCTTCTTGAAATGATCCACCACGGTGTCCACCTGGCGGTGATCTTTCACGAGACCGTCATCAAGGACGTGCTCGAGATCCACATAGGGAATCCGCCACTGTTGCAGCTTGTTTTGCAGCAGACCCTTGTACCGGAGCGCATCTTCGTTGCTGAAGACGAACTTGCCAATAGGACATAGCCCCAGGAGTGGCTTGCGCTCTTTTTGCTTTGCGATCATTACATTATCCTCAAGCGAGTTCGCGGCAGACTTCCTGGACGTGCTTAATGAGTTCATCGATTTCACGATCCGTAATGTGCAGCATCTTATTATAATTAATCGTCACGGCGCGCGCCAGCAAATCATCCGTCCGTGGACACATTCCCTCGCGATATTCCACTTCCTTGCCGTAATAAGGACATGTGAAGGGGCAGCCATTCTTGTTGATCGTCTTTTTCTTGAGCAATTGCTTCCAATTACAATAATTATGCCACCCCGATTCCTTGAGCCATTCCATCTCCACGCCCCTGGCCTGCATTTTTTGGTGAAATTGCTCTCCCAGCGAGGCGTTGTTCATGATCAAAGTGACGCCGTTGCCGATGTCGCCCTCGGGATCGGGAATCTCGCGTGGCCGGAAGAGTTTAAGATCGCTGATTCCATCGAGCAATTTGCCGGAGTTTCGCCGCATGGTGGATATGATCCAGTTCAGCTTGCGCAACTGGGCCAGCCCCAGCGCCCCCTCGATTTCCTCCAGGCGGAAATTTAGACCGATCAACGGGCGTTCACCCAATTCCTCGTTTTCCCGGTAGCGTTCGTGACCGTGGTCGTTATAATGAACGCATGTTTTGTACATTTCTTCGTTATCGGTGATGATCATTCCGCCGCCGCCGGTGGTAATGACTTTCCAATAATCAAAACTGAAAACTCCCGCGTCGCCAATAGTACCGCACTTCTTCCCCTTGTAGGAGGCGCCGCAAGCCTGGGCCACATCCTCGACCACGATAAGGTTGTGTTTTCTGGCCACGGCCATTAATTCATCCATCCGGCATGGCGAACCCTTCATCTGCACCGGCATGATGGCCTTGGTCCGGTCGGTGATCTTTGCCTCCACATCCCGGGGATCCAGACCCAACGTCTCGTCAATTTCCGCGAGAATGGGGATGGCCTTGGCAGCAACAACCGCCGCGACCGAAGCGATGAAGGTATAGGCCGGAACAATGACCTCATCACCGGGACCGATGTCCAGGGCGCTTAAGGCGATGACCAAACCCTGCGTGGCGTTAACCACCGCCAGGGCGCGTTTGGCGCCCATGTATTGCGAAAATGTGTCCTCAAACTCCCGTATCTTATGATATTTCCTGACCTTCTCAAAGCGGTCGCGGACCAAAATTTTGCTCCTTAGAACCTCGAGGACCTCTTTTTCCTCTTCTTCACCAATCATCTGGCTACCCGGTCCAGCCAGACCCGCATAGTGAATTTCTTCATTGACCATACTTTGTTTCATCATCGTTACTCCTTATTAAATGGTAAAAATATAAGTTTCATTATTATTCGCGGAATGACATGGCCACTCCCCCTTGGGCGGATTGATACGCCTTAATGATCGTATTCAGGGCGTCACCGGCCACCTTGCCGTCAGTGATGGGTGTCAACTTCTTTTCCACACAATCGAGGAAATGACGGATTTCACGCTTAAAGGGATCCAATGATGCGATGGCCAGTTCCTTGCCGAATGTCTCGATCCCCTGTTCATCAGCCCTTTTGGTGTTGAGGAGCTTGGGGACTCTGTCTCCGTTGATTTTCTCGGAAGTGAGCGTCAGATCCTCGTTCACCAAGTTCAATGTCCCATCGGTCCCGTGAATCGTGATGTTTTCATACTGGCCGTGAATCGTGGCGCCGAAAGTGTAAATGAGACTGCCAATAGCACCATTCTCGAAAGTCAGGATGACGACTGCGGTGTCTTCAACCTCGATCTTGGGCCAAACAAGGTGATTGGTGTAGCAACTGACCTTGGACGGCAAACCCACCATCCAATGCAAAAGATCGATATGATGGCTGCCAAAGCCGGACAGCGGTCCCCCGCCATGATCCTTGTTCGCCAACCAGGGATTGATCGTAAAGACCTCTTTAGGACCGATCCATTCCGACTTGGCCAGAAAGACCTTGCCGATACAGCCTTGATCGATTTTCTCCTTCATGACCTCAAAGCGGCGGTCAAACCGCTTCATGTGGGCCACCATCAAGGTCAATCCCTCCTTTTTCGCCACCGCCGTCATTTCTCGCGCTTCTTCCATGGTCACGCTGATCACTTTTTCAACCAGTACATGCTTGCCGGCGTTGAGCGCGTCGATCGTACAGCGATAATGAAATTTGTGCGGCAGACAAATCAAGGCCGCATCGACGTCCTGTCGCTTGAATGCTTTATTCCAATCGGTATATACGTTGGGAATGCCATATTCTTCCGCCCGCTTTCTGGCGGCTTCCTCATTCACATCCACCACGGCAACAGCCTCCGCGCCCTCGATTTGCTGAAGGGCAGCAAGATGCACGCGGGAAATATAGCCGCATCCAACAACGGCAAATCTCATTTCCGGTCTCCTTTGCTCAATTGATTGTTGATAATCATCTCGCCTCAAATTCTTTCCTTTCATCCCAAGTCCACGAACCGCTGGCATAGCCCGAAGCTTCCAGACTTTTAAGTCGTTCGCGATCCAGTTCCACGCCCAACCCCGGAACATCGGGAACGGGAAGGCAGCCGTCAGCGTCAAGGCGAAATGGCCGGTCCATCAAATCCTCGATCAGCGCATTGCCCATATTGAACTCAATGAAAGACCGCGTGGGCAGAGTAGCTGTCAGGTGGATATCGGCGGCCACGCCGACGGCGGTGTTCCAGCCGTGCGGGACCAACTCGATCCCATGTTCCTCCGCCATCCATGCAATACGTCGCATCTCGGAAAGGCCTCCGACCTTGGAGACATCAGGCTGCACGATATCCATGGCGCGCCGTGAAAAGTAAGGGATAAAGGATTGGCGCCGCGTCAGCACTTCGCCGTGCGCGATCTTGATGGGAGAAGCGTCGGTCAGGCGGGAGTAGCCCTCCAGATCATCCGGCGCCAGGGGTTCCTCAAACCAGTAGACCTTGAAATCCGCCAGCATCCGGGCCCGTGCGAGAGCGTCCTTGAAACGCATCTTCCAAAAGGGATAACTGCCCCCCGCATCAATCATAATCGTTAACTCGTCACCCGCCGCCTCACGTGCGGCCCGCACCAGTTTCTCGTCCTCGGTCACGCCGGCGTGGCCGAAAGGATCCCAGCCGAGCTTGATCGCGCGGAATCCCCGCTCTTTCATTTGTTGGATCCGCTCGGCCAGCGTCGCGACTGGACTGAAAAGAACCGAGCCATACACCGGAACCGCCCGGCGCTGAGCCCCGCCCAGCAGCACGTGAACCGGCTGGCCCAAGCCCTTTCCCGCGAGATCCCACAGTGCGAGATTGATGGCGCTGATCGCGTGAGTCATCGCGCCGCCGCGGCCCAGCCAGAAAGTGATCTGATGGAGTTTCTCAGTGACGCGCTCGATCTCCAGCGGATTCTCGCCAATGACAAATCGTTTTAGCCAATGCAGAGCGCCCACGACCTGTTCTCTTTCGGAATAAGCCATCCCCCAGCCGCTGATCCCTTCATCCGAGCGCAGTTCAAGAAAAACATAAAAATTCATGTCCGGCATGTAGATGGTCCAATCCGTAATTTTCATCGGACGATGCTCATTTCCCTGTAACAGAATTCTTCACTGGCGCGGAAACACGCTCACCAGAATTTCCAATAAAGAAAGAACCAGATGGCCGCGTAAATGCCATACCAGAACTTGAGCTGCTTGTACCACGGCACCGCGCCTGCTGCATATTGGGCTAGATAGGCGGGTTGCCAGATCAGGGATCGAAATTTAGTGATGTCGGGTGGCGGCGTCATCAGCGAAACGATGACGATGCCAATCATCGTGATCACCTGCGCGATAAAGCCCAAATAGAGCCAGTGCAGATGGAAGTGCATCAGGTGCGCCACGAGAACCACCAGGCCCTGAATCACCGCGCCCCCGATCAACCCGAAAATCCCGCCGGCGTAGTTCGCGCGTTTCCACAAAAGTCCAAGCAAAAAGACGGAAATGAACGGCGTGGCGGTGTAGGTGACCAAGGTTTGAAAGTACTGGAAAATCCCGCCCATGTACTTGACCGTGGGGGCAAGCAGCGCCGCAATCACCAGTGACAACAGAGCGGCCCAACGGCCCGCTTTGACGATTTGCCGGTCATTGGCCTCCCGATTGATGAATTTCTTGTAGACGTCCAGGGCGAAGATCGTGGCGGTGGAGTTGACCGTGGAGCTGATGTGCGAGAGAATCGCGGCCACGAAACCGGCCAGAATAATCCCGCGAATCCCCCAGGTCGGTGTCATTTCTTTCAGCGCGAACGGAAAGGCCGTGTCGGCATTCTTGAGTGGGGGCGCCATGTGCATCACATTGATCCAATGGTAAACGATGAATCCCAGGAAACACGTGACCAACGGGCGCGCAAAATTGATAAAGCCGGCGAAAATGGTCCCCATGACGCCGTCCCACACCGAACGGGCGCCTAGGACGCGCTGAATCATCATTTGATTGGTCCCCTGATAAAAAAGGCCCAGACCGACAGCCAGGAAAATCAGACAGGGAAATGGCGCGATCGCGTCATTCGGCGGATGGTAAAGATGAAACCTCGCGGGATTGGCCTGGACCATCGC
>Ga0182027_10012888_pt1 | contig 11707 bp, 10 predicted proteins | sample 712E1DmetaG_FD_121300 | JGI IMG/M metagenome (GOLD analysis project Ga0182027, IMG submission 121300) | Permafrost microbial communities from Stordalen Mire, Sweden - 712E1D metaG (Illumina Assembly) | ecosystem: Environmental > Terrestrial > Soil > Wetlands > Permafrost | place: Sweden...
ATTGAGGATGTCATTAAGATCATTGATTCCAACGATATCCAGAGGGTCGCGGTTGTGGACAAAGATGACCGCCTGCTAGGACTTATCTCCGACAGCAACCTGATTGGGATGTTTGGCGATCATCGCGCCGGGCTGTGGGATTATCTGGTTAGGAAGCTCCCTTTCACGGAGTTGGCGAAACGGCACGAAGAACTGATCCGGCGAACCAAGGCGAAGACGGCATGGGAAGCGATGAAGGTTGATCTGGTGACCGTGAAAGAGGAAACTCCGGTGGAAGAAGCCATCAGACTGATGGTTGAGCATGGGATCAAGCGTCTGCCGGTGATCGATGACGATGGAACGTTCAGTGGCATGGTCAGCCGTGACTCGCTGCTTCGGGCGGGGATATCGCACTGAGTTTGGCTTACAGGCGTCCCATTGCCAGGAGGATTCCGTGTATTATGCTCCAAGGATGCGGCGGGTCGCCTGGAATATAGCAGGCTATGGGCAATAAATCGGATAAGCCGTTTGCTTCCGCATATCCGCCTCGAAACAGGCCGCCGCTGATGGCGCTTGTGCCTAGGGCGATCACGATGCGCGGTTCAGCCATTGCTTCGTAGCAGCGCAGGAGTGGTTCCTGCATCGCCCGTCCGACCGGGCCGGTGACTAGCAACGCATCGGCAAAACGGGGTGATGCAACTACGTGTACCCCGAAACGAGCGATATCGAAAATCGCATTCGTGCAGGCGAGGACTTCTAAATCGCTTGCGTTGTCGCCAGTGGAGACCTCTCGAATATGCAATGATCTTCTGAATGGGAGTCGAGGGTTTGTGGGGACAACGTTGGCCTTAGCTTGACCTGTCAAGAGCAATTCCTCTCGTGCTCTGACTGCGGTTCGGGTTGAGCGATCTTGGACAATTGTGCCTGAAGTGCAGACTTCTAGGCAGTTGCCGCAGCCGATGCAGAGTCCCCGGTCGAGAGTGACGGCATTTTTTGCGACCGTTATGGCATTTGTTGGGCAGGCTTTGGCGCAGAGATTGCAATCGTTGCCGAGACATAGGGATGACGTGACATTGGGTAAGCCGTTGGCATCGTCAGGTAAATCGGGAAAGAGTCCCGACTGGGTGATGATTCCTGTTTTCAGTATTGTGAAGAGTGGATTCTTCATTTTCTTTTCATTTCTAATTCAGCGTTGACAATCATCGATGCTTAGAGCTCAGGTTTCGGGAGCAAGTCTCCCGAAACACCACGGTCTTTGTGTGGCGACTGTAGGGGAGCACCTCTGCGTGCTCCCGCCCTGGGTTTGGCGGTGAGCCACTCGGACGAGCGGGAGGACGCAGAGGTCCTCCCCTACGGTGTTTGGCGCTGATCTTCTCTCTTTCATAAGTCGGCTCCGCTGTATGATAGGTTGAAGCTCTTGTTGCAGAGCGGGAAGTCGGCGACCAGGTTGCCTCTTGCGGCTACTGCCAAGCCGGTCCAATTATTGAAACTTGGGTCTTTGATGGCGTAGCGCGATATTGCTCCCTTGGAGTCCGTGGTCACCCAGTGCATGAGTTCGCCTCGCCAAGCCTCCACTATTCCTATGCCGGATTCTTCCGGCGCTAATGTCTTTTCACTGCAATTTATGTAGATCGGGCCGTCGGGTAGAGTGTCCAGCAGTTCATTCACCACGGCAATGCTGGATTCTATTTCGTCAGCGCGAATTTGGGCGCGGGCAAATACGTCGCCCGTGTCTCTTATGGCTGATTTAGGCGCGTATTGTGGGTAGATGCCGTGCGGGTAGAACCTTCGGACGTCGTAATCGATTCCACTGGCGCGGGCTGCCGGGCCTACTAACCCGAAGTCGCGGGCTAATCCGCGAGCGACGCGGCCTGTGCCGTCCATTCGTTCGATGACCGCGGGGTTTTCCAGCACCAATGGCAGAAGTTCCCGGACTCGGGTGATTATGGTTGCCAGGTCATTCTTGATCGAACTTCTCCGGGCGTCATCCAGGTCGCGCGCCACGCCGCCGGGCTTGACGTAGTAACGCTGCCGACGACTGCCGGTCAGCAATTGTCCCAAGGCCAATATCGCCCCACGCATCGGTGGGAAGAGAGCCGCGCCCGCGCTGTATCCTATGTCGCCCGAAAGCGCTCCTATGTCGCCGATATGATTCGCCAAACGCTCGAACTCCAGAGCGATGGTGCGTAACGCCTGCGCTCTGGGCGGCGGGTCTATGTTCAAGAGCTGTTCGATGGCTATGCTGTGCGCCAGTGCGTTGCCGATAGCGGTATCGGAACTGGCCGATTCAGCGAGGTAGCGAGTTTGCTGCCAGGGAAGTTCCGCGAGTCTCTTTTCTATCCCTCTGTGCTGATAACCAAGGCGGATGTCCAGATTGGTTATGATCTCTCCTGAACAACTGAATCGAAAATGCCCCGGCTCGATTATCCCGGCGTGTATCGGGCCGACGGGAATCTCGTGGATGCCTTCGCCCGCTACTTCCAGAAACTGATAAGGCTCGCGATGTCCGCGTCTGTTTGGCGCAAGTGGAGCGAGATCATCGGGCCAGACGTTATCGTGAAGAATCAATGTCTTCCACCGTGGATGCCCCAAGGCGCGCAGGCCGAACATATCTCCCATGGCGCGCTCCGCCCAGTGAGCGGCGGTAACCTCGGCGGTGATTGATGGATATTCAAGCTGGTCATCCGGTAACGGCGCGGAGATTATAATCCCGGTGCCCGCTTTAGGATCGAGTAATAGCACCTCAATGACTGTTCTATCTGTCTCATAGATTCGCGCGGTGAGGTGGCCGAACCGCCGACCCGGGTTTTGCAGCCACGACTTGACTGTTGCGGCCAACGTCTCCGGCGTCTCGTTGTTTCGCTTGAACTGAAGTGTCATGGTAGTACCCTCAGTTGGGATAGAGTCATAAGCGTATGCATCACTCGTGGGGAGACGGCCACTCCCGCGATGAGGGAGATCGTCAGCAGCAATACGGGAGCGTATACCCAAAGCCGTATCGGCGACTGAGCAATCTTGCGCTCGTGGCCGAAAACTACGCGCCCTATGTGGGAGGTTATCGCGATGAAAGTGATCGTCAGCCCGACAATCAGTGCGATGGCGGCGGTTATCTCACCAGCGGCAAAGGTGTTTCGAAGCAGAAGCCATTCGCTTATGAAAGTGCCGAACGGCGGGCTTCCGACTATAGCGAATCCGGCGGCCATAAGAACAATTCCCCAAGCTGGCGACGTCTTCAATAGCCCACCCAATTTGCGAAGATCCTTGGTTCCATAGATATGCAAAATGCCGCCCGCCATCAGGAATAAAGCCACCTTCACGATGCTGTGATTGAACGCGTGCAGGATGAAAAGCTGCCCTGATCCAATGCCGATGGCGAGCGTAAGCAGCCCGACGTGTTCGACGCTGGAATAGGCCAACATACGCTTGAGGTCGCGCTGTCGCACCAAAATTAGGCTGGCGGCAATCACGGTGATCGCTCCCGCCGGAACGAGCAGGTGACGAACCAACTCCGTCTGACCGGCGGCGGAGAGCAGTTGAGACAGCCTCCAGATGGCGACCAGCACGCAGTTGAGCAATGCGCCTGAGAGCATTGCCGATGCGGGCGACGGCGCCTCACTGTGGGCATCGGGCAGCCAGTTGTGAAGCGGGAATATGCCCGCCTTCGTCCCGTAACCGAGCAGACAGAAGACGAATCCTAGGCGAAGCAGTCGTGGATCCATATCCTTCGCGCGGAGCATTAGCTCATTCAACATCATTGACGCGCTGTGAACAGAGGTGTGTTGAGCGGCAAATATCAGCACTGTGCCGAATAGCGCAAACGCTATGCCGACGCTGCATAATAGGAGATATTTCCACGTAGCCTCCAGGGAGTCTCGACTGTGATGGTAATTGATCAGCGGCGCGGACATCAGCGTAGTAGCTTCAACTGCAATCCAGAGGTAGCCGATGTGCCGGGCAAGCGGGACAGCGTACATCGCCAGGATGAATGCGCCTGACAATGTGTAGAAAAAACAGAAGCGGCGATCCGTTATTTTATGCCCTTTCAAACGTTCCTCGGGCAAAACCAACGCGGCTTGGAACATCGAGGCTGCGGCAACCAGAGTAGTGATGATAGTAAATGCGGCTCCCATGCCATCGATAGCGAAACCGCCATAACTGATGATTTGACCGGAGAACGCGGGCAGGCATATCCACACCGCGACCGGCAACTGAATCAACAGGATGATCGCTCCGGTCCACGGCAGCCAGCGCACAGATCGGGAGAAGAGTCCCAGGCATGCCATCAATAATGGGAGTATCGCCAGCAGTAGAAATGTATTCAATGGCGTAACCCTCGCATATCGGTGACGTCGATGTGCTCGAAGCTCCGGTTTATTCGGAATATGAATACGCCCGCTATCAAGACGCCCATAAGCACTTCAAAAACTATTCCCATTTCTACGAGAATCGGCATGTGGCGTGTCTGCGTTAAGCTGTACAGGAAGATTCCGTTTTCTATAGTGAGAAATCCAATCACCTGGCTGATTGCAAGTCGGCGAGTTATAATAATCAGCATTCCGGTGAATATAAGCGCCAGAGCCATTCCGGCGGCCCCCTGGTTCATCATCTCCGGCACTGCGAAGGACGGAATCAGGAAATAGCCGAGAAATAGCGTGCCGCATCCGATCATCAAGGAAAGAGTGGGGTTTATGTTCGCTCCCGAATCTCGTTCGATTCCCATGCGTTTCGCGCATCTGTCCAGAAAGATGGGGATGGCCAACGCTTTCACGAGAAATACGACCAGCCCCAGAATTGCCAAGTGTACCGAGTGTTCATCCGCGCTGAGCAATACGCAAATACCGGCCAGCAGAGTAGTCTGCAAGAGCAAACCTCTGAGCTGAGTTTTCACGCGGGTTACCCCGCACATCCACACGGCTAATACCGCCGCGCCCGCTGCGAATAGATCGATCTGTGAAAGATTCATACGACCTTCTTGTATTTCATATCTGCGCGGCTGCGATCAACGCTGCCAGCAGACTCATTACCGCCGCGAATGCCAGGAAGTTCGGCACGCTTCGCCACTTCAACTTCACGAAGATACCTTCCGCAACGGCGACCGCCTTTCCCAAGGCTATCAAACTTAATATGCTGATGCCGTACCGAAACGTCACCGGCAAAGCTGTGTAAGCGGGCCAGGCGTGGAGCAGGGTCTGCGCCGCAAGCCCCAGGAATATGCACGTGCGTAGCGCAACCGCGTATTCGATCATGGCAAGACCGCGTCCGCTGTACTCCAGGATCATCGCTTCATGCACCATCGTCAACTCTAGGTGAGTTGTAGGGTCATCGACAGGCATTCGCGAAAGTTCGGCCAATGCCGCTACCACAAGCGCCGAACCGACGAGGATGGCGACCAGCGGACTCATTGGCGCGGCGTAAATCGTCAGCAGATTGGTGCTCCCAGCCCCCAGCGCGAGTGCGGCGATGCCAATTACGAGCGTTGGCTCAACCAGCATCGAGATAGTTGCTTCCCGACTAGCCCCCAATCCGCCGAACGCGGAGCCTGTATCGATGGCCGCCAGCATGGTGAGGAATTTCCCCAGGGCAAGCAAGTAGATAACCAGCAGGAAGTTAGTCGCTGGCACCCAATTTGGTGTCAGCAGAGTTCCTGCCCACGGCACCAGAACCGCGGTTATGAGAGCGACCGCCAACCCGACTCTCGGAGACCAGACGAAGACCCAGCTTGCGCTTCCGCTGATCGTCTCGGTCTTTCGCAGGAGTTTCGATAGATCATAGAACGGCTGAAGCACCGGCGCGCCTTTTCGGTTCTGCATTAACGCTTTTACCTTGCGAATTATCCCCACCAGAAATAACGGGAAGATGAGGAGGTTGATAAGGTAAATAAGTGTTATTAGCCATGCATTCATCGGCCAACCCCTATCCACAACAGCAGCGCCAGCACCAGTGCCATGTATATGAGATATTGGTGAACGCTGCCCGCCTGCAAACGCATCAGGAAATTGCCAGACATCCTATGAATGCTCTTCAGTATGGGCACGTATATTTTGGTTTCGAGATGCGCTTCGTGCATGGTCTCGGCGGTGACTGTCTCTGGGAAATGGCGTCGATGTCTTCCTTTGACGGTGACCTCCAGCGCATAACCGTAGATCGCACCGAATATCCGAGAGATCGGCTGCGCGAAACTGGCGGCCGTGTATTGCGTGCGCGGGCCGAGGTCGCCAAAACCGCATTCCCAGGTTATGAATCGTCGGACTGGAAGTGAACGGGATAACTGGCGCATCCAAATCGCAAGAACGCCGACGGTGACTATCAGTAACAGGGCAAGCAGGCCGATTGGTATTGTCCAAGTCCGCCGAAGCAGCGATGGGCTGCCCATCTGAGCGGCTATTTTCCCAAGCGGACTCAAGATCAGCGGCGCGGCAAGCCCGAGTCCGATGCACATAAACGCCAACAGCATTTGAGCGATGACCATTCCTCTGCCTGCTTCCGTGGCGTGTTCAGCCTGCTGGCTTCGCGGGTTGCCGAGGAATACTACCCCGACCGCCTTGACGAAGCACGCTATTGCCAGCGCGCCGATCAATGCCAGCCATCCCATCAGCAGCAACGCGCCCATCCGCGTGCCGACGCTGTGCCCGTGTTGGGCGAAGGCGAAGAATCCCTGATAGAGCATCCACTCGCTGGCGAACCCGTTGAGGGGAGGCAGCGCGCATATCGCGGCGCTCCCGACTACGAATGCCCCCGCTGTCCAGGGCATCCGATGAATCAGCCCGCCGAGCTTCTCCACATTGCGCAGGTGTGTTCGAGTATCGACCGCACCCGCCCCAAGGAAGAGCAGGCTCTTAAAGATCGCGTGGTTGAGCGTGTGGAAGAGCGCCGCCGCTAGTCCGAGTTGCGCCAACAGAGGGACGTGATAGCGTTTTCCGAGCAGAGATATGCCGAGACCCATCATGATTATGCCGATGTTCTCAACGCTGTGGTATGCCAGCAGGCGCTTCAAATCGTGCTGCAACAAGGCGAATATGACGCCCCAGAATGCCGAAATCGCGCCCAGGATCAGGATGATCGGGCCAATTGCGGGAACAGAGAACGATCCGCCGACTACGAAGAATCGCGCCATAGCGTAGATGGCGGTCTTAATCATCACACCACTCATGATCGCCGACACGGGAGCCGGCGCGGCCGGATGCGCGATGGGCAGCCAAAGATGGAACGGCCATGAACCAGCCTTGGTCGCCAACCCGACGAAGATCAGCAAGGCGGGACCTAGCGCTGAGACACCCGACAGACTCCATTCGGAGAAGCTCCAACTGCCGGTTAGCTGATGTGCCCAAAGGAAACCGGCCATGAGGAACGCGCTGCCGGTTCGAGTCGCGCCAAGGTAGATGAATGCCGCGCGCCTGATGTCTCGCTGTTCGTGATCGGCGATAACCAGTGCGAACGACGACGCGGCCATGACTTCCCATGCAACCAGAAAAACGATGGCGTTCGCGGCCAATATGACGCCGACCATGGTTGCCAAAAGCAGGGCAAGCGCCGCCCATACGAATCCAAGGGAAATCCGTTGGCGCATATGACGCAAATAACCGGGAGAGAATAAGGCGACGGGTATCCCGACAACTCCGATGATGGCGAGAAACCAGCGGCTCAGGGGGTCTATTACAAAGCTGAACCGGCTGTCACCAAGATACCACGGCAGTGGAAAAGCCAGGGAGCAATTCCTTCCAAAGATAGCCGCAAGCAGGAGGAACGCACAGCCGATGATTGTGAGAACTGATAACGCCGAGCCGGAGTATTTTCGTTTGAGCAGACCGGCCACGGCGACGGCCAGCCACAAAAGGACAGCGGCCCCGCACCATATGCCGGAGCCGCCCATAAACTCAGAAACTGACATGCCTAATACCTATCCGAACACACAAACACTAACCCGCTCAACAAAATCGGATAGGTTACTACTTGTACGTTCCGTCAATGATTAGGAGTGACGTCGAAACAGCCTCCATGGGTTGTCTTAAAAAATGGCGCACACCCGAATGACTTATTATACCGCATTCGGCACTCTTGAGGCAACCACGAGTAAAAGAGGTTTTGGTTACTTCGCCGACTGCTACCACGCGCCGCCGCCGCCGCCGCCTCCTCCACCTCCCGAGAATCCGCCGCCTCCGAAGCCACTCCCGCTTCCGCTGGATCTCGGAGTGCTGGATAATGAGTCGCCCCAATGGCTGGCAGCCATGTCCATGTCGTGGCCGAACACTGCCGGGTTGTAGGTTCCGTAGTTGCCGACATACCAAGTCGGTGGCTGAGTCTGGAGGCCGTCGAACGCTCGCGCCCACCTGCTGCCGATGCCGAAGGCGATGGCGTAGGGGAGGAACTTCTCGAAGTATCCCTGGCGTTCCTGACTTTGTATAGTTTCTTTCTCGGCCCTGGACAGGTATTCCTCGAAACCCTGCACCCCCAATAGGGCGTTCTTTCCATTAACAGTCTTTCTGGGCATCGCGCCGCCGACTATCCATATTATTATTGCGCAAGCTATCAAGGAGAATCCCCAGGGTACGGAAGCCCAAAGGAGAAAGAAACCGCCGGCGCCGATTATGAAGGCTGGAGACTGGAAACTCCCCCGTACATCATCGGGACTGCGGTCGAAATACTTCCGAGTCACGAGCATATTATACGCAGTTTTCTTTAGAGAATCGATGTTGTCATGGTACTTTCCCTCCAACTTGGACATCAATATTGTCTGTGATCCGTTGAACATCGTGGTGATCAACTGATTCTCGAAAGCGGAGAGTCCCTGATCTTTGATAACTTCTCCATAGGGCTTCAGCAGGTCGAATTGGTAATCCACGGTTTTCAAAATCCCAGGATCCGTCTGCACGGCTGTGATTCGGAGGTAGCCACGAACAGCCAGGTCGATGATCGTGGCCGACAAATCTCGCATTTCGAATTTCTCTCCGATCAATGTGCCGACCTCGACTGGGCTGAGGCCATCGGGCGGGTCGTAAGCAACGACGGTGGATTTCCCGGTATTTGGGTCGCGTCCTTTCCAGAACCATATTCCGACCATGACTAATAGCACAATGAATGGCGGGAACATGAACAAGAAGTCGGGCAGGAACCACAGGATGCTCTGAGTGGCTGATGGCTTCTGTACGATTCCCTTTGGCCAGCCGACTACTATTGTGAGACCCTCTCCGGGTTTGATACTACCGGCTGTCTCAAAAGATGCTGTTCGAGCATCGACGACCTGTTCTTTTGCGGAGGATCCGACATTTCCGTAAGAACCAGTGAACGACCGCGTGCGGATATCTCCGGTTTTTACATCAGACGGCAGATGCACGGTGCATTCGGATTTCTCAATCGGAGACTCCCATTCGTGTCCGACGGCATTCCGTAAAGTTCTTCGTGGTCTTCATAGAAATGTACGGCTTGGCAGACTTTGTACTTTAGGCGGTACGTGCGAGTGTCATTTACCAGAATCTCTGGATTCCCCACTTTCATATGGAAATTACCGTCTTCCGATGAGGTATGATACTCCAGCGGTGTTCCGTTCTCATCAGTGACCCCTTGTAGCTCAAGGTGTATGCCCCTATCGTGTCCATACTTATCCGTGGCGGTCATAGGGATGAAACGGAAGATACCGTGATGAGGATCCGTACTGAAGTCCGCAATGATCGTCTCCGTAACGATCATGCTGCTGTCTGGTTGGATGTCGATGTTCACATTGATATCGCGGATATTGTATGCTCCCGCCGGCGAGGCGAACAAGAGGATTAACACGGCCAGCAACAGACAGTGGATCATGGTAGAAGAAACAAGTTTTCCCATTGTACGCCGTCCTTTCGCGCAGGTCTATTTGAAGAGTTTGGCTTTCAACTGAACTTTGCGGGCACTGGCTCGCACTCATCATCCTCGATCTGGAAGTATGAAAGTCGGGCGAAGTGGAAGATATCGCCGATCAGGTTCGACGGGAAGACTTCGCGCTTAATATTGAAGTCGCGGACTACGGCGTTGTAGTAGCGCCGGGCTGACTGAATAGTATCTTCGATCTCAGTAAGCTGGGTTTGGAGATTGCGGAAGTTCTCGTCGGCCTTCAACTCGGGGTAACTCTCAGCGACCGCGAATAGAGATTTGATCGCCTGGGTGAACTGTGCTTCTGTCTGAGAGGATTGCTCTGCTCCCTCGAGTTGCATAGCCTGAGACCGCAGGCGGGCAACGTCCTCGAAAACGCTCTTTTCATGGGAAGCGTAACCCTGCACGGTGGCAACGAGGTTCGGCACAATATCGTGTCTTCGCTTGAGTTGCACGTCGATGTCTGACCAAGCAGTAGACGCCTGGATTCGCAGACTAACGAGCGAATTATAGGTGAGAACCACAAACCCAAGGATGATTGCGATTACAGCAACAAGTATCCACATGAGATTTCGTTCTCCAAATGGCGGGGAAATTCCTTCTGATTCCTTGTACTATCTCTTCCGCACGCTGCCAACCACTGGCTAATACATGTGGAGGAACAAACCTCTTGTTCCCCATTTCTTTACGAAGGTGTCCGCGTGTTCTTTTGGCAGCCAGATCATGAATCCTTTTCCTGAATCCAGGATCTTTCGGTAGACTACGTCCCAGCATTCTTCGTATTCCATCGGCGCGCCTGCGCCGGGAGACCATTGGATGCAATCTAGGTTTTCTATGGCGCATAGCGAGTCGAGGTGTTGCACCGCTCCTGGGCCGTCGAGGTGATACATAGATCGATCCAGCCAGTTTGCCTGTTCTACCAGGTAAGGCAGGGCGAACTCATCGAACATCGCCGGTGAGAGCATGGCGGATATATCGCATTGTAGCTTGGCGGTCTTGCCTTTGCACAGCAACTCGAACGCGCCGTAACTGCTCCCCGCTCCTTCTGAATTCATGATGGCGTAGAGTCCATCATACGCGGTGAACCAGGATTTGTTGATCTCCCGCATCATGCGATGAACTTCGGCAGGCGCGTCCGCCAGCGCATAGAGAACCTTGTCCGTGCCGATGAGGTCGGCGAGGATGTCCAGCCCCTCCACAATGTCCGGCAGCGCAACCAGGTAGCGCCCATTCGAGCGTTCCATAGCTCGTTTGGACGTATTGAGCGCCCATTGCCACCATTTGTTGGAAGGGTCTATGACCGCTTGTGCCTCGGATATATCTTCAAAGCAGGGATAATACCAGACCGTAGACCTAGCGAAAGCGGGCTTCGCTCCCAGGAACAAGCCCAGGCTTCCGGGGCCGACGAACGGGAAGAATCTGGGGAAGGCTGCTCCTTCATAGATGCGATAGCTCATCTCATCCTCGGCTCTGTCTATGAAAGCTTCCGAGTCAGTCCACCAGACATCGATCTGTTCCTGTCCAACCGGCTCGACCGGCGTCGGGCGGGAATCATCTTTGAACTTGCGCTCCAAGAGAAGCGGTTTTTCGGTATCTCTGCGGTTCCACCAGTTATCATGAATCTGGTAACACTCTTCCCAGTCGCTCTTAAAATCGGTTCGCATGGTCATCCCTTCCCTGTATTCCGCACCAGCGAGTAAAACGTCGAAATATTGAGCATATTGTATCATGAAACGAAACGTTCTTCGCGAGAAAGAGTTCAGTTCTATGGGAATTTCTAGTTTGTCATTCTGAGCAGAGCGAAGAATCATCTAACTAGAGTCTGTTCACACTACTGGAGAAATTGTTCTGCATGCGATATAATGGACGCATGGAAATAACGACA
>Ga0182027_10012889_pt1 | contig 11706 bp, 9 predicted proteins | sample 712E1DmetaG_FD_121300 | JGI IMG/M metagenome (GOLD analysis project Ga0182027, IMG submission 121300) | Permafrost microbial communities from Stordalen Mire, Sweden - 712E1D metaG (Illumina Assembly) | ecosystem: Environmental > Terrestrial > Soil > Wetlands > Permafrost | place: Sweden...
AATCGAACTGGGCCTCAACGCCGCACTACCACCCGTGTACGAGCTGAGGGCATCGATTGGTGAGTTTGGTCGGGGCGAGAGGATTTGAACCTCCGACCTCATCGTCCCGAACGATGCGCGCTACCAAGCTGCGCCACGCCCCGACCGCAATGCCCGCTGAGGGCCACGGAATGATAGCAAAGCAGCCGCCGCGCGGATAGCAACAGGATCCCACGGCGTCGACGACGCGGCCGGTGACGGCTGGGACAGCAACCTGAAGGCGACGCCGCGGCTTCCAGGACTCCGTCGCGAGGGGCGCCTTGCGCGACGCAGCGATCGAGCCCGCTCGTGGTGAAGCGACAGTCGGGATGGCCGGCCGTAGGTCGAGCGTGAACAGTTGCAATTCCGAATCATTTGAGTTCCGCTCGGGCCGAACGCTTGGCCCTGACCACTCGGTCCAGTAGCGTTCCTTCTTGATCCTTGGATGAGGTTCCCCGGTTGCCTTGGGGAAATCTGGGACGGGCCACACATATCGCAGCAGCCGACAGGAGTCGAAATGACCGCGCGCCAAACGGCGATCGAGGCAATCGCGAGCCACAAGGTTGCCTCCACCCAGAACTACCTCGAGCACGCCGGTCAAGACATCTACGGCGAGTACGTGTTCCATGAGGCCGTCCAGCGCCAGTACCTGGCCAAGCCGGTTTTCAAGAGGCTGCGCCGCACCATCGCCGGCCTCGAGCCCTTCGACCCGGCCATCGCCGACGCGGTAGCCCACGGCGTGAAGGAGTGGGCGATGGCGCACGGCGCCACCCACTACACGCATTGGTTCGTGCCGATGACCGGCGGCAGCGCCGAGAAGCACGACTCGTTCCTGAACCCCACCGGTGAGGGCGAGACCATCGCCGAGTTCTCTGGCAAAGGCCTGGTCCAGGGTGAGCCCGACGCCAGCTCGTTCCCGTCCGGCGGCATCCGTTCGACCTTCGAGGCCCGCGGCTACACCGCCTGGGACGTCACCAGCCCGATCTTCCTGCAGGTCGAGCCGAACGGCGTGACTCTGACCATCCCAACCGCCTTCGTGTCGTACACGGGCGAGGCTCTCGATCACAAGATCCCGATGCTGCGCTCGCAGGAGGCGCTGGGCAAGCAGGCCCTGCGTGTCCTGAGGTGGTTCGGTAACACGACCGCCAGCCGCGTCTTCACCAATATCGGCCCCGAGCAGGAGTACTTCCTGGTCGATCGCCGCCTGGCCGAGCAGCGCCCGGACCTTATCCTCACCGGGCGGACGCTCTTCGGCGCGCCCTCGCCGAAGGGCCAGGAGCTCGAGGACCAGTACTTCGGCACGATCCGCGAGCGGATGCTGGCGTTCATGATGGATCTCGACCGCGAACTCTGGCGCCTGGGCATCCCATCCAAGACTCGCCACAACGAGGTGGCGCCGGCACAGTTCGAGATGGCCCCGGTATACGAGGCCACGTCGGTCGGCTCCGACCACAACATGATCGTGCTGAGCATGATGAAGCGGATCGCGCGCCAGCACGACCTGATGTTCCTTTCCCACGAGAAGCCTTTCACGGGGATCAACGGCTCGGGCAAGCACAACAACTGGTCGATGGGCACCGACGAGGGCGAGAACCTTCTCGACCCCGGCCACAACCCGCACGACAATGCGCAGTTCCTGGCCTTCCTGGCCGCGGTCATCCGCGCGGTCAACGTCCACGCCGACCTGCTACGCGCAGGAGTCGCCGACGCGGCCAACGACCATCGCCTGGGCGCCAACGAGGCTCCTCCCGCCATCGTGTCGATCTTCCTGGGCGCTCAGCTCGAGGACGTGGTCGAGCAGCTGGAGAAGGGTGTCGCCTCGACCTCGAAGACCGGCGGGTCGATGGAGCTGGGCGTGACCACGCTGCCCGTCCTGCCCAGGGATGCGACCGACCGCAACAGGACCTCGCCCTTCGCCTTCACCGGCAACAAGTTCGAGTTCCGCGCGGTTGGCTCTTCGGCCCCGATCTACTGGCCTCAGACCGTGCTCAACACGGCCGTGGCCGATTCGCTCGAGAAGCTGGCCGACGAACTTGACAAGCTCGAGCCTTGCGACTTCGCCGGCCTGACGACGATCCTGTCGGGGATCATCAAGGAGAACAAGCAGGTCCTCTTCGAGGGCAACAACTACGCCGAGGAGTGGTACGCCGAGGCCGCCCGTCGCGGGCTGCCGAACAACAGGAGCACCGTCGAGGCCCTGCCGGCCCTGGAGACCGCCAAGGCCAAGAAGGTGTTCTCGCACTTCGGCGTTCTGTCCGAGCGAGAGCTTGCCGCCCGGGTCGAGATCAACTGGGAGCGCTACGTTAAGGTCTCGAACATCGAGGCCAACTGTGCCCTGGACATGGCCAAGACCATGATCCTGCCGGCGACGGTCAAGTACCTGGGCGAGCTCTCGGCTGCCGGCCAGTCGAAGGGGGTAGCGCAGGTCGCCGCAAAGGTTACTGCGCTGGCCGACGGGCTCGTGGACGCCATCCACGCGCTGGAACATGCCCAGCACGCCGCCCACGAGGCATCTTCGGTTCGCGCCGAGGCCAGGGCTTTCAGGGAGGAGGTCATCCCGGCCCAGAACCACCTGCGGGCAGTAGCCGACGAGCTCGAGACCCTGGTATCCGACGAGCTGTGGCCGCTTCCGAAGTACCGCGAACTCCTGTTCCAGTACTAGTCGATCGCGCTCGAAGTCGCCTCTCCCAGCCTCTGCCCGGGGAGGCGACTCGCCCTGCCTTGAAGGCGTCGACCCGTCGTTTCGGGCCCCAGAGCAGGGCCCCCAGGAGTGCGCTCGGTCGCTACTTTCCGGCGGCCGCGCGAGCCGCGGCCAGGCCGAGGTCGAAGTCGTCGCGGAGGTCCTCGACGTCCTCCAGGCCCACCGAGCACCGCAGCAGCCCGGGGGCGATGCCCGAGGCCTCCAGGGCAGCCGCGTCCAGCTGTCGGTGAGTGGTGGAGGGCGGGTGGGTCGTGATCGTCCGAACGGCTCCGAGCGAGGCGGTTCGTTCGGCAATCTGCATGGCATCGAGGAAGGCCCGACCGGCTTCGCGCCCCCCGCTCAGCTCGAAAGCGAGCATGCCGCCGAAGACGTCGAACTGCCGGGCGGCGACTGCGTGTCCGGGGTCTCCCGGGAGCCCGGGGTAGTGAACGCGCTCGACGGCGTCCTGGCCCTGTAGCCAGGTTGCAAGGTCGAGCGCCGTCTCGCTGTGGCGCTCCATCCGAAGGGCGAGCGTGGGCAGGCCGCGCAGCACGAGGAACGCGGCCAGCGGCGCGAGTGCGCCGCCCACGTCAACGAGGATCGGCCGGAGGGCGTCCACTTGCTCCCGGCCTCCGACGACGGCTCCCGCCAGAACGTCGGCGTGGCCGGAGAGGTATTTCGTGGCGGAGTGGATGACCAGATCGGCGCCGTGTTCGATCGGTCGGCAGACATACGGCGAGGCAAAGGTGTTGTCGACGAGAAGCATCGCCCGGCGTCGATGCGCGATCTCGGCCAGGGCGGCGATGTCCGAGACGACGATGGTCGGGTTCGAGATCGTCTCGATGTACAGCACGGGCGCGCCGGTCCGGTCGAGCGCGGCATCGACCGCCGCGTGGTCTACCGGATCGACGAATTCGGTCTCGATGCCGAGGCCCGCAAGCACTCGAGTCAGCAGGTCGCGGGTCGTGCCGTACACGGCGTTCGTGGCCACGATCGTCTGACCGGCACGGACCGTCGACACGATGGCCGCGTGTATCGCGGCCATGCCGGTGGCAAATACGAGCCCCGCTTCGGCACCTTCCAGCTCGGCCACGGCGGCGGCCAGCGTTGCGGTGGTGGGATTGTCGATTCGGCTGTAGGCGTAGCCGGGCGTGACGCCGGTGAGGACGTCGCCCAGCTCGGCGGCGTCGGCGGTGGCGAATGCCGCCGACTGATAGATCGGAACGGCCGAGGGGGTCTGGTGGACGTTCGGCGACCGAGTTGCGGCGAGAATCGCTCGGGTCGAGAAGCGGGCCATGGATTGATGCTAGCGGATGCGGCCGCGCAAGCCCAGTGGTGTTCGCCGCTCTCGCCGCGCAGGTCTATCGTTGCTCGCCGCCATCGGCCGGTCAGTTCTTGTCTTAGCGCTGCAGCGGCCGGAAACCCGGCGTCGGCGCCGCTTCGACGATCGGTGGCGACGAAGAGGGTATCTCGCCGGGCTCGGCGTAGCCGACGACACGGTTCTTGCCGAGGCGTTTGGACGAGTACATTGCCTCGTCCGCGGCGATCATCAACTCGTCCCCGGTCTGCCCGTCGTCGGGGTATGAGACGACGCCGATCGAAAGCGACGTCATTATCTTCCGACCGCCCGCGTCCACGACAAGCTCGCTGACCATCTGACGGATCTTCTCGGCCACCACGTACGCGCCGGTCGGGTCGGTTTCGGGCAACAGAGCCACGAACTCATCGCCACCGTACCGGGCCGCTACGTCGATCCCCCGCAGGGCGGCCCGAATGAGCTGGGCCACTGCCCGCAGGACCACGTCGCCCTGGTAGTGGCCGAAGCGGTCGTTGATCGACTTGAGCCCGTCGAGGTCCATCATCAGGAGGCAGAAGCCGCGCCTGAACCGGCGGCTGCGCTGGATCTCGCGGTCAACCGAGTTGAAGAAGTAGGTCCGGTTGTAGAGGTCGGTCGGGGCGTCGACGGTCGAGAGTCGGATCGCCGCTTCCCTCGTTCGCCGTTGGACTCGGGCCAGGACCATGCCCGAGTAAGAGAGCATGACGAGCACGGTCAGGTTGATCCCGACCCGGGTCAGTGTGTCCGTGTTCACCGGCCCATTGAATGACGCGATCGCATATGCCGCCGCGGTCTCGAGTGTGAGGATCAGCGTCACCGTCGGAGAGGTGACAAGCGCCGCGCCGCCGACGAACAACGGAAGCAGGAAGAAGAACGGGCTCGTGGCATTGCCTGTGAGCAGGACGAGCATCGTCACGAAGACGATCGCGGCGCTACCCTCGAGAAAGATACGGACCGGCCCCAGGCCGCTCGGCGGCAGCAGCTCGTGAACCACCAGGACGAAGATGCCGGCGAGGATCAACGTTGCGAAGATCTGCGCCTCGTCCTGCTGCCACTCCCCGCTGACCGAGACGATCAGGCTGACGACCAGGATGCAAGTCCAGGCCACGATTCGGACTGCGCGGTTATAGGTGTCGACTGCAAAGCCGCCGTGCAGGACCTCATCGAACTCGTCGTTCGCGGCTCGCGTGCCGAGTCTGGCCACAGCGTCGGCGCGAGTTCCACTCCTCGGCTCGCGAACGAGCAGACGGACGGTCGGAGAGTTGGGCGTCTCCTCCACAGGCTCGGTTTCCTGGTCGCCGGCCCGGTGCGAACCCGCCGGCTTGTGCTCAATCTCAAGGAAACGGCCGGCTAATGGGCCGCGACCCACCAACGCAGCCAGAATCGCGGCGGCCATGACCGCCAGCGCCAGGATGGCCGCCGCCAGAATCAACAGAACAGGTTCCACGGCTGATTAGGCCCCGATTCGGGCGCGGCACAACGCGGAAGAAGCACCCGCCTGGGCTCTATCTTAGTGCCACGGCAACGTGCGGTTTGACTCGCGACCGGGTCCTGTTGACTCGCCGCAACGCATGGCATCCGAGGCCAAAGGGCCGGAGAGGACGGTGCCGATGGCCCGGTGCGGTGGGCTTTGGCGACCGGAGCCTCCATGCCAACTGCACCTCCGGCCTACGCCGGCATCCCCGCTAAAGCACCGCCAAGCCGCGATCGCGAGGGAATCGAGAAAGCTTGACCGCCGCTTTCGAGCGCGGGTGGCCTGGACCCGCCCGCCTGGGCCGCCCGCCTGGGCCGCCCGCAGCCCTCAGGTCACCCGCCTTGGCCGGTCGCCTGAGTCGCCCGCAGCCCTCAGGTCGCTCGACTCAGCGTCGTGACGCCCGACAGGACCGAAGCGAGGCGCTCGTACTGGCCGAAGTGGTTGTAGGCCTGGGCCGAGATCCGAACCAGCAGCTCGAACTCGGTCGACTCGGGCAGGTCGCCCGAATCCACGAGCCAGGGGCAGGGCCAGACCATCAACGGCACCTCGATCTGCCGGCTGCGCAGGGCGGCCTCGATCGTGGCCATTTGCCTCGCCGCCTCGGCCCGCGGCCAGGGGCCGCCCGGCAGCCGCACCGCAGCCATCGACCCGATCATGGAATCCGGAGCCGGGAGGGCGGTTTGCAGCGTCTCGGCCAGCATGCGCCGGGCGGCGATTGCCAGCTGCCGGTTGCTGGATCTGAGGGCGGGCCACCCGCTCGTCAGAATCCCCCCGATCCTCTCGATAGCGGCGGGAATCGTCAGCCACCCGGTCGGGTCGCACGTGCCGGTCCAGTCGAACTCCAGGCGAAACCTGGAGCGGTCCGTGCGCGTGTCGTCGGCCCCGCTCGAGATGGACAGGGGCCTGATTCGGGCCTGCATGTCGCGCCGCACGAACAGGAAGGCCGTCCCCTTCGGAGCACATACCCACTTGTGGGTCGTTCCGACGTAGTAAGCGGGGGCAAGCTCTCGCAGCGCCACCGGCACCATGCCGGGGCCGTGCGCCCCGTCGATCAGGACGTCAATGAGCCATGGTTGAGGAATGCTACGGCCGGATCCAGGGTCCAGTCAGTGCCGGGCGAGGCCGATTGCGACATGTTCTTCGGGCCGTCCATCGAGATTCTGTCGGTCCTTTCTACGCGCGGAGTTCCGCAGCTCGGCTTGTGCCGTGAGGTCGCGTGTGGTCGTGGTTTCGCAGGTGTGGCTTCCGCAGCGCGTCTCGCCGGGCGCGTCTCGCCGGGCGCGTCTCGCCGGGAACCCCCCAACCGGGTGTCATCCTATCGGGTGTTGCAGTTCCCGATGAACCGGCGTAGGTTGATGTGGTCCCGTTCGCGCCAGGGATCTCCGGAGGCACGATGCAGGCAGCGATGGCGGCTAAAGGTTCGCGACTCGTTCGCGGTAAAGGCGGGACTGTCCCGTTCACGGCCGATCCAACTCGCGTCGCATTCAACCTCGAGTGGAGACCCCGCTCCGGGAACCTCAGCGGTGACACTCGCGCTGGCCTGGCCGCGCGGTAGGGGCCAGTGCCTCTGCCGCGACGCAAACTCGCCGGGACCGGTGCCAGTGGCGCCGGTCTTGTGCTAGGTGGGGTCCGTGACCCCCAGGTAATTGGCCCTGGCGATCGCGCCCAAGAAGCGCGCCGACGGCTTGGGAGTCCGCTCCTGCGTCGCCCGGTCCACGGCGATGAGGCCGAACTGCATGGCGTAGCCGAGCGCCCACTCGAAGTTGTCGAAGGCACTCCAATGGATGTAGCCGCGCACCGGAATGCCCTCACCCAGGACCGCGTGGAGCGCCTTCAGGCCCTCGGTAATGAACTCGATGCGCTCCCCATCATCGGCCGTGGCGATGCCGTGCTCCGTGACGACTATCGGCTTGTCCGGCAGGAGCTCGGCGGCTCGACGAACCGTGGCGGCCACAGCCTGAGGCCGGAACTCGTACCCCATCTGCGTGCGCCGGATCCCGTCGCGGGCATCGACCGTGGGGTCGCCGCCAGTCTGGCGCCCGACCGTCTGCGACACGACCAGCTTCTCGATGGGATCGACCGCCAGGGCTGCCTTCGTCAGCCAGCCGATCGGTCGCGGCAGGTCCAGCCGGGCGCGAGTGTAGGTCTGGACACCCACGAAATCGTCCTCCTTCGACGCTTCGAGGTAGATGTCCTCGCCCATGCGCCGGGCGTACTCCATCGCCGGTCGACCGCCCGCGTTCGATTCCCACTCCTGCATCGAATGGGTCTGCCCGACGCGGGCGCCCGGACGTAGCTCCTTGACGGTCGCGCGAGCCCGGCGATGGCCCTCGATGAGGCCCATCGCCGCCCGCTTCCAGTTGGCCACGCCATGAGTCCCGGGCGGAAAGCCCAGGGCACCCATGTAGCCGCCGTAGGCGACGACGCCCGGTTCGTTGATCGTGCAGTACCAGTCGACCGCATCGTCGAGGGCTTCGACCGTGCGCCGGACGTACCGCTCGAACAGAGCGGGTGTCGCCTCCGCAAGCCAGCCGCCCTGCTTCGCCACCCAGATCGGAAGGGTGAAGTGGTTGAGTGTGACCATCGGGACGAGCTTGCAGTTGCGAACTGCGGCGACCATACGGCGATAGTGCTCGAGCTGGACCTCGTCGAAGACGCCCTCCCTCGGCTCGATGCGGGCCCATTCCACCGAGAAACGGTACGTGTTGAAGCCCAACCCGGCGAGCATCTCCGCGTCCCGGCCGTAGCGGTTGTAGTGGTCTATGCCGGCGCCGCTCGGCTCCTTGCACGGAGTGCCCGGCCTCAGCTCCCACGCCCACCAGTCGCTGTTCGAGTTGCCGCCCTCGACCTGATGCGCCGCCGTGGCGGTCCCCCACAAGAATCCGGCAGGAAACTCAAGCTCAGCCATGATCCGCAGGATAGCGACTGTACCCGATGGGTGTCGGCTGCCACGAGTCGCGCGCCGGTGCAACCGCCGACAAACGGCCCCGACCCCATCCCCCGGTCATCGCCTCGGGCTCCGGCCCCGCGCGCGGCCGTCGGCCGCCCAGACGCCGTCCAAGCGGCCCAGCGCGCGGTCGCAGGCGATACGGCTGTGGCGAACTCCGACGACACGTCCGACAATGCCGAAGTGGACGACAAACCGCGCGTCCAGCCCGCCAGCAGGGCCGAGTGGCGGGCCTGGCTCGCGGCCCATCATCGCGACTCGGCCGGCGTCTGGCTCGTCACCTGGAAGCGGCACACCGCCAGGTCGACGGTTTCCTACGACGAAGCTGTCAAAGAGGCGCTGTGCTTCGGCTAGATCGACGGCGTGCTGGGTAGAGTCGACGGCGACCGGGCGAGGCAGTGGTTTGCGCCTCGGCGGCCTCAGAGCACCTGGGCCAGGGCGAACAAGGAGCGCGTGGCTCGTCTGGAGGCCGCCGGCCTGATGACCGATTCCGGCCGCTGGGCCGTGGACCTGGCTCGCGCCAACGGGTCGTGGGAGTCGCTCGAAGTCATAGATGCGCTGGTCGTGCCCGACGACCTGGCCGCTGCCCTCGCCGATCGACCTGCGGCCCGCGAACACTTCGACGCCAGTTCCGCCTCGGTCCGGAGGAGCGCACTGGCCTGGGTCTACCAGGCCAAACGGCCGGGGACGCGGGCCACCAGAGTCGAGCAAGTCGCCGCGATAGCCGCAGGCGGCGAACCTATCGCCAACCTCTGGCGCCGCGACTGACCTCGCGTCCGAGCGGGTCCGCCGCGCCCGTCGCGTGCTCGAATCGGCCCGGCCGGGCATTGCCCCGAGCAAGTGACTGCCGCGGGCCAGCGACTGCCGCGGGCACCCCTCAGGCGTTCTTCGCCTTGATCAACGCCGCCTCGAGGCTGGCGACTTTGTCGAGCAGCTCATTGATCGCGTGATCCTGTTCCATCAGGTGTGCCTGGATCTGCCCGGCCTCGTGGAAGGTGGCATCGGCATCCTGATAAGTCATGTCGGCCCGCTTGTCGGAGGCCCTGGAGAGAATGTTCTGGCCGACCATGATGACCGAGAGCATGACCAACTGGATGAACGTCTGGCTGACCCACTGGATGAGCAGGAGCGGGCTGCCCGTGGCCGACGGCAGCGCGACGAGAGCGAGGCATGCGAAGGCGTAGGCGCACCACATCGTCCCCACGACCGTGGTGAGAACCAGGGCGACACGGCCGTTGAACCCTACATGCTCGTCCGTCGTCTTCGGCGGTCCCGACTCCTTCCGCTTGGCAATATGCGGATGCGGGACGTGTTGGAAACTTACGCTCATAGCTTCTCTCCTGGCGGGCAAAGGAAACGTCTTGCGCCGCGCCCGGATTGTCACGCGCAGTCGAGGCTCGAATTGCGTGGACAGGCCGGCTCACGCTCGTTTGCGCATGTTCCCGTATCCGAAGGCCGGCGTCCACCCGGTTGCCAGTTCTGCCATCCACCGGGGACGTGGCACGTTCGTTGCCATGGCTCGCGCGGCGGGAGAAGGGTTGGTCGGGGCGGTGGGATTCGAACCCACGATCTCGTGCTCCCAAAGCACGTGCCTTGCCGCTAGGCCACACCCCGACGATTTCGTGCTCACGAACCGCATGTGCTTCGAGAGCCACGCGCTTAAGACTAGCCTACAGCGCTCCTACGGCCTCACGCCGCCTCGAGGGCGTCCGCGAGGCGGTCTGCTCGACGGAAGAGGCGTACGTTGCGATCTCCAGCGCAACAAGCCATCGCGGCCGTCGGCGCCGTCGAGCCGGACGCGACATGGTCGAGGAGCCGAAGGACTCGATGTCCCGTCATCTCGTCGGGCTCACCCACCAGCGACGACGGGCAGGCCTCCGCGAGCCCGCCCCACCAGCATGAGCGCGCCCGCCGAGGCCAAGCCAAGGGCGACTGTGCCGAGCATCGCCGCCGTCAGGCCGATGGTCACGGACATAAAGCCCATGAGGGTTGGGAACCCGATTGTCCCGACCACGGCCGCCGTGGTGAGGTACCCGCCGACCGCCGCGGACCGATCCGGGTAGCGGTCGCCGCCGACGACCATGAGCATTGGGGCAACGGGCCCCGCGGCGAGCCCGGCCAGCGCGAACAAGCCCATCGACACCTGGACCGACGGGACGAGGATTGCGCCCGCAAGTGCGACCGACATGGCCACGGCCGCGGTGGTCGCGAACTGGACGTGGTCGAACCGATCGACCACGCGAGCCGAACCGAGGCGGCCGACGGCCATCCCCGCCCAGTAGAGGGCAAGAGCCGTCGTGGCGAGGCTCAGTGGGGCGGGCTCGAGGAAGCGGACCAGCCAGTCGGTGACGCCCACCTCGGAGGCGATGTAGCAGGCGATCGCCACGCAGACGAGGCCCAGTGACCAGGGGATGCGCGAGCGCCCCGATCCAGGCCCTTTTGGCCCGGGAGCGCGAGCGGAGTCATCACTGCCGCGTCGCCCATCGGGCATCTCGACCACGAGCAGGAGTGCCCCCAACGCGAACACGACAAGGCCCGTGGCGGCCAGGACGCCCCGCCAGGGGAGGCCAGCTTCGAGCAACAGGCCGATGACGAGAGGTGCGGAGAGCGCGCCCAGGCTGAAGCAGAGATGGAGGAGGTTGAGAGCTCGGCCCCGACTGGACCTGAAGACGTCGAGGAAGAGCCCGTTCGCCCCGCCGTCGAGCGCCCCCACCCCCAGCCCGGCTGGGACAGCAGCGAGGAGGAAGACTCCCCAGGGTGAGACGACCGCGAGCGCGACCAGGCCTGCGGCGAGCAGCCCCGCGGCGAAGACCAACACTGGTCGGCGCCCGAGCCTCTCCGTGACCAGGCCGCCACCGAATGAGCCAGCCGCGTACGTCAGGCCGAAGACGAGGTAGTAGACACCGAACTCGGCGTCCGACCGATGGTGCGTCGCCTCGATCGACCGGATCAGCGCTGGAACGAGCAGCCCGCACCAGCCGACCAGCAAGTAGGCGAAGCCGCCGAGGATCCCAGTTGTCGTCGGCCATGAACGGGCGGAAGCAGCCATCCATCGGATTATCGGCCTGCCGCCCGGACTCTCGAAGGCATTATCCACGCGTGGACTGCTGGGTCGGCCGTCTCGTGCCTGCGAACCGCACAATAATCGGTGCCTTCGCCGCTCGGCGTCTCGTGCTCAGGCCCCCCGACCCTACGCCGCAAACCGTCTTGCGGCTCCCAAAGCACGTGCCTTAGCCGCTAGGCCACACCCC
>Ga0182027_10012893_pt1 | contig 11704 bp, 7 predicted proteins | sample 712E1DmetaG_FD_121300 | JGI IMG/M metagenome (GOLD analysis project Ga0182027, IMG submission 121300) | Permafrost microbial communities from Stordalen Mire, Sweden - 712E1D metaG (Illumina Assembly) | ecosystem: Environmental > Terrestrial > Soil > Wetlands > Permafrost | place: Sweden...
AGTCTCCCCGACTGCACATAGTTAGCCTCCCTATACCCCGGCGTCTGGTAGTGCGTCGGGGTATTTTTTTAAAAAAATCGTTTTTGTTGACCACAATGATAATTCCATCTTGAAGGGATCTGTTGCCAATATTTCCTAAAACAGATTTTGCTTTCGTAGTGTGTCCCTTTCATTTTAAATACTGAAATCTATTGGAGCTCCCGTCATTTCTTTCGGACGCACTGTAACTTTGCTTTCTTGGTAGACAGATGAAAATGGCGGTACGCTCGCGGTAAGCCAAACATTGCCTCCGATTACACTATGACGACCAATAACAGTCTCGCCGCCAAGAATAATTGCTTGTGCATAAATCACCACATCATCTTCAATGGTTGGATGGCGTTTGGATTTAGCAAACTTTTTATCCACGCTCAGCGCTCCGAGTGTCACACCTTGATACATCTTAACGTTATTACCAATGATTGAAGATTCACCAATAACAATACCTGTTCCATGATCAATTGCAAATGATGAACCAATCTGCGCACCTGGGTGAATATCAATTCCCGTCATTTGATGCGCATATTCGGTGATCAAGCGCGGGAAGATGGGAACATGCATCAAATAAAATTCATGTGCGAGGCGATAATATGCTATGGCTGTGAATCCTGGATATGCAAGAATAACTTCATCGATACTTTCCGCTGCCGGGTCACCACTAGTGATTGCTTCAGCATCAAGCCAGAGTTTATCATGAATTTGGGGAAGCGCATGCATAAACTGCGTCACTATCGCATCCAAATTCAACGACAGTTCTTTCAAGATTGGAATAAGCAAGCGTTTTAAATCACGTTCTAACAACACAAGGCGCGATTCAATTTCCTCCGTTGTAAAGAATCCTTCCTTGCAAAAGTGCGGAAATAAAATGGCGAGTATGTTATCGACAAATTCTTGCGTTCCCTTCTTCATCTGGAATCCCAAAGAATGATCATCACGCCGTTCCTTCAGAATTTTTGCAAACTCGCTATATTCCATCTCGGTATTCATTTTCTATCCTTCTTAAACTGAGTAAAAATAATTTAATAACTATAATGTATTTTTATTAAAAATAGTTCCAATAACAAAAAAAAGCTCGTCACGATTAATCTGGATGAGCTTTTTTTCCCTAAAAACAAAATTATAAATATTCACGTCGTTTGTAAGTAATTGGCTCGTCCTTTCATAAGAAAGCAACAACAATTACACCGCAACAGTATTTTGACTTCATTTCCTTCGATGCGCCGTACATTACTAATTTGCATGTTGAGTTCTACATATAAATTGATCAAATATTTCTATCAATTAAAACTATCTACTTATAATATGTATAAAGAAATAATTCAATTCAAAGCCTCGATGTATTTATTATGCATTGGAATGTCCGTTTCAGTAGTTCCCTGGTTAACTCCTTTTTTGATTCCACCAATGCTCCATTACATCTGTAATATCTGTTTTCTTACCAGATTGTTTCCACTTATCGAAGAATTTAACATCCATACTGTGCGGTGTTGGCTTTGGAAAATCAATTTGCACGCGCTGGGGAATAGGAATAGCGTCTCCGATAATAATTGCCTCGCCCTGGCGTAGAAGTGGAACGACACTATCCAAGCCACTAAATGAATCAGGCACAAGGCGGCGGATATATGCTTGATCCGTCGGATTGAGAAGTCGTAGAATTATAAAATTGTTGCATTGCGAAAGAATCGTTTCTGATATATCCGACGGCCGTTGACTGACAATCATACAACTGACGCCATATTTTCTTCCCTCTTTTGCTATTCGCTCAACTGTGCGTCGCGCTGCTTTCGATCCCTCTGTTGAGGTTGAGAGATAATTGTGCGCTTCTTCGAAAACAAGCAGTATCGGCAAATCATTTCGCTGAGGATTCCAAAAATTAAAATCGAAAGTCGCTCGCGCTATAAGAGCTGAAATAGTCTTTACAACGTCAGAAGGCACGCCGCTCATATCCCAAATCGTGATCCTCGCCTTGCTGGCAAGTCCAAACAATGTCATAAACAATGGAACTACGGATTCTGTCTCTACGCAAATATTGGGTTGAAACATAAATGCATAACGAGGGTCGTTCATTTTATTATCGAGACGTATCAATAAACGAGAAAATTTGCCGAAATATGTCCCTTCCTTCATTCCAACTGGACTCGTAACCTTTTCAGTATCCATAAAATGCAGCTTCGAACGAATTTCTTTTAAATCGTAAGCAACCGGTGAATCGATTGTAATGACATCCGCAAGTGTCGGATTCTTCGCCTTCTTCGCAGCGTAAATAAGATCTTGTAAAACCGCTCCTTGGATGGATGCATTTTCATCTGACGGTTCAACAAACATTTCTAACATCTCTTCAGCGTTCATCAGCCAGAATGGAAGTTCCAGCGATGCAATCTCACAGTACTGTCCTGTTTCGGGAAATGCCTGTCGATATTCATTGTGAAGATCGAGTAAAACAATATGCGTATCCGCGAATTGAGCAACTTTTTGGAGAATGGAAGCGACGGAATATGACTTGCCGGAACCACTTGAGCCAAGAACTGCAAGATGTTTTCCGAAAAATTTATTCGGATCCAAGTACGCGCGCTCATTTTCGAATAAAGAAAGCTGCCCAACAGAGAAATTATATTGTTGATAAGCAGCAAAAATAGATTTAATGTCTTTATCTTCGAGTAAATAAACAATCATGTCAACGGTAGGCATAACCGAGACACCGGTCTCATATTTTCCTTTCCGAATTGTCCCTACTAGAGTCACAGTCATTAAATATCGAATAAAACTCACCCCATCTTCACGGGTTTCTTCTTTCTTGATACCTGAAACTATGCCTATAATATAAATAGCACCAATTGGAATGAGCACATAGGAGCCGATCTGACCTATGTAATAAATCCTATCTCCGATCTTCTTGGTCATATTTGTAATTTCTCTATCAAGAAGAACAATGATAGTTGTGTTGACAACTTCTTTCACAATCCCTAGCTGTTTTTGTTCCCACATAGTCTTTCCTGGTTGTTTAAACGTTCAAGAAGCTGTCCTTTTAGTTTTCAGCAGGAGGTTTCACTGGCAGTGTGAAACGAAACACCGTTAATTTTCTTGGTTCACTTTCTGCGCTAATACTTCCGCCGTGCGCTTCAACAATTAGCTTGCAGATTGCAAGTCCCAACCCGGTTCCTTTTGCCTGCACAATTTCTGAAGCAATTCCTTGTTTGTAACGTTCAAAAATCGTTGGCAATTCTTCTGGGAGGATTCCTATCCCAGTATTACTAATAGCCGTCCATACACATTCACCCGCAGGGGTGCCCTCCTGCATTTTTCCTATGACAATCTGAACGGTGCCGTTTGATAACGTGAATTTTAGCGCATTGCTGAGAATATTAGCAAACACCTGCGATATTTTGTTTGCGTCAGCAGAAATAAGCGGCAGATTGTCTTCAAGCACGAGCTTGATGTGAATACCCTTCTGCTTGAATTGAGGATTCATCTGTTTCATTATTCTATCTGCTATTTTGCCAATGGGAACAAGTTCGCGGTTTAAATTCATCTTACCGGCTTCAAATTTTGAAAGATCGAGCATATCATTAATCAAATGGAGTAATCGTTTGGTAGCTTCTTCCGCAGATATGAGCAATTCCCGATGTACTTCTTGTATTGGTTCGCCCCTGAGCAATGGTTCTTCTAATAATTCAAGTATACTGCTGACGCCGCCTATTGGACTGCGCATATCGTGTATAAGCATCGCCATAAAGTCTGCTTTTGTCCGCTCAAGTTCAGCTTCCATTTTTTTGAGACGAACAAGCGAACGAGTGCGCACCAGTAATTCGTCAGTATCAATAGGTTTCGTTAAATACTCTTCTGCTCCGAGTAAAAGACCTTGTTCAATACTCAAAGCATCTTTTCTTTTTGCCGTGAGAAAGATTACAGGAATATCTGCGCTTTTTTTTGATGCACGCAGACGCTTTAATGTTTCAAATCCATCCATCTCCGGCATTTGAATATCTAAAAGAATGATATCAGGATGATGTTGTGCTGCAAGTTGCAAACATTCTTTGCCGCTACTTGCACGCAGCATTTGAACCGGTTTCCGCTTGAGGGCAAACTCCAACAAATCAAGGTTATCCTCTGTGTCATCCACAACAAGAATAGTAGGGTTCATAGGTTCCATAAAATATTCTACCCTTTCTTTATCTCTTTGATGGAGATATAATTTTATTAATTGTGCTCGAAATAAGTTCCTTCGAGAAATGTCCTTTTTCTATAAATTCTTGAGTCTGTCTATTCAAATTTTGGCGTTGCTCGATTGTAATATCGGCTCCCGATAGAATCACGATCGGAAGGTTGTGCCATCGTTCCTGAGACCGAAGCCGCTCAACAACAGCAAATCCGTCGATACCGGGCATTATGAGATCGAGAATTAATAGCGATGGATTGATAGTTCCAATATCCCTGAGTGCATCTTCACCGCTGTACAAAGCAACAGCTTTATATCCTTCGACTTCAAGTAAAATTTTCAACGAGTCAGCAAAATCCTGGTTATCATCGACAATCATGATTGGTTGTTTATTGGATTGGCAAGCGCGCTCTACGATACTCAAAATTTCCTTCGGTTCAGAAGGTTTGGTAACTACTTCTAGTGCGCCAAGTGAAAGCGCCAGCGGACGATTTTCAACCACTGAATGAATGATAACAGGAATATCTCTTGTCATCGGATTATCTTTTAATTCCCGCAATACTTGCCAGCCGTCCTTCTCCGGCATCATAATATCCAATGTGATAACTGCGGGGTGGAGTTCCTGCGCTAGTCGAATGCCCTCCTCTCCCGAATTAACACCTCTGACAGAATACCCTTCTGGAATTAAATAGCGGCGGAGCAAATCAATAACTTCCGGATCATCATCTATACAGAGAACGAGAACACCTGCTGATGATGTAGGTGATTTTTCCGATACGGATTTTGATGTTTGTGCAACAACCGTACTTTTATTAGCCGGCGCTTCATCAACTGGTTTTGGCAGCCTTTCATCAGGAATCACCGGGGGAATTACTAGTGTGAATGTAGAGCCTTTTCCGATTTCACTGCGCAATGTCAAATTTCCACCAAGAAGGAGCGCATATTTTTTCGCAATCGCGAGACCCAAACCAGTGCCTTTGTACTTTCTTGCATTGCTCGAATCTATCTGTTGAAATTCCTCGAACACACGGTCAAGATTTTTTGCTTCAATTCCAATACCGTCATCTTTGACAGAAATTGAAATCATACTATTATGTTTTTTTGCTGTAATTGTAATAGCTCCGTGGTCTGTGAACTTCGCAGCATTACTCAAGAGGTTTAAGAGGATTTGCTTGACCTTGAGTGTATCGGTATTAAGCATTGGCAAATCCGGTTCAATTTCTTGCAAGAGCTTCACGTCTTTTCCGATTAACAAAGACTCCACAGTCACCATTGCATTTGATACAATATTTGCAATTTCATCTGAACTCATATTGATTGGCGTTCTGCCTGCTTCAATTTTTGAGAAATCAAGAATATCGTTAATGAGTTCAAGCAAGTGCTTACCGTTCTTTAAAACTTTTTCTAATGCCTTTGCTTGATCGGCAGTGAGCGGATCACCTTGCTGCGCCAGCAACACTGATGTAAAGCCAATGATGGAATTCAGCGGAGTACGTAATTCATGAGACATGTTCGAAAGGAAGTCCGACTTCACCCGATATGCTTTCTGCAATTCTACATTTTTGCTATTTAGTTCATTATTCTTTGTCGCAATTTCGCTGGAAAGTTTCTTAGTTGATTCCAGATTCATAGCATTGGTGATAGCGACGCCGATTTGTGGGGCGGAATTATCCATAATATCTCGTCGCTGCACATCAAATGATTTCATTGATCCCAATACAATCACACCAATAAGATTTTCTTGGAATAAGACAGGCACAGCCAGAATGTATGCGGGGACAACATTCACGAGACCAGTATCAATTATAAAATCCTTAGCGGCAACGAAATCGTTGACTTCAATAGTTTGTTTCATCGCGGCACACTGGCCTGGGATCCCTTCCCCCATTTTGTACTCTGTTCTATTATTGATGTTCTGGAGGGCGTACCCGCTGACTAACCTTAGTATCTTTGAATCAGTATCAAGAAGATACAGTGCGCCAATAGAAGCATCGGTGTGCAAACACAATATTTGCAAACTGGCCTGCTCTAAGGTTGATAGAGATTCATGTTCGTTCAATGCTGTTAATATTTCTGAATATGCCGTTAAACGGTTGTAATTATTTTGCAGCATTTTGGACATTTGGTTGAAGTCATTCGCCAAATCTCCAAACTCATCTCGCTGACGCAGTGTGATAGGCTCATATATACCTTTCATAATATTCTGCGTACCATCGCGCAAATGTTCTACCGGTTTTGTAATAGATCGTGTCAAGATAAACCCGAGAACCATAGCAAAGACTGCAATCAGCACATTCACCAGAACGACAAACGATGCTATGTTCTTTGATAAGCCAATAGAGTACTCAATATTCTTCGGTACTGATGTCAATCGTTGTTGATATAATGTGCGTACCAGCGTTTGGGCTGTTTCAAGATACCGATTGGACGATTGTTGACGGCCTATGGAATAAATCTCCTTTCCAAGTTCATCACTCTTCAAACCCGAAGAAACAAGTAATATCTTTTTATCTCCAATATTTGTAACCCAAGCATAAAAGGAAGTTCGTATCTGTTTCAATGTTTGCAGATCGATCGAATCAACATAGCTTTTCTGAAGGGTGACAATTTCATTATCGAATTCCTTACAATACACATCATATGCGGTTCTTTTCTCGGGAAGACTTGTGTACATATATTCATCGGCAACGGATTGGATATCAATAATCAAACCACTTATGCGAGCCAAGTTGGAAGTTGTGGTCATGTCTACCGATGCTTGAGAATAACTTTTCTGAATTTGTGTTAAGAAGTAGAGTGTGACTACTGTAGTTGCTGAAAGAATAATAAGGAGAAGAGCGAAATAGAAGGTTACTTTCCAAAACAGTCTAGAAGAAAACATAAAAACCTCATTATAACAGATGCACCATGATTACAAAAGTATAATATTTACTTCCGGTAAAAATAGCTGCTACACTTCAAGATACTTCAAAATATTCTAGTTTAATTATTGTATATTCGATCAATGCCACTTGGTTAATTTTTCTCAATAATAAACGCTACATATATAACCGTCGGCAGTAGTATCCGTGTCAATTTACAGCAAGGCACGTCGAAATGCAAGTACATATCTTGATATTGGATTTGATGCAAAAACCAAAACGAGAAGAATCAATAATAGGATAATGATAAGTGAAGAAATGCGCAGAATTTTGATATAGAACTGGCAACTATCTTCTGATGTGTCCTTTCATTATCATTTTTTCTATCGTTTCTTTCGAGCGTTGCCGCCACTTAACGCTTGTTTTATTCCTTCCTTTTATAATCATACTCTTATCACCGCAATATGATTATGCACTCCATGTTGTACATCTCTTTAGCTAAAATAAAAACATTCCATTCATTTTAGAATCCAAAATATTTTTTTGCATTATTGTAACTAATATCTTCGACTAAACCACCGATGAGCTTCAGATCGTTCGGAATGAGACCCTTTTCAATTTCACTACCTAAGATATTGCATAGTAATCGTCGAAAATATTCATGGCGCGGATACGAGAGAAAACTTCTTGAATCTGTAAGCATACCGACAAATTGACCCAAGATGCTCTGATAAGAAAGCGCGTCAATTTGTTTTCGCATTCCGTCTAGTTGATCAAGGAACCACCAACCCGAACCATATTGCAATTTACCCGCAACGCTTCCATCCTGAAAATTACCAATCATAGTTGCCATCAATTCGTTATCTCTAGGATTAAGGTTGTAGAGGATCGTCTTGGGAAGTTTATTTTCGATGTCCAGCCTATCGAGAAATTTTGCCAACGATCTGGCAATTTCAAAATCACCGATGGAATCATAACCAGTATCCGGGCCAAGCGCACGCATCATCCGGGTATTGTTGTTACGCAAGGCGCCAAGATGAAGCTGCTGAACCCACCCTCGCTCACAATCCATAGCACCAAATTCATGTAACATTGCCGATTTGAATTTCAATATTTCAATCAAATCAAGATTTTTCTTCTTACGAAGCTTTTTAAAAATAGATTTAATTTCCGATTCTGTATAATCTTCGGCATATATTGTTTCAAGGCCATGATCCGAAACTCGGCAGCCGTGTAAATGGAAGAAAGCATGTCTAGCACGAATTGCTGTAATCAACGAATCAAAATTCTTTATCTCAACTCCTGACACAGTTTCTAATTTCTGGATGTATGATAGGAACGCTTCCACATTTTCCACTGCCATAGCTTTATCCGGACGGAAGGCAGGCAGCATCTTTGTGAAACCATTTCCTTCCTTTGCATATGCCTCGTGATATTCGAGAGAATCAATCGGATCGTCCGTTGTACAGATTACCTCGACATTCATTTGTTTTGCAATCCCTTGCGTCGTAAAACCTGGCGTTGCAAGTTTGGCATTACATTTTTCCCAAATCGCTTTCGCCGTTTTTTCATTTAACATCATATCAGAAATTCCAAATGGACGATTTAATTCCAAATGTGTCCAATGAAACAACGGATTACGGATAGTCTTAGGTACCGTGCATGCCCACAATTCAAACTTTTCCCAATCCGAAGCATTACCGGTGATAAACCGTTCATCCACACCGCATGTGCGCATCGCCCGCCATTTGTAATGATCCCCGGCAAGCCAGATCTGCGTCATATTTTCAAACTGTCGATTCTGCGCAACTTCTTTTGGTGAGATATGACAATGGTAATCAATAATTGGAAGCGCCTCCGCATATGTGTGATAAAGCTTGGATGCGGTTTTAGTGTCCAGTAGGAAATCTTCATGAATAAACTTTCTTTTCATAATACCTTCCTTGTTATATTTTAATAGCTTTCAACTACTTTAATCCATCCATTGAAACTCCATCCATATCATCAAACACTTGGTTCTCGCCGCCCATTGCCCAGATGAAACTGTAGTTCCGCGTGCCGCCGCCGGAATGAATAGACCAGCTTGGATTTAACACAGCTTGTTCGTTACGCATCATAATATGCCGTGTTTCGTCTGGTTGTCCCATCAAATGCACAACAAGAGCGTCCGGCGCAACGTTGAAATACATGTATACTTCAGAACGACGTTGGTGAGTATGGGAAGGCATCGTGTTCCAGACGCTTCCCTCTTCAAGTTCCGTCAAACCCATCACCAATTGACAGCTTTGAATTCCTTTCGCATGAATCATGCGATTGAGTGTACGCTTATTTGCATCTTTTTGACTTCCAAGATAGGCATGTTCGGCATCGGCAAGCGTGGCGTGTGTTGTAGGATATTCTTTATGTGCAGGATAACTGACAAAGTAGAATTTTGCCGGTGCCTTTGAAGAATTGCTGGAAAATATTACTTCCTTTGCACCCCGTCCGATGTAGAGCACATCTTTCAACGCCATCGCGAATTCTTTGCCATCAACCGTAATTGTGCCATTACCACCGATATTAATCGCACCAACTTCGCGTCGCTCACAGAAATATTCAGCCGCCATTTCTTTTTTTGTGCCAAGGAGTTTCAACTTTCCTTTCACCGGTACGGCAGAACCGGTAATAGAACGATCGATATCAGAATACGTCATCGGCACTTTATCCGGCGCGAAGAGATTATCAATCAAATATGCTTTACGCAATTCTTCTGTCGTCATTTTTTGAAACCCTTGCGGGTCTGTCGAACATCGCACATCCATAGTTATATTTCCTTCTTTTAGAAATTATTATCGAGCCATCCAACCGCCATCAACAATAAGCACATGACCATTCACATAATCCGATGCAGGTGATGCTAAAAAAATTGCCGCACCTTGAACATCGGCCGGTAAACCCCAACGACCTGCAGGGATGCGATCTAAAATTGCTTTCGCACGTACTTCATCCTGTCGCAGCGCTTTCGTGTTATTTGTTGCCATATATCCCGGAGCAATAGCATTGATCGTGATACCATCTTTTGCCCATTCGTTTGCCATCGATTTCGTAATTTGTGCAACTGCCCCTTTACTAGCCGCATATGACGGGACAAAGATACCGCCTTGGAACGCCAGCAGCGATGAAATATTGATAATCTTTCCGTACTTCCGCTTCATCATGTCACGTGCGCATGCCTGCGAAAGGAAAAAAACTGTTTTGGAATTTATCTGCATGACTTCATCCCAATCTTTTTCAGAGAAATCAATTGCCGGAGTGCGGCGAATAATGCCGGCATTGTTCACAAGTATATCGATCTTGCCGAAGGTTTTGATTGCCTTCTCAACGACCGTTGCAATTGATTCCATCTTCATCAGATTCAATTCCAACATCAACGTTTTCCTGCCTATCTTTTTAATCATTTCCTCTGTTTCAGTTGAAGGGACATAATCTACCAATACAAGGTCTGCTCCGGCTTCTGCTAATCCTAATGACATCCCTTGTCCTAATCCCGTGCTTGCGCCAGTGACAATGGCAACTTTTCCACTTAAATCAAATAGATTATTCATGGTTATTCCTTAACAATAAAATGTGTAAAATAAATAATTATGCAATCTTGGATTGAAATATTGAAATTAGCATCAATTCAGCTAATCAGTATAACTGCTTGCATGAAAACAATATACCAATAATCTTTTTTAAGGGAAATAGCTACAAATAATGAAATTGCCTGTTCTTTGTTCATACAAACCCAAAAAACAGGCAAATGTTAAAAAACTTGAAACATTAATACAATTTATAATATCTTGGCTTTGTTGCCTGTGGCACTATATCGGATCAGCACCAACATGTTCTGCTGCTTTCTCTTGTGAACATTAATTGGTTGTAAAATGCCAAAGAGGTCCATGCAGGATACCCGTTTCAGTAACCTCATCAACACGCCAGTAATATGTCACATTTGGTTTTAACTTACCTGGATAAAAGGAATTATTTTTCTGATCCTTTTTAAACTTCGGAGTTGCATTGTTTCCAAAATACACCTTATGCGAGATTGCATTTCTTGCAGGTATCCATTTCAGAGTGATTGATTCGTTCCTAATCTGCTTCGCGCCATCTCTCGGCCGAGGTAAAAATACCATCGGCAGAACCGACGGCATTGTTTCTTCTGGATCCCATTTGCCATCGAATGTCCACTTTGCAGTGATCTCATTTTCTTTCGGAGCGTTTTCGGCTGCTGCTAAATTATCTTTGAACCAAGCAAAATCGCCGCCATCACGGTGGCAGTTGTAATAATAGTGCCGACCGCCCCATTTCCATATGGTTCTACTGTCTTTAGGCCAATAAATGGGTGTATCTGCCATTGCTTGTGAGAACTTGCAATCCAACAAAAATATCTGTCCGTCTCGATTATTACGCCCCAGCGGAAATCCTTGTACACCATCGAACGAAGAATACCTTACAACAAATTTTTGGCTTTTATCTGCATCGCCATCGTGCCAAATACTCGCGGAAAGGTTATGTCCGTAAAATTTGCTGTCAGTTATATAGCACCATCCACGCGGACAAACATAATCTATCCAACCTTCGAAATAACAATTGGCATGGTAATACATGCCGTCTTTTTTATTCCAAA
>Ga0182027_10012894_pt1 | contig 11704 bp, 11 predicted proteins | sample 712E1DmetaG_FD_121300 | JGI IMG/M metagenome (GOLD analysis project Ga0182027, IMG submission 121300) | Permafrost microbial communities from Stordalen Mire, Sweden - 712E1D metaG (Illumina Assembly) | ecosystem: Environmental > Terrestrial > Soil > Wetlands > Permafrost | place: Sweden...
CCTTCACCAAGGACCGCCTCAAGACCATCGGCCAGCTGGCCAAGATCCCCAACCTGAGTACCTTCAACTCGTGCGTTGACAACGGGACACACAACTCCGATATCCAGGCTGAACAGACCGGCGCTCCCCCGCCGCTGAACACCCAGCCATCGACGCCGACGCTGATCCTCGACGGCACACCGACCACCAACTACGACTACGCGACAGTGTCGGCAGCCCTGGATGCGAAGCTCGGGATCACGCCCAGCCCGTCGGTCAGCCCGTCGCCGTCCCCTTCGTCGACGCCCGCGATCACTCCGGCACAGACGCCGACGCCCACGGCCTCGCCCTCCACGCCGTAGCGGGGATGGACTAGCCGGACGGGCGGTTCCCAGGGAATTACACGGTGATGCCCCGATGACAGCCAAGCGCCGAGGTAAGCGCCCCTCCTCCGGGAGCGGCGGTCCGCCCGCCGGCCAACAATCGCCGAAGAAGCAAGGCCAGTCGGAACGCCAGCGCAGTCGGGCGCTGGCCCGGGCCGGCACGCGGGGCTCGTCCGCGGGCGATCCGGGCTCGCTTCTGCTGTGGAGCGCGGTCTTCATCACCCTCGCCATAGCGGTTGCGGCCGTTACCGTCTTCGTCTCGCAGTCCGGCGGCGGCAGTCCAGGTGGCGTGGTCGCTCCCAGCGTCGTCACGCCGTCCGACATCGCCTCCTCGGGTCGAACGCTCGGCAATCTCGGGGCTCCGGTCACGGTCGACATATACGGCGACTTCCGCTGCTCCGCTTGCTACAGATTCGCCACCGACGGCACGGAGAAGAATCTCGTCGCCAGCTACATCGCCACTGGCAAGGCGAAGCTGGTATGGCACGACCTTCTCTCGATCGACAAGCTGAGGGGTGGAACCGCCTCTCGCGATGCCGCCAACGCCGCCTGGTGCGCGGCCGATCAGGGCAAGTTCTGGGTCATGCACGACTGGCTCTATGCCAACGACGCTTCGCCAACCGAAGACCCATCGGCCTTCACGCTGACCCGGCTGTCCGACATCGGCAAGGCGGCGGGCCTCGACATGGCCAAGTTCCAGCCGTGCCTGAATCAGGGTACTCACAACGATGCCATCGCCGGCGAGGCGTCGACCACACCGCACGATGCAACCGGGACGCCCTCCGTCTTCGTCAACGGCAAGTTCGTGGGCGATCCCAGTGCGAATCTGGTCCCCAGCTACGACCAGATCGCGGCCTTGATCGACACCGCGCTCGCTTCGCCCACGCCCAAGCCGTCCTGAGAGCGGAGCGGTCGGTCCCGACCCGTAACGTCCGTCCGGCTCTCACTCGCGGGCGATCGCCTCTACGGCGCCCAATTGCCGTCGGAGCTCGGCCGCGGCCCGCCAGTGATCGTTCGCGGTGGCCTCCATGCGCTGGCTCTCGCGTGAGCTCCACTCGACCAGCCAGCGGTTCGCGTCGCGCAGCGTCTGGGCCTGCGCAAGGCGCTCCCGCACATGCTGGATGAAGGCGCAGTAGAGAGTGCGGGGCGCCGCCTGGGCGACCAGGGCTTCCGTGCCGGGCACGAAATCGATAGGGACCTTGATCCGGGCGAAGAAGGCGCCTACCTCCGCCGCGAGCGGGTCCCCGGCCTGGCTGTGGCCGCTCCAGCGCAGGATCGGCGCGTGGGAGCTGAAGTCCGTGATGACCGTGGCCTCGTTCGTCGACTGGGCCCGGAGCGTGCCGCCGAAGCTCAGGAACTCGTTCTTGACGCCGAGCCGGTCGACGAGGACGATCCGGCCCCAGGCGTAGTCGGCCGTGACCGGCAAGCGGGTTTCCCGATCCAGGCATGCGGGGCGGCCGCGAGCGCCGTCGGTGCACCAGTAGGCGATCGAATCGGGGTCGAAATGCTGCAGCGTCGGCTGAGGACGGAGCGCGACCAGCAGGTGACTCGAGTCATCGGCCTGGGTTCGATCCGCCTCGACCAGGTCGAAGCCGAGGCCGGCAAGAACGCGGCCGGCCTGCTCGAGCCAGCGGCTGTCCTGGGGAAGATCGGGGCGTTGATCGTTCGACATATGCGCCACTCACCATAGCCTGCCCGAGCGCGGCCGTCACGGCCGGGACGCAACTCCGGCGCCGGCGGAGGTTCCGCGTGCGGGGATCAGGGCTGAACGTCCGCAGCGCCGGCCGCGCTCGCCGCCGTCGCGCCGGGGAGTGCGGTTCGCCGCGTCCAGCCGAGCCTGACGATGGCCACGCCGCCGCCCGCCGAGCTGACGAGAAGCGTCAGGAAGTGGATCAGCAGCGCCAGGGCCAGGCCCCGCGATGCCGGTAGCCCAAAGGCTGCGGCTATCGTCTGGCCGGCGTATTCGAACGTGCCCAGATACCCGGGACCCGACGGGATGGCCGTGGCCAGGTTCGTTCCGGCGGCCAGCAGAGCCCCCTCGCCGACGGTCAGCTCGATACCGAGCGCCTGCCCCACAGCCAGCACGGCAACGACGGTGCAACTCCACGCGGCAACGCTCAGCAGAGCTGCCGCGGCGATGGTTCGTGGCAGGGCCGCGACGCGCAGGCCATCTCGAAGGCGAAGGACGATGCCCTTGGCCCGGGGCCAGCGACCCAGGAACGCGGCTATGCGTGCGGCGCCCGGCAGGCGATGCGCGGCCAGGGCAACGGCCAGGGCCACGACGAGGAGCCCGGCCAGGGCCACTCCCACCAGAATGGCGCTGACCACCACACCGCGGACGTTCAGGACGAGAATTGCCGCTGCGCCAATTCCAACCAGGACGACAGTGTCCACGACCCTCTCCACGACCACCGTGCCCAGCGTGGCGCTGCGGCTGATGCCCTCACGGTCCCCCAGGTAGTGGCTTCTGACCAGCTCGCCCAGCCGTGCCGGTAGAACGTTGTTCGCGAGATACCCGACCAGCATGTAGCCGCTCAGCCTGCCCAGGGGCACGGGCTTGATCGGGGCGATCAGGCGCTGCCAGCGCAGCGCGCGAAAGGCGAGATCGGCGGACACTCCCACCAATGCCAGGCCGAGCCACGGAAGCCTGGCGGTGCCGAGCAAGCCCACCGTCTGCCCCAGGTCCACGTCGCGCAGGACCAGATACAGGCACACGACCGAGATCAGGATGCCGATGCCGCCCCTGGCCAGACTCGTGGTCGGGCCCTTCACCGTGTAGTCGGCCTTTGGTTGGCGAGCTTCCGGGAGCGGCGCAGGCGCAACCGATGGAGAAGGAAACGAAGCACCACTCGCAGCGTGGAGAGGCCGTAGACCACGCTGCGGCGGAAGCCCACCGAGCTGGCCTCGTCGAAGTAGCGGGTCGGCACGGCAATCTCGCCGATCCGCATGCCGCACGCGACTGCCTGGGCCACCAGCTCCTGGTCGAACACGAAGTCGTTGCTGTTGAGCCGGTACGGGATCGACTCGAGCAGGCCGCGACTGTAGGCCCGGAAGCCGGTGTGGTACTCGGACAGGTGGAGGCCGAATGCCGCGTTCTCCAGGCCCGTCAGGAAGCGATTGCTGACGTACTTCCAGCGTGGCATCCCGCCCGCCAGCGGATCGCCCAGGAAGCGGCTGCCGAGCATCAGGTCTTTCGTCCCGTCCAGGATCGGATCCACGAGATCGGGAATGCGGGTGGCGTCGTACTGGTAATCCGGGTGGAGCATGACAACGGCGTCGGCGCCGGCCTCGAGGGCGGCGTCGTAGCAGGTCTTCTGGTTCCCGCCGTAGCCCAGGTTCTGGCGATGGATGATCACGTCCAGACCGAGGTGGACGGCGATGGCGACGGTGTCGTCCTTGGAGACATCATCGACGAGGATGATCCCGTCGACCAGTTCACAGGGGATGTCGCGGTAGGTCCGCTCGAGCGTCTTTGCGGCGTTGTAGGCAGGCATGACGACAATCACCCGTCTGCCGGGCGTTTCGGCCGAGGCCTGCTCGGCCACGGCGCCCTCGTCGGTGGCCGGCTTCGGCCTCTTCTCTGGCACGGCGATAGCCTACCGTAACCCGAGGATGGGTCGGGCGGGTCGGGCGACTCGGCCGGTCGACTCCCGGTTGGTCGACTCCCGGTCGGTCGATCGCACGGTGCCCTCGAGCGTTTCGCCGGCGCCACCGACACGGGCTCGACTCGATGCTAGGATCGGCCCAGCTTCTTGGGTCGCGTCGGCCTGCCGAATCGGAGGGTTCTGTGAGGGTTCTGGACTGGATTCGTGGTCGGGCGAGCCAGTTGCTCGACGATCGCGAGGCGATCGCCTGGATGGTGCTCGTGGCCGTCGTATACGGCTCCGCCACATTCGTGCGGAGCCAGGCTTCGGGCAACTGGGGCACCGACCACATGATGAGCCTGGCTTCCAACCTGCTCGTCGGCCGCTCCGACCTCACTTCCGCGCAGCTGACCACGATCAATGACATCGTGGATATCGGCGATCGCCACTACCAGGCGATGAGTCTCCTGCCCACGCTCCCGTACCTGCCCCTCGTTCCCTTCCCGGTACTGTGGCCGTTCTCGCGCTGGATCGTCTCGGCCGCCATCGGGATCGCCGGGGGCTGGCTTGCCCTGCCGCTGGCTCGTCGGTACGGACCCGGCGGTGAGGCCGACTGGTGGCTTGCCTCGCTCGGCGCATTCGGGACGCTTCTCTTCACCCTCACGATCGAAGGCAACTTCTACTACCTGGCTCACCTGGAAGCGCTGCTGCTGAGCTTCCTGGCCTTGATCGAGTGGCACGATCGCCGCCGGCCGTGGGTCATGGGTCTGCTGATCGGCCTGGCCGCGCTCGCCCGGCCCACCCTGCTCGTGGTTGCCGTGCCGTTCGGTCTTGCGTTGCTGGTCGAGGCGAAGGATCGGGTCGAGGATCGGGTCGAGGCCTGGGTCGGGATCGCCGTGGCCTTCGCGCTGCCGATACTGGGCGCCCTGGCGGTGACGGGGTGGTGGGACTGGGTGAGGTTCGGATCACCGCTGGAGACCGGCTATGGCATCGCCTGGATCACCGGCCCGCTGGAGGCGCTCCGGGATCAGGGACTCTTCTCCACGACTCACGTGCCGACAAACCTGGCCCTCTTCATCGGTGGCGGCTACACGGTACGCGACGCTTTCCCATGGCTGGTGCCGAGCAATCAGGGCCAGTCCATCTTGCTGACCACGCCTGCCTTGCTGATTGCCGTGGGGGCGACGCTGCGCGAGCGACTCAATCTGGTGCTCTGGGGCGCGGTGATCCTGACCGCCATCCCCGTCTTCCTGTACTACGGCGGAGGCGGCGCGGACACCTACGGCTATCGATACGCCATGGACTTCGTGCCGTTCCTGCTCGCCCTGGTGGCGATCGCCCTGCGCGATCGCTTCGGCAACCTGGAGCGGGCGCTGATCGGCCTGAGCCTCTTCTTCGTCTGTTACGGCTACGCCTGGCAGGTCTGGAAGTAGCGTCCGGGGCCCGAAGGGCTGCGTCGCCCGCCCATAACTCGCAACTTTCCGGCCACACCGGACACGAACGGGCCTGGCCGCGGGATGTCCGTCCGGGGACCGGCCACGGGGGCGTCCTAGACCGCTCCCGGAGCTGGATTCGCGACTCTAGGGGCCCTCGGGCGGCGTCGGAGGGCGGATTGAGGACCTTCGCCGGGGCGAATGGGCCTGCGATCGTGTGTTGGCACCTGGTTCTGTTCGGTACAGCCGGAATCCTGCGAGATCGTATGGCCGACCGCGAGGCGAACTCCGGCGGTCCGCTACAGCTCGCGGCGACGCAGAAGCAGTATCCCGATCGCCAGCGCGCCGACCACCCAGACCGCGCACCAGGCCAGCCACAACGGGCTTGGTGCCGCTCCGGAGAATGGGCTGTACTTGTAGAGGTTGGCGTTGGCGACACCCGCCGAGCGGAGCACCTCCTCGGGCGGCGTCAGGGCGCCGGCCGCCCCGCGCCAGAGGACATCGCTCGGCAGGATCAGCCTGGCCAGGGTGCCGGCCCTGCGCAGGATGTCGCTGTCGAACGCCACTCCGATGCCGCCCAGGACGCCGGCCATCCAGGCCAGCCCGAACGCGACCACGGCCATCGCCCCGCCGGCGACCGACGCGATCCGCGTACTGAGCACGATTGCCAGAGTGAGCAGAACCAGGGCCTCGCCCGCGAGGTAGGCGGGGGCGATCAACGGATCGAGGGGCGCATACCCGGTGGCCAGCGTTACGGCGCCCAGCTCCAGATAACCGGCGACGATGGCGTAGACCACCAGTACCACGGCCAGGCCGAGCCAGCGGCCGAGCATCACCTCCGAGCGGCGGATCGGCCGGGCCAGGACTGCCAGCAGAAGTCCGTTCTCGATGTCGGGCCCGATCGCCGGGGCACCCGCAAACACGGCGGTCATGGCCAGGACGAAGCTGAACATGAAGGCAAGCATCACCGTGACCTGGGACACGGCCAGCTCCTGCACCGGACCCGTGATCGGCGAAGCCTCGGAGATGCGAGAGAAGCCCCACCAGGTCAGCACCACGATGAGCGCGGTCAGGCCGGCGAGTGCCCATAGGAGGCGGCGCCGGACGGCCTCACGCAGAGTCAGGCGAGCGATGATGAGGACGGGCTCGACGGTGCTCATGGTTTGGCCTTTGCCGGGATCGACTCGTCAGACGCCGGTGCACCTTCGGAGCCAACGGCGCCCTCGGTGTCGAGGACGCCGCCGCCCGTGTCCGGCGTAGCCCCCAGCAGCGAGAGGAACCGCTCCTCCAGCGTGTGACGGGTCGGCACGACGGCGTGGATCGAGCCGCCGCGCGCCACCAGCTCACCCACAAGCTGCGGGATGGCATCACCGGCGATCCCGTCCACGAGCAGCCACTCCCCGTCGAGGCGGGTGGGGCCGTAGCGGGCCGCCACTTCTGCACCGACGCCCCCCAGGTTGGTGACGCGCAGGCTGACGCCCCGCCCCTGGGTCAGCTCGGCCATGCTCAGCCCGGAGACCACGCGCCCGTGATCGACGATCGCCACGCGATCGCAGACCCGCTCCACCTCGGTCAGCAGATGCGAGTTGAGGAACACGGTCGTGCCCCGGTCGCGGAGCGAGCCGATGATGCGACGGACATCCTGACGACCAACGGGATCGAGGGCCGACGTGGGTTCGTCGAGGACGACCAGGTCGGGTCGACCCAGCAGCGCGACGGCCAGCCCCAGACGCTGCTGCATGCCCTTCGAGAAAGTGCCGGTCCGACCGTCGGCTCGATCGACGAGACCGACCAGCTCGAGGGCGGCGCGGATCTCTTGCTCCCAACCGGCCCGAGGCAGGCGCGCCAGCTCGCAATGCAGGGCCAGGACCTCACGCGCGCTCATCCAGCCCTGGTAGCGGAAGAGCTCCGGCAGGTAGCCGATCCTCCGGCGCACCGCCACGTCGCCGAGCGGCGCCCCCATGACCCGACCGTCGCCGGCCGTGGGTTGGGACAGACCCAGCAACAGCTTCACGGCCGTGGTTTTGCCGGCGCCGTTGGGGCCCAGGAATCCGAACACTTCGCCACGCGCCACGGTCATGGTCAGCCCGGCGAGGGCCACGATCCGCCCGAACTCCTTGCGCAGCTCGTGCGTCTCGATGGCGGCGCCCCGGGCGGTGGCTGCCGCCTCGGATGCGGCGCCGGCCGCGGTTCCCGTCATCCGCCCGCTACCCGTCGATCCGCTCGACGATCGTGGCGATTCCCTGCCCAACCCCGATGCACATCGAAGCCAGCCCGTACCGGCCGCCCGTCCGGTGCAGGCCGTGGACGAGTGTGGTGATCAGGCGTCCGCCGCTCGCGCCCAACGGATGGCCCAGGGCGATGGCCCCGCCGTCCACGTTGACACGCGCGGCATCCAGCCCCAGCTCGCGAATGCAGGCGATCGACTGACTGGCGAAGGCTTCGTTGAGTTCGACGAGATCCAGGTCCCCAACGGCCAGCCCGGCCCGTTCCAGGGCCTTGCGCGTTGCCGGAATGGGCCCCAGACCCATCACGGCCGGATCCACGCCGGCGACGGCGGTGGCCACAACGCGCGCCATCGGCCGCAATCCCAGAGCGCGGGCCCGGCCGGCTTCCACGACGAGCGCCGCCGAGGCTCCGTCGTTGATGCCGCTCGAGTTGCCGGCCGTAACCGTCCCGCCCTCGCGGAATGCGGGTCGAAGACGGGCCAGGCCTTCGAGCGTGGAATCGGGCCGCGGCTGCTCGTCCGCGGAGACGATGACCGGCTCTCCCTTGCGCTGTGGAACCGCGATGGGGACGAGCTGGTCGCGATAGCGGCCCTCCGCGATCGCGGCGGCGGCGTTGCGCTGGCTGGCAAGGGCGAAAGCGTCCTGATCCTCGCGGCTGACACCCAGCCGTTCGGCCACGTTCTCGCCGGTCTCGCCCATCGAGTAGGGGTGGTGGGCCGCGGCCAGCGCCGGGTTGACGAAGCGCCAGCCCAGCGTGGTGTCGACCAGCTCGTGAGTGCCGCGCTCATAGGCGGCCTCGGGCTTGAGCATTACGTAGGGAGCTCGGCTCATCGACTCCACCCCACCGGCGATGAATACCTCGCCATCCCCCGACGCGATGGCATGGGCGGCCGAATTGACGGCCTGCAAGCCGCTCCCGCATAGCCGGTTCACCGTCAGGCCGCCGACTTCGACCGGGAGCCCCGCCAGCAACGCGGCCATTCTGGCGACGTTGCGGTTGTCCTCGCCGGCCTGGTTGGCGCAGCCCAGGATCACGTCCTCGACGATCGCCGGGTCGATTCCCGCGCGCTGTACGACGGCCCGAATGACGGCCGCGGCCAGGGCATCGGGCCGGACCGAGGCCAGGGCGCCGCCGTAGCGCCCAAACGGGGTTCGGAGGGCGGTGACGATCCAGGCTTCGCGAACAGGTCGGTCGAACTGGCGTCCCATACTCAGTCGATTGTAAGGCTGCGCGCCCTCATGCCGGAGCTACAGCCCGGCGCCCGCCCGACGGTCGCGCCGGCCCCCGCCCGCGGCTCAGGGCATATGAATCAGGGTTTCCAGAAGGAGAGACTGGCTGTCCGTGATGATCGTATACAGCACGTCGCCCCTGGCGTAGACATAGCCGGCGGAGAGCCCTCCGGCCGCCTTGGCGACTGGGTCGATGATCTCCAGCACGGTCTTGCCGGTGCTCATCAGATTCGAATGGCTCGTGACGGCCCAGCCGGCGTTGGTGGCCACCACTGCGAAGGTGGAGCTCAGTGCTTCCGCGTCGGCCCCTGGAACCTGGATGGCATGCATGACGAAGTTCTCCTGGCCCGTCAGGTCCGCCGCGATGGCCATGATCACTTCCGCCGGTGTCTTGTCGAACTTGACCAGCCAGGTGGGGTAGAGACCGTTGTCGCCGCCGCTCGTTGAGTTCATGTACGCCTGGAGTGTGAAGCTCAGCTTCTGCAGGCAGACCCCACCGATGATCGTAGGCAGCAGATCCTCTAGCTTGGCGTTGGCGTGAGGCAGGCTCAGCGGATCCGTGGCCATGGCGGAGGGGTCGTCGCACTCACCCGCCGACGCCGACGAGTTGGGGGACGTGGCGGACGAGGGAGATGTCATCGCGCCTGAAGTCCCGGGCATTGCCCCGCCCGTGGGCGGCAAGGGTGTCGGTGCCCCGACCTGGCCCGGAGTGGGTGCCGCCGATCGTCGGGCCGTCGAAGTCGCGGCGCCGCAGCCCGCCAGGAGAGCGGCCACCAGTACGGCGCCCATGAGTGTGGATAGCGTGGCTCGGGAGCGGCTGGTCATCGATTACCCCGATAGGCGAGGTTCCGTGGCCGAGATCGGTCGCGGCGGCAATGGTCTGGCCGAGCATGGCCTCCGGTCGGCCTGCGTGTCAAACGGGCGGGAGTCGGCTATTTCGTTGGATTCTGGCACCGCCCTGTAATCCCGGCGGTTCTGCCGCGTTCTGTTGTTGAGCGAATAGCGTCGCTAGTCGCTTGGACTCATAGGTCACATTCAGTGGTCACATTCAGTGGGAGCGAATCGGAATGGACTACCAGAGACCAGACCCGGAGAACGGGCCATCGCCATCCGGACCGAGGGTAGAGGATGATTTCGTTCGGCCGCTGAAGCCGATGCGAACCATCTCCCACCGCCGACTGCCGGCCGCCCTGCCATTCGCCATCGCCGGCATCCTGGTGGTTTCGAGCGTGGCCTTCGGGGCTACGTTCATCAAGAACGTAATCAACCCCACGTCCAGCGCCACTCCGGGCGTCATCGTCGGCCACGACCCGAGCAACAGCGCGGAAGCGAGCGTTTCCTCGGCTCCCTCCGTAGTGGAAGAGGAGCCGTCGGTCGACTCGAGCGTCGAGCCCTCGACCGCCCCGACCCCGGGCACGCTGACCCTGACGGTCGAGGCCCTGCCCGGCAAGGCCAAGCTGACGTGGAGCGCCTACACGGGCGACGACTTCGCCTACTACAAGGTCGTCCGGTCGGACGACGCCAGCGCGCCGACGTGGCCGCTCGGCGAAGGCGACAAGCTCGTGGCGGCCATCGATAACAAGGACACTCTCACCTACACGGACGGCTGCGGCGCCGGCACGGTCAGCTACCGCGTCTTTGCCGTGAAGAAGAGCGGCGACGAATACGACGTGCTCGCCCAGAGCGCAGCCAAGACGGTCACCGTCGAAGCTCCCGAGAGCAGCGAGCCGCCCGTTGGGTCGGAGAAGCCCGCTCCTCCAGTTCAATCGCTCACGCTGACCGCCACGATCGATGGCAGCGAGGTCGATCTCAGCTGGAGCAAATACACCGGGGACCACTTCCAGTACTACAAGGTCGTCCGCTCCCAGTCGAGCGACCCGACCTGGCCGCTCTCCGGTGACAGCCAGCTCCTGGCTGCCATCACGAACGTCAACGAGACCACGTTCGTCGACAAGGAAGTCCGCGCCGGCCACACGTACCACTACCGCGTGTACGCCTACACGCACGAGACGTTCGCGGCCGCGGATAGCGGTTCGGTCGCGGTCCCGGCTTGCGAGACCGACGGCACGATCCTGGCCGTCTCCAACATCGCCACCGTGACGATGCCGGGGACGGACACCCCTCCGCCGGTCGTCGAACTCTCGCTGACGGCGACTGTCCGGGACGACGGCTCTGTGGACCTGACCTGGAGCAAGTACACCGGCGACTACTTCAACTACTACGCGGTCGTTCGCGTCGATGGAACCGGCGAGCCGACTCTTGAGCCCGGCACAACGCCCAAGGTCTACTTCGACGACCAGAACAAGACCAGCTGGACCGACGACGGCTCGAGCGATCTCGGGGACCTCGTCCCCGGCCACACCTACACCTACCGCGTCTATGCGTATTCCGAGACGGCATTCGGCGACGTGGAGCCGGCCTGCACGGTCGTCACCATCCTGGCCGTGTCTCCGCCCCGGACGGTGACCATCCCGGAGCCGGCGGAAGATTCTCCGGCCCCATCTTCGTCCGGCCACAGGAAGTGAGTCTACCCACGAGGGGCCCTGGCAACCCCCCATGGGCCCCTCGACAGTCCGGCTGACGGCGCCGGGCTGGGCGATAAGTTCCGGCGAGAGCCGGACGGAAGGAGCGGGCTTCGGCGAGAGTCGAAGCCCCTCCATCCAGTTGCACCAGCAGACGAGCCGCCGCCCCGGCCTGATTGAGCCGTGGCAAGCGAGCGATTGTGAGCGACGGGGAATGGGCACGCAGATTGGAACGCGGCGGTACCAGACAGTACAGGTGGCGGATTGCCCGGCCGGACCGCAGTCCGTACCGTTCGTTTCTCTATGGAACGTGACGGAGCTTCTCGCATGGCAGCCGACCGCGAG
>Ga0182027_10012896_pt1 | contig 11703 bp, 9 predicted proteins | sample 712E1DmetaG_FD_121300 | JGI IMG/M metagenome (GOLD analysis project Ga0182027, IMG submission 121300) | Permafrost microbial communities from Stordalen Mire, Sweden - 712E1D metaG (Illumina Assembly) | ecosystem: Environmental > Terrestrial > Soil > Wetlands > Permafrost | place: Sweden...
CAGCACCTCCGTGAGGCTGCCGCTCTTTTCGCCCGCCATCACCGAGGTCACGTACATTTTGGGAAAAATCCCCTGCTGCCGGAACGCCTCCGAGAGCAGCGTCCCGCCCCGCACTTCGTCGCGGACCGACTTGATATACGGCTCCAGCGCCGGGTCGGTCAGCCGTTCCGCCAGCAGGTCCAGCCCCTTCAGAATCGGCAACCCCGCGCGGATTAGCGTCACGAACTGCTGGTTGAAAATCAGAAACTTTTCGAGGTTGAGCTTCTTGCGCCTCCGGAACAGCCCCGTGGCCGCCAGCCCCGAGGCCACCCGCGGCTTCACCGAATAGATGAGGAATCCCTGCTGCGAGTATCTCTCCCGCAATTCCTTCTCGGATGGCGCGGCCACTACCTGCTGGTGGATCTGCCCCCGCCCGTCCGCGTACTTGAGCACGAATTCAGCCATGGCTCACGATCCCCCCTCCACCACTTCCGCTCCCGGGGGCGGCTGAAACTGAAACAGCTTGCCATCGAGCGGCGGGTTCAGGCTCTCCTCCTCGAAGGTGAAGTCCAGCGTGGAGTTGTCGAACCCGGTCACCTTCACTTCGCGAATGCGATTCTGGGCGGTCACCACGAATTCCACCGCCGAATACGGCAGGCTATCGGTCTTAGGCTCCGCCGTGATGCGTGTACCGGCCCCGGCGCCTTCCGGCCGCGCCTGCACGTTGCGAAACTCCTTTTCGAAGTTCAACTTGCCCAGCAGGAACGCGAGCGGCGCGCGCATGTCGTCGCTCTCCTGAAGCTTCATTTTCTCGGCCCGGTTCTCAGCCGGAGTGTAGAGCCACATGAACTTGCCATCGGAAATGAAGAGTTTGCCTTGAGGCTGCGAATAATCCCACCGCATCCGGCCGGGCTTCTGTAACATCAGCCGTCCGCTCTCCGACCGGCGGGCTGGGCCGCCCCCCGGGCCGGGGGGCGTATATTCTTCATGGAAAAGGACTTGAAGCGTCTTCGCCCGGTTATAGCGGGCCTCCACGCCTTTCAGTAGACCATCCACGCCGGCATCGCCGGCAAATGCCGACACCGCCAGCACGCCCAATAATAGCCGAAGAGGGCTCACAAAACCTTTGACGTAAGCAAGCCCTCAAACGTGGCAGTAAAGCGCACACTCCGCGCGGTAGGGGCCGGGCCGGCCCGGAGGGCACCCCGCGGCCCCTATGGCCCTACTGCACCGACACCGTCACGCCGGTCTGGCTCATGTTCGGGCCGATCGACACCGTGATCGAGTTCGGGACGCCCGACTGGGCGGTTTGCGGGATTTGCACGTTGAGCTGCAGCAACCCCGCTGCCAGGCCCGGCGCTTCCCCGGCGTAGGTCCAGAGAGCCGGCTGGCCGTTGATCAGTACCCCGATCGACGTCAGTAACGGCGACGGCGTCACCTGCGGAGGCGGCAAGTTCGGGATGGTAATTGCTCCCGTGACGCTCGCCGGGCTGGTCTGGCCCTCGCCCGTCATATACACCATTACGATGCTGCCCTTGGCCGCCGGATTACCCGGCCCGTTCAGGCTGAAGTTCTGGTTCAGGATGGCCCCCGGCCCGCTGCCCTGCGCGTTCTGCGTGAACAGCCCCGGGGCCGTGGTCGCCGAGGTCAATGCGTAGGCGTTGGAAGTCTGCCCCAGGAATTTGACCCACACCGACGGGCTGGCATAGGGCGCCATCTCATACGGCACAATCACCGATATCTGTGTGGCGCTGGCGTAGATCATCGGAGCGTTGGTGCCATTGAACAGCACCTGCACGCCGCCGATGGTGGTGGCCAGCTTGCCGGTCGATGGGTCGACGGTAGCGTATGCCGCGGCGACCGGTCCCATGTTCAAGCCAAACAGGGTCACAATCTCGCCTGGGGATACCGCGCCCTTGAGGAAGCTGGCGGCGTTCACCACGCTATTGATGGTGGGCAGCGGCGCGATCACCGACAGCGTCACGTTGATGCTGGTCGAGCCTGTACCGGTGTCCGTGCCACTTACCAGAAGGGTCGCGTAGTACGTACCCACGCCCAAGCTTGCCTCCAGGGGAGTCGCCGTCACCGTCAGTGTGGCCGTCCCCGTGGTCGGCGTGGTCCCGCTCAAGGGCGAAACGGAAAGCCAGTTGCTCCCGGCCGTGACTTGCGCCGTAAAGCCCAGGCTCTGCCCGCCGCCGGAAACACTCACCGTTTGCGGTGTTGGGTCGGTGCCGCCCGCCTGGAACGTAAACGTTAGTGGCGTGGCCGTTGCCGTTACCGTCGCCGCCGCTTGCACAGTGAGGGTGACCGGAATAGTTACCACCGTCCCGCCGTTCGGCGTAATGGTGATGGTGGCGCTGTAAGGTGTTGACGACGCAACGAGGGTGATCGGAGTCACAATGGCGACCGTGAACGTCACCGGCGTGTTCAGCGAGGTGCCATTTGTAACGCCCGCCGAGAGCCAGGTGGCGCTGCTCGCAATCGTGAACGTGACGGGCGACGATCCGGACGCGCTCGTCACCTGCAAAGCCTGAGCTGCTGGCGCGCTGCCGCCCACCGTGTAAGTGAAACTCAAAGAAGGCATGGACACCGTGACATTGCCGCCCCCGGTGCTCGATGAGCTTACCACCAGGGTCACCTGAACCTGCTGCTGGATGCCGTTGGCCGCCAGCGTAATGGTGCCGTAGTAGGGGGAACCCGCCACCGTCAGGCCCGACGGGTTCACCGAAACCGTGATGTTCGAGTTGGTATACCCGCTCAAAGCCGAGAGGCTTAGCCAGTTGCCGCTGCTGGACGCGCTCGCCGTATAGTACGTAGTGGTCGAGGCGGTGACCGACAGCAGTTGCGTAGCCGGCGTGGCGCCGTTCAGCGAGGAGAACGTGGACAAGCTCCCCAGAGTCAGGCTGCCGCCCGTCACCGTGCTGCCGGTCACCGTCAGCACCACCGGAACGTTCACCGGACTATTTGCAAAGTTGGCCGTCACCGTCACACTGCCGGTGTACACCCCGTTCGCCAGAGACGACAGGTTATAGCCCTGAACCGTGACCACGCCACCCGTGTTCGGGGGTTGCGGCGTACTCACGCTCAGCCAGGTCGTCGACGTGGTAGCGGTCACCGCCACGGCGGAGCCATCGCTGGCGATCAGGTACAGAGGAGAATAAGGGTTAATGCCGCCGGACGTGTAGGAGAAGTTGAGCGATCCCGGATTGGGCAGTAGCACTGGCACTGTGCTGGCGGTCACCAGGAAACTGACCGACACAGTAGTGGGTGAGGCGTTGTAGGGAGTCACCGTCACCGTGGCGGTGTACGGCGAGGTACTCGCCGAAAGCCCCGCGGCGTTGACGCTCACCGAGATCGTCCCCGGCGCAGTGGTGCCGTTGGGCGTCGTAACCGTCAGCCAGGAGCTGCCGGTATAGCCGCTGGGGTAGGTTGGACCCGCCACCGAGAACGTCCCCGTTCCCGAGACCACGATGCTTTGCGCTGGCGGGAGATTGGCCGAGCCGGTCTGGTCGGCGAACGTCAGCGACGTCGGGGTCACCATTCCGGATGTCGTGGTTGTGCCGCCCGATCCCACGACGAAGGTGACCGGGATCGTCTGGTAGATCGTGCTCGCGCCACTGCTTGGTGCCAGGGCCACGTACAGATAGTCGTTGTTAGTGCTTGCCGAAAAGCCGGTAGGGTTCCCGTACACGGTCACGGAGGCGGCGGCGGGGCTGTAGGAGGTGATGCCGAGCGTACCAAGGGACAGCCCTGAACCGGTAATGCCTGAAATGCTGAACGTGCCAGCCGTGGCGCTACTCAGGTAGACCGTCAACGCCTGGGTGTACCCGCCCACCCCGGCCGTTATGGTCACGGGGTTTGGAGACCACGTGATCCCAGTCGTCGAGCCGCCATTCACCGAAAGATAGACGGTGATGAGGGCCTGGTTGCCATTCTGATCGTACGCATGCACAAGGCCGGTGTAGTTCCCCGAAGCCAGCGAGTTCATATACGTCGGGTTAGGCCCGATTGAGATCCCCGAGCCGATATAGCCCGAGCAGCTATTAACTTGGCCGTTACACTCCAGCCAGAGACTGGAACTGTCCACACTGGCCGTGTACAGTGTTTGGCCGATCAGGCTCGTGAGCGCTACCGACTGGGGTAAGGGATAATTTCCGCTATTCGTGGAGTAGCTCCAGGAGATCGTGCTGGGGTAGGCGTTCAGGTTCCCGGTACCCCCACCCGACCCCACCGTGAACGTGACGCCAATCTGCGTCGACGATCCCCCGCCGTAAGGCGTGATTGTAACCGTGCCGCTATATGTGCCGGTCGCCAACGTCAGCCCATTGGGCACCGCGATCGTCAGGGTGGCGAAACCGCCGCTGCCGTTCACCGTGTAGGAGCTTGCCGTCGCCGTCAGCCAATTGCCGCCCGTGTACGTCGTAGCGTAGGGCGCGGGGAACGAAATCGCGTTCTGGGTGTTGTTGGTCAGAGTGATCTGAGCCGAGGTGCTCGAGCCCGGCAACGCGCTCAAGCCCACGGAGCTCGAGCTCGGAGTAAGCGTGCCGCCGCCGCTCGACGAGCTGTACAAATACGTTACGGTGATGGTGGCGGTTGTCGCTCCCGAGGTCAGGGTGACCGTGTCGGTGTACGTTTGGCCACTCTGCATTCCCGCCGTGCGGGCAACGGAAAAGTACAAGATCGTCGGCGTGGTCAACACTCCGGTAACGCTCAGCCAGTTTTGACCGGTAGGATGGGTGCTTATGTCCAGTATCGATGGCGTGGTGAACGTGATCTCGGTCCCACCGGTCGGGACGGTCGGGTATCCAGTCGAACTGTTGACGGCGACTGCGACCGCCTGGCTTCCCAGTTGAACCGCGGCGGTGTTCGTAGCGGTATTGTTCAGGTTGAACGTCTGCGCGCGTCCGGGCACCACCATGAGCAGTGCGGTCGCTAGAAATAGAACGGTCTTGTTGAAATACGTGTGAGCGGCGTCCATGATTTTTTCCTCAACCAGATTGATGATACACCATCATCAGTCTGAATAACAGACTTTAACTCTCTGTTTATATCGGGATACGGACGCGGTTCCCCTCTATCATACCTCTTATTTCAAGATGCGGAAAAGATTACTGTAGTCGTCTGTCCATAATCGCACAGTTCGCTTGGATTCGATGGCCGTCGAATTCGTCAGCTCCTCGCCGTGGAAACCGCTGGCCGGGGAGGTGATCAGCACCCAGGTGGCGCCGAAAACATCCTGCGTATCGTCGTCTTCGGTGTCCACCACGCGCGCCAGTTTCCCGGTGGCGCGGGTCTCCCCCGCCAGCACCGGCTCCAAGTCCAGATAGCGATTGGAAATATGCACCGCCAGCACGCCGTCGGGCCGTAAGTGCCTGAAATATAACAACATGGACTCAAGCGTCAGCAGGTGCACGGGTATCGAGTCGCTGGAGAACGCGTCCACCGCCAGCACATCGAAATTCTCCGGGGACTCGCGCTCCAGCGACAACCGCGCATCGCCCATGGCCACATCCACTTTGGCCTTGCAATCGCCCAGGAAACTGAATTCCGTGCGCGCCAGCCGCAGCACCAGCGGGTTGATCTCGTAGAAGCGGTAATAATCTCCCAGCCGCCCGTACGCCGCCAGGGTCCCCGTGCCCAGCCCGATCACGCCCACCCGAATGGCCCCCGCCTTCCCTTTTTCCCGGATGGCCAGCCCTACCCCGGTGTCCGGGCCGTAGTACGTGGTTGGCTGGTCGCGGCGCGCCGGATTCAGAAACTGTTCGCCGTGGTTGATGGTGCCGTTGGTCAGGGTCCGGGTGGCATCCAGTTGGGTGGCAGGGCCGCTATCGCGCACTCTCAGCCCGCCATAGAAATTGCGGACCAGCACGCGATAGCCGCTGGTCGACTGGCCGATCTGAAACGCCAGGCACCCGATGAGCGCCAAGGCCAGAATCTCCACCGTGGCCGGCCCCAGTTGCTTCGCCTTGCCGCCGCGCAATACCATCACCGCCAGCACGGCGCAGATCGCCAGAACCACCAGCAGGGCGGTAGTGTCGAACCAGTCCGGCGCGGTCCAATCCTGTTTCACGACCAGCCCCGCGAGCTTGTGCGCCGCCGAAATCACGACCTCCCGGAGCCTGTACCCGAGGAAGCCCACCAGCGCCAGGCCCACTACCCCGGCACCGAACCGCGCCGGCGGCAGCAGGTCGCGGAACCACTCCGGGTCCGGATGGGCGCGCACAACGGCCACCACCAGCACCGCGCAGGCCGCCAGGCCGAGCGGCATTTCGTAGAGGGCGTTGAACAGGTGCGGCGCCAACAGCCCCACCAACAGCCCGCCCAGCGCGCCGCCGGCCGCAATCATCACGTAAAAGTGCGTGAGGTAGCGTGGATCGGGCTTCAGCCTCGCCAGCTCGCCGTGGCACACCATGCAGCACGTGAACAGCCCCATGGCAAACAGCGGCACCATGATCTTGATGGGAACGCTGCCCGTGGCATCGAAGCTCAGCGCGTATGCCATGGCCCCCAGCGCCACCGCCAGAAGCTGCAGATAGGGATTGCGCCGGTACCAGCCGCTGCCTTCAAAGCACAGGATGAACGTCAGCAGGTAGATGCTCAGCGGCAGCACCCACAGAAACGGAATGGCCGCCACGTTCTGAGAAAGATGATTGGTGATGGCCAGCAGCAGCAGCGAGGCTACCGCCGGCAGCAACAGCCACATCAAATACAATTTCGCCGATGGCTTTTCGACGGCTTCCGGTTCCACCACCGTCTCCGCCGCCGGCGCGTTCCCCGACCGCAAGGCCGTCAGGGCGCACAGCACCACGAACACGCCATACGCCGCCGACCACATCCAGGCCTGCTGGTGCGTGGTGAACACCGGCTCGAACAGCACCGGGTAGCTCAGCAGCGCGAACATGGAGCCGGCATTCGAGAGCGCGTACAACCGGTAAGGCATGGCGCCCTGGAAGCGCCGGGCATACCACGCCTGTAGCAGCGGCCCGGTGGTGGACAGCAGAAAATACGGGAGCCCCACCGTCATCGCCAGCAATCCCAGAATTCGCAGCGTGGGTTCTTCCCCGCCCATCGGTTTCCAGGAAGTGTTGGGGTAGATCGGCAGCGCCAGCGCGCTTACCAGCAGCAGGCCTGCGTGAACCAGCATTTGCGTTCGCGGCTTGAGATAGCGCACCAGCGCATGCGCATAGAGGTACCCCAGCAGCAACGCCATCTGAAAAAACAGCATGCACACGGTCCACACGGCAGCCGAGCCGCCGAACCACGGCAAAATAGTCTTGGCGATGACCGGCTGAACCTGAAACAACAGGAAGGCGCTCACCACGATTGTCAGTGCGTAAAGAATCATGAATGCAGCCCACGCGTCGAAACGCCGTTTTCGTAATCTTCTATTTGAACACGGATGGGTCGGATTACGGATACAGACCGGGAAGTGCCTGAGAGGTGCGTTGAAGGAAATGACGCCTAGAATGCCAGCGTATAATGGCCACCGGGACCGTTGTATATCAGGATGAAGCGGGAGAGAATCTCTCTGCCGATAATTGCGATGAGCGGTTGATTACCCATCATGGGAACTTTCTGGTCGGCTAGATCGATTTCAAGAAGGCGTCCGAACTCCATACCGGGAAGATTCGTGTTCGGAAACGCATAGCGGGCCGCATACACAGGGTGTTCTGAGGAACCTCTAGCCGTGAAGACCTTCTGAACGCTTATTGGCTGAAGCCCCAGCGCCGAAACCACCCGCTTGTCTACCCCACTGATTGTTGCTCCCGTATCAATTAACGCTAGGCCGATCGAAGGAGGCGGTGCCGCCAAACCGAATTTCTGTAAAGTGGCAGCAACTTTTGTCGCAATTCCAATCTGGACAGGGAGTAGCGGACCGCACTGTAAAAGTCCCTGCGCGAACGGCGCGGCAGGTGGCGCGGGCGCGGCCCCTTGTTGCTGCTGCGCCTGCGCGTGAAATGAAAATTCAAATACCGGCATTCATCAGCCCGAGGAAGAGTGCGGGGATGTGAGCGACAGGGTCGGTCGCCTGAACTTGCTTAATCAGCATGGGGACGTTACCGAATCTTTCCACGCCAGCATCAAAAGCCGCCTCTGCATTATCATATACGCCGATCAATTCCTCGCCCACTACCAAAGCAACCTTGCCTTGGTGGTATTTGAGCCATTCCGGCCGGTGAGCCTCAAAGAATGCTTGTTCCTTCTCTAGAATCATATTCGCCTACCCTCCATTATAGCGGCCCTTTCCCTGAAAAACTCTCACCGTTCAGGTTCGGTAGGGTGAGTGTACCACCAAAAAACCAGGCAACGCAAGTGGATGCGCCCTATCTATGCCAGCGGTTCCGCCAGCTCCCAAACCCGACCCGTGATTCCCGCTTCCATGGCCGGAGTAACGCGCAATGAGCGGGGTAGCGTCATTTCATCTGGAGCGTTTCGGTGATTTCCCGAACTAGGGATTGGTATTTTTGTGGCGAGATGTCGCGCGGCGCAGAACCATATTTTTTCATCGTTTCAAGTTGCTTATCGACATATTCCCTAGCAACCGTCTCCAGGGACTTGCTGTCCTTATTCTCCATTTTCCTGGCCCTCCTTGTGGTTTCGGTAGAAGACATCGATCAGATATTCGGCGAACGCCTCGCGGTAGTGTTTATACCTGGCCCTGTGTTCCTCCTGGTGCTTTCGCAATTTCTCGTTTGGCTCAAGCATGGGCATCAGCATCTTGAGAACGTCATCTTGCCGCGGCGTTTTCCCCTCGCAAATATGGTCCCGCGCCGCGCAAAATGCGTGCTTTGTGATCTCCGTCCATTCATCCGTGTGCTTGTCGAAGAGTTTATCAAACTTCTTGTCTTGCAGATCCTTAATCTTAGATTCGGTCAGCGCCACAATCGCCCTTCCATTCAAGTGAAAACAGTGGCGATGTACGCGAGTACGTATACCGCCGTGAGCGAAAGCACTACCCTGAGCGCAGAGAGGGCATGGTCCGCGTTCCACTGATTGCCTCCGATAGCATCGATGCAGAGCCACGCCGAGGCCAGCGCCACTACGATCGGAACGGCCCCGAATGCGGCCAAGTAGCGGTACTTGTCGCCCCGTTTGGTCTCGTACGTTTCGGCCTTGGACATGATGAGCCCAGAGAAAACGAGGATCAGTCCCGCAAGCGCGAGGTCGCTTTGAAGCACGGCGAGAAGTGTATCCCGCTCCGCCATTTTTTCTGGCTTTCATTGTACTCCCATTGTCAAGATGCCCCAAAAAGGCCTTTCGCCTTGATCCCTTCCTTCCTTAAGCCTAACCTATAGAAGAGCCGGGGGAAGGTGAACCGGCCCCGCCAAAGCCCTAAGGCGATGAAAAGTCGAGCAAAACTATTTTCAGCATTTCCGTGAATTGCAATCTGCGATCAACGCACCCTTCAGGCACTCCCTACAGCCGGGGAACTTCGACCGCATCGGCCACCCGTCCCACCCCCAGCATGTTGGCCGCGGGCGGCATGTTCACCTGGCGATCAGTGTGGATCTTGAACCCCTCCGTGAACGCGGTCTTCATCACGCGTTCCAGACGAGAAAATTTTGTGAGAATCGCCCGCCTCGCCCCACTATCTTCCTGTCAACGATATGCGCGGTGTAGTGTTTTTTGCGGTTTGCGGGTTGGCCTTCTCCCAATCCCCGGACCCTGCCTACGAGCCTCTCACCCGCGCATACGAGGCGCTGCGCGGGCGCGATTACGACACCGCGGTCGCGAGTTTCCTCAAGGGGATCGAAGCTGCCCCGCGCCGCGCCTCCATCCATAAAGACCTGGCCTACACCTACTTGAAGATCGGCGAGAACGAGTTGGCCCGCGACCAGTTCGCCGAAGCCATGGAGATCGACGCCAACGATTCCCAGGTGGCCATGGAGTACGCCTTTCTGTGCTACGAAACCAAGGAGCAGCAGCAGGCGCGGCGCATCTTCGACCGCATCCGCAAGACGGGCGATGCCACCGCCGAGCAGGCCTTCCGCAATATCGACGCGCCGCTGGCCGCGGGCATCGAGCGCTGGAAGAAAGCCATCGAAATGGGCGCCGATAATTTCAGCGCGCATTTCGAGCTGGCCACTCTCGCCGAACAGCGCGACGATCTGGCCCTGGCCGCCGAGCACTATGAAAAGGCCTGGCGCCTGCTGCCCGACCGGCGTTCCGTGCTGGTCGACCTGGGCCGCGTGTGGAAGGCGCTGGACCGCACCGACGACGCCACGGCCGCGTTGCTGGCCGCTTCGCGAGGCGGTGAGCCGCGCGCCGCCGAGATGGCTCGGGAACTGCTGCCGCGACACTACCCCTACGTTTCCGATTTCCGGCGCGCGCTGGATCTGGACCCCTCCAACGTCGAACTGCGCCGCGAGTTCGCCTATCTGCTGCTGCGCATGGATTTCCAACCGGAGGCCGAGCGGGAATTCGGCGTGCTCACCGATACCGCGCCGGACGATCTGCTGGCCGCCGCGCAACTCGGTTTCCTGTTTTACGCCCGTGGCGACCATTTTGCCGCCACGCCCCTGTTTGACCGCGTGCTGGCCGGGAAGGACGAGGACCTCGCCAACCGCGTGCGCGCCGTGCTGCGGATTCCGCAAGTGCTCAAGGCGCGCGGCGATGCGCTCCCCGCGTCCATCGACGCCAAGGTGATGGCCGAGCGCAGCATCAAGGCCGGCTATATGAAGGACGCGCTGAAGTACCTGCAAATCGCCCACGAAGGCGACCCCGGCGATTTTGAGGTCATGCTGAAACTCGGTTGGACCTACAACATTCTCCACCAGGACTTGCTGGCATTCCGCTGGTTCGATCTGGCGCGCAAAAGCCCCGACCCGCAAGTCGCCGCCGAAGCCGGGCACGCCTGGCGCAACCTTCGCGCGGCCACCGAGCGGTTCCGCACTACGGCCTGGGTTTACCCGATCTTTTCCACCCGCTGGCACGACTTTTTCTCCTACGCGCAGATCAAGACCGGAATCCGGACGAGTGCTCCGATCCAGCCGTATGTGAGCATCCGGTTCGTGGGCGATACGCGCCTCACCATTGGAGTCACCTCGCCGCAGTACCTTTCGGAGAGCTCGTTCATTCTCGCGGTGGGCATAGCCACGGTGCCCTGGCACGGAGTCACCGGCTGGGCCGAGGCCGGCTCGGCTATCGGCTACATCAGCGGCCACATGCTGCCCGACTACCGCGGCGGCGTCTCCCTGGCGCGCGGCATAGGGCATACGCTGCGCGGCGAATCGTCCGGATGGTTCGCCGACACCACGCTCGATGGAGTCTTTATCAGCCGTTTCGGCAACGATTTCCTGGTCTACGATCAGACCCGTTTGGGTTACGCTTTTGGCCCCAAAACGCTGCGCGGCCAGCTTTCCTGGAACGCCAACCTGACCTTCGACAGCCAGCGCCAGTACTGGGCCAATTTCGGCGAGACTGGGCCGGGAGTCCGATTTGCAAGTTCTTTGCTGCCGCAATCGACGTACGTGACGTTTAACCTGCTGCGAGGCGCCTACCTGATCAACACGGGCAATCCGCAGCGGCCGAATTTCAACGATTTCCGCGCGGGGTTCTGGTATGCGTTTACTCATTAGCATGGCGTTCGTCCTGGCGGGGTGCCCCCTGGGCCCTGCGCATGCCGCCGATCTTCCGTACTTCAGCGTCCTCTCCGACGATGCCGGCGCGTGGCCGGAAATCCTCTCTTCCGTCGGCCTCCAGCGGCAGCCCGCTGGCCTCGCG
>Ga0182027_10012897_pt1 | contig 11703 bp, 9 predicted proteins | sample 712E1DmetaG_FD_121300 | JGI IMG/M metagenome (GOLD analysis project Ga0182027, IMG submission 121300) | Permafrost microbial communities from Stordalen Mire, Sweden - 712E1D metaG (Illumina Assembly) | ecosystem: Environmental > Terrestrial > Soil > Wetlands > Permafrost | place: Sweden...
GACGAGATCCAGAAGGTGAAGAGCCTGACCGCCGGCGCGGCCGCCGTCGTCGGCAAGGTCCACAACCTGCCTGAGAAGCCCAAGGACATCGAAGATGACGGCGAGTTCCATTACGGAGTCCTCGGCCCGAAGGCGGCTTCCGACTCCGGGAAGCCGAGCGCGGAGGCGCGGCGATTCATCGATGAAAAGACTTCAGCAGATTCGCAGCGGGTGTATCGAAACGCCGTGGTGCTGGCGGCGCCTTCGCGCGATGGCCTCGATGTTGTCCGTAACGCAATCAAGGAATACCTGGGTTGGGAGGAAGTCACTACCCAACTCAAGGACCAGGATCTAGATCCCACACGTACCGAGCTCCTGTCCATGAACCGCGATGCGGCAAAGAAACGGATTCCAGAAGCGGTCCAGCAGGCCTACTGCATCGTCGTGACTGTCTCGGACAAGAACGATGTCCAGGCGTTCAAGTTGGCGATCGACAACAAACCGCTTTTCCAAATCATCAAGGAGGACGCCCGCTCTCGGATTCAGGACACCGCCATCAGCGCCGAAGCCATGCTTCCGGGCGGTCCCTACGATCTGTGGCGTGAAGGCGAGACTGCGCACCGGGTGAAGGACTTGGTGAACGCATTCGCCCAGCGGCCCCAGCTTCCGAAAATGCTCAACCGGAAAGCCATTTTGGACACGATCATCGACGGTTGTGTGAATGGGGCCTTCGTGTTGAGACTGACGCGCCCAGACAAGTCCATTCGGACGTTCTGGCGTCAGACGCCCGATGACGTCGCCATCAAGGACCCCAGTCTTGAGGTCGTGCTCCCGGAGGCGGCGGAACTGAGCGACGTTTCGCCTGGGCTTCTATCGCCGCAGATTCTCCCTTCGTTGTGGAACGGCCAGTCGATCATGGCGAAGGACGTCTTTGATTATTTCGCCGGTGGCAAGGTCGTAAAAGTCCAGCGCGAAGGTTACGAGGAACCGATTTCGATTCCGAAAGTCGCAAAGGCGGCTATCGAAGCGGCCATTGAAACGGCAGTAAAAGAGGGGCGGCTGTGGCTCATCAGTGGCCCGGCCAGCGTCTTCGCTGAGGAGATTCCGACTGGTCTGTTGAACAACGACGCTCAGCTCCAGCCGCCGCCGGAGGCCATTTCGCCGATGGCGATTGTTCCCGACGTTCTCACGGACGCGTGGAGCAACGGAACAGCCACGGCTCTCTCGATATCCGTAGCATTGTCGAAGAAGGCTGGCAAGCCGTTGCCGTGGGCACCCGTCAGAGATGCGATAGATGGTGCTATTCGCACCCGCATTCTGGAACGGACTGAGGATTCCGGTGCCTGGCCCAGCGACTATTCAAATTCCAAGAACGTGAGGCTCCGGCGCCCACTGGATGTGCCGCCGCCCCCTCCACCGCCGCCTCCGCCACCCAAGCCTGGCGTTCTCGTGGCACGTGCGGAGTTGAGATCAAACCAGATTCAAGACCTCGCGGACCAGATCAGCGATATCACGCTGGCCGCCGCGGGATTGGATCTCAAGTTCAACATCCAGGTGGAAGTGTCTGGAACGAGCTCGGGTTCGACGGATGCCGTCGCAAAGCTGAATGAACTCCTGGGTGCAATCGCGGAGGATTTCATACTCAAATAACCCCGATCAGGATCGGTCGCAACTAAGCATGGAGGTGCGCCTATGGCAGGCCACTACAGTCCGAAGCACTTTCTTCGCCAGGTTCCGAAAGCGCTGTTGAAAACGTTCTTCGACCGAAGAGGAGAACTCCAGGGAATCCAGTGGAGTCAGGTCGGCGAGATGGACGTCGATCCCATCTTCGAAGCCTGGCAGGACCTTGCAGAGGCAAACCGTAATGACGTTGAGCGCTGGTTCCGCGCTGTCGCGGAGCTCGCAACCCCCGCGGGGCTCCAGACCCTGATCGAAGAAGGGCAATTCCATGGTGTCGATCTTACGGTTCCACTCGGCCAGCTAAAAGGGCTGCATGAAAAGGCCTTCTGGGTTTATCTGAATCAAGAAAGGGTTTTCACGTCTGCAGGCAGGCTGAATCGCGCTGACTGCTTGAACGGACGCTACTGGCGGAGGAGAACTCTTCCCGCGAAGAAGCCCGATATCAGCCATCCCACACGAACGCTCTTGGCAGAAGGGATCTCCCAATACTATCGAGAGCAACAGGGACGGGGCGAGCACTGTATCGTTGAGGTCTATCTCCGCCGCGACAAGATCCACTATTTCTTTGCGTACCCCGCCGACTACGCAGATACAGTCATCATCTACACCGACAGCGGTTCATTCAAACGGCAGCTGCAGAAGGCTGCTTTCGAGGTGGTCTTCGCTTACAACGAGGTCTCAGGCGCGCTGGATCTGTTTATTCAGGGCGACAAGAAAATTCGGCGTGAGATGGAAGCGCTCTTCTCCCGGCTGATTCTCAAAGAGGAGCTACCCGCAGAAGAACCTGATGCGAATCCGTTCGAACTGAACGGATTGAGAAGCCGTGATTTCGACTTTCCCACCGATCCCGAAGATCGAATTCAGGATGTGCGGGTCAAGGCGTTACGGCTGTCGCTCGTGGGCCCAGGGTTTGGGCGTATCACCTTTGAGAGCGACGCCCGAACTAAGCGCGGGGACATCTACGCGTTGATGGATAAGGCGCTAAATCACCAACGGTTGAACTCGGAAACGGTGAACGTCACCCAGGCTACGATGCAGGTCACGTTCGCGGCGTCGGGCCGGCCAAAGACGATCACGTTTCAGATCTCGTACCCTGACAGCTGCAATCTGAAGGACAAGCCGGAACACTTGAAAATCATGGAGTACCTCAAACGCTGGGGTATTGCACGTGACTGACGATCTGGCGGTGTTCTGGATTCGAGCCGATATTGAAGATCCCGCGTTCACCGGCGACGAAGTAGTGCGTTTGCCTGCGGCGATCCGGCACCTCCTTGAATCTCAGTCCCTTATCCGGCAGTCGGGAAACCTGCGAGTGATTGAGTGCGATGCCTGCGGCGAAGGCCACCTCGAGGAAGTGGAGATCTTGTTGGAACCCACTGGTTCAAAACCGCGCGCGTACATTACGTGCCCCGAGGCGGGTCGCGTATCCGTCGATATGAAGAGACTCCAACAATGGTCCGTTGATCTTGGCGCTCTCGCGGGAACCGTTGCTAAGGCTCTGGACCTCCACGATAGGATCATTTCGATCACACAGGGCCGCGTATGGCTACTCGGAGCCAGAAAGTTCGATGAGCACATGAGGGACGTCTTCCTCGTGAGGGGCATTGCTTGGCCGGACAGCCGTCAAATTCTGGAATCCGCGGCGCGGTTGGCCAATTCTCCATGCCCGCTAATCCTTTGTCTGAATCGCTTCCCCGGTGATGCCGAGTGGCAGGATCGTAACCGAGTAGTCTTCTCGCTGGCCGAGACTCCTTGGTTGGGCGCTCAGCAGCATGCCCTCGCGGATCGGATCGCGGCTGTTTTACTCGAACATAGCGGCCCGAGAGGACTTGATCCGCTGCCACCCACCCCAGCCGCAGAACGCTCGGCCTTGATGCAGAACATCAAGTCCCGGTACAACTACCGCGTGAAAGACATCCATCAAGGAGCGAACGTTGATCGCAGCTACCTGAACAAATGGAAACTCGGCCAGGTTGACGACGACTCAGATCCATCCCACCGAATCGAAAACTTCCTTCGCCGGCACCGCCACGTTCGTCGCAATTCGAAGCAATCCTCGTAACCACACTTTAGCCACATTTGCCACATTGATCTGACTACATATTGCGGCCACACCATGGGCTTGTACCAAGCGCGTTGATCTCGCGAGGAACAAGCACAATGAACGAGACGCAAATCGAAACCTTACTAAATGAGAGGCAGCTATCCCGCCTGATCGGGGTCTCGATCGGCACGCTGCGTTTCTGGCGCGGCGAAGGAAAAGGTCCCCGTTTCCGAAAGGTGGGCCAGTTGGTCCGGTATGCGCCCTCGGACGTCAACGACTGGCTCAGCCGGCGGCCCACCGGAGGTGAGGTACCAGCCGAGGTCGGGCGATGAACCGCGCACGGCCCACTTCGACGCGGGAGTTGCTTCCGTCAGAGAGCCACTTTATTGGCATTATGCAGCGACTCGGCTATGGCCGCTTCGAATTCCTTCGAATCGAGCGCGGCGAATTGGTCCTTAATCCTTCGCCGTCCCTGGTGCGCAACGTAAAATTTGGCACCACGGACCCGGTCGGACCGAAGGAACGGGGAGCAGAGTTCGAGCTGAAAAAGCAAGTCGCGGAATTCTTCCAATACGTGCGTGCCGTCGAGTCAGGGGAGATCCGAACACTCGAAGTCCAGAACGGGTTGCCATTCGCAATGGAGATCGAGCACCGGCCTGACGCGACAGGAGGGTTCCAACATGCGTGAGGCAGTGTTTGCGAAGGCATACCCGCTGGCACGTCGCGTCGCCGGAGTGCGCTCCGCCGCGGCCATGTCTACGAGCGATCCGGTTATTGCAGACCGAGAGGACCTCGAGCAGGAAGCGATGGTGGGCCTTTGGCGAGCGCTACCCCAATTCGATTCTTCCAGGGCTTCCCTTCGCACCTTTGTCGAGCGAGTCATCGCGACCAAAATCGCGTCTGCTTTGCGGGCACAGCGAGTGTTGCGGCGAGTTCCTGTCTACGTGCCGCCTCAGTGTCTCGGTCAGCCGACTGCGTCAGTCGAACTCCGAAGTGATGTCGAGAGCGTATTGGCAGTGCTGAGCGAAGGTGACCGACAGCTTGCGTTGCTGCTTGCTGAACACACCCCAACCGAAGCCAGTCGTCAGTTACGAATCTCACGGTCAACAGTCTACGAAGGCATCCGAAGAATTCGTATTGCTTTCGTGGACGCCGGGCTTGGCCCGCTCAGGGCTAGTAGAGCGTAACGAAGCCGCCACATGAGTGTCGACGAGCAATTTCCGGCCGAGTTGATCCAGCGGAACCAGTGGTGTCTATGGCGCATCGAACTGGACAAGAACGGCCGTCCGACCAAGGTGCCATACAGGCCAGATGGGAGGAAGGCGGCCAGCAACGACTCACGCACCTGGAGCACTTTCTCCGTTGTCCGGGACGTGCTCGATCAGCAGCACGAATCCTTCGGCGGTGTCGGCTACTTCTTCGCGGCGGATGATCTAATGTGTGGCGTTGATCTGGACGTGAGTCTAGACGCCGAGGGCAATCCGCAATCATGGGCCGCGGAAATCATCGGTCGATTTCAAAATACTTATCGCGCGCGTTCAGTGTCCGGCCACGGCCTACATATCGTGTGTCGCGCCCAATTGCCTGGCAAGGGGCGGAACTTCAACGTTCCGAACGGCCCAACCGATGCAAGCGGCAAGCGAGCGCAGATCGGTCTCTTCGACCGATCTCGCTTTTTCGCACTGACGGGGCAACGGTACCAGCAGTCTCCGTTGGAACTTGCCGATCACCAGGAGAACATTGATTGGCTCCTCAGTTTGCTTGACCGACAACATTGGACGAAAACGGCCCAATCCAAAGAACCTAAGGGCGAACTGACCGATTCCGCCATCATCGAGCGCGCGCGCAAGGCTAAGAACGGCGCGAAGTTCACCATGCTCTGGGCTGGCGCGTGGGAGTCCGATTACGGATCGCAGTCTGAGGCCGATCTAGCTTTGTGTTGCTTGCTGACCTTCTGGTGTGGCCCGAACCCCTCGCGAATCGATGCGCTCTTCCGCCAGAGCAGCCTCGCGCGCGAAAAGTGGTTGGAGCGTGAAGACTATCGCGAGCGCACGATACAGGCTGCCATTGAGAAAACGACAGAGTTCTACGACGCAAAGAAGCGACAGTCGTGTTCGGCTGGGGACATTCCGCCGCCGCGAGCTGAAAACGCGACCGGTCTGCCCGAAATCTGGGTAGGCGCCCGTCAGTTGCCGGATATCACCGGCGAGGCTCTCGCTGCACTGCAGGCTGCCAACCATCCCCCGGAGCTCTTCGCCCGCAGCGGCCATATGGTCGCGGTAGTCCGCGATGAGCGGAACCGTCATCTGATCGCGGAAGTGTCTGAATCGGCCCTCCGCGGCCGCATGGCAAGGAGTGGCTTCTATTACAAGTTGTCCAAAGATGGGGATCGTATCGAATGCGCTCCGCCCATGGATGTAGTGAAGGACCTACAGTCGCTTTCGGCTGCAGAGTGGAGGTTTCCTGCGCTCGAGGCCCTTGTTGAAGCGCCGTGCTTGCGTCCAGATGGAACGGTTTGCGATCACCCAGGATACGACTCCTCAACGTGTCTTTACTACGCTCCTGCACCTGGCCTTTTAGTTCGGGGAATTCCCGATGCGCCAATGATCGACGATGTTGACGCTGCTTTGGAGCTGCTGGACTCAGCAATCGGAGATTTTCCGTTCGCGGACGACGCCAGTAAGGCCAATGCGCTCGCTTCGTTGTTGACACCGCTAGTCCGGCCAGCGATTAATAGCCCGACTCCTCTAGCGCTCTACGATGCGCCCCAGGCCGGCACAGGCAAGACGCTTCTTGCCGAGGTCGTAGCCATGATCGCAACCGGCCGACCAGCCGAAACATTCTCGGCACCTGCGGACCCCGAGGAGTGGCGCAAGAAAATTACGACGGCGCTGGCAAGTGGCAGAAACATCGTTGTGATTGACAACATCATCCATCGGCTCGACTCCGACTCTTTGTGCATGGCACTCACGACAACGACCTACTCCGACCGACTGTTTCGCACATTCGAGCCGATCGTGCTCCCTGTGAAGTGCGCGTGGATCGCCACTGGGAACAATATCCAACTCGGAGGCGACATGCCCCGGCGGTGCTACTGGATACGGCTTGACGCCAAACAGTCGCGCCCGTTCAAAAGGACTGGGTTTCGGCATTCCGATCTTCGGGCATGGGTCAAGGAGCACCGAGGGGAACTGATCGCGGCTCTTTTGACCCTCGCCAGGTATTGGTACAACCAGGGGCACTCAAACCCGAAACGGACAAAGCCACTGGGGAGTTTCGAAGCGTGGTGCAATACGATCGGCGGGATGTTAGAGACGGCGGGCGTCGATGGCTTTCTTGCGAATGTGGACACTATGTTCGATCAAGCAGATTCTGAGGCGATGCAATGGGAGGCATTTCTCTTGGAGCTTGCCGACCTGTTCGGTGCGGGGCCGTTTCGAGTTACGGATGTAGTTGAGCGCCTAGAGACGAGGGCACTAATGGGGCCCAACATTGAAACCAAGCGGTTGCGTGAAGCACTGCCAGACTTCCTGGCGGATGCTGCTGACCGAACTGGTGGATTCTTCCAGCGTCGTCTTGGAAAGTGCTTCGCCGAGCGTGTTGGTCGACGATTCGGCGAGAGCCAGGTACTCGTGGATCGGGCGGGCGAAGACCCGAAAACGAAGGTTCAGCGCTGGAGAGTGGTGAGGCCGAATGGCGGGGTCGCTAACCCCGCTGGTGGCGCCTAACCCCGCCTGTAACCCCGAGCCACAAGTGGCTGCGAATGAAACCACTTCGGATCGGTGTCGGGGTTAGCGGGGTTAGAAATATATTGTTCACGCGCGCGCCTGTACGTATATACGTACGCGCCCACCCGTGAGAGAGTAGCATCAATGCGGAATTAACCCCGCGGACCCCGCTAACCCCGCCAACTGCGTGGTTTGCCGGACAGATCCGAAACGTGGCGCGTATATAGTATGCGAGATAGAGCGACGGGACGCTCGCTAAACCCTTTCCCTCCGAGTCCAACACTCTACGTGTCTTCCAAGCGCGAACAGATCCCGATCTACGCAGCAGACGGTACCTCCCTGGGCTTTCGCACGCTCGAGGCGGCAAAGCGACTCATCGCAAGTGGCTACGTGAAACCCGCCTACGGCCGGAAGGGCCACCTGAAGGCGATCTGGCTACTCCAGGAGGACGGCGGCAACCCCGTTGAGACACAGGCGCGCGGTGGCACACGGTATAGCTTCCTGGAGAACATCCAAACGGGCCGCTGCTGGAGCCTTCGGCGATTGGACCGGCGCGACGAGGACGGCGTGCCCGTGATCACGCGCGGCGTCTTCCTGCAGGTGGTAGCTGAGTGCCGCGTCGGATGAAAGCCAGACGCCAGGTCGGTGGGAGGTACATCGCTCGTGCTCGCGGGGCGGTTGTTCGGAACCCCAAGCCGCCCGTTAGAGCCATAGGTACTTCCGGGCGCACGGCGGCGGCGCGTTGAAGAGTAGCGCAACTTCGCTAGCGTCAGCCGAAAAATTAGGTGGTCGGTGGTCACGCCACCCGGCGCGCCCCCGTCGGGCCAGCCGCCAGCCTGGTAGGACAGGCCGACCCGCCGCGACCGGGCGTAACGTGGGCCAACTGTGCGCGAAGGGGCGGCCAACGACGGCCCGTGGAGAAGTAGCCCAACCGTGAACCTCGTGCTCCAAGAACCCGTTTCCATTACGCCCGCGCTGGCCCGGCGCATCGAGATCTGGCCGGTGGGCCGCCTGGTGCCGTACGCGCGGAATGCGCGCACGCACTCGGACGCCCAAATTGCGCAGATCGCGGCCTCCATCGCGGAGTTCGGCTTCAACGCGCCAATCCTGGTGGACAGCAACGCCGGGATCGTCGCCGGCCACGGTCGTTTGCTGGCGGCGCGGAAGTTGGGTCTGCCGGAAGTGCCGGTCGTCGTGCTGGACCACCTAACCGAGACTCAGCGGCGCGCATACATCATCGCGGACAACAAGCTCTCGGAGAACGCTGGATGGGACGAAAAGCTCCTGGCGGCGGAACTCACCGATCTGGAGCACGAGGGCCTGGACCTCCGGCTCGTTGGATTCTCTGACGACGAGTTGGAAGCGCTGCTGGCGAATGACGGTGATGGTTCTGAACCGGAAGACGAAGAACCGATTCCGGAACCACCCAGCCAGCCGATCACCCAGCCCGGCGACGTGTGGTTGATCGGAAACCATCGGCTGATCTGCGGCGACTGCCGCGACTTCGATGTCGTCGAGAAGGTCCTCGAAGGGACGCGCGCGAACGTGGTGATTACTTCGCCGCCCTACGCTACGCAGCGCGAGTACGATTCCACCAGTGGCTTCAAACCGGTGCCTCCGGAAGAGTACTGCGATTGGTTTCGCGATGTCGCCGCCAACATCCAGGCGATCCTCGCGCTCGACGGCTCGTACTTTCTCAACATCAAACCTCACGCCGAGGATGGCGAGCGCAGTTTGTACGTGATGGATCTCGTCCTGGCGCACAAGCGGCAGTGGGGCTGGCGCTTCGTCGATGAACTTTGCTGGCGCAAGACGGACAACGGTGTGCCAGGCGGCTGGGGCAATCGATTCAAGAACGCGTGGGAGCCGGTCTTCCACTTCTGTCGCCAACCCGAGATCAAGTTTCGGCCCAAGGCGGTTGGGCACGTTTCGGAGGATTGCTTCGACTACTCGCCCGACAACCCCAAATCGACTTCCGGCAGCGGACTGCTGGGCACGGGAGCGCGCGGAACTGCGGCGAAGAAACCGGGCGCGGCCGACGATGATGGACGCTTCCGTGGCGTCGCGCGACCGAGCAATGTCATCGAGGCCAGGACGGAATCCAACCAGGGATCGCACTCCGCTCCTTTCCCACGCGGCCTGGCTGAGTTCTTCGCCAAGGCGTTCACGGACAGCGGCGACGTTGTGTTCGATCCGTTCCTGGGAAGCGGGACCACGATGGCCGCCGCGGAAATACTCGGGCGGATCGGATTGGGATGCGAGATCAGTCCGTCCTATTGCGATGTGATCCTGCGCCGGATCTCGAACCTGAGCGGTGAGATTCCGGTGCTGCTCGCCACCGGTCAGGCGATCAATGAAGTCGCCACCGCACGCGGCGTCCCGCTGGAGCAGGTTGACAATCCCCGCGCGCGAGACGCTCGGCGCATTCAACACCACGGGCCGGCACCGTTCTACGGGAGCCGCCGGAAGGTTTCCTGAGCTTATGAAGACCGACCTCCAGGTGCAGCAGTGGCCAGTTGAGAAACTGATCCCCTACGCCCGCAACGCCCGCACTCACTCCGAGGAGCAGGTGGCGCAGGTAGCCGCGAGCATCATCGAGTTCGGCTGGACGAATCCGATCTTAGTCGGCGCGGACGGTGTGATCATCGCCGGGCACGCGCGGTTGGCGGCGGCAAGGAAGCTGAAGCTGACCGAAGTGCCGGTAATCGTCCTGGACCATCTGACTCCTACGCAGCGCCGGGCCCTCGTGCTCGCGGACAACCGGCTGGCACTTAGCGCCGGGTGGGACGAGGAGATGCTGCGCGTGGAATTGGAGTCGCTCGAGGAGGATGGGTTCGACCTCGACTTGGTTGGATTCACCGACGAGGAGGTTGAGGAACTCCTGCGCGATCCGGAAGAGTCCAACGTTGGACTGACCGACGACGACGCGATTCCTGAAGAGGAGGAGCACGCGATCACCGTGCTCGGGGACGTCTGGGTGATGGGTGAGCACCGGCTCCTGTGCGGCGATGCCACCAGCATGGACGCAGTGCAGGCCGTCCTCTCCGGCGGCTTGGCCGACATGGTCTTCACGGACCCGCCTTACAACGTCGATTACGAAGGCAAGACAGCCAAGAAGCTCAAGATCGGCAATGACACGCTGGGCGGCAAGTTCTATGAGTTCCTGCGCGATGCGTGCGCGAACGTGCTGGCGGTGACGAAGGGCGCCATCTACATCTGCATGTCGTCGTCGGAGCTGCACACGCTCCACCAAGCGTTCACCGACGCTGGCGGCTACTGGTCCACGTTCGTGATCTGGGCGAAGCACCATTTCACGTTGGGACGGTCGGACTACCAGCGGCAGTACGAACCGATTCTCTATGGCTGGCGCAAGGGCACGGATCACTTTTGGTGCGGCGCGCGGGACCAGGGCGATATCTGGTTCATCAAGAGGCCAGCATCGAGCCCGGAGCATCCGACGACGAAGCCGGTGCAGTTGGTGGAGCGCGCGATTCGAAACAGCAGCAAGACGCGCGACACCATCCTCGATCCGTTCGGCGGATCGGGCACGACGATGATCGCGTGTGAGAAGTCGGGACGGCAGGCGCGGCTGATCGAGTTGGAGCCGAAGTACTGCGACGTGATCGTCCGTCGCTGGCAGGCGTTCGCCGGGCGGGAAGCGAAGCTTGAGTCCGACGGGAAAAGCTACCGCGAGGTCGCCGGAGTGCGAAGCGCAGTGGCAGCGTGAGATCGAACGGTGCCGCGCCGAAATCGCGGCTACCGAAGCGTTGCTACTCACCGGCCATACGGACGTTGAGGGTCTTTGCATGGCGTTGGCTGACTGGTCGGCCGAGTTGAGGATTCTGGAAGCAGAAGCAGAACCGCCGCCGGATCGTTGAACCCGGCGGCGGCTTTTGGTGGGCAGGTGGGAAGGTTCTACTTGGCAACGCGGTAGGTCCGCTCGCCAGCCTCGTTCTTGGTGGACTCGACCTTGAGGCCCATTTTCTTGGTGAGGTTTCCGCTGATGAAGCCCCGGATGCTGTGGTTCTGCCAGTCTGTGGCTTTGGCGATCTCGGCCATCGTCGCGCCTTTCGGGCGGCGCAAGAGGTCCAGGATGATGTTCTTTTTCGAGAACTCACGCGGCACTTTGGCCTCTTTCACTTTGGCGGCCTTCTTGCTGGCGACCTTCGCCTTGGCCTGCTTCTTCGGCGCGGCCTTGGCTTGCTTGGCGGCTTTCTTCGCGCCCTTGTTGGCCTTGGGCGCGCCCTTCTTCTGGCTGGCAGCCTTCTTCGA
>Ga0182027_10012898_pt1 | contig 11702 bp, 7 predicted proteins | sample 712E1DmetaG_FD_121300 | JGI IMG/M metagenome (GOLD analysis project Ga0182027, IMG submission 121300) | Permafrost microbial communities from Stordalen Mire, Sweden - 712E1D metaG (Illumina Assembly) | ecosystem: Environmental > Terrestrial > Soil > Wetlands > Permafrost | place: Sweden...
CGAGCGCGTGTTCGGCTGGCAGGTGACCTCCGACGTGCTCGATGCCTGCTCGAGCATCCTCCAGGAGATGGTCGGCACCTCGCTGCGCAAGCTCGACGTGCTGGCCGACTTCACGCTCTCAGACAACGCCTTCATCGTCGTGCTCTCGCCGCCGCGCCGGGCCAAGGAGATCGCCCGCGACGACCTCACGGCCATCAGCCGCCGCGTCTACGAGCGCCTGCAGTCGATGCTCCTGAACGACCTCGCGCCGGGCGTCTTCGACCGCGTCCATCCGTTCGTCACCGTCGCCGTGCTGCAGGCCGGCGCCGAGCTCACCTTCGAGCAGTCGTTGCAGAACGGTGTGGCGGCGGCCATGCAGGCCGCCGAGCGCGAGTGGCTGATCTACGACGACGAGCTCGAGCGCACCCTGGCCGACGCCGTCGCCAACCACAGCCTGGAGCCGCTGTTCGAGGCCATCGTCGACGTCGCCGAGCGCAAGGTGCTCGGCTACCACACCGCCATCCGGGGACCGTTCTACTCGCCCCTGCGCCTGCCCGACGTGCTCGACGAGGTCGCGCGGCGCTCGCCGCTGCTGTCGAGCTACGGCATAGAGACGCGGGAGCTCGCGGTCACCAAGGCCGTCGGTCTGGGCCCCGAGGAGCTGCTCGTGCTGCCCTGCGAGTCGGTCGAGCTGCCCGGTGCGGCGGTGCTCGCCCTGAGCGAGCTCTACTCGCTCAGCAAGGCCCTCGTGCCGCAGCACGTGGTGTTCGAGGTGCAGGTCGCCGACCTCGCCGCCAACGCCGCTTCGGCGTTGCGCGTGCTCGGGCCGGTGCACGAGATGGGTTTCCCGGTCTGTGTGGCGGGCGTGGGCAGCGGTCTCACCGCTTTCGACCTGATCGCCCGGGCGCAGCCCGACTACCTGGCGCTCGACCCGGTGATCAGCGTGGGTGCCACCGACGACCCCACCGCCGGGGACGTCGTGCAGCTCCTGCTGCGCTTCGCCGCCCGCATCGAGGCGCGTCTGATCGCTCCCGAGGTCGGCGACGCGCGTCAGATGAAGGCGCTGCGGCGCGTGGGGGTCGAGCTCATGAGCGGCGAGGTCTTCGCGCGGCCCGACACGCGCCTGCCCAAGGTCGGGATCGCCAAGCTGCCGGCGTAGCGCCCTCTCGCCGCCGCCGCCACCGCCCGCCCGCCGCTGCCCGGCCGTTGCGCCCGGCCGCGGCACCCGGCGTCGCGCGAAGGTCAGGCCGACAGCGTGGCCGCGAGGTCTTCGGGCAGCTCGGCGCTGGGGTGCACCGTCACCCGGTTGCGGCCGGCTCTCTTCGACTCATACAGCGCCAGATCGGCCTGTTCGATCAGCAGCGTCTCGTCGTGCGAGCCGCGGCGGTAGGTCGCCACGCCGGCGCTGGCCGTGACGTAGACCGCCTCGCCGCCGCGCAGCTCGACGGCCGTGGTCTCGATCGCCCGGCGCACGCGCTCGGCGAGCTCGAGGCCGCTCTGGGCGTCGCCGCTGATCAGCAGCGCGAACTCCTCGCCCCCGTAGCGCGCCGCCATGTCGGCTTCGCGCACGACCGCCTGCAGGGTGGCGCCGACGCGCCGCAGCAGGTCGTTGCCGGCCTCGTGGCCGTGGCGGTCGTTGAAGCGCTTGAAATGGTCGAGGTCGAACATGAGCAGCGTGAGCTGCCCACCGTAGCGCTCGGCCTTGGTCGCCTCGTTGTGGAGGTAGTCGACGAAGGTGCCGTAGTTGTAGAGGCCCGTCAGACGATCGGTCAGCGACGACGCGGCCAGCACGCCGTGCAGCAGATGCTGGTCGCGCTGTACCCGTCCCAAAACGAGGCCGGCGACGCTGAAGGCCGCCAGGCCGACGATCGCCTGGCGCGTGGTGGCCGGGTCGAGCGGCTGCCGCAGGGCGAAGGAGACCACGAAGAAGCCCCCGACCCAGCCGGCCACCAGCAGGCCGCCGAGCTCGAAGAAGAACACCGACCCGAGCAGCAGGGGAAAGATGAACAGCGGCCACAGATACAGCAGGCCGCCGGCGAGCAGCACGGTGGAGACGAGCACCAGGGCGGAGGTCAAGGCGATGACACGACGGATCGTGACCCGCCGTTCGACGAGGTCGGGATGAAGACTCATGCTCTGACGCACGTGCGGTCACTCCATGCAGCTTCAAAACTCCTACGACACGCCGCGCCGGGCTCCTTTGCGGCGTTGTCAATCCTGGCTACGCCGGCCGGTGCAGTAGAATCGCCACGATGAGCCAGATCCTCCTGACCAACGACGACGGCATCGACGCTCCCGGGCTGGCCGCGCTGCGCCGCGGGCTCGAAGCGCTGGGCACGGTGCTGACGCTCGCTCCCGACGGCAACCGCAGCGCGATCGCCCGCGGCATCACGATCGACCGCCCGCTGCACGCCCGCGAGACCCGGTTCGGCGACGGCTTCTCGGGCTTCTCGCTCGACGGCACGCCGGCCGACTGCGTGCGGGCCGCCGCCCTGGGGTTCTTCGGCGAGCGCCCCGAGATCGTCGTGGCCGGCGCCAACATGGGCGCCAACCTGGGTGACGACGTCGCCTACTCGGGCACGGTGGCGGCGGCTCTCGAGGGCGCCCTGCTCGGCCTGCCGGCCGTGGCCGTCTCGGTCCAGGGCCGCTCGCCGCGGCACTTCGACGACGCCGCGACCCTGACGGCGCCGATCGTCGCCCGCGTGCTGGCCGACGGCCTGCCCCACGGCCTCGTGCTCAACGTCAACCTTCCCGACCTGGCGGCTGCCGAGGTGCGGGGCGTGCAGGTCACGCGGCTGGGCTGCGCCAGCGTCCACGAACGCATCGTGCTGGAGAGCGGCGACGGCACGGTCAGGCGCTACACGATCCACAGCGAGGAGCGCGACTGCCGCCACGAGACCGGCACCGACTTCGCGGCGCTGGCCGCCGGCTACATCTCGATCACGCCGCTGCACTTCGACCTGGTCGACCCGCGGGCCTTCGAGCTGCTCGAAGGCTGGAAGCTGAGCGAGGCCGTGGCGGCCGTGCTGCCGGCCGGCGGCGCACGGGACGGCGGCAGCGGTCCGGCAGGCGGGTCCGGCCGGGGCGGACGCGACATCGGCGGCGCCGAGGAGGCGCGGGGATGACCGGCTTCGAGCCGATCGTCTTCGACCTCGACGGCACGGTGGTCGACACCGTCGCGCTCATCCGCGCCTCGTTTCGCCACGCCTCGCGCGTCGTGCTGGGCGAGGAGCTGCCCGACGAGGTGCTGCTGGCCGGCGTCGGCCGGCCCCTCATGGACCAGATGCGGGCCCTGGACGCGGCCCGCGCCCAGCAGCTCTACGACGCCTACCGCGAGTTCAACCACCGCGTCCACGACGAGATGATCGCCGGCTTTGCCGGGATGGAGGCGGCGCTGGGCCGCCTTCGGGCGGCCCAGCGCCGCCTCGCCATCGTCACCTCCAAGAGCGCCGACACGACCGCCATGGCGTTTCGCGCCGTCGGGCTGCGGGAGTACTTCGACGCCGTGGTCACGGCCGGCGACACCAGCGCCCACAAGCCTTCGGCCGAGCCGCTGCTGCTGGCCCTCGAGCGGCTGGGCGCGCCGGCCGACCGCGCCGTCTACGTGGGCGACGCGCCGGTCGACGTGGCCGCCGGCAAGGCGGCGGGCGTGGCGACCGTCGCCGTGCTCTGGGGTGTGTTCTCGCCCGCCGCCCTGGCCGCGGCCGCCCCCGACTTCACCGTCGCCACGCCCGCCGCTCTCGCCGATCTGTGTCTCGACGGCACGCCGCCCGCCGGCGCCCCGCCGTCGCGGAGCGTGGCGTGAGCGGGCCGACTGGAGAGGGCGCGCCGGCCGGCACGCCGGTCCCCGACGAGGCCCGCCGCCGCGCCGCGGAGCTGCGGCGCAGCATCGAGCGCCACGCTCACCTCTACTACGTCCTCGACCGGCCCGAGATCGGCGACGCCGACTACGACCTGCTGCTGGGCGAGCTGCAGGACCTGGAGGCCGGGTACCCCGAGCTGCGCAGCCCCGACTCGCCGACCCAGCGCGTGGGCGGGCAACCGCTCGAGAAGTTCGAGCAGTGGCGCCACCTGCAGCCGATGCTCTCGCTGGCCAACGCCCGCAACCCCGACGAGCTGCTGGCCTGGGACGCCCGCAACCGCCGCCTGCTCGAGGCACACGGCCTCGCCGAGGCGGCGCTGAGCTACGTGACCGAGCCCAAGATCGACGGTCTGGCGATCTCGCTGGTCTACCGCGACGGCGTCTTCGAGCGCGGCGCCACGCGCGGCAACGGCATCGTGGGCGAAGACGTCACCGCTAACCTGCGCACCATCCATGCCATTCCTCTGCGACTCCAGGGCCTCGAGCGCGGCGAACCGGTTCCGGCCGTCGTCGAGGTGCGCGGCGAGGTCTACCTGCCGCTGACCGGCTTCGCACGCCTAAACGAGACCCGCGCGGCCGCCGGCAAGTCGACCTTCGCCAACCCGCGCAACGCCGCCGCCGGCTCCATACGTCAGCTCGACCCGGCGGTGGCCGCCTCGCGGCCGCTCGACATCTGGTGCTACCAGCTCGGCTACCGCGAGGGCCTCGAGCTCGCCAGCCACTGGCAGTCGCTCGCTTGGCTGGCCGAACAGGGCTTTCGGGTGAACCCCGCCGCCGCCCGCCACGAGACCATCGAGCAGGTGGTCGCCGCCTGTGCCGCCTGGGCCGAGCGGCGGGCCGAGGTCGACTACGACATCGACGGGGTCGTGGTCAAGATCGACGAGGTCGCGCTGCAGCGCGACCTCGGCGAGGTCGCCCACGACCCGCGCTGGGCGATCGCCTTCAAGTTCGCCCCGACGACGGCCGTTACGCGCTTGCATAGCATCGAGGTCAACGTCGGTCGTACCGGGGTGCTCACGCCCTTCGCCGTGCTCGAGCCGGTGGCGGTCGGCGGAGTCACGGTCGAACGGGCCACCCTGCACAACGAAGACGACATCCACCGCAAGGACGTTCGCCCCGGCGACGACGTGATCGTGCAGCGCGCCGGCGACGTCATTCCCCAGGTCGTCGGGCCGGCGCTCAGGGAGCAGGAGGGCGAGCAGAGCGTCGCCGCCCACGAGGCGCGCCTGCCGTGGAACATGCCCGAGCGCTGCCCGGCCTGCGGCTCGCCGGTGGTGCGCGAAGAGGGCGAAGTGGCGGTACGCTGCCCGAATCGCTCGTGCCCGGCGCAGATCGTCGAGGCCGTCAGGCATTTCGTGAGCCGCGGAGCCATGGACATCGACGGCGTCGGCGACGAGGCGGTGGTCGCTCTGCACGAGTCGGGTCTGGTCGGCAACGTCGCCGACCTCTACGACCTGACGCTCAGCCGCCTCGTCGCCGCGCCGCTCTTCACGCGCAAGGCGAGCGCCCCCGACGGCCGCGACATCGTCGTGCCCAATCGCTTCGCCGAGAACCTGCTGGGCTCGATCGAGGCCTCCAAGGCCCAACCCTTCGCCCGCGTGCTGTTCGCCCTGGGGATCCGCCACGTGGGCGGGGTCACCGCCGAGCTGCTGGTCGAGCACTTCCCATCGCTCGACGAGCTGCAGCGCGCCGGCGAAGCCGAGATCGCCGACGTGCCGGGCATCGGCCCGGTCGTGGCCGCGACCGTCGAGCAGTACCTGGCCGACCCGCACAACCGCGAGACCCTGGCCAAGCTGCGGGCCCACGGTCTGCGCTTCGTCGAAGAGGCGCCGCGGCGCGCCGAAGGGCCGCTGTCGGACAAGACCTTCGTGCTCACCGGCACGCTCGATGCGCTGTCGCGCACCGAGGCGGGGGAGAGGATCGCGGCCCTGGGCGGCAAGGTCGTAAACTCGGTCAGCGGCCGCACCGACTACGTCGTGGCCGGCGCCGAACCCGGCTCGAAGCTCGCCAAGGCGCGCAAGGCCGGCGTCGCGGTCGTCGACGAGCAGACGTTCCTGGCGATGCTGGGTGACGAGCCCGGGGGCGAGCCCGGTGGCGAGCGCCGCGACGAGCCTGACGCCGACGCTCCTGCGGGGTCTTCTGGTTAACCCCGCTTAAGCCGCACTTAACACGCACTTAATCAGGACGGGACATACTCTTTTGCGACCCCCCTCAAGGGCACCCCCAAGCCCTGACAGCGAGCCCCGCCCCCCCGCGGGGCTCGCTGCGTTTGTGGGGCGGTTCGGGCCGTCTGCCTGGGACCCGGCCTCGAGTAGCGTTGCGTGGTCGCTGTTCGTCGCCACCCTGAATCTCGCCTGACCCTCTCTGTCGATTTGCGGATGTGCGCCAGAGGGGCCAGAGGGAGTTGAGGCGGTCAGCCGCGCGGCGTTCGCGTGCGCCAGTGAACGCGGCGTCGGGAGGCGCGCCGGACAGAGCGGGGCCTGCCTGCCACGCGCTGGAGCCGCCACGGCCGCTCATGCACTCCGACGGCTCGATGTCGCCTAAGAAGCGTAGCGCTTCTCCCATTGAGACAGCGACATGTCGAGCAGGTCGCTGGCCGGGTCCGGAGCGGCGTTCTTGGCCAGCACGAGATACGGGGCGCAGGTGAGAGCGCAGCCGACGTGTCCCTCGGGGACCCATTCCATCTTGAATCCGACGAACATCTCTTTGTACTTGACGTCCTGGTCCTCTCCGCACAGAACGACGCTGTCGACGATGTGCTCCATGCGGGCGTGGAGGATGTTCTCTCGCTCGCCCTGCGTCCCACCGGGGATGTCTTGGCCAACGTCTTCGATGAAGAGGCTCGAGTCGCGATCGCGATGCTCGGCGATCGCCAGGGCGATGGCCGACCACACCGAGGTCGGCCCACTGACCGTGGTGTCTTTGGTCGCACACACGACGTGCGACCCCGGAAGCAGCGGGAAACGCCTCGATGCCGCTGTGCCGAACAACCGCTCGCCGGCCTCGAGCAGCGGGGCCACCGGATACACTGGGATCTCGGCGCCGTCGTGGCGCTTGCGTCGCATGGTCGGCTCAATCGACCCATCGATCAGTCCGTCATGCCGGGCGAGGTCATAGCCCCACACCGCGCCGTTGATGCCGTTGAACGACGACGCTGCCAGCATGTTGATCTGCCCGGCATAGGCGTCGTTCTTCTCGGCGCGGTCGTAGGAAACGATGCTTTCCAGGACCGTGTCGAGGTTCTTGACGACCGTACCGGTCGAGAGCTTCAGGACGGAGATGTAACCGAGGCCGCTGGCCCCGGGATTACCGTACCCGTCGCAATAGTCGTCGAAGGGGCCGATCGCCCCGTTGACGACCTCGTCGAGGGTCATTGCCTGGTGAAGTCGCATACAGTCTCCTTGAAAATCGGGATCTTCCGTCCGCTTGGCGAACGCTCTGGTCCGGCTCGACGATGTGTTTGCCCTAGCTGGCCTTCGCGTCTGAGGGTTCGGGCACAGGCGTGGTGGCGGGTGCGTCCAGCAGCACGAGATCGGGGTGGACGATTCCCCAGCTGGGCTTCTTGAAGATGCTGGCCAGGAACGGCGGCAGCGAACAGATGACGATCCCGATCAGCATGGCGCCGATGTAGATCGGCGTCGGCCAGTGCGGGATACCGCTCGGCGGAAAGAAGCCGATGACGAGGCCGAACGCCGACCCGACGATGCCCATGCCGGCCACGACCCACATGCCCAGGTAGCGACCACCGGGAATCCGGTATGGGCGCGGCGTGTCGGGCTCGGTGTAGCGTAGCCGGATCGCCGAGCTGAGCATCAACAGATACATGAGCACGGTGAGCTGCGTGGTGAGGGCGGTCAGCATCCAGTAACTCGTGTTGACGCTGGGCATGAACAGGAACAGTAAGGAGAAGAAGGTCCCCAGGACACCCTGGAAGAGAAGCATGGCCACGGGGATGTGGCGCTTGTTCACGTAGTGCAGCTCGGGTGGCAGCTCGCCGCTCTCTTCGGCGGCATACACGCCTTTCGAGGGGCCCAGCATCCAGGTGCTGATGGCCGCGAGAGTGCCGAGACCCACGAGGGCCGCCATGACCTTCGTGGCCCAGCCGCCCAAGCCCAACTGCTGGAAGAAGTCCTGGAAGGACTGCATCAGCCCCGACACCAGACTGAGCTTGTCCTGCGGTACGACGAAGGCGATCGCCAACGTTGCCAGGACCGAGACAACAAGGATCACAGCGGTAGACAAAAAGACGGCTCGGGGGTAGTCGCGCCGCATATTGCGGGTCTCCTTGGCGTGGTAGCCGGCCATCTCGACACCGGCAAAACCAAGCAGCACGCCGGCGAAAAAGACGACGTTGTTCACGCTTCCCAGGTTGGGCAGCAGCTTGCTGACGTGGAAGGGGATGGCGATGTGCCGTCCTGCGATCAACCAGTAGAGACCCAGGCCGATCAGCAGGGCCGCGGGAAGCAGAGTGCCGACGATCACGGCCAGGTTGTTGAAGCGGAGAATGTCTTTGAGGCCGAAGAAGTTGGCCAGGGTCAGGGCCCAGAACACCACCAGCATGATCACGACGAGGTACAGTTTGTTCTCGGCCAGGCTCGGGTCAAACATGTAAGCGAGCGTGGCAGCCACGAACGACAGCACGGTCGGAAACCACACGACGTTCTCGATCCAGTCGAACCAGACGGCGAGAAAGCCGGTCTGCGAACCCCATCCCTGCTTGACCCAGGCATACATGCCGCCGGCACGCGGCCAACCCGTGGCGAGCTCGGCTGCCACGAAGGCCAGCGGTATGAAGAAGAAGATGGCCCCCACGACGTAGAAGGCAATGCTCGCCCAGCCGTACTCGGCGAGGCTCGGCAGACTCCTCAAGGTCAGGATCGCGGCGACGGTGATCAGGGCGATCCCGCCCGGACCGAGGAATCGGGGTGTCGCCGACGGTGGCGATGCCGCCCGCCGCACGGCGGGGTGGGTGCTACGACTGAGACGCTGGGCTGGCATGGTGCTCCTTTGCTCTGCGAGTCGACTCGGCGGTCGACCTGACTCTGCCGGGTTCCTGGCTCTGCCGCACGCGTTCCTTCCTGAGGCGGCCGTCTGTGTTCTCTGAACCGGCCGTTCCCGGCGCGCGCGAGCAGATGATGAGCGTAGGGTGCGCACGCCGTGTTGCGGCCATCCAGTCGCCCGCCACGGCCGTCAGCTCTTCGCGTCGATGACGGTGAGGATGTAGTCGCCGTCGTCGTGGCTCACGCCGTGCAGGTCGTGCTCGAAGCCGGGGAAGCGCCGGTCGAACTTCTGCAGGGCTTTCAGGTAGGCGACGTGGGGCCCGTCGGGCGCGCCGAGATTTTCGCCGGGCATGAGCAGCGGGATGCCGGGCGGGTAGGGAACGATGCCGACGGCCGTCGTGCGGTCCGCGGCATCGTCGAGCCTGACCGACCCGACCGTACCGTGGACGACGTGGGCGAAGGCGTCGGCGTTCTTCATCTCGGGGGTCGGCAGCGACGAGAACGCCGCGTGCAGGGCATCCATTTGCCCGCTCTCGCGCATGGTCTCGTGCATCGTGCGAGCAAGGTCGGCGAGCCCCATGGACGCGTAGACCTTGGGAGCGCCGGCCACCACGGCCGGCAGTACCTGGGTGAGCGGTGCATTGCGGTCGTAGTCCCGCTTGAAGTCGCACAGCGTGGTGAGAAGCGAACCCCACTTGCCCTTGGTGACGCCCATCGAGAACAGAAAGAGGACGGAGAAGTCTTGGGTCTTCTCGACGACGATCGACGCACGCTGGTCGAGATAGGCGGTAAGCAACGGTGCCGGGATGCCCCAGCTTTCGAGTGTGCCGTCAACGCCCATGCCGGGTGTGAGCACCGTGACCTTGATCGGATCGAGCATCGCGTAGCCGTCCGGAAGCCCGTTGAAGCCGTGCCAGGTCTCACCCGGGTGCAGTTGCCAGGGGGCAGGACTTCCGACGAGCAGCTCGTCGGATGCGTCGTGGAAGGCGACCTTCCTGCCGGTCGCGGGATCTGTGACCTGGTCGGGCTGCCAGCCCCGGAAGAACCAGTCTGCGCCGAAGTCGCAGGCCGTTCGGGCGAGAGCCTTGCGAAAGGCCACCGCCTCCTCGATCGACTCGGTCGTGAGTACCTGGCCGCCGCGTCCCTCCATCATCTTGGCAGCGACGTCGTTGGAGGCGATGATCGCGTACAACGGCGACGTGCTGGCGTGCATCATGAAGGCTTCGTTCAGGCGCGGCAGGTCGATCGGCCGACGGCCGTTGCGCACGTGGATGTAGGATGCCTGCGAGAGTGCCGCAAGCAGCTTGTGCGTCGATTGCGTGACGAACGTCGTGGGACCGTCCGCTTCGGGCTCGCCGCGGTGCAGGGCGTGGCGCTCGTGGTAGATGGGGTTGAAGGCGGCGTAGCCGTACCAGGCCTCGTCGTAGTGGATGCGATCCACGTGCGCGCCCAGCACCCTGTTCACCGTTGGGACGTGATAGAGCAGACCGTCGTAGGTCGAGTTGGTCAACGTGGCCAGGACCGGCCTGGCGCCATGCGGCACGAGCGGTGAGGCCGAGATCTTGGCGTCGATCGCCTCCTCGGTCATCTCCTCGGGCGGTATCGGGCCGATGATGCCGTAGCGGTTGCGGGTCGGCATCATGTAGACGGGTATCGCGTGGGTGATGGTGTCGGCCTGCTCGATCGACTTGTGCGCGTTGCGATCGTTGACGACCACGTCGCCGGCGACGACCGACGCCTGATGCACGACGCGATTCGATGTTGACGTGCCGTTGGTCACAAACAGGGTCATATCGGCATTGAAGACCTCGGCGGCGCGCTTCTCGGCCTCGCCGATGGGACCGGAGTGGTCGAGAAGCGAGCCCAGCTCGCCGACCGACGTGGAAAGGTCGGAGCGAAACATCTGCTCGCCGAAGAAATCGAAGAAGAGGCGACCGGTGGGCGACTTGCGAAAAGCCGCGCCCCCCTCGTGGCCAGGCGTATGCCACGAGTACTCGTGCCTCGCGGCGAAGGCCACAAGCGCAGCGAACATCGGCGGCAGGATCGCAGCGCGGTGGGAGGCGGCGGCGTCACGAAGCCTGCCGGCGATCCAGTCGGCGGTATCGTCGAGCAGGTAGACGTACTCATTGACGTGCCCGGTCACGGCGGTCGGGACGTCGGCGAGCGCGGTACGGTCAGCCATCAGCCAGATCGGCAGGCCGTCGTTCTGTTCGCGGGCTCGGCTCAGCAGCGCCAGCGTGTGGGCGGTGTCGCCCGACAGATCCCAGTCGACCACGGCGACATCGACAGACGAGTCTGCGCGAAGCACAGCCAAACCGTCATCGGCTGAGTACGCGGGAATGACGCGTACCCTCAAGATATCGAGAGCCAAAACGAGCGCCCCCAGGGCGCGGCTCTCAGCCGAATCGCCCGTGAACCCATCGTGGACGATGAGCACACTCAGAGGGGCTTGACGTGCGTATGCCATGTGGACCTCCGTGGCCGCGTTGTCGAGACCGCCCTGCCATGGAGCGGAGTCCCAGTTCGCGGCCCGGTGCAAGCTCGGGAGGCCACGTCGGTGAGGATGGCGTACGGAGCTCCCTGCTCCGGCCTCGTACGTCGCTCAGCCCGTCATGAGTGCCGGCGCCACCCCCCGTCGTCTTCCGCAGATGGCTCGAGCTGCCCCGAGAGCCCCGCGATGTGGAGGTCGTCGCTCAGGCAGCGCCGCGCATGCCGAGTCGTGCGTTCGAGCGGGGAGTCAGAAGGCTGAACGCGGGCTGTGGGCGACATGAGTGCGACGACAGTCCCGGGCGTTGCGGCCGAAGCGCTCGGGCAGATCGCCGCCGTAGGGGCACAGCAGTTGTCGGGAACAACGAAACGCC
>Ga0182027_10012899_pt1 | contig 11702 bp, 8 predicted proteins | sample 712E1DmetaG_FD_121300 | JGI IMG/M metagenome (GOLD analysis project Ga0182027, IMG submission 121300) | Permafrost microbial communities from Stordalen Mire, Sweden - 712E1D metaG (Illumina Assembly) | ecosystem: Environmental > Terrestrial > Soil > Wetlands > Permafrost | place: Sweden...
CCGCCGACATCATCGCCCAGCCAGATCATGTCGACACCCATCCGGACCAGTCTCTGCGTGACAGACATGTGATAGCGAAATGGAATGTCCAGCATGCAGCTGGCTTTCCCGGGGTCGCTGGCCATATCGACCAGCAGTTGTTCGTAGCCGCGCAGGGCCCAGGCACATTCAAAGATCGTTGTCGGAGTAACGCCAACGATCCAGTATTCATCCTTGTAGTCACGGAGCGTCCGTTCGGCGTCGACGTATAGTTCGGGACGATCCGGGTCCGGAGGCAAATATTTCTCCAGGGCGCCATCCTCCGACAGGGGATGACCATACGGTTCAGTGTATTTTCCTTTGCCGAAACGCGTCTGGTATTCTACCGTTCTCCAGCTGACTCCCCATTCATCCTGATAACCGTCCAGGTCCTGATAACCATTTTGATAATAACCGTTCACCCAGCCCACCGAAGTCAACAACATGTCCTCATCCAGGGTGCGTTCAAGCTCGTAGGTGTTGCCGCCACCGTGCGGATTGTGCAACCCCTGACCTTTAAGTTTTAAATCAGCTTCAAGCCGGGCGGCGAATTCCGGCGTGAAACTTACTTGCATGGGGCAACGATCCGGTTCTTGATGATTAAGCGCAGTCAGGACGCGGTCGCGATGCTTCATGATGGCTTGATTCATTTAAATAACCCGGCAAAGTTGCCCATGGTAAGTCCTCAACCTCCATACCTGCCATATTTAACAGCGGTATCAAATGCAGCGACGATATTCTCAGGCGGGACCATGTCCTGAATATTGTGGACCGCGGCAAACACAAAGCCGCCGCCCGGCGCGAGATCATCGATGCGGCGCTTCACTTCATCAACCACTTCCTCGGGTTTGCCGAATGGCAACACTCGCTGGGTATCGACACCTCCGCCCCAGAAGACAATATCCCGGCCGAACTGGGCTTTCAACGCTTTGGTGTCCATACCCCTGGCCGAAACCTGAACTGGATTGATGATATCGAAGCCGATCTCGATTAGGTCGGGGATCAGATCTCGCATTGCGCCGCAGCAATGATAGAACAGCTTGGCATCCGTCTTCCTCTTGATGGCTTCCACTAAACGCTTTTGTTTTGGCTTGACCAGCTTCCGATACAATTCCGGCCTGATCATCCAGCCGTTTTGTCCGGCTAAGTCGTCCCAGTAGGTAAAAACCTGAATGTACGGGCCCACCTGATCCAGATAGTTATTGCATGATTCGATGTAAATGTCAGTGATCGTTTCCATGAGCCGGTCGGCAAAAGCCGGTTCACTTACCAGGGCCATCAGAAAATTCTGCATGCCCATCACCCGCGCCGGCTGTTCGAAGATGCCGCCGCCGATTACTGCACTGCCGACCAGGGCATACTCGCTGTTTTCATACAAATGCTTTGCCTGTTGGCCAAGCTGTGCATTGACCTCCGCCGGGTCGGGACACGGCCAGGCATAAGCATCCAACGCGGCCATCGTCGGTTCCTTGATCGGGAAGTCCACCCAGTCAAAATAAAAACCGCCGGTTTTCGGCATGTGCAGCTTCGAACCCCAGCGGTCGATGAAGGCATAATAATTACCCTCCTCGAAAATATCCACATTGCTGGTTGTTGCAGCAGGTAATTGCACCATTCGAAAGTCCACACCAAAGCGCTGCAGTAAGGCATCACTGACATAGGGTAGCTGCTGGACATGGTCCAGCATCCTGATCTCTTCCACGGATATGCCGAGATGCCGGTTGAGTTCAAGGTAAGCCTGCTTGGTAATGGAGCTGACGATCGTGGCGCCCAGATCGATCGGGATGCGATCGGGCTCTTTGTGATTAAGGGCTTGCATGATCCTTGCGCGGGACTTCATTTTTTCCTCATTCCCTAGCCAAAGCGTTTTTGGAGAACCGTACGCAAGGCAACGAATACAACGATTATAAAACCATAAATTCGCTAAGTCCAGTTGGCGCCCCTCCCGAGGCCACGATTCCCGGGTAAATCAAGGCGATAAAGAATGACACTATGATCGTGCCGTTTTTGCGATATTGATTGTTATGTTATACAATTGGGTCGGATAGAGGTACCATAAAAAGCTTTTCCAGAAGATTGTTTTTGTTCACTTTATGGGTCTTCTCGCTGGGATGTCAGCCAAGGGTGGATTCATCGATCCCTGCAAGTACAACCCCGAGCGCTCATGTGACGATCCTGGGCAGCGTGAATATCTTGTTCACCAACAATTGACGCTTGTAAATGAAGGATCGGGTCAGCCAGAGAAGCAGAATCTTTGGGTGGCAATGATATGGGATTTTCCTCCTTATCAGCAGGTGCAGTCAATGGAGGTTTCTCCCAAAGATTATAAGATCGTGGTTGACGAATATGGCAACCATTATGCTGAGTTTAATTTTTCCGGGCAACCCGCTGGCACGACCCAAACGGTAAAGATCAATTATCAGGTAGCTGTTAACGAATTGGCATACGATTTATCAGTCTGCCAGGGGGCGTTGCCAGATGAGTTCAACCAACCTGAACTGCATATCGAATCCGCAAATCCCCAAATCGTAGCTCTCGCAGGAAAATTGTCGCAGGCCAAAGGTACCGTTTGCCAGAGGGTGCGGGCGTTTTATGATTACATCGGCAATACGCTGGTTTATACCTACAATGGAGCGAATTGGGGAGCGCAAGCGGCACTCGGGCCCATGGGGGCTGACTGCACGGAATATTCCGATTTGCTGGTGGCGCTTGGCAGGGCGCAAGGCATTCCGGCGCGCTATTTCGAAGGATTGCTGTATCTGGACAAGGGAACGGATGCCCTCGCTACAACCGAGCATGCGTGGCCGGACGTGTACATGCCCTCTGTTGGCTGGGTTGCATTGGATCCCACCTTGGGACGGCCACTCGTCAACCGCGACCTTTATTTTGCCCACTATACGCCGGATCACATTATTGTCACACTGGCGGCGAACCCGTCTGTGCTGCGAGGATGTGACTACTGGACGCATCTCTACTGGCCGGGCAACAGTACCACAATAAGGGTAACTGGAGATTGGAAGATCGAGATCATCGACAAAAAGGGGCAATAAAAATAATCTCCCCTCATATCATTCCTTTCCCGTCGGGGCAGAATGTGATGAGGGGAAGATGGATTTCCAGGGAAAATGGCGGGTTTATGAACGCTGGGCCTACTCGCCACGCTTGCGCAAATAAGTGTGCATGATCACCGATAGCACGATGATGAAACCATAGATGAACTGGGTCCAGAATCCCGTCAGGCCGATGGCCACGGTTGCAGCTTCGATGGCGCCGATGATGAAAGCTCCCAGGAATGTTCCCAGGATCGTACCCACGCCGCCGAAGACGGAAGTGCCGCCCAGGAATACGGAAGCCAGGGTACTCAGTAAAAAGCCATCACCCAGGCTGGGCCAGAAATAAGCCACGTAAAAACTGGCAAGTATGCCGGCAAAGGCAGCGATCACACCTACCAGCATGAAGGCCTGGATGCGGGTCCGCCCGGTATTGACGCCCATCAGTTCGGCGCTGTTGATATTGTCGCCGATCAGGTAGATGTGTGCGCCAAACCTGTGCTGGTTCAGCAACACCCAGCCCATGATCGTGACCACGATCAACCAAAACATTTGCATGGGAAAGTATGGGCCGATCGTGCCGACGAACAGCGGGTAAAAAAAGGTTTGTTTAATATATTCCAGAGAGAAATTGGCCCCTTGTGTAAGCACCAGGTCCGCACCCCGCCATAAGAACTGTGTGCCTATGGTGACTACCAGTGAAGGAATGCCAAACTTGACAATGATGAACCCATTCAGCCAGCCGATGATTGCTCCGGTTACCAGGGCAGCCACAATTGCCAGGAACACCTGGATGGTCACATTATTTATAAAGCCAGTCGCTACATATGTATAATTGAAGGCCACCATGCCCATCGCCATGATGGATGGAAACGAGAGGTCCATCTCCCCGGCGATTACCACGATGGTCAGGGGAATGGCCATGATGGCAAAGAAGGGGATGGAGGCCATGAAGGCAGAGTAGATCTGTGGGGCCAAAAAGGTCTTTGGTGCAGAAATGATAAATATGATCCACAGGGTTACAAAAACACCCAGGATCCCAAGTTGGGCACTGTTTGTGCGAACGAATCTCCTGAGACTGAAGGGCACTTTATAGCGCTGGGTGACTTCGGGTGAGGTTGCGTTGTTTTGAGGATTCATTGCATCCATCCCTATTGATTAATTAAGGCTGCCGGTTTCTGCAACCTGAACCATCTTATCCATTAATTCGTTCAGGCCGATATTTTTAGTCTGAAATTCACCGGCTACTCTACCGCGGTCGATCACCACCACACGGTCAGCCACATTATGTACGTGCAGGATGTTATGGTCGATAAAAATGGCGGATTTACCGGCTTGCTTGATGCCGTTAACGAAGTTGATCAATTTGGCTGATTCTTTGAGGGACAGGCCCATGGTGGGCTCATCGAGAACGACTATATCAGCGTTGAAGAATAGGGCGCGCACGATCGCGACGCCTTGCTTCTCTCCACCGGAATACTTGCCGACCCGGGAATCTGGACTGACGGCATGGGAGGTAAAGCCCATGGATTCGGACATCAGCCGGTGTGTTTCATCTCTCATTCGTTGAATATCCAGGAAGCCCAGGGAATTGCAGAGTTCGCGTCCCAGAAAGATATTGCGCCATAGGGTTTGCAGTTCGGCGAGGGCGCGTTCCTGATATACGGTTTCCACACCTAATTCTCTGGCTTTGGGAACCGAGAGATTATCCACTTTCCGGCCATTGAAAAAAATCTCACCAGATGTAGGCTGATAATATCCGGTGATGATCTTGATCAACGTGGATTTTCCGGCGCCGTTATCACCCAGCAGGCCGACAACTTCATTCCGGCCTAAATGAAAGTTGATATCCTCGAGCGCCTGGACCTCTCCAAAGGATTTGGACACGTGTTTAAGTTCGAGCCGGTATTCTTCCATAAGACTATCTCCATTGCGGTGAGGGATAGAGCTATTTAAATGAATTATATCGACAATAATAGCATTTTAGGAACGGCATCAGCCGTCGAAATACAAACTATTCACGGCAGAAGTTGTTACCACTATTTTGATAGGCAGGGGCTAAATGGCAAAATCCATTAGTCGCCATTTAGCCCCTGCGTTGTTGCCTGTTGCAGATTCAGATAAAGAAAAGCCTCGGCCAATTGGTTGAGCGGCTCAGCTTTAGCGAACTTGTCCTTTTACAAGCGCGGCTAGTGCGTCGACATTATTCTTGTCGGCAAAGCCGGCGCCCGTATCGATCTGCAGACCGGCGAAATGATATTGCTTGGTCAGGCAGATCTGCAGAACGCCGAAATAGCCTTGCAGGTACTGCTGCTGATCGATGACCAGTTGCAGCCAGCCGCCTTGGATCGCGGTAATGGCGTTGCCCGACATATCAAAACCGGCGGCGTATACATCACCTGGCTTCTTGCCAGCAGCTTGCAGGAAGGTCTGGATGGTGCCCGTCAGATTGCCGTGATCGGTAATGACCAGCTTGATATCGGGGTCTTTGGAGAAGACACCGGTGAAGATCGGGACACCGGCAGAGGCATTCGCATTGGTGGCATCGTCGATCTCCTGGTAGATCACAGTCAGCCCGGCCTTTTCAAGGGCATCCTTGACGCCCTTGGTGCGCTCACCGCGGCCGGCCTGGGCCAGCAGTCCCCACAGGAAAGCCTTATCGCCCGCCTTCACACCTGAGCGTTTGACGGCTTCCTGGCCCAGAGCGTATCCAGCCTGGTAGAGAACGGCGCCGGCGTAACCAAAACCATTGGCGGCGTATTTGGCTTGCGCCGTCGGCAGCTGTGTGTTCATGCTGGTTACGATAATGCCCTGCGCTTCAGCGGCATCGATCAGGGGATCAAACGCTGTATCGCCGGGGTGGCCCATGACGGCAATGCCATCGGGCTTGGTGGCTGCGGCTTGCTGGAACTGGGTGGTCATCTTGGCCGGGTCCCAATCCGACCAGACGTATTGCACATTCGCGCCGGTATCCTTGGCAGCCTGCAGGGCACCGTTATAGACGACCTGCTCGAAGCCTCCACCGGGTGTTCCGCCGGGGAAGAAAACGATCTTGACGCCGGAGCACCAATCGGCTTTCGTAGCAGCGCCTGGAGCAGCCGCTGGTGCCGTAGTCGCAGATGCAGGTGCACAAGCTGTGAGCACCATGGCGGCTACAAAGAAAATACTCATTACACCTAATACTTTCTTGGACATTTTCATCTCCTTTTGAATGTTAAACTAGAGAAATCAACGTTCGGTTCATTTCAATTCTCATCCTGATTTTTTTATCCGGTAACGTACCTCCTTTCACTCATCTGTTCCAATGTGAGTAGCAAACTCGTAGAACACCATGATCCGGAATATGTACCATATACTGGTTAAGGCCTCATCGTACTGGCACGTACGATCAACTCAGGCTCGCTGATCATCGCTTGGGCTTCAACCAACTCTTTGCCCTTCCGGTGGACTTCGATCATTCGATGCAGGTTTTGTACTGCGATGCGTCCAACATCGACGAGATGTTGGTACATGGTGGTAAGAGGGGGGTCAAAAAAAGCCGATTCGGGCATGTTGTCAAACCCGACAATGGCCAGATCTTGAGGGATGCGCCGGCCCGATGCAGAGAGAGCCCGCATGGCCCCCAGGGCAATTTGGTCACTGGATGCAAACACTGCGTCAATCTCCGGCTCTTGCATTAGAAGTTTGTACATCGCCTGCTCACCACCTGCAGACGACCAATCGCTTTCAACCGCCAGGGATGGAGAGGATTTCAAACCGGCCTGGTCTAATGTGCTTTTCCAGCCAAGATATCGCTCGCGCGCTTCCCACCATCTCTGCGGTCCTGTGATGATTCCCACCCTACACCGGCCCTGATCGATCAAATGCTGGGTGGCGCGTTTGGCGCCATTTTGATTATTTACAGAGACCACCGTAAATCCCGGTTGTGCCGACATGTTGAGAAAGACAATCGGTGGCAATTGCTTTAATCGATCGCTCTTGATCCAGGTGCGGTTATCTCCCACCTCCGGAACGGCCCAAATGATCCCATCAACTCGATGGGCTATAAAGTCGTTCAAAACTCGTTCATGACTGGGATCATCCGGCTGGATCAGGAGGTTGAGGAACAGGGAATATCCAAGTTCATCGGCTTGCTGCTGGATCCCGACCAAAGTGCGCGACGGGCCAAAATAGTCGATCCCCCAGGCGACAACGGCTAAAGTATGGGTCCGCCGATGGACCAGGCTGCGTGCCAGGAAATTAGGTTGGTATCCAAGTTCATCGATCGCCTCTTGAACTCGTTGACGGGTTGTCTCCTTAATTTCACCCTGGTTGTTGACAACCCGCGAGACAGTCTTCGCTGAAACGCCGGCTAGGACCGCCACATCCTGTAATGTGGCGTGTAAGGTATTGTTTGCCGTACGAAGAAATTGAGTTCCGTCAGGAGGGTCACTCATTTTGTCGGGCAATTCCCTTAATTGTTCAGACAAGAAGTCTGACGCTGTCGTTATCGCTGACGACAGCGTTGTCAGTGTTATATTACAACTTTCAAAACTAATTGTCAATAAGCAATCTGAAATGCACATTTTTTAATCGTGATAATGGAACTTCACGCAGGTCCACAAATGGATGATCCCCATTTGTGAGTTCGGACCGTAAACCGCGTCCCCACCCGGTCGCGACCAATATTTCCAGCTGTACACAAGCCAAAGGTGAATCTGTGTTTCGGTTTAGAAGTTTGGTTGGGCATGCAACGACCTCTATATATTCCTGGCACTCAATTTACCCTTCTTGGTATGGCAAGGCCTTACCACTTTACTTTATTTCTAAATTTGAAATGCCTATTGTCGATCCAAAAGCCTGATTACGATTGAGTTATTGAAACTCGCAGTAAGTTGTAGAATGAATTACTCTTGATACTATCGGGACGGCTGAAATACCGATATCAATTGACTGCCGGGTTTAAGGAAAACCGGGATCGTTCCGAGAGGAGCAGAGACATCGATAAACTTTCCGCCAGGATGGGTTTTTCCATTCCAGGCATCCAGCCAATTCGTCCCGGCCGGCAGGTACACTTTTCGACGGCGGGAACCCTCACACAGCACCGGCGCTACCAATACCTCCGATCCAAACATAAATTGATCCTCGATTGTCTCGCAAATTGGATCGTGTGGATATTCAAGGAAAAGAGGTCGCAACGGCGGAAGGCCGCTGTCGCTGGCATATTGCATCAGTTCGTGAATATACGGCCGCAGGCGCTCACGCAGAGCCAGTAAATCCTTGATAATTTCGTAAACCTCCTCTCCAAACGACCAGGCTTCATTGTCTGCGCCGCTTTTTGGAAGAGGCTCTTTGAAAGGCAGGCGATATCCGTGAAGCCGGAAGATCGGACAGAAAACGCCGTACTGGAACCAGCGAACGACTAATTCGCGGAAATAATCCGATTCAATATTGCCGTTATAGAAACCGCCGATGTCGGTCGTCCACCACGGTATCCCGCTCATCGCTATATTAAGGCCGGCCCTCACCTGGGCCTGAAGACTTTCGAAGGTTGAAACGATGTCGCCCGACCAGATCACAGAACCGTACCGCTGACTGCCCGCCCATCCTGAGCGGGAGAGGGTCAATATTTCGGTTTCACCCGAATTCAGCAACCCCTCGTAAAAAGCCCTCTGGTGAAGTAATGGATAGATGTTGGCTACTTCGACACCGTTTCCCAGGAAGAAACGCAGGTTTTCCGGATGCCAGGGATTCACATCGGGTTCATCGTTATCCAGCCAGAAAAGCTTCACACCCTTGGAATAATAATTCGCCTTCACCGTATCCCAAATAAACCGGCGCGCCTCCGGGTTGGTCGCATCGTAGTAGGCAAAATAAGCCGGACCCTTGATGCCGTTATCTATAAAAACATGTTGAGCATCCACTCCGTATTCATTGTTCACCAGCAGGCCATGTTCGCTCATCACCTGGTAATTTTCACTGAGCGGGCTGACCGTCGGCCAATTGGACACCATTAACTTCACACCCATCGCCTCCAGCTCACGCACCATGGCTGCCGGGTCGGGCCAACAGGCGGGATCGAACTTCCAGTCACCCATGTGCGTCCAGTGGAAAAAGTCGGCGACGATCACCGACAAAGGCAGGCCGCGCTTTTTATACTCGCGCGCCACACCCAACAATTCCTCCTGGGTTTCGTAGCGTAACTTGCTTTGCCAAAACCCTGAGGCCCAGGCAGGGAAGGCCGGTGTCTTTCCGGTCACGGCTGCATAATGTTCAAGGATAGCCGCATAAGATTCTCCGCAGATAACATGGTAGTCCAGCTGTTGGGACCCTTCAGCCACCCAACGCGTGGCATTGCGTCCCAGCTCCACCCGCCCGATGGCCGGGTTGTTCCATAAAAAGCCGTATTTCCGGTTGGAAACCAGGAAGGGGATCGTTACTTCTGTATTCCGCTGTTGAAGTTCGATGACACATCCCTTTTGATCCAAATGACCATGTTGATGCTGCCCGAGCCCATAAAAGCGCTCTCCCTCCTGGGCTTTGAACCAGGCTTCTATTTTGTAGAGGCCTCCGTTTCTAAACTTGAAATGGCGATTGGGCGGAGGCGGTGCGAAATCTTTTCCATCCTGTTCTTCCAGCAATACTTGCCCAGTGATGGCATTATGGAAAGACAACTGCCCATTGCGCGAGATCGTGGCCTGGATCATGCCGGTGCGGATGCTGGCGCTCTCGTCTTCGATCTCAATTACAACCTCCGGAGAATAATCAATGGGAAGATCAAGGAGTGCCTGAGCCAGGTCTAATGGCTTACCCGCCAGGTTGGCCTGAACTCTTAAACCATTTTCGCCCCAGGGTCGCAGCCAGAGTTTCTGTTGGTTCTCCTGCCAACCCAGTGTATTACCCTCCCGAAAGAAATATCCCATAAATATTCCTCCAGAAAAATCTACCCATTGTTCCGTTTTGCAAAGTCGAATACTTCATCGGGCTTATTTGATACCTCCGGCTGTAATACCCCGTGTGAGCGTCCGTTGGAAGATCAGGAAGAAAATAATGCAGGGAAGGATGCCAAGCAGTCCGGATGCGCTTTGTGCGGTGATATTCACTCCGTATTGTCCTTGATTGATGGCCAGAGCCAGCGGAACGGTTTGGCTCGTATTCGAGGGCAGCAGGATCAAGGGCAGGAAAAATTCATTCCATGTCCAGATGAAGAAGAACACAAACAACACGGAAAGTGTCGGCAAACTAAGCGGCGCGACGATATCCCACAGCAGATTGGACTTACTGCACCCATCCATCAGGGCAGCTTCGATTATTTCGCGAGGGAAGGAGCTGAACACCGACGATAACAAGTATGTCCCAAAAGCGCTTTGGATCACCATAAAGACCAAAATAACTGAGTAGGGTGTGTCGTAAATTTGAAAGAACTTGGCAAAATAATAAAGGGGGTAGGCTAACGCTTCTTGAGGCAGAAAGTTTGCCATTAAGAAGAATACCAGGATCCATATTCTTCCTCTTATTTTTCCTAAGCCCAGGGCGAACGCATTTAACAGCGACAAAACCACGGCAAGGACTGCCACACATATACTGATGAAAGTGCTGTTGAACAATGCCCTTGAAAAATTCGCCCGGGTCCAGAAATCTTGGAGACTCGTGAGGTTGATGCCGTGGGGCAAACTGAGTGGACCATAGCGAGCAAACTCGGGTTCGGTTTTTACCGCGTTGATCGTTACCAAAATGAACGGCATCAGCATGAGCAACAGAAATATGGACAGGGCGATCAAAAAAATCCATTTCCCCACCCCATTCCTGGAGTGATATTGTTTAGCAACCATCAGATGCCCTCCGCACGTTCTTGTCTTGACTGGATGTTGATGAAAAGGATGGTAAGCAGAATGATAATGACCGCCATTGCCAGCGAAATGGCAGATCCATACCCGACCTGTTGCGTTTCAAAAAATTGCTTATAGGCATAATAGGATGGAACCGAGGTGGCGCTTCCCGGCCCGCCTCCTGTTAAAACATAGACTTGGCCAAATATTTTAAGCGTGTAGATCGTGGTCGTCAGAATAACCACCAATATTTCCGGCCGGATCTGATGGATCGTGATGTAATAGAACTTCTGCAACCAGGATGCCCCATCGATGGAGGCTGCCTCTAATAGTTCGGGTTCGATCCTCTGCAAAGCTGCCATAAAGATCACGACCGGATAACCGATCTGAAACCAGACCATGACCACCATCACCGCCAGCAGGGCAGTGGATGGATCGCCCAACCAGTTACGAGTTAAGGAAGAGAGTCCTATGGCTTTAAGTATATAGTTGACAACCCCCCAATCCGGCTGCAGGATCCATGCCCATACGATTCCGATGACCGCCGAAGGTAAAATCTGGGGTAAATAGAAACCGGCCCGAAAAAAGCTCGAAACTTTCTGGCCGAAGTTATTGGCGATGTAATCAAAGAGAAATGTTGCCAGCAACAACCCGAAAATGACCGGGATGACGGTCATGGCGATCAGCAGGATCAGGTTGTTCCGAAACGAAAGCCAAAAAACAGAATCACCGATCAACTCCTGATAGTTTTTTAAACCGACCCAAACCGGTGTGCCGACCCCCCTCCATGCAGTAAAGCTGATCCCAATATTGACCAGGAAAGGAA
>Ga0182027_10012900_pt1 | contig 11702 bp, 7 predicted proteins | sample 712E1DmetaG_FD_121300 | JGI IMG/M metagenome (GOLD analysis project Ga0182027, IMG submission 121300) | Permafrost microbial communities from Stordalen Mire, Sweden - 712E1D metaG (Illumina Assembly) | ecosystem: Environmental > Terrestrial > Soil > Wetlands > Permafrost | place: Sweden...
CGCGAGACCCAGGCCCGTACCGCCCAGCGCGCGCGAGTCCGAGGCATCGCCCTGCTGGAAGCGCTCGAAGATCCGCTCCAGCTTATCCGGCGCAATGCCGCGCCCCTGGTCCTCGACGATGAAACACACCTCGTTCTGGCCCGAAGCGTTCATGCCCGCATTCCGTGCGGCCAGCCGAATGGTCTTCTCCGGCGGCGAAAACTTGATGGCGTTTGTCACCAGCTCGTTCAGCACCTGCAACGCGCGTTCCGTGTCGGCAAACACCGGCGCTGCATTGGCCTCAATGCGGAACCCGATGCGCGCCTGCGTTGCTGCGCTGTAGGCCACGTCCGCCGCCCGGCGCAGCAGGTCGACGGCCTCCACGGTCTCGCGGTGCAGCGGCAGGCGTCTCTTCTCCGCGCCGTCGAAATCCAGAATGTCGTTCACCAGCCGGGTCAGCCGGTCGCAGTTGTCGATCGCCAGCTCCACCATTTGCCGCTGCTTCTCCGGCCGCTTGTCCAGCGAACCCGAATGAATCAATCCCAACGACGCGCGCAGCGAGGTCAGCGGCGTCCGCAGCTCGTGGCTCACCGTAGAAATGAACTCGTCCTTCATCTTTTCCAGGCGCCGCCGTTCGCCCACGTCCTGGAACGCCACCACCATGCCCGAGATGCGGCCTTCATCCAGCAGCGGATTGGCGCTGTACTCCACAGGAATCGCCGTCCCGTCCCTGCGCCAGAAAACCTCGTCCCGCATGCGGATCGGCTCGCACCGCCGCAATGCCTGCAAGATGGGGTTCGTGGATCTGGAATACTGTGTCCCGTCGGCGTGGCTGTGGTGGATGATTTCGTGCACGTCGCGCCCCGCCAACTGATCGGGCGTATAACCCAGCGCCTTGGCGCCCGCCTCGTTAATGAAGGTCAGCTTGCCATCGAGGTCAATGCCGTAGATGCCGTCGCCCACCGATTGCAAAATCAGCTCGCGCTGCCGCGTGGCCAGGTGCAGCGCCGCCTCGGCATCGTGCTGCTCGGTCACGTCCATGCCGTGGTTCAACACAAATGGCCGTTCGCCGCGCAGTTGCATGCGCCGGCTGCGCACCGCAATGCGCCTGAAGACGCCGTCGCTGCGCCGCAACGGTAACGCACCTTGCCAATCGTCCTCGCTCTCCAGCGTGTTCAGGCAATCCTGGAACGCCGCCGCTCCCTCGGCGTCCATCAGCTCCATCACCATGCGTCCCACCAGCGCCTCGGCGCGATAGCCCAGCGTCTCCGCCGTAAACGCATTGAGCGAGGTCAGCCGTCCCTCCATCGAGCAGGTAAAGACAAATCCCAGGCTGTGCTCCACCACTTCGCGGTAGCGGGCCTCGCTTGTCAGCAGCGCCTGCTCCATCTCGCGCTGGTCGGTCACATCCTGCCCGCTCACAACCAGGTATTGAATCTCGCCGTTCGGTCCCTGCAGCGGCCGCAAGGTCCAACTCACGCGCCGCGTCCCGCCGCCCGCCGTCTGCCACGCTGTTTCGTGCGGCCCTGAGGCTTGTCCCTGAGCGGCCTCACGCAGTTTGCCCGCCACCCATTCGCGGTCGTTCGGCTCCAGAAACGCTTCCACAAACGGCCGACCGATGGCATGGGCCAGGCTCAGTCCGGTCATTTGCGAGCAGGGATAATTCATCCGCACCACGCGGCCCGCCGTGTCCAGCACGGTCACCAGCGCGGGAATCGAATCCAGGGTCGCGGCCACAAAGCAGCGCTCGATGGCCAGCGCCTGCTCCGCCCGCTGCCGCTGCCGCTGCGCCTGTTCCTGCATGCGGATGCGGCCGTAAAGCTCCAGCCGTGTCACCGCTTGCCGGCCCAGAATATCCAGCAGTGTCAGATGTTCCTGCTTGAACGCTTCAGGCCTGCGCGCCAGTACCGCCAGCGTGCCGATGATTTGCTGATCGCCGGCGATAAGCGGCGTTGCCGCGTAGGAGAGGCTGGGACTGGCGCCGGCGAGTGGAATGCCCTCGGGAGGAAAGCGCGGATCCTGGCCGGCATTCGCAATCAGCAGCGGCACGCCGCCCTCCAGCGTCCACTGGCAAGCTGTCGTCGTGCGTGGCTGGTCGGTCGCCTTGAATCCGAAGCGCGCCTTGAACCAGAGCCGGTTGTAGTCCATCCAGCCCACGTAGGCATAATCGGCGTTGCACAGTACCGCCGCAAGTTCTGTCAACTCATCCAGCGCGGGGTCGGGGTTGCGATCGAACAGGCTCAACTCCGGACGCACCACCGCGTCCTGGTTCTCGCCGCCTTGCGAACCGAGCATTGCGCACATAAATACACGTACCCGATTCTCAGTATCGGAGAGATTGACGAACTTGACTCTTCCACGAACAGGTCAATTGAAGACAAACAACTTACAACCGAAGTACCCGTGTTTTTTGGGGCATCGGATTTCTTTCGATATTACTCTGGGCGTCTTCCGCCAGTTACCTGCTCCCAGGGGAGTATCGGCGCACCACCTCGCAGCCCGTTGCAGGGCGGTTGAAATTGTAGTATGCCTCTGTTTGGTTCCGCAGTAACCAAGCGGATGCGGAGCCAACCGCCATCACGCTCCAATCGCTTCGTCTCTTCGCTGAACTGGGATTGGCACCCTCGGAGTGCGGAAGAACTTATGAGACTGTGGATCAATGCTTCCGGGCGAGCTTAAGCTGGCTTAGAAACGACTTCCCAAGGAAGCTGTGACCGTCGTCTAGGCTCAACAGACGTTCAAGCATCGGGACCGTCACGGTAAACGCCAGAAGGTCAGGCGGAATATGCTGCCGCATGGCAACGTCGGTGGCGCCAATGATGGCCTGGGCCGCAGAGAGATCGGGAAACAGACTGTACATCTGGCCACAGCCTGAGCCCCAAGTGGCCAGAACAGGTTCCGGGTCATCGGGATGCGCATGGTAATTGGCCCCATAAATGAGAGCACTCAACTGGTCCGGATTGACGAAGAACGTGACCGTGCGCAGAAACTTCATCCTCTCGCTGCTAAGCGGGCCTATGGCGATACAGCCATTCCGCGGCTGGAAAGTGGGATGCGCGCCCAGCCAAGCCTCAGTAAGGCCTGAATTTTCGCGCAGCCCTTCCTTGTCGGTCAGGAAGGTAACCATCGCCTCCCGGCTGGGAAATCGCATCTTGCCCAGCATCCAGTAGCCGCAGCCAGGACACCCCTTGACGGTTGGGTCAAGAACCACTGCAGCTCCAGACTGAAAGTCCTCGTAATGGTCGAAAATACACTGTTTCAGCGGCACCATCGGGGCGAAAAGCTCGGGGTCGGGAGCGTCGTAGACGCCGATCGGGAGCGTTTCGATCCCCATCGCATCGCAGAATGAGCTAAGAATCATTGTCATGGTCTAATCTCCTTGTCGCCCAACTCCGAGGCCAGGCGTTCGAGCAATGTTTCGAGTGCGTTTCCCGCCTTCTAGTGTCCCGGCAGCTTGCAGCAGTCGCCTGCCTCGGCAGGCTCGTTGGCGCCCGCGTCCAGTACCACCTTCCAACTGCCGTCCGGCTCTTTGCGCCACATCGTAATGTAACGTCCGCTGGTCAGAACAGGATTGCCGTTCGCGTCCTTGCTGCGTCCCTCGTAGTGGCCCCACGTGTAACCCATGTCGCCCGAAGGCCCCATCATGGCGTCCGCCGGCGTCCACGTCAGTTGGTAATCTTTCGGTGACCAGTTGGCCGACTTGGCGATGGCCACCTTGCCGATCAGCGGCGCCGTCCCGTTGCCCAGCGCCACGCCGTCATCGGCAAACCACGCCGCAAACCCCGCCCCGCCCTGCTCCAGTACATCCTTGGCAAAACGCGCCTCCAGATCGTAGAGCAGTATCTTGCCCGGCTTCATCGTCGGGTCGGTCAGAGGATTCGGCGCCTGGGTTTGCGCGCCCGGCTCCAGCATCTGCGCCCACGCCGAACTCGCACTCAAACCCGCCGTCAATCCGGCGATCACAATCAAGGAAGAAAGCAATTTCCTCAATCCAGCCACGTCCATTCACCCTCCGCAGATTCTTGAAAGCACTATGCGCCCATCCTACCTCAAACCTCGCCCCCGCCCATGCGTCTAACTCATCAAATCCGCATCCGCCGCGCGGATATACTAGAGTCTGGTATTGACTCTGGAGCAAAACCAGAAATGTAGGCCCCCGCTCAGGGGGCTTTTTGCCACAGGGGGATTTCCCCTGAATGCCCGGCCTTTTCTCGGGGGGAGGAACCACATGGGATCACTGCTGGAGTCCATCCATTCTCCCGCTGACGTGAAACGCCTCAGTTACGAGAAGATGGCCAGCCTCGCGGAGGAGATTCGTGAGTTTCTGATCCAAACCCTCTCCAAAACCGGCGGTCATCTGGGTCCTAACCTCGGAGTCGTCGAGCTCACCATCGCTCTGCACGCGGTCTTTAATACGCCTGAAGACAAAATCCTCTTCGATGTCAGCCACCAGGCGTACATCCATAAAATTCTCACCGGCCGCCTCGACCGCCTTGAAACCATCCGCCAGCCCGGCGGCCTCAACGGATTCATGCTGCGTACCGAGAGCGAGCACGACTGCTACGGCGCCGGTCACGCAGGCACCGCGCTCTCGGCCGCGCTGGGCATGGCCGTGGCCCGCGACCTTGCCGGCGGCCACGAGCACGTCGTCGCCGTAGCCGGCGATGCCGCCTTCACCAACGGCATCTCCTTCGAAGCGCTCAACAACATTGCCGAGCAAACCAAGCGCATGATCGTGGTGCTCAACGACAACGAGTGGTCCATTGACCGCAACGTGGGCGCCGTGGCCCGCTACTTCCACCGCATCGTAACCAACGAGCACTACCAGCACCTGCACGACCGCGCCACGCGCCTTATTGAGCGCGTCGGCGGCAAGACCGCCGTCAAAGTTGTCCGCCGCGCCGAAGAGGCCGCCAAAAGCATGTTATGGCCCTCCATCCTTTTTGAGGCGTTCGGCCTGGAATACTTTGGCCCCATCGACGGCCACAATATCCCGCTCCTCGTAGAAACCTTTAAGTTCCTCAAGACCCTCAATCACCCCGTCCTGCTGCACGTGCTCACGCAAAAAGGCCGCGGCTTCCAGCCCGCGCTCGACGGGCAAAAGAAGTTTCACGGCCTCGGCCCTTACGATCCTGAAACCGGCGAGACTCCTGACGGCGTGCCCACCTACGCTGAAGTCTTCGCCAACACGCTCGCAGATTTGGCCGACAAAGACACCCGCATCGTCGCCATCACCGCGGCCATGCCCAACGGCACCGGCCTCGATCACTTCCGGCCCCGCCATCCGAACCGCTACTTCGACGTCGGCATCGCCGAGGAGCACGCGGTGGTCTTTGCCGCCGGCATGGCCACGCGCGGCTTGCGTCCGGTCTGCGCCATCTACTCCACCTTCCTGCAGCGCGCCTTCGATCCCATCGTCCACGACGTCTGCCTGCAGAAGCTGCCCGTGCTGTTTTGTGTGGATCGCGCCGGCCTCTCGGGCGACGACGGCCCCACGCACCACGGCCTATTCGACATCGCCTATCTGCGCGGCATCCCCGAAATCGTCCTCATGGCGCCCAACGATGAGGACGAGTTGGCCGACATGATGAAAACGGCCTTCGAACTTCCCGGCCCCAGCGCCATCCGTTATCCACGCGGCGCAGTGGCCGGCGTCACCCGCAAAGCCGAGCCGCAATCCATCCCCATTGGCAAAGCTAAAGTCCTGGCCGACGGCTCCGACGTCGCCATCCTCGGCCTGGGTCCCATGATCGCGCTCGCGCAATCGCTCGCCGCAACCCTCGAGCGCGACGGTTTCTCTGCCGCTGTAATCAACCCGCGCTTTATCAAGCCGCTCGATCGCGAAATGCTCGAACTGTACGCTCGCCGCGTAGCCGCCTTTGTCACCTTTGAGGATCATGTGAAGATGGGCGGCTTTGGCACAGCGGTCGCTGAAGCCCTCGGCGAAATGGGACTCGCCGTTCCCGTCGTCCGCATCGGCTGGCCCGACCAGTTCATCGAGCACGGTAAAGTCGACCAGCTCCGCGCCCGCTACAGCCTCACCGTGGAAGCCGCGCTCGCTCAGGTGCTGCCGCTGCTCGCGCGCCGCCGCCGTCCTACGCTGGTCGCGTCCTGATCGAGTCTGCCATTCGTCTGACTCCGCTGGCATCGCTACAGCGGAGCCAGAGTAGATGTATCCTGAAGGCACGTCAGCCACGTGGCTTTTTCCCTTAGAAAAAGCCACCCTCACAGCCCTTGGATCAGGCAACTTCCCGCCATTTTCCACGTCCAATGCCTCAGAGGAGGAATGCGTATGCGTAAACTGCTTTGGATTCCAGGCATTGCCCTTTTGGCCGGCGTTACTTGTCTGGCCGCGGCCTTCGCTATGGCGCAGCAGAATCAACCGAATCAACCGAACCAGCCAAAAAACCATGTATTCACCCCGGGCCCCGCAGAGGAACAGCAGCTGGCGAAAGAGGTCCGCCATAGCCTCTTGATGATGCCGTACTACTCGATCTTCGACTCTCTCACCTTCCAGTTAAATGGCAGCGTGGTCACCCTGGAAGGTGCGTGCCCGCCCGACCCATCCTACGATATCCAGAAGGACGCGGAAAACGTGGTGAAGAAGATCCCGGGCGTCACGCAGGTGGTCAACAACATCAGGCTTCTGCCGCTGTCGGCCATGGATTGGCAAATACGCCGGGCCCTGGTGAGGGCCATTTATGGCGATTCCGACATTGGAATGCGCTATGGATACCAGGCCTTGCCTTCGATCCATCTCATCGTCGACAACGGCCACGTGACGCTGGAGGGGGTGGTCGACAATCAGATGGACGACACACTGATCCGCATGAAGGCCAACCAGGTCCCCAACGTTTTCTCCGTCACCGACAATCTGCAGGTCCTGAATCCAAGAAAGACCAAAGAAAGACCATAAAAATCTGAACGGCGAGTGGGCCGCTCACGAAAAGCAAACTCGCCGCGAAAGAGAAGTGCCACAAAGCCCGGTCCCCATGGACAGGTCCCGTCCATGGGGTGGAGAGCCTGTCCCGAGCGGAGTCGAAGGATCTGCATTTCAGAACAGCCCGTGCGAATCCTCGATCCAGCTCCGCTGCGAAGAAAGAAACGCCACAGCTGCGGCCACGATCACAATGGGAAACGCCTCGAGCGTATAGCGCGGCTCCGCGTTCGGCATCCCCAAAAGCACCACGCAGCGTAGAGCCACATAGGCCAGCAGCATCGCCGATAACGGAACCTTGCGCCGCACGAAGCCGATGGCTGCAGCGATCAGCAGGATCGCGTTCAACAGCCAGTATGCGGCAGCAAAAAGCGATTGCCCAGGATGGAGCCGCCACTCCCACCATCGCTCGGGAATCGCGTCGTTCAGGTATTCGATGCGCGGCCGCAGCCACATATCGGCAAGGCGCGCCAACGGGAGCGCAACATACTGCCGCAAAGGATGCCTGTGAATGCGCTGTTTCGCAAGCGCTTCGAATCGCGCATCCAACTCGGGCGTGATGGTGCGTAGATCGTTGTTTTCCGCGATCAGCGCTGCCGTCTGGCGATATTCCTGGGCGGAGTCGAACGCCCGCGAAGGTAACAGCCCAATATCGATGGTGAGGCCATCCCCGCGCCACCAGACTTCTCCGAGAGAGACATAATCGATCTCCCAGGTGGTGGTCCAGTGGTCGAATCCGGCCAGCGCAGTTTCAGTCGGATCCATCGCGGAGCGCGGCGCGAGCGGCTGGAAGACGCGGTACACATGGTAGTTGCGAATCGTCCACGGCACGAGCGAAAGAACTGCCAGTATGCCGCACAGCAACGCGCTCCGCATTCCCGTCTTTGGCGCGTCGTTCCTCGTGTACCACCAGATACCGGGAACAATCGCCGCCCATAGCAGCACGCCATCCGGGCGCAAACTAATCGCGCAAATCAGCGCCCCAACCGTCAGCAGCAGCCAGACCATTCGCCCTTGAGAGGAGGTATTGATCGATCGGATCAACTTTCCCGCCGCGAACAATCCCAGCGCGACCGAGAAGATCGCCGGGCACTCGGTCAGGGGAACCGCTGTGTAATTGGCGGTGAAAGGGCAAAGGCAGGCGATCCACAAAGTCACCAGCGCAGCGCGGCGCGAAACATGATCGCGAACAAAGCCCGCCATCAGCAGGCACGAACCTATATCCACGAATGCCTGAACATATCGCACCGCGTAGTAGTTCATCATCCCGAAAACTGAAAATACGACGGCCATGAATACGGGATATCCCGGCAGCCTGATCAAGGTCAGGTGAAAGGGATTGTCCAGCGCGTAGGCGTGATGCAGCAGCATGTTTCTGGCGATGATGGCGTACACTTCGCTGTCGCCGTCGAAGTCTGCCCAAAAAACGATCCAGATGATGCGCAGAGCAAGCCCCGCTGTCAATGCGCAGAAAGCACTCCAAAACCATTTGCCGCGGAATGCCGATCGCACGCGCTGAAGCGGTGCGCTGACCCGGGGGCCCCAACGTCCGCCGCGCCAAAGCGATGCCGCGGAATCCGTTCCACCGGTACCCGGTTTCTTGAGGAGCATCTCCGTGTCTCCGGAACAAAACTGTCGTGGCTGTTCCACACGCATGCGGGACAAAGCGCCAGCCACAGCTATTTCGAGTCGTCCCCATTATGAAACCAAACTCCCGCTTTGCCAACCCGACAAGCGCAAAGAGAAACACTCTCGCGCTGTGGGGTTTCGGGTAATCGGACGAGCCTCCATGCGCCGGTGTGGGCACAGGAATGCCCCATCGGGCTTGAGTAGGAAGAATAATTCCCGGGGCGGCAGAAGTTCGTGTGCGACAATCCAGATCAGACTGATTTTGCCATGCGATTGGGTCGTGTTTTTTTCGCGCTGATGTGCGGATTGGCCTTGGGCTCCGTTCCGGCCAGGCCACAACTCGAGCCCGCAGCGCCCTCCGTTCCACTGGTTCTCGCCGGTGGCACAGTACTCGACGTCACCAACTGGGGCCGCTCCGCGCGCGACATTCCCGATGCTATCGTCGTCATCAGCAACGGCCTCATTACCGACGTCGGCCTGCCCGGCGCCGTCTCCATCCCCAAGGGCGCCCGCATCATCGACTGCACGGGAAAATTCCTCATCCCTGGCCTCGTTGACGGCTATGCCGGCATGAACTCGCAGGCCCAGGCCAACGCCAACCTCTACATGGGCGTCACCACTGTCGTCGCCCGCGCCGACTTCCAGCGCGGCTTCATCGATTTCAGCGCTCATCCCAGCCCGCACATCTACCCTATTGACTCGATCGGCGTCACCGACAACTGGAGCCTGCTGGCCCGCCGTCCGGAATGGGTCTCCGAGCTGCGCGAGGGCGCGCATCCTGCCGAGCTCAGCCCTGAAGACACAGCCCGTCAAATGGCTGACACGGCGCATCTCGGTACGCGCGTGCTCCTGCTCACCGCACATCTCACCGCTGCCAGCTCCCAGTGGATCGTCGCGCGCGCCCACCAGATCGGCCTGGCCACCTACGGCGTCTTTGTCGCCACGCCCTACCACGTCGGCGTCGAGGCTGGCGTTGACGCGCTGCCGCTCATGGACCACTACGATCTCGGCGTCATTCCCGACGAGCTGCAGCGTCCCCTCGTCGATGACCCCGATGGCACTTCGGCCACCACGGCCTACGACTATTCCGAGCGCATCCCGCCCACCGATCTTCACCTTCGCACCTACGCGCGCCTCCTCGCAACGCACCACGCCGCGCTCATGCCCGCCTTCAGCCTCTACTACGTCGAGCTGCCCGGCCATCGCAATCTCTGGCAGGAACCCGCCGCCGCGCTCCTCGATCCGGGGCGCATGTATCATCCCACTGACCCCGCCACCGGCGAAATGATGTATCCTCTGGCCCCCTGGACGCGCCACCTGCCCGCCACCGGCCAGCGCTGGATGGAAGAGGATCTGCAAAAGAAGGCCGCCCTGACCGCCATGCGCCTCTGGCGCATCAACGAAACTATCTTCTCCGCGTTCCCCCACTACCTCGCCGCCTCGGGCGCCGACGCCATGGGCACCATGCCTGGCATCTCTCTCCACACCGAGCTCGAGTTGCTCGTCCGCCTCGGACTCTCGCCGCGGGAGGCCCTCGCCGCGGCCACCAACAACTACGGGCTCCAATTCGGCTGGAACGAGCTCGGGCAGATCGCCCCTGGCCGCCGCGCCGACATCCTCGTCGTCGACGCCGACCCCACCGCCAACATCTGGAACGCCCGCCGCATCTCCGCCATCATCCTCGACGGCGAACCTCTCGACCGCGACGCCCTCCTGCACTTAAAGAAGTGACACAGCGCGTAGCGCGGCAAAATCGCTAATTTGCCAACTCGCCGGCTCACTGGCCCGTTGACTTGTTCCCTTGTTGGTCCCTGCCCTCCATCATGTACCCTTGAACTCAGCAGTCCGTTCCCGACATCATGCCCACAGCTTCCGCCCAAGCGAAGTCGCACCGCCAGCGCCACGACCGCGGGCTGCTCCTCATTGCCTCCTATAAATTCCTTCATGCGCTTGTCTTCATCGCCATCGGCTTCGGCGCTCACCGCCTCCTCCACAAACACATTGCCGACCAGATCGAACTCCTCGCCCACCATTTGCGCTTCAATCCCGAGTCGCACCTGATCAACTTCATCCTCGAGAAAGCTTCGCTCCTCAACGATCCCCTCCTGCGCCGCATCGGCTTCGTCGCCTTCGCCTATGCCGGCATCACCCTCGCCGAAGGCATCGGCCTCTATCTCGAGAAAGCCTGGGGCGAGTTCCTCACCCTCGCCATCACCGCTTCCTTCCTGCCGTTCGAGATCTTCGAGGTCGCCCGCCGCCTTACCTGGATTCGCGTCGGTCTGCTCCTCATCAACGCGCTGGTCTTCCTGTATCTCCTGCTACTGGTCCTCGACCGCGCGCGCCATCGCGCCAATGCCCGAAAAAAATCTGATCTCTGATCCGCGACCACTATATCTTCGCTTTTTGTTCCCCTATCACAACCTTACGCACCTGTCCAGCCCCGGAATCAAACCAGTAAACACCACATCTTGTGGTGCGGTAAATATTTTGCTCAATTAGTCGGTCTTGCCGCTGGGAGCCTGCATTTCCTCAGCTTTCCACCGTTTTTTTACTTGGCGGAAGGGCCGAACAGGGGTACTATCGACCGTGAGGTGGGAAATTCTGGAGTGTAGTGGGGCATTTTGGAGCCACTCAACAGTTTTCCAGACCAAGTTTACTCCGATTCCCCACTCAGGAAACAAAATCCGGGAACAGGCGCGGCTGGGGGAACCAGCCTGGCTAACTCGGAGGGCTCACAAGCTAGGACAGGATGACAGGACCGCGGCACAGAAAGGCAATCTGGCGGCGCGGAGTGAGGCAAAGTTAATGTTTCGCGGAAGCCAACAGGCGAAGGTCGACGAAAAGGGCAGGCTGAAGCTCCCGTCCGACTTCAAGAAGTTGGTGGATGCGCAGAACGTGACCCAGTTCTACATCACCAGCTCGGACGGCAATTTCGCGGAAATTTGGCCCTTGCCGGAGTGGGAGAAACGAGAGAAGCAGCTCAACGAATCCAGCACCATGGAAGAGGCGGTGCAAACGTATTTGACCTGGACAAGCTACTACGGCCACCAGGTGGAGATCGACAATCAGGCTCGGGTATTGCTCCCGCAGCTTTTGCGCGAGGAAGCCAGGCTTGACGCCGAGGTGATGGTCGTTGGCAAGCTGACCTATCTGGAAG
>Ga0182027_10012901_pt1 | contig 11701 bp, 12 predicted proteins | sample 712E1DmetaG_FD_121300 | JGI IMG/M metagenome (GOLD analysis project Ga0182027, IMG submission 121300) | Permafrost microbial communities from Stordalen Mire, Sweden - 712E1D metaG (Illumina Assembly) | ecosystem: Environmental > Terrestrial > Soil > Wetlands > Permafrost | place: Sweden...
CCCAGCACCACCGCCATGGCCGCGCCAATAATCAGTGCATAGCGAAGAGTCTGCCGTACATAGGCCCGGGTGGCCTCGCGATCCTCGGCAAAGGTGGAGCGCGAGACCAAGGGAAAGATGACGAAGGTCACCACCAGCAGTGCTTGGTAGGGAAGCAGCGCCAGGCTGCGAACCGCCTCGTACACACCCACCAACGCGTCGGCCTTGCTCCCCTGCCCCGCGAGCGCGGCCCCGGCAAAGCGCCGCAACAGGAGCGAGTCGTAGCTCAGCGCCAGATTGATGAGCCCGGTGTAGGTCACCGCGCCTCCCATGAACACCAGCAGGCGCGCGGGCGAAAAGCTGCCTTGCCCTGGGTGGAGCCACATCTTGCGACCGGCCACCAGCATGATGATGACGGCTGCGGCGATGAACCCGGCGAACGCCCCGGCCACTCCATGCCCAGCCCTGTGCCCGACCGCCGCGCCAGCCAGCAGAAGCACAGTCTTGGTGATGGAAAAACCGACGTCAAAACTCGCCTGCACGTGAAAGCGGCGCTGGCCATTGGCCGTGCCCACGAACACGGTATAGAATGCGTAGACCAGTGGGATGGCCGCGGCCAGCCGGAAGAGCGAGGTGTGCTCAGGGGCATTCACGAATCCGGCCACTAGGGGTGCCGCCAGGAAGAAAGCCACAGCCACCGCCACGCCCAGCACGCTCTGCAGTTTCAGGCCCGCGCGCTGGACCGCGCCTGCCCGCGCGTCGTCCTCAGCGGTGAACTTGGAAACCGACTGGATGGTCCCTTGCACGATGGTGTTGTTCACGATGGAGATGGCGTTGTTCACCACCGAGAAGGCGCCGTACTCGGCCAGGTCCACCACGCGCGCGAGCAAGAACTTCTGCAAAGCCCCGAACACCATGAACGAGGCCTTGGCGAATCCAATGAACAGCACGCCGTGGCCCACCTCGACGGCACGGTCGGGCTGGGTGGTCTTGTCTGCTTCAGTCACGGCGGCAGGTTACCCGTTTTTCTGCCAAAGACGCGAACCAGTGGACGACGCGGAGAGCCTTTGGGGCCAACCAAGAAGCTGTGGAAAATCGCAGGCGAATCCAGCCATAGTGGGCGCCCATGATGTCTTGGTCACGCATGAGCTTCAAGGGCCAGCCGGTCTGGGTGCACGTGGGCGCCGACCACCGGCCAGCTCTGGACAGCGAAGGCCGGGCCGAAATGAAGTATCGCCAGGAAGATGGCAAGAGCTACCGGCCCTCGCCTAGCAATCTGGCGCCGCTGGCCGAGGAGGCGAGCCAGCCCGCGCCGCAGGCCGAGCCCCGCCCCGCGCGCGCGCCGCGGGCCGCGCCTTCCCATGTCAAGACACCACCCAAATCCAGCACCGACGATCACGCGCCCGGTACGATTCACGTGTGGACCGACGGGGCCTGCTCGGGCAACCCAGGCCCCATGGGCATCGGCATCGTGGTGGTCGCCGACCGCGAGCGCGCAGAGCGCGGCGAATACCTGGGGGTGGGCACCAACAACATCGCGGAGCTGACGGCCATTCTGCGTGGGCTCGACTTGGCAGCCCAGCTTGCCCCCGATCGGACTCGGCCCATTCGCATCTACAGTGATTCCAGCTACGCCCTGGGCCTACTTGGCCAGGGCTGGAAGGCCAAGGCCAACCAAGATCTGGTGGCTAGCCTGCGCGAGCAAATGGCGACCTTCTCCCGCGTGAAGCTGGTCAAGGTGGCTGGCCACGCCGGCGTGGACAACAACGAGCGCTGCGACCAGCTCGCCCGACAAGCCATCACCTTCAGACACAACGTCTGAGCCCCGGCGATGAACTGTCGGACGACATTCAGGGATCTGGTCTTACCTTGACATGGGGCGCGAAGCGAACGCGGCGGTGGTCACCTGTCGCGCACGCTCGCGCAGCGAGCGCAGCACCTCAACCTGGCTCGCACCCTCCAACATGTCCGTGCCGATCAAGCTGCCGCCTTGGGTTTCGTGCAGCTTCAGTGTGACGACGTAGATTTGTTCCACCACGACTACCTTGTCCCGGCCGTGATCGACTCTTGCAATGATCGGCGTCTTTCCGACGAACCTGCCCTCCACGTAGATAGAGGCGCCGCTGGGAGTACTGGTGAAGACGACATCTCGCCCCGTGCCCTTGATGATGGTTGCGCAACCGCCGGTGGCCGCCACGAGCAAGACGGCAAGCAACCTGACGGCGGCGGTATCTAGGGCCATGCTGGCGAGACTATACCGGCCTGCCGGGTAGTGCGACGAACAATAAGTCAAGGGCCACTCCCTAGCGGGTGAGAGGTGCGAAGTGGCTTTCTTGGGCATGGGATCATGCCGTGTCACACCGGGCTCGAACTGGCATATACTCCGCCGATGCTTCGTGTCCCGCGCCCCCGGTTCTGGCGTCTGGTGCTTCCCCTCGTCTGTGCCTGCGCCGCTACGCTGCCGCCACATCTGGCGGACCCGGACCGGAATGCGCCGCCCGCGTGCCCGCGCAACACTCACCTATCAGCGGTGGGTCAGTCCAAGCAGGGACGTGATGCCGCCGTGGCGAGCGCGAAAAAGAACCTCCTCACCAAGCTGGGCAACACCATTCACGTGGAGGTCGAGTCATTCTCGCGACTGGTCGGCCGCAACGGCGCGGAGTCGGCGGAGTATCGGGAAATTGCGCGGGTGCTGGAGCGCGTGGACTTCGCCCACTCGGAACTCATCGAGATATCGGGTGGCCCTGCCCTCGAGGGTGGCGAGACCTACGTGGTGGCGTGCATGCGGCGAGACCTCGCGGCGGAAGCGCTAGAGCGTGATCTTGATGTCGAGGTGAAGCAGTTCGACGCATGGGACAAGACTGCGGTGGGGGCGAGGACCCGTGGCGACCGACCCGCCTTCGTGGCGGCATTGGGTCGTCTGTCGTCGGTGATGGCTGCCGCAGCGCCCAAGCTGGTGCAAATTCGTGCCCTGGCCGGTGGTCCAGCCGAGGTGGAACAGCACCTGACCTCGCGCTGGTTGGATCTGGTCAAGACAGCGGCCGAGCTCCGAGCGCAGATTCGCTTCGTGCTCGACCTGCAGGCCGAGCCGCGCGTGGCGTCTCTCGCATCCAACATGACCGAGGCCTTTCGCAAAGCGCTCGCGCCTCTGGGCAGCGAGGTCCGCCTCGGCGCTGCTTGCCCTGCGGCTGCGTCTGCCACCTACCTCGTCAGCGTGCGCACCGATGCCGACTGTCGTCTGGGCAGCCTGGGTCCCACCTGTCGCCTGGTTCTCGACGTGCGCGGCCAGGAATGTGCGTCTGGCCGCCAGGTTTTCCGCTCGGGCCTGGAGCGCGTGCAGACAAGTGCAACCGATGCTCGGGGCGAAGAACAGGCCATGCGCAAGCTGGCACAGAAGCTGGACCCCAAGCAAATTGGCCAAGAACTACGAGCTGTGTTGAAATCCGAACTGCCAGGAGGCGAGATCAGATGAAACGAAACCGACGTAAGCGTACAACCGCTTTCTTGGCTGGGCTGGTGTGCGCCTTTCTTGCCACCGCAACCGTGGCTGCCCCCAGTCGTACTGTCAATCAGGTCGGCCCGCTCAAAGTCGGGAATCCCTGTCCCAGCTTCGGCGGCTATGCGTTGAACAATGACATGTTGTCCCTGTCCAAGCTGCTAAACCCGTCCAAAGGTTCGCCAGCGTCTGCGGTGGTGATCTCGTTCTTCGCCACTTGGTGCAAGCCATGCCAAGAGCAGCTTCCCGTCATCGAGCGCGTGGTGGCGTCGCTGGCGAACAGGGGCGTGCGCGGCGTTCTGGTCGACTATGGCGAGGATACCGACCTTGCCGCGTCCTTCGCGGAAGAACAGAAACTACGTCTGCCTATTATCCCCGACCGCTTCACGAAGATCGCGGTGCGGCTGGGGGTGGACCGGAGTCTGCCCCGGACCTTGGTGGTCGGTCGCGATGGAGTTGTACGCACCATCTTCGAGCACGAGGGTGATGACTTCGAAAAGGCCCTGCGCGTGGCTGTGGAGTCAGCCATGCACTAGCAGTTCGACGCTTGGGTTCACGCAACGAAGTGTCTAGGGAATCGAAATGGCGGTGAATGGCGGACGGGCCGGACATGGGCTGCTGGGGACGTGGGTAGGCATGCGCTTGCTCGTCTTCATTCTAGTCTGGGCGATTACCACCGCGGGTTGCTCCTTCATATGGGTGACACGTCCTGTTCCCAAAGAAGAAGCGCGTGCATACGTCGTGGCTCCGTCGTGCACGTCCAGCTACTGGATGCCGATACTAGACACAGTAGCAGCGGCACTTTTCGGCGGCATGGCCATCTACTTTGCGTCCATGAGCAAGGAGACATACCTTGCCCAGGAGGGGTCGTCAGATTCAACGGATCCCAATGGCTATGGCCGGTTCGCGCTCGCGGGGACTTCTGGAGCAATGGGCCTCACCGGCCTGGTGAGCGCCATTTACGGCTACTACTACGTGGGGAAGTGCAAAGAGCAGGCGCCGACATTTCCAGTTGACGAACCATACTCCGCACCGCGGATGGTTCCCAGCCCGCCAGCCCCGGTGCCCCCGTCTCCGGCTTTCGCCGCTGTCCAAGTCCGCGGCAAGCGTCTGGCGGTACTGGAGTTTCAGGGCAAGGACCTGGACCAGGACATCTTGATGACCTTCTCCGATACCGTCCGCGGTGGTGCCCTGCAAGGCCTGCGACCCCATGGGGTCGTGGTGATGACCCGCGAGAACATGCTGGTGCTCTTGCGGGAAATGGGAAAGAAGGAATGCGGCGAGGGCGATTGCGAAGTCGAAACCGCGCGCAACATCGGCGCGGACTATGTGATTTCTGGCAAAGTCGTGCGGGTAGAAGATTCCTACTTCGTCACGCTCAAGCTGCATGAAACCCAAGGCGGCAGCTTGCTGGGCACGGACACGGTGGAGGGCGCGAGCCAAGTCGATCTGTTGCGATCACTGCGTGAGCACGCGCGACAACTGACGATCGCCGCGTTCGGTCCCGGCCCCGATTCTGTGTTGCCAACACGTTGATCGGAACGGGTTGCGATTTTGTGGCGTGATTCTGCGTGAGTAAGGTGTCCATGAATTGCACTCCAAAGACCCTAGTGGCTGCCCGAGCAACTGGGTCTCCTTTTGGCAGGTCAGAGCCGTGGCGGCGGGTGGGCGTGAGGTTGCTCGCCTTCGCCCTGGTCGCCGGGAGCACCACCACGGGCTGCTCCTTCATCTGGGTGACACGTCCTGCGCCCAAGGAAGAAGCACGCGAATACACTTTCCCTGTGCGATGCACGGATAGTTACTGGATGCCTGTGCTAGACACGGCGGCAACGGCCCTCTTCGTCACAGCGGTAACCAGCGTTTCCCTGCAGTATACGAGCAAGTCAGATGCCGCTGTCCTGGCGGTTGACAGCGTGTTGGGCCTCACCGCCCTCGCGAGCGCCATCTACGGCTACCACTACGTGGGGAAGTGCAAACAACAGGCGTCGACATTTCCGGTTGACGAACCATACTCCGCACCGCAGATGGCTCCCGGCCCGCCGGCGCCGGTGCCACCGTCTCCGGCTTTCGCCGCTGTCCAAATCCGCGGCAAGCGTCTGGCGGTACTGGAGTTTCAGGGAAAGGACCTGGACCAGGACATCTTGATGACCTTCTCCGACACCGTCCGCGGTGGTGCGCTGCAAGGCCTGCGACCCCATGGGGTCGTGGTGATGACCCGCGAAAACATGCTGGTGCTGCTGCGGGAAATGGGAAAGAAGGAATGCGGCGAGGGCGAGTGCGAAGTCGAAACCGCGCGCAACATCGGCGCGGACTATGTGATTTCTGGCAAAGTCGTGCGGGTAGAACATTCCTACTTCGTCACGCTCAAGCTGCATGAAACCCAAGGCGGCAGCTTGCTGGGCACGGACACGGTGGAGGGCGCAAGCCAAGTCGATCTGTTGCGATCACTGCGTGAGCACGCGCGACAACTGACGATCGCCGCGTTCGGTCCCGGCCCCGATTCTGTGTTGCCAACACGTTGATCGGCAAGCCGCCCCGATCCTGCAGTCGCGGGGCCGCCTTTGCTCCCGGCAACCGGCAGGATCCACACGAACATGCTCTGGGCAGCCCCCACCCGCGAGCCGCACCCAGATTCCTCTCGCGCCGCCTACTCTGAGGCCTTGCCCGCGTCCTCGGTCTTGGTCACGTCCCCGGATAGCACTTCCTGGGCGGCCTTGGAATCCGGGTACCTCTTCACCAACCGCTCCAGAACCACCCTGGCCCGGGCTTCCATGCCGTTCGCCTCGAGGAGGACGCCCAGGCCCATGAGCACGACGTCACTCTTTTCAAAGCTCGGGGAATGGGAAGCCACGACGTAGTGGTCGGCGGCTTTGAGGAAGCTGGCGTTGATATCAAGGCCAAAGGAACGGGCACCTGCCCCCACCTGCTGGCCTTTGTCGCCCGCCTGCGCCTGGGCGTCCTGCTCGAGCTCCTGCAGACGGAGAAAGAAGTGCTTGCCCGCATAGAGGTCGGCCAAAAAGAGCTCGTACTTGGCCACGCGAGGGTCGTCGGCCGGGACCGAACGCAAGAGAGTCTCGATCTTCTCCGCCTTGGCGTCGTCAGGTTTCTTGGCGCGTGCTCGCCAGACGGTTTCATGTTGGGCGTGCAGGTTGGCCAGGTAGGCGTCCACCGGATTCTCCGGCTCGCGCTTCGCTGGTTTCGCGGCGGGCGTCTTGGGCTTTTCTGCCACCGCCTTGGCTGGCTCGGACGCCGCGGCCGGTTTACTAGCCGCCGACGCGGCTGGTGCTTCCGCGGCCTTCGGAGCCGCGGGCGCCGCGACAGGGCCCAGCTTTTCCGTCAAGACATGTTGCTGCTTCTTCAGCTCCTCCATCTCCTTGATGTGGCCGGCGATCTCCTGCCTGAGCGCCGGCGTGACGTGCTTTTCCTTGCGCAGGTACTCGTGGAAGCTGGCCAGTGCGTTGTCCGGGGCACCCATGTTCTGGTAGCAGCGCCCGATGTTGTAGATGTACATCGGGTGGACGTACTGGGCGAAGAGCTGGGAGTAGATGTCGATCGCATCCTGGTATTTGCCCGCGGCAAAAAAAGCGCGCGCGGTTTGCTCGCGCGGGTCGGTTTGGGGTGTCTTGCCGGCGCCCCCGAGCAGAAGCAAAATAGCGATACCGGTTGCAATGCGCCTCATCAGCCGTCCTTCCTGAACCCGATAGCCTCGATCACGGCGTTCGGGCCGGTTCAGGGTACCTGAGATGGGTCTCGGCCGTCCATTGAGATGGGAACCCTCAAAGGGTTCCCATGCCCTCCCGCGCTCTGGCTCCGGCGGGCAAAGCCCGCCTTCGCCCACGCGATCATGGGAACCCTCAAAGGGTTCCCATGCCCTCCCGCGCTCTGGCTCCGGCGGGCAAAGCCCGCCTTCGCCCACGCGATCATGGGAACCCTCAAAGGGTTCCCATGCCCTCCCGCGATGGTGCGCGGCGAGCAAAGCTCGCCGGCTCCCCACGCGAGTCTTATATGGGCACTTGAGTCCGCTGGCGGATTGCTGCATCCTCGGTCACGGTGAGTTTGGTTTCTCTTCGCAGGACCGGCTGTTCCCGGCTGATGACAGCTCGCGGTATTCCATGAGCGAAGTCCCGTCCACTGCCAACGACCAGGACCTCCCCAACGGCACGCAGGTCGGCGAGTACGTGATCGAGCGCAAGCTCGGCGAAGGTGGCATGGGAGCGGTCTATGCCGGCGTGCAGCCGCTCATCGGCAAGCAGGTCGCCATCAAGGTGGTGGCCGCGGTTGGGGCCCGCGACGAGCAGGTGACCAAACGCTTTCTCGAGGAGGCCCGCGCCGTCAATCGGATCCGGCACCCCAACATCATCGACATCTTCTCGTTCGGCATCCTGCCCGACGGCCGGCCCTACTTCGTGATGGAGTTTCTCGAGGGCGAGAGCCTGGATGAGGCCCTAGTCAAAGCCCACGCCACCGGTCGGGAGATCGTCGTGCTGATGCGCCAGCTCTGTGACGCGCTCGCCGCCGCGCATGCGGCCGGCTTCGTGCACCGCGATCTCAAACCCGAGAACCTCTGGATCGCGCGCCTGCCCAACCGGGAGGTTTCGCTCAGGATCCTCGACTTCGGCATTGCAAAAAACCTGAGCACGCCCAACGCCAAGATGACCGTCGAGGGGCAGATCCTGGGCACCGCCCACTACATGGCGCCCGAACAGGCCATGGCCTCGACCATCGATGGTCGCACCGATGTCTACGCACTGGGCGTGCTCCTCTATCGCATCCTCACCGGCGTATTACCCTTCGATGGCGAGAGCAGCTTCGCGGTGGTGACCAAGCACCTGACGGAGCCACCGGTGCCGCTGTCGCGTCTGCGACTCATTCAGCCCGGGCTCGAGGCGGTCGTGCTCGACTGCCTGGCCAAGGATCCGGCGCGGCGCCCGCAGACCGTGGGTGACCTCTGGTTGCGGCTCGAGCCCGAGCTGGAAGACTGGGCTGCTCCGGCGGTGGCCGCGCGGGGGAAGGGCGCGGGCATCGGAGCCGGACGACCGCTACCAACAGCGACTTCCCTGGAGACGGCTCAGGTCCCCGCTGCCGGCTCACGCGTCACGGTTTCTCCTGTTCCTGGCGTCAACACAGTGGAGGCCCCAGGCGAGTGGCCTGGCGGTCGGGCTGCGGCGGTGGCAGGGGCCATAGCCGTCGTGGTGGCGATGGTTGGGGTGGGCATCTACCTTGGTCGTGGCTCTTCGCCGGCCCCTCCATACCTCACCAGCGGCGCTGTTCCCGATGCTCGCTCGAAGGCTCTCGCGCTGGATCCAGTTCCTTCTCCGACGGTGCTTCCCCCTGCGTCTCCTGACGCTCGGCCGGCCGAGGACCACCTGGCTGCCCACCAGGCAGGCCCCACCCCTTTGCCAGCAGCGAATCCCGCCCCGGCGCCTGCGTCCGAACCCGCCCCAAAACACCGTCGCGAGCGACGAAGCCCCGAAGGTCGGGAGCCCCAGCCGCTTTGATCTTGCATGGGAACCCTCAAAGGGTTCGCTTCGCCCTTCGGCCCCCCCACCCGCCACCACCCCACGCTCGCTTCCCCTTCGGGGACTTCGGGACCTGCACCTTCCCCACCACACCCGCTCGCTACGCTTGCGCCCTCGCGCTCGGTCTCGCCAAACCCTCCCGCGACGGGCGCGCGCGAAGCGCGCGTGGGGTAGGGGTGGGGCGTGTAGGCCCTAGCCCCCGAAGGGGGCGCTCTGGCTCCGCCGGGCAACGAGGGCGCGAGCGTAGCGAGCGGGGTGGGCAGGGTGGGCTGTCCGTCCCAAAGCCCCCGTAGGGGGAGCCCGCCTTCGCCTACGCGACTAGTTCTGCGCTGGTTGCGGCGCGGGCTGCGCGTTCTGGCCAGATGTCTCTTGATTCAGCTCTTTCATGGCCGCGGTCTCGGCCGGCGTTGGGGCGATCGGCGGGGGCGGCGGGTTGGAAGCGCAGCCCAAGAGCGAAGTGAATGAGACGACCGCGAACAAGAACACGACTCGTTTCATGGCGAAATCCTCGCTATCGACTACGGGGCTGTCGCGTCGTCCAGCTCGCTGAAGGCCTTGTCAGCCCGCTGAACAATGGCGGCGCGGATCCTGTCATCGAGCTGCTTCATGTTCTGTAGCGAGTCCTTGAAGGAATCGGTGTCGAGTACGACCAAAGCCCAGTAGCTGCCGCCGTCCGAGATCCAAGTCGCTTCCAGACGCGTGCCCGAGAGCGTGGTGTCGGTGATTTCCTTCGATACGTCCTCCATATGTTGCTCGCTGGCGGTCTTGTCTCCGGGGCCGCCCTGGGTACCCGCCTGGTAGTCCTTCAGCATCGCCTTGACCCGCGTCTGCAGGTTCCGCGCCAGCTCGACGCGCGCGCGACCTTCGGCGGCCGAGCGGGCTAACGCGCCGTTGGTCATGCCGGACACACTGCCCGCACCACAGATGCCCTTCTTGTTTTGCAAACCAAGACTACAGGCGCCCTGTGCCCACTTGGGAGCGCCCACCATATCTGCCTGGAGTGCGTTCTGCGGCTTCGGGGGTGAGCTGCCACACCCAACGACGATCCCCAGAACTGCGAAAGATAGAGTTCCCCGGGACAGAAACCCCAAGAGATTCTGCTGTGACATAGGCATCGGCTCCTTTCTTAATGACAGTGCCCGCGGCTGCTGCGTACTGTCCATACTTGCGGATCATCGGCGCTGCCAGCCAGCCGCGTGTAGTGTCCCAGAACAAGCGCGTCAGCGTCAAGGAGGTCAGCGCCGAAAGTCGTGCGAACGCATTGCAGCAGCGAGCCATACGCTATGGCTAGTGGTCAACTGCCGCGTCGGGCCCCGATCGAAACCACGCTTACCCGCCCGAGACCCCAAATGCCTCGAAGGTCAGCAGGGTGTAGGTTTCGCGGATGTGCGGGATGGGGTGGATCTGCTGCTCGATGAGCCGACCAACGCCGTCCACGTCGTCCACGTACAGCTTGACCAGCAGATCGTACTGCCCGCTGATGCTATAGGCCTCCGAGAAACTCTCGATCTCGGCGATACAGTTGGCCACCTCGGTCACGTGGCCCGGGTCGGTCTTCAGCATGACAAAGACAGCTCGCATTGGTTGAGTCTACCCCGTTTCACACTACATTGGGTCGGGCCAATGCGACAGTCCGATGCGGTTGCCTTCGGGATCCTTGCAGTAGATGGTGAAGGCTGTCTGTTCATAGAGCGGAACTCCGGCACTGGCTAGCCGAGCAATCCACGCCTGGCGCTCGGCGCGCTCGATGCGCAGGGCGAACAGATGCAGACCAGGGCCGTCCGCCACGAGCGGTTCGCGCTCATTCGACGACCTCTCCAATGCCAGGAATGCGCCCGCTCCCAAATCGAGCCAGAGCGAACGCTCGCCCGAACCATCCTGCGCCGGCCAACGCCGCAGCACCGCCAGGCCCAGCGTCTGCACAAAAAACCGCTCGGCGCGCGCCAGATCCCGGACCTTGATGGCGATGTGGTGCACGGCAGTGGGATGCGACATGCCACGCACTCTACACCGTGGAAAATCGTTCGTGCTCCGGACCCCCAAGTCCGCTAAAACCGAAACCGCGCAATCACCTCGAATGGCTGCACGATGCATATTCACAGGTTCTCCATAGCTCTGGTTCTCTTCACGGCGCCCTGGTTCACCCTGGCTTGCGCCAGCGATCCCACTCCCACCACCTGGACGACCCCACCTGACCCCTCGGCAGCGCCCGCAGGATCGCCAGTGGCCACCCACGGACAGCTCCAGGTAGTCGGAACGCAGCTTCAGGACGCATCGGGTGCGCCGGTCCAGCTCAAGGGCGTGAGCAGCACCAACTGGGAGACAATTCCCTATGGCGAGAGTAAGCCGGCGCTTGCGTACATGCGCGACAACTGGAAACTGTCGGTGATCCGGGCCGCCATGGGGGTCGACACCGGCGCGGTCAGCTACCTCTCCAACCCCACGGGCGCGCAATCCAAGGTCGATGAGATCGTCCAGCACGCGATCGATCTCGGCGTCTACGTGATCGTCGACTGGCACACCGAGGAAGCAATAAGTCAACAAGCCCAAGCCGTCGCGTTTTTCACCACCATGGCGAAGACGTACGGCGCCTATCCCAACGTCATTTGGGAGCCCTACAACGAGCCGGCCGGGCCCAACGGCGCACGCTACACCTGGCCGCAGATCAAGCCCTACCACGAGGCTGTGGTCGCGGCGATTCGCGCCG
>Ga0182027_10012902_pt1 | contig 11701 bp, 8 predicted proteins | sample 712E1DmetaG_FD_121300 | JGI IMG/M metagenome (GOLD analysis project Ga0182027, IMG submission 121300) | Permafrost microbial communities from Stordalen Mire, Sweden - 712E1D metaG (Illumina Assembly) | ecosystem: Environmental > Terrestrial > Soil > Wetlands > Permafrost | place: Sweden...
CCATGTGTATGGGAATCTTCTGCGCTTCCAGCACCTTGAGCACGCCAATATGCGCGAATCCCTTGGACCCGCCGCCTCCAAGCACGACCGCTATTTTAGCCGGTTTGACGGCTACAGGCACAGGCGCGGTAGCGCAGGAGCTCAGCATGAAAATTAAAGAAAGTATAAGCAAAGATATATTAATCTTTGCACCATTACGTAAACAAAACATTTTTCCATTCATATTATTTATCCTTGAAATCCGAACTCAAGTAATTTCTATTATAACTTCTTCCCGCCCTTTGTCAACTCATGGAATCGGCCATCCTGCCGTCGGTACAAAATTATTTGTATTTATTCGAAGGTATGATATAATTATCTAGAATATTCAGTAAGTTTCAAATTATTTCAACAAAAAGTGCATGAAAATATGACAATTCATTAAAACAGGAATTGTTCATGTTTTAAGTAATACATCACTGTCTTTAAGTAAAGTATTCCATTTTCATAGTATTAAAATGTTATCAGAAATATCGAAAGCATAGGACTGGTATATGAAAACAATTACTGACGGCAGTTATAAGACTGATGATAAGAAAGAATTAACTCAGGAAGAATTCGTTAAAGCCAAAACCGCCTGCGAGTTTGTTATTGATCTTACCAAAGCCATTTCACGAAGTGGTTATTATGATTCCAGCCACCCTGTTTCCCTTGATGTCAAAAAAGGGCTTTACGGTTCATTTATAAACGCTTTGGGCAATTCTTCAGAAATCATGCTTACCTGTCATGAATTAGGTGAAACGGTTGATATCCATATCAGTGGAATTCTGGATGAACCATTCAATATAAGAAAATTAACGAAAGAAAATACTCTGGATTTATTCGTTCCGAAGCTCAAGGATTATTTTGAGCGAAAAAGTCTCAACAGCTTTGTCATAAAGAAAAATATCACGTCTGAACATTTTGAATCATTCATTGATGTCATGAGCGAGCCTATAGCGGGGAATGCCGATAGTTCCTCGCTTGGCGAGTATCTGACCAAAGCTCTTGTTAACTTAAATATAACCGAAGTTACCACGATTTTCAAAACCGATATAGTGCTTCACGCGAAGCTTCCCTGGCGTGTGTCAATCATATTGCGCAGGTTGGCGAAAGACCTGAAAGTACTGCCGATGTTTCGGAATGCTTCCATTGATAAGATCAAACAAATAAGAAAGGAAATTGTGGCAGACATCATACGGCCTCTTAATAATAATGAGCTGTTACGCGACCTGCTGATCAACTGCGATGTTATCGCGAGCCATCTTGCAGAATCAATGGAAACCGACGAACTGGAAGTGATCATCGTAGGTTCACTGCCGGCAAATGAGATGGTGCCTGTTACACGGGCTGTTTTCGAGGTTTACAAACAAAGCAAAACGGAAATGCAATCGGATAAAGATAATCCTAAATATCAGGAAAAATGTGTTTATCTGGCAAAAGTGCTCGATATAGCCGCAAAGCATATAATTGCGGAAAATCTGCCGGATACTGCAGATCTGTTCAAAGAATTATATGATCACCAGATCATTAAGTTCGAAATGCTTCCAGAAGAAATTCGATTTAATATACAAAGCGTAAAGCTGGCCGGTGATGTTATATCGAAAATAGATTCGTATATAGAAAAGGCTTCGAAGACCTCATCCCTTGAAGAGATGGAATCTCTTGTGGTTATATTTAGGAGAGTAATGCCGGAGCTTATCAGGATTGGAGAGTGGGACGCGATTGGTCAGATTGTGAAAGTCGTATGCGTTTTTTTATCGCGGGAAGGCTTTGATTCAGGCGCTGTTAAAAGATTTTTAAATTTACCGGATTCCGTCTTTGAAGGTTCTGATGAAATATTTGCTCATAAGTACATTAATGCCGAGCCTGAAGAGCGAAACAAAATAAATGAAATTTTGATGCAAATGACATCCATGTGCATCAAAACAGCCGGTGTTATATTTGATAAGTGTAAGGATCCGAATGTTTTGAAAAACGTGATAGAACTACTGTCTAAAAAAGGCGATTTGGCTAGGCGGTGGTCCATAAAAATACTTAATGATCAGAATCAATCCATATCTATGTTAAACGTTGCTTTGCTTGTAATCATAAATGTCGGTCAAACTGATGATATCGGTTTGATTAAACAATATATTAAACATCCAAACTCAAGCATTAGAAACAAGGCTCTTGGTGTGATAGCTAAATTAAACAAACATGATGCCGAGGATTCCGCGATAGAAGCTTTGGGTGACGAAGATGAAAAGGTTCGGATTCATGCGTCAAATATAATAGAACGTGAACTATCTTTGTCGGAAGAATCGGTCAAAAAAATTATCCTGCTGATAAAAGCGAAGCTGGAAAATAAAAAGGATATGACAATTAATGAGGCGGGATTTATTGCCGGCCTATTAAAGGCAATAGGGAAATCGACGGATTACCTTGATAAAGAACATCTGGAGGATGAGATTATCGGTATAGCATCAGATTTATTGAAGGGAAGAAATGTTCTTCTGAAATTTATTAAAACAGAACTCGGCAAGGAACAATTGGAAATTATATCCGCCTGTTTATCGAGTTTAGGCAGAATAGGCGGATCAAAATCCAGGGATTATTTAAACAAACTGTCGCATGGCGATGCTGCGTTATCAAAAATAGCTCATGAATCAGTGGAAATATTAAATAAAAAACTTATTCAGAGCTGAAGAGGAATTCGTAAGCGGGCAAACACCTTCGCTTGAAAAGATTTATTTTCTTATTGCAACAGCTTCGATTTCTATCAGGGCTCCTTTGGGTAATACGCTGGCTTCGATTGTTGAACGTGCCGGAGGTTCTTCAGGGAAAAAACCGGCATATATTTCATTAACGACGGGAAAATCCATTATGTTTTTTAAAAAGATGGTTGTTTTGACAATATCAGACATATCCAGATCAGTTTTTTTCAGTATAGCTTGTATATTTATAAGAACTTGTCTGGTGGCTTTTTTAATATCGTTGATGATTTCGCCTGTAGCCGGATCAATTGGCAGTTGACCGGAAATGAAAATAAAGTCGTTTGCTTCCACAGCGGCAGAATATGGTCCGGAAACGGGAAATTCAGTTGAAGCGATAACGTTTTTTTTCATTTGTTATTTCCTTCTTGTAAATTGTTTTTCGGAGATAGACGATTCTGTGCCGATTTAAATTGTTTGCAGCATCCTTTCTATGGAAAGTCTGGCTTTCTCCATAATATCCGGCGGCAGCGTTATTTCATAAGATAAATTCTCGAGTGACTGAAGAACTTTTTCAAGATTGATTCGTTTCATGTTGGGACAAAAAGCCGTTTCAGTTGCCGGATAAAAAATCTTATCCGGATTTTCTTTTTTTAATCTGTGAATGATGCCGATTTCCGTGCCGATAATGAATTCCCTCTCTGTGGAGTTCTGAATATATTTGCTCATTCCTTCGGTGGAAGCGACAATATCGGAGAAATCGGTTATTATCGGTTTGCATTCCGGATGCACAATGACTTTGGCATTAGGATGCAGACTTTTTTTCCGCGTGATATTTTCCGGTAAGATTTCAGCATGTATCGGGCAATATCCTTTCCATGTGATAAAATCATGCTCAACTTGCGCGGAAACATACTGAGCCAGGTATTTGTCGGGAACAAAAATTATTTTCTTATGATTGAGCAGGATTTTCTGCGCCATCTTCACAGCGTTAGCGGAAGTGCAGCAGTAATCGCACTGGGCTTTTACAGCCGCCGAAGTGTTTACATAGCACATGGTTACGGCGTCAGGATGCTTTGCCTGAAGAGCCTTTAAGCCTTCGGGATCAATCATATCCGCCATCGGGCAACCGGCATTTTTATCCGGAAGCAATACCATTTTTTGCGGAGACAATATCTTGGCTGTTTCCGCCATAAAATGCACGCCGCAGAAAACAATTACCGCGGCATCTGCTCGCGCCGCTTCAATGCTTAATCCTAATGAATCACCCACAAAATCTGCAATGTCCTGAATTTCCGGCAGTTGATAATTATGCGCCAGAATGACGGCATTTTTTTCTTTCTTCAGTTTGTTGATTTTTTCCACAATTTTCATAATTTCTTCATCTTGAAGCTGTCTTTAATTAAGATGGTTTATACATGATATCTATGTAGTAGCGATTAAATCAGAAAAGAACATTTGTCAAGAAATTAAGAGTTGTTGATAATTAAATAAAAGGATTCAGTTTCCTTTTCCCCCGGCATGCGCCGAGTTCACGCTTTCGAGTTTTTTATTTTATCTGTCATTGCGGGTGTAATGGCAAAAAATGTGTACTGTCACAATCTAACTCTTTTGTGTCCTCCTCTGGCGCGAAGTCAAGAGAATTTCCGAGAGGTGTCACTTTAGTGACGGAGGTGGATTTGGCACTAATGTTTCCGCCACGCATCGTCATTGCGAAACGCCTCTCAGGCGTTGTGGCAATCCAGTATTTTTTCCTTTATTAAGTATACGTCCCCGAATTTCCGAATTCCTATTTAACTTAAGTCAAGAGGAGACTTAATTTTTTGTTTCTCTTGTCCGGGAAAATTAGTATGGTTTCCCCGGAATCTCTTGCTTTTATGAATTCCTCCCGCAGAATACCCCGTCCTGTGGACGGGGATGAATGCGGAGCGGGGGTATGGGGGATGCAATCCCCTTCCTCTAGTTTTTTAAGATGCCCCGCCCTGTGGGCGGGATAATTCACTTCACCTCTTTCACTTCGGCAACTTTCTCGCTCAGCAATTTTTCGATTTTGGGGATATCGGCGCCGTTAACCACTTTTCCATCGATGACAAAGAAAGGCGTACCTGAGACACCCAATTTTACTCCCTCAGACTTATGAATCTTGATCAGGTCGTCAACTTCGGCATTCGTACAGGTCTGATATTTCTGTCCGTCAATTTTCCCTTTCATCACTTCGTCAAATGCTTTGCCTACATCTTTTTGACAGAGTATATACCGCACCTTGTTTGGGGCATCCGGATGCATCGGCATAGGGGTAAAGAACGTATACTTGGTTACATCTGTCCGCGATTCGAAGAACTTGGCTGCATTGCGGCAGAAAGGGCAATCGGGGTCTGTGAATTCGATGACAACATGTTTCCCGTTCCCGGTTTTAACTGCTTTATCTAAAGGCAAATCCTTGGCCTTCCGGGCTGTGACTTCATCGGCCTTGGCTGTGATCTCCTGCATCCGTATGGCGGTCAGATTTTTCTTTGTTTTGTCCATTATCTGCCCCATAATGAGCATGCTTTCATTAGGCGCAAAATAGTAGATTCTTCTTCCTTCCGTAACTTCATAGATTCCTTTTATTGGTGATTGATTGATGGAATCAAATTTAATATCGGGAAAAGATTCTTTTAGTTTCTTCTCAACATCAGATATTGATACTGCATCAGACTTTATATTAGATTTTGCGCCAGACGCCGCATTTGTCGTGCCCATGCACAAAAGCAGCAATCCAAACATCATCACGCTAAACAATAATTTTTTCTTCATTAAATTTCTCCTTCAATAGTAATGGGGTCTCATGATAAATCGCATCAGGATATTCTATTCGTAATGGCCTTGCCCCTCATGAACTTTTTTCCGCTGTCATTGCGAAGCGTCTCTCAGACGCTGTGGCAATCTAATTTCTCCTACCGCAAAACGATAACTGCTCAATTAAATAGAACCCTCCCCAATATTTCCCTTATTTAATAGGGCGCTGTCCCCTATTTTTTTCAATTCCTATTTTGTCTCTGTATAAGTATATTGATTTTCCATTTCCAGGAATGCTTCGTCATGAGACATAATAGTTTGCACAATTTTTTTTAGCTTTTGAATATCATTGCCTAATCCAATTATATTTGCCGCTTTTGCGTATTCATAATTAGCGGCTTTCGTATCCCCTGATTTTTCCAGAGCATCTGCAAGCATCGCACGATTGATAGCTGCGACTCTTTCTGCACCTTTTGCTTGGTTAGGGATAGACTTACTAATTTTCCCCAAAATAACAGCCGCAAAAGGGAAATCAATAGACCATAAATCTCTTTTGTCATTAAAACAATATAACCCTGGACTTGAAGAAGCTTCAACTAGATTTCTATAATGTACAATTGCCTGTTTTATATCAGCATTTTTCTTAGCCTTGATAGCCTTAATCTGTTCTTCTATTTGATAGTTTATTCTCACAATGTTTATAAACGATTTGCTTGCAACCATTGATAAGAAACTAGTTACAACGACGCCAATTACAACACCGACTGTTAAAAGAAGTATAGAAAATAAAATTTTTTTCATATTGAAGTTCCTTTGGAGAAAGTTATTTTTTTATGTTTGCTATACATTTTTCGTGGTCATCATAACATTTTTGCCATTCTTCACTCGTACACGTGACGGGGTCAAGTTTTCCTTGACATCCTTTTTGTTCTAAATCGCAGCACGCAACATTTCTCTCTCCTTTACAACCATAATCTACAGTTTTGTTACAAGTCTGACATTCCGCTCCCTTACATCCTTTACATGGCGCGTATCGTTCGCCTTCAAGTCCCTCTGGATCAGTCCAGTTTATTGGGTTTCCGCCAACATAATTATACAGATTAACATCACCCGCCTTAAACCCAATCGGGTCTTTGGTCACAAACCTGCCGACTTTGGGATCGTAATACCTTGCTCTGTAAAAATACATTCCTGTTGCATAATCGTATTCTCTTGCCGTGTAAGTAAAGGGCTGACGAATATTGCCCGTTGCCGTTATGTTGCCGAAGGAATCGTAGCTGTATGTCTGCACGATGTTGCCGCTTGCATTGCTAAGCGCCGTAATGCTGCTCAATCCATCGGCATGATAGTAATATGTGTTTGTGCCTTGGATGGCCAGCGGTTCATCAATGTTTGGCCCATGCGTGTATTTTGCGGTGATATTGCCGGTCTGATCATATTCCATGATGATGTTCTGACTGTCATAAACATAATTGATTGTTCTTGGGCAAACGTTCGGGCTGGTGCAATCCGTGCCTATACCATCCTGCACAAGAGTTTTGGATATTCTTCTGCCGAAAGGATCATAGGCAAAACTAAGCTGCTTTATGTTGCCGTTTTGTGTGATCTGCACGCCGGTTAAACGGTTCTCATCATCATAGCTGTATTGTGTCGTTACATTTGCAGAAGGAGGCGTATCCGGCGCTTTCGTCAAACGATTGCCAACCTGATCGTAGGTGTAGGTTTCCTGAGTACCGCCTGTTGGCGTTGCCTGCGTTAATCTGTAAATCGCATCGTAGGCGTAGCTGTAATTTGTTGTGTTCTGCGTTTTTGCCGTGCGATTCCCGACATTATCCATTGTGTAGCTTACGCTGTCGATGGTTGTCTGGCCCAGCGTGGTATTTATTCCGGTGAGACGGCTGGCGTCATCATAGCTGTAGGTTGAGGTTGTTCCATTGGGCAGGGTTCGGGTTGTTCTGCGGTTATTTGCATCGTAGGTAAAGGTAAAGTTGCCTAAGTCTGTGGTTATCTGGTTGAGCAGGTTGTTGAAATCGTAAGCATAGGCTATTGTCTGCCCATCCGGTCTGGTCATGGCAGTCCTGTTTCCGGCGGCATCGTATTGATATGAGATAGTCCTGCTGTTGGAATCGGTAATTTGGGTGACTCTGTTTACAGCGTCATAGGTGAAGTTGTAAGCAATGTTCTGGTTTCCGGCATAGGTCATATTCCCGGCGTTGTCATACTGAAAGGCGGTAACGGAGTTATCCGAATAGGTTTTTTGCGTCAGTCTGTTGTTGAGATCATAGGTATAGGTGATGGTTTTGTTGTCCGGGCTGGTTTTGGTGATCATGTTGCCCTTGGCGTCATAGGCGTAGGCTGTGATATTGCCCAGCGGGTCGGTAGCTTGTGTCATCTGGTTGAAAATGCAGTTGTTAAGAAACCGCCGCAGAATTTGTAGATAGCAAAGCAGGATAATCTGACGTATTTGCATTATCTGTAAACCTGCTATTTGTTGATTCATTATTAAGCTTCTATTTCTCAAATTAATTCCTGTCTGCAGTTCTTTTTGTTATTTCCCCAAATCTAAATATCTCAAGATCTGATGATGTGTTCTAATCTTTTTGTTTCTTGGAAGAGTCAAATAAATCTGTGCCGGTGAAAATAATGAGTTTATCTCCGGGAGACACGTCTTTGGCATTGCTGATGTCATTCCAGATCATTATCGCTTTAATTGAAACATTAAAACGTTTAGCGATGATTGATAAATTATCTCCCTGCTCGATTGTGTAAATGGATTTCTCTTTTAACTCGAGCCATTGATTTAGAAACTTTTCATATCTTTCCTGAAATCCCTGTGCCGTTCCTCTGGGAATCAAAAGGTCATGTTTACCGGCAGATAAATAATAGTTTTTTATATGAGGATTGAGATCCTTGATGACTTTGAAATAGGTGTTTGCCGCCTGGGCAATTATATACAATGGAACTGGCTGATTTACGGTTATTTCTATATGATCAAACTGAAAAGGTTTATACAGTTCGTCTTCGGTTAAAGAAAATCCATATTTTTCCGGATTGGATAAAATCATTTTAGCGGCAAGAATTCTAAAAACATATCTTTGTGTTTCCTGATTCAGATAAAGCTGGTAATAGTTGTTTGCCTTTTGCATCAGCATTTCCGTTTTAAGGCCTTCCTCTCCCATATTGTAAGCGGCAGCGGCCAGAGTCCATGAGCCGAAAATCGCATAAAGGTCTTTGAAGTAATTTATTGCCGCGTCTGTGGAAATAAAAAAATTGCGGCGTTCGTCAATGTCATTATTTATTTTCATACCATATTTATTTCCGGTATTTTCAATAAATTGCCAGAATCCCACCGCGCCTTTGTTTGATGTTGCCAGCGGTTTTAAAGAGCTTTCGGCAATGACGACATATTTCAAATCATCGGGCAGGGCATTATCCTTCAACGCTTTTTCAATATGAGGAAAGTAACGGTTGGCGCGTTTAAGCCATAAAATAACCTCGCCGCTATTATCAAGAGACGCAAGCAATTCTCTTTCCAGTCTTTCTTTGACATCCGCTTCGTTTAAGGGCACCGGTTCATTGCAAAAAGTCAGAGGTCCGCTGATTTTAATCGCCTGGATAAGTGATTGTCCAACTGACTGGCGCGATCCTATTTGCGCTTCGACGTTCATTGCGCCGGCAGTTATTATGATGACGATTAAACTTACTCTTAATAATTGATATAAAGGATTCAAATCGTGTTCTTCCATAAATTATTTTACTCTGTTTGAGGAAGTTTACCCGGAGAAGAAGTGTTTGTCAAATCTTTACGAAATCAAATTTAATAATTACCACCGTAATAAATGGCCGTTGCTGTTTCTTCTTGCCAATGTTTTCAGTTGATGTTATTTTAAATTATATGAAGAAAATAATTAAAAATAAAAATAATTTATTGTTTTCCCAAAAAGATATTAAGCAAATAGAGCGCTTAGGTTTAAATTTAATCGCCGTGAAGAAGCAACTGGGTATGTACGGGCATGGTTCTTCTTTCTTGAAATTAAACAGGTTTTGCACGGTAAGCGATGGTATTTTATCATTTACAGCGGCGCAAAAAAAGGAACTGATTTCTTTTTATGAAAAAGAATCGGGAAAATATAAATTGATGAAATTTGTTCCCGCATCCGGCGCGGCCAGCCGGATGTTCACTGAATGGTTTTCCGCGAGGGAGACGGGCGGATTTGACTCTCCGGCGCTCAATCGATCATTTTTAAATAATTTTAAAAAATATCCTTTTTACTCACTGATTAATAAGAGTAAAAGCGTTTCTGAATTCATTGAGAAAAAAAATATCGTGAGTTTACTGGATTATATTTTGTCGGCCAAAGGATTGAATTTCGGATGGCTGCCCAAGGCGTTAATTCCTTTTCATTTTTATCATATGGAAGACGTGCGTACCGCTTTGGAAGAACATCTGTTTGAGGCAGCTTTTTATATTCGCGGCGCGGACGATGTTTGTCATCTTCATTTCACAATTTCCCAAGAGCATAAAAAGAATGTTGCTGAAAAAATAAAAAAAGTTAAATCCAAATACGAGAACCTTTTCGGGATAAAATATAAAATATCCTCTTCGGTGCAATCATCCTCAACGAAAACACTGGCCGTTGATGAAAAGAATATGCCTCTTCGGGATGCCGCAGGCAGCCTCATTTTCCGGCCGGGCGGTCATGGTTCTTTGCTTGTAAATTTACAAAATCTTGATGCCGATTTTATTTTTATAAAAAACATTGATAACATCGCGCCGGAACCACTTTTAGAAAAAATTATTCCTTATAAAAAAATGCTGGGCGGTTTGGCCATGCGTTTGCAGGAAGAAATATTTGCAAGTATTGTTCAGTTGGAAAGCGCGAGAATAAGTGTTTCTCAAATGGGAAAAATTATAGTTTTCTGTTCAAAAAAACTGAATATTATTTTTCCGCGGAATTTCGCGCGGCAATCACGAAAAGATAAAATTCAATTTCTGGTATCCGTATTGAATCGTCCTCTGCGCGTTTGCGCAATGGTGAGAAACGAAGGGGAACTGGGAGGAGGACCTTTCTGGGCGGAAGAAAAAGACGGCATTCAAACTTTGCAAATTGTCGAAGGCAGTCATGTTAATAAAAGCGAAAAAGATCAGTTAATCATCTGGTCAAAAGCTCAATATTTTAATCCGGTGGACATGGTATGCGGTATAAAAAATTATAAAGGAAAAAAGTTTGATTTGTCTGATTATGTAAATAATGACGCGTATTTAATTACTGAAAAAAATGAAAAAGGGCGCAGGATAAAAGCGCTGGAAGCGCCCGGTCTTTGGAACGGCGGCATGGCTTACTGGAATACTGTTTTTGTAAAAATGCCGCTTATCGTCTTTAATCCGGTAAAAATTGTTAATGATCTTTTACGTCCCGAACATTTAGTTCAATGACGCTATATTTCCCGGTTAAATAATCCATCTTGCACAATCTTCTCTTGCCGCTGCCATAGCGATGATTGATTTTGACGCATTATTGTACAGACACATCACTTCCGCTTCCAGATCATCGGGTGCATCGCTGTAACGAACACACAATGCGGACGCAATTTGCTGATCAGTTCTATTACCGTAAGGCACTAAAACAATCGGGCCGGGGAAATCGGTCATATTCAAAATTAAATCATCAGATATGGCAAGCTTTGTTATCGCTTCGTTATCAGCATTGTTCCTTCCAACGATGATTTTGCAGTTATCACCAACACGGAAATGGCGTCCATATTTAAGCAGTTCGATATCGCGAAGATTTCGGTCAGCCTCATGCGAGAATAAATCGCGCAGGCGGCGTGAAAATGACGGATCGGTAAGGAGGCATCCCCCCGCGGGTGGCGCATAATTAACTATGCCGAAATCAGCGGCCAGATTTATTTGATGTTTGCGGCCGCGTCCCTCAATAGAAAGCAATCCAGAGCGGTCAATCAAATTTTCTCTTTCCGCTTTTGTCGGATCAAGCAACAAAGCGCTTAAAGGCCTTAGAATATAATCACGGTAGCCGGAATTTTTAGCGACGATATAAAGAGATTGTTTGTTTTGAGACATAGGACGCTGGCCGAGAACTTCTCCGGTAATAATGAAGTCGCTTCCGGTTTCTTCCATCTTTCTGCCGGCAATTTGCAGCATTAACGTGTGGCAATCAATACACGGATTCATATTTTTACCATAGCCGTAG
>Ga0182027_10012903_pt1 | contig 11700 bp, 5 predicted proteins | sample 712E1DmetaG_FD_121300 | JGI IMG/M metagenome (GOLD analysis project Ga0182027, IMG submission 121300) | Permafrost microbial communities from Stordalen Mire, Sweden - 712E1D metaG (Illumina Assembly) | ecosystem: Environmental > Terrestrial > Soil > Wetlands > Permafrost | place: Sweden...
CAAATGATGAGAAAGTTGACCGTTCTATATTACGGTATGAAATTTACATGCGCTATTACGCTTTGAATTTATGGAGGATTGGTAGTCCGTATTCTTTTACTGCGTTGGGTTCGGCTATGGCTTTTCCCGTATGGGCATACCGCGCTATAGGCGGGATGACGCCAAAAATGAGCGGGGAGGACTTTTATTTTTTGCAGAAGCTGAGGAAATTCGGGAAGATGGTTTTCTCTAATACTGAAAAAGTTTACCCGGCAGCCAGGTTTTCTGATCGGGTATATTTCGGCACGGGACCCGCCATGATAAAAGGAAATCAGGGAGACTGGACCAGTTACCCGGTTTATTCTTACTCCTATTTTGATGAGATCAGGATGACTACCGATAACTTCAGTAAATTTTTAACTCAGACAATAGATTCACCTGTTGTGGTTTTTCTCAGGGAAATATTCAAAGAAGAAGATCCTTTTCAACTGCTTCGCGAGAACTTTAAAGAGCCAACGACCTTTGTCAGGGCATGTTATGAAAAGTTTGACGGTCTGAAGATACTTCAGTATCTGAAATACAAGCAGAATGATTCTTCAAAAAGTGATGAAGCATATTTGATAGAGTACCTCGATCATTTTTACCCGGATGAAAGGAAATTACTGGTGGATAACAGATTTTCTCTTGCAACCTCTTCCTTAGTGGAGCTGGATAAGATAAGGTGTTTCCTTATGAAAAAAGAAGAAGAATACCAGGTTAACTCAATACCTTCGTTACCAGGTCAGCAGCTTCCTGGAGTGTGATTGCCGAATGAACGCGCAATCCTGAATCATCGATGATCTTTTTACCTTCTACAGCATTGGTGCCCTGGAGGCGCACGATGATGGGGATCTTAATTTCTCCTATGTTTTTATAAGCATCCACAACACCCTGGGCAACACGGTCACAACGAACAATACCTCCGAAAATATTGAGCAGAATTGCTTTTACGTTGGTATCTTTAAGAATAATGCGGAATCCTTCCTCAACTCTCTTGGCATTCGCGGAGCCGCCAACATCGAGAAAGTTGGCCGGGTCGCCGCCTGATAACTTGATAATATCCATGGTGGCCATGGCAAGTCCTGCTCCATTCACCATACAACCTACGTTACCATTCAGTTTGACATAGTTCAGGTCATTGCGGGTGGCTTCAACTTCGATTGGATCTTCTTCATCAAAATCGCGCATTGCAGAAATGTCGGGGTGACGGAATAAAGCATTGTTGTCGATCACAACTTTGGCATCGGCAGCAAGAATTTTGTTATCGGATGTTTTAAAGACAGGATTGATCTCAATCAGTGATGCATCGCAACCATCATAGGCATTATAGATAGCGTTGACAAATTTGATCATGCTTTTGTATGCTTCCCCACTCAGGTTCAGGTTGAACGCAACTTTACGTGCCTGGAATGGCTGAAGTCCCACTTTCGGATCAATTTCTTCCGTGAATATTTGTTCGGGTGTTTCTTCGGCAACTTGTTCTATTTCCATGCCTCCACGTGGGGAATACATGAGAATGGTATGACCTCTCTGACGGTTCAAAAGAACACTGAGATAAAATTCAGCAGGTTCACTGACTCCATGGTAGTAGATATTCTGTTCGACCAGCACTTTTCTTACTTTCTTTCCTTCCCGGCTGGTTTGTGGGGTTATCAGTTGCATGCCGATGATCTGGCTGGCATACGTCCTTACCTCTTCTACTGTTTTGGCTACTTTAACCCCACCACCTTTTCCACGGCCCCCGGCATGTACCTGTGCCTTAATAACCCATTTATCGCTACCTGTAATGTTCTGAATGATCTCCGCTGCTTTGCCTGCCTCTCCTACGGTGTGTGCAAGTATTCCCTCGGGCACCATCACCCCGTATTTCTGAAGAATAGACTTGCTCTGGAATTCGTGTAAGTTCATAGAAAGTAAGTTTTAAGTCCCCAAATTTAAGCAAATAGTTAAGAATTCTTACCTTTGACGCACTAATTCGGAAGGGATGATTATTGTTAGCGACATTCACAAATCCTATGGAAGCCTGGAGGTGCTGAAAGGAATCAGCATGGATGTTGGGAAAGGTGAAATTATTTCCATCGTCGGGGCATCGGGCGCCGGCAAATCGACCCTTCTTCAAATTATTGGCACCCTTGACCGTCCCGACTCCGGTACCATTGAAATGAACAGTGTAAATGTCAGGAAATTATCAGATAAGAAACTGGCAGCCTTCAGAAATAAACATATTGGGTTCGTTTTCCAGTTTCATCATCTTTTACCCGAATTCACCGCACTGGAAAACATTTGCATACCCGGCTTTCTGGGGAGAAGAAATAAGCATGAAGTTGAAAGGAAGGCGATGGACCTGTTGAATTTCATGGGATTAAAGGAAAGATCCCATCATAAGCCCAATGAATTATCAGGAGGTGAACAACAACGTGTTGCCGTGGCCCGGGCATTGATCAATGACCCCGATGTGATCCTTGCCGATGAACCTTCCGGCAATCTTGATTCTGCTTCTGCACTTGAATTGCATAATCTTTTTTTTAGCCTCCGTAATTCTTTCAACCAGACATATATCATTGTAACGCACAATTCTGACCTGGCAAATATGGCCGACCGGAAGTTGACTATGCGTGACGGGGTGATTGAAAAAACATCATCATAAAATTAAAAATCAAAATTTGCGTTATTTCATTCAATGAAAAACCCTGATTCTCCGCATGAAGTTGTCTACAATTAAACCTTTTGTAAAGAATAAGACCTTACAAACCTTTGTTTTCCTTTTGATCCTTTTTATCGGAAGCACTATGGTTGCTGCTTCTTTGTATCGTCACTATAATTCAGAAGTTCCGGTAAAAAGCGCCTTCGATACCATTCCACAAGGGAAAAAGGTTACTACTGATTCCCTATTTTTAGTTACTATAAGGAAAGCGGATGCCTTTTTTGCGGCAAAAGATTATGAAAAAGCCATAACGGAATACGAAAAAGGGCTGAAACTAAAACCCAGGGATCCTTACGCAAACGATAAACTTTCAAAAGCAAAGAACCTGCTTGACGCCAAAGTAAAGGCAGAACAAGATTATACAAAATACATAGCTTCCGGCGACAATTATTTTAAAGCCAAAGATTACCTTAATGCTAAAGGGTCCTACCAGCTTGCCATTGATGCCAGGCCTGACGATGCATATGCTAAAGGCAAGTTGAAGGAAACGATGGATCTTTTGCGTTCGATGAAGGCGAGTAACATTCTTTATGATGTCGCTATTGCCAGCGCTGAGAAGCTTTTCCAGCAGAAAGATTATGAGAAGGCCATGGCTGAATTTGAGAATGCAAGCAAAATACTTCCGACTGAAAAATATCCGAAGGACCGTATAAATGAGATTATAAAGATCATAGTTGATAAGCAGACCAATGATGAGATGTACTCTCGGTCACTCGCTTCTGCTGATAAATTTTATAATTCCAAGAGCTATCAGAATGCTTTACTGGACTATCAAAAGGCATCATCCTACAAACCTGACGAGCAATATCCTAAAGACCGTATAAAGGAACTTACCACATTGCTGGCTGAGATGAAAGCCAGGGATGAAGCATATAAAAAATCAATAGCCAAGGCAGATAAACTTTATGATGATGCAGCTTACGACCCTTCCAAAGCAGAGTATCAGAATGCTTCAAAAATCAAGCCCGAAGAAGTTTATCCTATCAACCGGATCAAGGAAATAGACCTTATCCTGGCAAGGCTGAAGAACGTCAAAGCAGAATTTGACCGATTGGTGAACCTTGCCGACAGTTTCTATATGGATAAAAAGTATCTTAATGCTAAAATTAATTACCAGGAAGCATTGAAGGTGAAACCCAATGAGGCTTATCCGAAAGAGATGATTGCAAAGTCGGAAAACCTGATCTCCGGGCAGGAAGCAAACTCAAAGGCGATGGAAGAAGCATACCAGGCAGCCCTCTCTGGCGCTGATAAGTTTTTCGCGGATAAGGATTACGACAAGGCAAAATCAGGATATCAATCTGCTCTTACAATCAAGCCAGACGAACAGTATCCGAAAGACAAGCTCAAAGCGATTGAAGGTATTTTCGCCGAACTGGAAAAACAGAAATTGGCAGACAAGCAATACCTTGATATTATTGCAGCCGCAGATAAACTACTTACTGATAAATCATATCAGCCGGCCAAAGTCCAGTACCAATCGGCATTAAAACTAAAACCGGATGAAAAATACCCGAAGGACAGGATCACTGAGATCGATGTTGCACTTGCTGATCTCGTGAAACAGAAGGCGCTCGATGATCAGTATACGGCTGCAATTGTAAAGGCAGATAAATCCTTTGCTTTGAAAACTTGGGACCAGGCAAAAACTGATTACAATGCCGCATTAACATTAAAACCCAATGAAGCTTACCCGAAAGATAAGTTAACGGAGATAGACAAGATATTGGCTGATCTGGCAAAGCAGAAAATAATTGATAAACAGTATGCCGGGATTATTGCCAATGCAGATAAATTGTTGTCGGAGAAGACCTATGCGGATGCCCGCACAGAATATAGCAAGGCAGGTGATCTGAAACCAAATGAAACCTATCCAAAGACCAAAATTGCAGAAATTGACCGTATTCTTGCTGCTATTGAGGCACAGAAATCAAAAGACGAGCAATACAATGGCTTGATCGAAAAAGCGGATAAGCTGCTGGCAGATAAATCTTATGAACCTGCAAAAACAGAATACCAGAATGCAAGCTCCATCAAACCCGCTGAGGCATATCCAAAGGGAAAAATTATTGAGATTAATGCAGTATTAGAAGCGATCGCTAAGAAAAAAGCGCTCGATGATCAGTATTCGTCGACCATTGCCAATGCAGATAAACTTCTTGCTGATAAATCATACCAGCCCTCTAAGATTCAATACCAGGCAGCATTAAAGTTAAAACCCGAAGAGAAATACCCACAGGACCGTATCACTGAGATTGATGTTGCAATGGCCGATCTTGCAAAACAAAAGGCCTTGGATGATCAATATACAGCAGCGGTTACAAAAGCAGATCAATCATTTGCCGCGAAAACCTGGGAACTGGCAAAAATAGATTATAATGCTGCATTGGCTTTAAAGCCACATGAAAGCTATCCAAAAGATAAGATACAGGAAATTGACAAAATTGTTGCTGAGCTTGCAAAACAAAAAGCCTTGGATGATCAGTATACGGCCATCATTGCAACTGCTGATAAACTTCTGGCTGCAAAAACATATTCTGATGCCAGAAGTAATTATAGCAAAGCGGGTGATCTGAAACCCTCAGAAACTTATCCAAAGACAAAGATCGCAGAGATTGACAAGATACAGGCCGATATTGAAGCCCAGAAATCAAAGGATGAACAATATAAAAGCTCGATAGAAAAGGCAGATAAATTGCTGGCTGCAAAATCATATGAACCGGCAAAAACAGAATACCAGAATGCCAGTGGCATTAAACCAGCAGAATCTTACCCGAAAGAAAAAGTTATTGAGATTGATAAAATATTAGCAGACATTTCAAAGAAGAAAGCCCTCGATGACCAGTACACCTCAACGATCGCCAATGCTGACAAGTTATTGACTGATAAATCATATCAGGCTGCAAAGACAGAATACCAGAAAGCATTGCAATTAAAACCGGATGAGAAATATCCGAAGGACAAGGTTGCTGAGATAGATGCAAAGATCAGGGCTGATATTGCAAAACAAAAAGCGATTGATGATCAGTACAACGGCATTATAGCAGGCGCTGACAAGCTTTTACAGGCGAAAACTTACGATAATGCCCGTACTGAATACGTTAAGGCTTCAGGACTGAAACCTGATGAGGGTTATCCCAAGACGAAGATCACTGAAATTGATAAGGCATTGGCGGATATTGCTGCACAAAAATCGAAAGACGAGCAATATAAAGGTCTTATTGATAAAGCCGACAAGTTACTTGCTGATAAATCCCTTGAACCCGCCAAAACCGGGTACCAGAATGCATTGGCCTTAAAGCCCGATGAAGCCTATCCAAAAGGGAAAATAGTTGAAATTGATAAAGCGCTGGCAGAAATTGTCAAAAAGAAAGCCCTCGATGATCAGTATGCAACTTCAATTGCTAGTGCTGATAAATTGATGACTGATAAATCTTATGAATTGGCAAAGTCTGAATATCAGAAAGCGTCACAATTAAAACCCGATGAGAAATATCCGAGAGACAGGATAATGGAAGCAGAGCATGCTCTGGCAGATCTCGCAAAGCAGAAAGCGCTTGATGACCAGTATACAGCTTTGATCACAAAAGCCGATAAACTGCTTCTGGAGAAATCATATGAGCCTGCGAAAGGAGAGTATAGCAATGCATCAACACTTAAGCCAAATGAACAATACCCAAAGGATAAAATTGCAGAGATAATAAAGACGGAAGATGCTATTGAAAAGCAGAAAGTAATTGATCAGAAATACGCCACTGCAATTGCAACTGGCGACAAGCTCATGGAAAACAAGTCTTATGACCTTGCCAGGGTTGCATATTCTGATGCCGCGGCCTTAAAACCGGATGAGCTGTATCCGAAAGATAAAATAGTACGAATCGATAAGATAAATGCCGACATTGCACATCAGAAAGAGGTAGAATTACAATATAAAGCTTCCATTACCAAGGCAGAGCAATTACTTGCTTCCAAATCCTATGAACCGGCAAAAACAGAATTTCAGAATGCTGTTTCATTGAAACCTGATGAGCAGTATCCAAAGGGTAAGATTGTAGCCATTGACAAGATACTGGCAGATATTAAAGCATTTGAAGACAAATACAACGGGGTTATTTCAAGCGCAGATTCAGCTTTAATAAATAAATCGTATGCCCGATCGAAATCTGAATACCAGGTAGCGCTTCAAATGAAACCTACAGAGAAATATCCCAAAGATAAAATTGAAGAAATCGATAAACTCCTGGCCGATCTGGCAAAGCAAAAAGTGATTGATGATCAGTACCAGGCATCCATCACAAAAGCTGATAAGTTGCTTGCCGATAAATCATATGCCCTTGCCAAAACCGAATATGGCAATTCGTCAACCATAAAACCTAATGAACAATACCCAAAGGATAAAATAGTTGAAATTGATGGTATTGTTGCCGATCTCAAGGCAAAGGATGAGGCCTACAAAGCATCTATTGCAAAGGGAAACCAGTTGATGCTGCAGAAATCCTATGAAGAAGCCCGAACTGAATTTCAGACTGCAGGGGAGATCAGACCCAACGAGCAATATCCTAAAGGAAAGCTGGAGGAGATCACAAAAATCCTGATGGAACTTAAGGGGAAGAAGCAGACATATGACGATCTGATTGCCAAAGGGAATGACCTTTTGTCGATAAAAGATTTTTACAAGGCAAAAGACAACTTCGAGCAGGCACTGACTATATTCCCGGAAGAAACTTTACCAAAACAGCGGCTCATAAGGATCAATTCTGTTATTGACAGTATCTTCAGGGCCAATAAGGTATATTATGACAAAGCTGTTGCTGAAGGGGACAAGGATTTCAATAACATGGTTTATGACCAGGCTATCGATTCTTACCAGGAGGCGATAAATTATTTACCGACAGAACAGTATCCGAAAGATATGATCAACAAGATCAAGAAAACGATAGCCGAAAACGCCATTGTTGATGTGGTAAATTCAAGCCAAACCGTTACAAATGGCGTTGAGAAACAATTTGATTTTACGCCTGTAAATATTATTTCACGTAAGAACAATTACCTTTACATAAAGATCAAAAATCTGTCAAATCATCCGTTCAGTGTGATGCTCCGTTACGGTAAGGACAAACAGACCAATGGGGGGGCAGTTATTAAAAACATTACCGGTGACGGGAAAGTAAATGAACGCCTGATCAGTGTGAGGGAACAGGATCCATGGTATCGTAATGACAACAACTGGATCAGCCTTTATCCCCAGGGAGGAGATGTGGAGGTTACTTTTATCCAGATTTCGAGGGCCGGGCAATAAAAAGTCCTAAATTTGCAGTTGAATTATTTTCCTGAATCTTTCTAACCTCAATTCTATGCAGAACTTTGCTACCACTGCGAATAAAGCTTTCAAGTTACAGTTTAAACACATCTGGCAACTGATTGGCAATTCCCCACTCCTTGTCATCCAATTTTTATACAAGGGGGAGAAACGCGTTATTTATGCCAAAGCCGAACATTACAACATTACAGGGAGTATCAAAGACAGGATGGCATTGTACATTCTTGAAAAGGCTTATGCTGAAGGACGTATCAAAAAGGGAGATACGATTGTTGAAGCAACCAGTGGGAATACCGGTATTGCTTTTTCGGCTATCGGACGGGCTCTTGGCCACCCTGTAAGGATCATTATGCCCGACTGGATGAGCCGTGAAAGGGTAGACATTATTCGTAGCCTCGGGGCTAAAATAATCCCTGTCTCGAAAGAACAGGGAGGGTTCCTTGGAAGTATACGTATTTCGGAAGAAATAGCTGCCAATGAACCCAATATTTTCCTTCCCCAACAATTTTCAAATTGCGCCAATGCAGATGCACATAGCCGTACAACAGGTCCGGAAATCTGGTACCAGATGCAATACCATGGCGTAAAACCAGATGCTTTTGTTGCCGGTGTTGGTACAGGAGGAACAGTTATGGGCGTTGGTAGATTTTTCAGGAGCCAGGACCCAAATATTAAGATTCACCCGCTTGAACCAGCGGAATCACCTACATTGTCGACCGGGTATAAAGTTGGGACACATCGTATCCAGGGGATTTCCGATGAATTTATTCCTGCAATCATCAAGCTTGATGAACTCGACAGAATAGTAGCAGTTCCGGATGGTGATTCTATCATCATGGCCCAGAAACTTGCGCAACAACTTGGCCTGGCAGTAGGCATCTCTTCGGGAGCTAACTTCCTCGGCGCATTGCAGGTTCAGAATGATATGGGAGGGGATGCTGCAGTTGCTACCGTACTTTCCGATTGTAATAAGAAATACCTTAGTACCGATCTTATGCGCGAGGAGCCCATGCGCGACGATTATGAATCGAAACACATTGAACTTACCGGCTTTAAGGTTTACAAGCGTGTTTGTGATACTTGTTGTGATATGGTGGATTGCGAACTCAGGCCATGCGAATTTAAAATTTGATACGTGGAGTCGTAACACGTGACGCGTGACGCGTGACAAGAATTTATTTCCTTTTGAGTGTAAAGACTGTTATTTCGGGGAGTTCTCCTATTCTGCCGGGGTAGCCAATTGATCCAAGACCCCTGTTTACATAGATATATTGCGGATGTGAACCCGGAACGGGATTGGAGTACAAACCACCCCACTGTTTGTAAAGATACTGTGCGGGGCTCCATTTAATGCCACAACATTCAATTCCTAACTGGAATCCATGGGTATGGCCTGAGAAGGTGACATCAATATTACGGAACTTGTGACAAATGATACTGTCCCAGAAACTCGGATCATGGGATAAGAGTAGCTGAACTTCCATATTTTCAATGCCCTTCTGTGCTGCTGGAATATCTCCCAGCTTCTGAAAACGATAGGATTTCCCCCAATTCTGAACTCCCAGGATGGCGATGGAATCATTTCCCCTTTTAAGCACAGAATGTTCATTCAGCAATAGTCTCCAGCCCAGCCGGTGGTAAAATTTGAACAATTCCTGCTGGTCAGCCTCTTTCATCACTTCATTGGGCCATTTAACATAAGCCCCATAATCATGGTTGCCCATGATAGCAAAAATTCCATGGGGCGCATTAATCTTCTTTAATATAGATTCAAAGGGAAGCACATCTTTGGTTGTGTAATTGGCCATATCTCCTGTAAAGAAAATGACGTCAGCTTTTTGGGCATTAATAATGTCGATAGCCCTTTCCATCTCATGTTTACAAACCCAGCTTCCACAATGAATATCTGAGACCTGTACAATTTTTAGTCCCACGAAAGAAGCAGGCAGTTCCGGCAGGATGAGATCCTGCTTAATAACGTTGAAGTCGTAATTCCACCAAACAATTCCAAGGAAGAAAATAACAAGGAAACAACTTCCCATACCCCAACCTGTCCACTGAATCCATTTAATCCTGGTGACATCTTTTAAACGGATTTTACCATGAATGAAAGAACGGATGCCAAACTCAAATAACCTGATGATATCTGTTAAAAGCTGAAAAATAAAAGGAAAAATCTTGAAGAGAAACAAGATTAAAATAAAACCCGGAATAAGTGTTCTCGCGGGAATATTCCAGTCGGCGAAATTTAGGAAGCTGCCTGCTATAATGCAGCCGACCAGAAGAAAAATCGGCATCCAGTAAATAATGATTGCGGTATATTTCAGCCAGGGGTTAAAGTCGAAAATTGTTTTCCGGATCGACATCCACAGGTATCCATCGATGATGATAAGGATAAACAACATCGGGATCATGGGTGCATACACAGGAAAAGCGATACTCAAGGCTATAAATATGCCCGCTGTCAGCAGAAGGGCTAATGCAATCAGTAGCGTTTTTTTCATTTGTTTTTTACATAATTAACAAGTCCTTTTGCTTTGAAGATTTCCATGAGTTTAGAAGGCAGAGGGGAGAATGAAAATTCTTTTCCGCCAATACTGATAATCCCTTTTTCAAAGTCGATATCAACCTTGTCACCTTGTTTATAAGCTTTAACAGCTTCCGGGACAAGGATGATGGGCAATCCCTGGTTGACCGATGAACGGTAGAATATGCGGTTTACTGATTTACAGATCACGGCTTTGATGCCCGCATAAGCAAGCCCGACAGAGGGGTGTTCTCGTGAACTACCGCATCCGAAATTGGCGCCTGCTATGATGATATCCCCTTGTTTCACCCTTTCGGTAAAACTGTTGTCGAATCCCTTGAAGAGATGCGGCATGATCTTTTCCGGATCGGAGCTCTGAACATTGTAAGTGAGATTTCCTGCAAACATCTGGTCGGTGTTGAGGTTATCAACATCTGAATAATTCCATGTGCTGCCGGCATACCGGTCTTCCCCTTCTTTGATATCGACTGTGCTGCTTTGAGGGGCATGATAAGGAAACTTATCATTTGTTTTAATTCCGCGGGGATCTGTTATTTCCCCATTCAAGACCGACCAGGCAACAGTAGCTGGTGATGCAAGGTAGATGCTGGCAAGGTTGTTTCCCATCCTTCCTTTGAAGTTACGGTTAGCGGTAGAAATGACATTGATACCGTCAGCAGGAATTCCCTGTCCGGTTCCAAGGCATGGCCCGCAGGAAGAAGAAAGAACATTGGCGCCGGCTTCAAAAAAGATCTCTATCAGGCCTTCTTTCATGGCTTGCAGATATATTTCTTTGGAAGCAGGAATTATCTGCATTTGCATGTATTTAGGTAATTTTTTCCCTTTCAATACGGCAGCAGCTTCACGCAGGTCTTCTATACGTCCATTGGTACATGTCCCAACCAGAGCCTGGGCGATCTTCGTTCCCTGAACTTCCGATACGGCTTTAACGTTATCAACATGGTGAGGCGCTGCCACCACCGGGAATATATCGCTAAGGTTTATGACAATTTCCTTTAGGTATGAAGCGCCTTCGTCAGCCCAGCACCCATCTGTTTTCTCCCCTAACCAGCTTTGAAGTACTTCGTCGGCAGGAAATACGGCATTCTTGGCGCCCATTTCTGAAGCCAG